>ENA-OPAY01000059-OPAY01000059.1-human-gut-metagenome-genome-assembly--contig:-NODE-59-length-19293-cov-1.720345_pt1 | contig 19293 bp, 17 predicted proteins | sample MGYA00241064_ERZ501444 | MGnify/ENA primary metagenome ERZ501444 (study PRJEB25962, sample SAMEA2042573) | human gut metagenome | biome: human gut; feature: human-associated habitat; material: faeces... | reverse complement strand
GCTGCAAAGCTGAGCCGCAAGGGTTTTGTTGTGAGCGAGCACCAGTGTAGGTCTTTGCGTTCTTTCTATTATATTAGCCATAGTAAATGTTTTACCCGAACCCGTTACGCCGAGCAAAGTCTGCTCTCTGTTGCCCGACTCAATGCTGTTTACAAGCTCATCAATCGCAGCAGGTTGGTCACCCGTAGGCTTATATTTAGATTTCAGTTTAAATTCCATAAAATCAAACCTTATTACAATAAAAAAATACTTCCCGACATTTCACTTTCACGCAGGGAAACATAGTCAAACTCCGTCACAATATAATGGTCAACAAGACTTACTCCTATGCTGTCAAGAGTTCGTCTTATGATTTTTGTAGAAGTCAGATCGCTTTGCGAGGGCAATGCCGAGCCGCTCGGATGATTGTGTCCTAAAAAAGCGGTCTTTGCGTTGTGCCTTAGCGCAAGGTCAACGATTTTCCTAAGCGGAACATCCGACGAACTTAGCGAACCTTTGGCAATAATGTCAAAGAAAATCATTCTGCCCTTTGCATCTCCGAGCATAAGCGCAACTGCCTCGTTTGTTCTGCCTATAAACTTATTTATAAACATTTCTCCGAGATGTTCAAGCTCGATGACATTATGATTTTCCGTTTTTGATTCTTTATACACTCTCGAAAACTCGGGCAGCATTTTCAGAAAGACCGCACAAGACTGCGAAAGTGAAAATTCACGCATAAGCTCGTCAACAGGTGCGTCGCACACACCCGCAACGGTTAAATACCTGTCGAGCAAACGGTGTGCAAGCGCATTTGTATCTTTTCTGGGAATGGCATAGAAAAGGCACATTTCAAGCACCTCGTGCGGCTCAAAGCCGTCAAATCCGTTTTCAAGAAACTTTTTGCGAACACGGTCACGGTGTCCTGTATGCTCATTTGCCACGCCATTCACCTCCGATTAAATTTCTGTTAAGTAATTATTCTTTTACACCATACTGCTCATAGTATGCGTCAATTGCAGCCTTGAGCTTGTCGTCAATAATAACTTTACCCTTGTATTCCTTATTGTAAAGGTGCTCAACAACCTCTGCCATGGTAACGATTGCAGTAGTCTTTAAGCCGTATTTCTCCTCGATTTCAGAGAGAGCACTCTTTGTGCCCTTGCCTCTTTCCATTCTGTCAACAGAAACCACAAGACCGATTGGATTAACATTGCCCTGAGCCTTGATAATTGGGAGAGTTTCCTCGATAGAAGTACCTGCTGTTGTAACATCCTCAATAATAACAACCTTGTCGCCGTCATTTATAGGACTGCCGAGTAAAATACCCTTATCGCCGTGGTCCTTAACCTCTTTGCGGTTTGAGCAGTAGCGAATATCTGTATCGTACTTTTCGCTGATTGCAATAGCAGCGGCAACAGAAAGCGGAATACCCTTGTAGGCAGGACCGAAAAGCACATCAAAGTCAAGACCGAACTTCTCTTTGATAGCCTCTGCATAGTAGCCGCCGAGCTTTCTAAGCTGTGCGCCTGTTCTGTAAAAGCCTGTGTTTACAAAGAAAGGTGTCTTTCTGCCGCTTTTTGTTACGAAATCGCCAAATTTAAGCACCTGGCAATCAACCATAAATTCAATAAATTCCTTTTTATAAGCGTCCATAGTAAAATCCTCCGATAAAAATACATAATTTAACATTTAACATCATACCACATATGTTCGGTTTTGTAAATGATAAAACGAAAATTTAACTGTTATTTAACCGTTAAAAAAATCCCTATATAAATAGTATAGAGAATTTTTACGAAAATCCGTGTTTAATACACAATTAAATTAAACTGCCTTTAAAGCAATATATCAACAAAATAATTAAAAAAGTTTTACAATCGGTGCTGTTTTTTAATAAATCAAGGGCATTATTATTTTCAACAAATTAATAAAAAAAACGGCATAAAAACTATAAAAATGCACTTGCATTATTTTTACTTTCGGTGTACAATATTTGCTGTAATAATATTTTGCAAAATATTATATTTTGAATGAGGGAGAAAAAATGAAAGAAAAAAGAACACCAAATTCACGCATAAGCGTGCGATTTAAATCGTTAGTTCTTGCAAAAAAAATCAAAAGCAAAAAAGGCTTTACAATGGTGGAGTTAGTAGTGGTAATTGCCATAATAGCTATTCTCGCAGCTATAGCTATACCGATAGTTGCATCTACTACTAAGTCATCTGTTGTAAGCAAGGCAAAGACCAACGCAAACGCCATAGAATATGCCTTTAAAGAAGCCGATGCGGCAGTTGCAGGCGGAGATGACACAAAATATGTCAATGCAAGTACAAATAACATTAAAATTTCAGAGGTTATTGAGGCTAATAACCTGTATGCGGTACTTGAGCCTGAAAACCTCTTTGGCACTCTTTACTACCCCGTTGTATGCAATGGCAAGGTCTATTTTGCGGCTGATTCAAATGGCGACGGCGTATATAATGCAAGTGACAAATCCATTGACGGCAAAAATCTGCCCGACAATGCAGTTGCACTATATGACAAAGCTAACAACTGCTTAACAGACGGAAACATTACAATTCTTAACCTTTCAAGCAGATAGCACATTTAACAATTTAACGCAGTAAAGTTTGTGCAATGTAATAAAAATGCGTTTTTTAACTTTTTTTTGGTAAAAATATATTGCAAGACTTGCAAAAATGTTATATAATAAACTTGTTTAAAGGGAACGGTAACGCAAAATCCTATCAGCAGCCGTCGTTACGGTTTCCACAAAACGGCTCACAAATTATTATTAAAGAGAGGTAAAAACAATGAACGAAATTCAGGCAGTAAAAACTGCAAAAATCGAAGAAGTTAAGAAGAACAGCAAAAAAGGCTTTACACTCGTAGAGCTCGTAGTAGTTATTGCAATCCTTGCAATTCTCGCAGCAATCGCTATTCCGGTTGTATCATCAACAATCAAGTCATCACAGATTAGTTCAGCTAAATCAAATGCTCAAACAATTGAACTTGCAATCAAAGAAGCAAAGGCAGCAGTTTCTTCCGGTGATGATTCTGTATTTACTGTTACAGTAGGTGGCTCCGGTGGCACTGGTGGTACAACATATAAAGCTTCAGATGATACATTAAGAGTATGCGATGTTGCTGCAGCTAAGAAAATTGAATCTGCTTTTAAAGCTGAGTATAAGCTCGATGGTAAAACATATAAATGTTACTATGATCAAACAAATCAGAAAGTTTATTATATTGCAAGTGCAGCAGCTGCATCAGGTGGCACTGCTACTAACACAGTAATTGGTGAAGATGGTGCAACAACAACAACAACACTTGGCACTTTGAAGGAACTCGCTCCAAATGGCACAATCATTACTGATAAAGTTTCAAGTTTATAATTTAAATATTTTTATGTTTAACCTCGGTTTTGCTGATGACCGACAACATACAAGCAAAAGGCTCGCCGAGTGCGAGCCTTTTGAAATGTATATAGGTTTTTCGGTGTATTAAACTCAATTTTTGTGTATTGTTAATAACTTTTAGGGGATATGCCCTGTTTGATTATAAAATTATTTTAATTTATTCTTTAAAGTAATTTTATAATCAAATCGGTTTAAAAATTTTTAACGGTTTTGATAAGCTTAAACAAGCATAAATTTTCAGGTGGTGTATTAAATATGAATTATGTACTGGTGCAGATTGCCAAAAGATACCTTTGCATAACAGCCTGCGAAACTGTAGGCGAGGCAGCTGCTAACGGCACTGCAAATAAAGGTAACAGTAAGAAACAGGCTGACCCTAACGAAAAGAAAGCCTACTCTTTCTCCTCCCCTCTTATTATTCCTGTTGACAAGGCTGTATTAAAAGACAAAAGCTCCGTATGGGAAGACCCTGCTTTACTCGCCCGCCTTGTAAAAGACGGACTAAGCACAATGAACCACAGTGAGGTTCGTGATGTTATTCTTATGGTAGAAAGCTACGACCTTACCTGTCAGGAGTATCAGCATATCAGAGGTGCCAAAAAAATCATTGAAGGACTTGCAATTGACAGAATCAGAGATTTTGTCGGCGAGGCGGTTTCCGACTTCTCGGTAATCTACAAGGATTACTCTACATACAAAACAAAAGAAGTCAACGAAGAAATCACATCTAAGGCTTTTGCAATGCCGAAAGCACTTGCGGATGACCTTGTTGCAGGATTTAAGTCTTTCTCTCTGAATCTTATCAAGATTATCCCGTCAGAGACGGCAATGATTTATGCTGCTCAAAAGACAATCTACAGCTTTAACAAAACCGTAGCTCTCATCAGTATGGACTATTCGGCAGTCAGAGTTTTTATCGCCAAAAACGGTGTGCCTCTCTACTGTCACGAATTTACATCCCCTGTAGATGAAATTTTACAGGTAATTGAAGAAGACAGAGATTTAAGCACGGCTGCCGCTATTGATTACCTGCGTACCGCCGGATACGGATTTAAAAATGAATGCAGAAATGCGTCTTCAAAAAGAAAGATTGACGATATTGCAGAAAACCTTATAGATGATATTGTCCGCAATGTTCGCCTTGTTACAATGTCGCTCAACATCAGCATTGACCAGTTGTTCTTAAGTGACTTCTTGGCTTACATTCCTCACATCCGCAACTATTTTGTAGGTTTTGGACTTGCAGGCGAGGTTATGCTTGTATCTGATACATTCAATACAGGCTCGGTAATTCCGGAACCGTCGCTTAAGGCAAGAGATGACTTCTACAAAAACGGTTCATACTTCCTTATGAACGAACTTATGAACTGCGGTACAGTATTTGAGAACAACCTTATTTTCGGACTAAAGGCTCAACAGGCTAAAACACTTGATGACAGTGCAAAAGCTGCAAAAGCAGGCTGTGTCGGTCTTGGCCTACTCTGTGTTGCGGGACTTGCTTTCTTTGGTTTCTACTTTGGCAGAAGCGTTGTAGATGATATGATTTATAACGATACAAAGTACGACTATGCAAAAACTCTTATTCAACAAAGAGATGACATTACCCAGTCTTTGGCAAATCAGTCACAGGATGCCGAGCTTTTACCGAGAACACAGCTTTATTGTGAAGATGTAATTAATGAGCTTGATGACCAGGTTGTAGACAAAATGGATACTTTTACAAACTACAATATAACTCACGCAAACGACGGCAACGAAACCTACAGCATTCCGGTAAACGGACTTATTAAAGACTTCCCTACCTTTATTGATTTACAGAACAACATTAAAGACAACGGTTTCTTCTCTATGAGCGAAAACTTCTCGGTTTCTACAAATACAGAAACCAGTCAGTACAGTCTTACAGCTCAGCTTACAACAGACATAACTCAGTCACAATCAAGCAAAGCTGCAAGTGACACTGAAAACAACAGCGAAAACTAAGGGAGGAAACAAAAATGAAAAAGACTAAAATACCGGTACCGATTATTGTGTTTGTTGCACTTCTCATAGTATTTGTAATTATTTTGCTTGCACTTGTAATGCCGACATTCACTAACCTTTCTAAGTATAATGATGACCATGCTACTATCACAGCAAAAATTGCCGACTGCGACGATGTACTTGCAAATCAGACAAGTGTCGAAACCAAAATTGGCGAAATGAAAAAGCAGTATGATGAAAATCAGCAAAACCTCTATGTTGATGCTAAGTCCTCCGTTAAGGATTTACAGGATATTTTTGCCGACCTCGGTATTGATATGTCATCACTTACCCGTAGTGAAGGCGTGCAGGACTCACAGGGCAGAACATCTATGGGCGGCATTCCGCTTTACTACACAAACCTTACATTCAGCTATACCGGCGCAAAGGATAAAACTTTACAGCTTATCCATTATCTCGAGCAGGAATCAAAAGGCTGCTACTTTATTGATTCGCTTTCAATGTCAGAAATTGAAGGCAGCAAAGAATACGCTACTTCATTTAATGTAACACTTTACTACTTTGATACAACAAAGCAGGCTGTAAATAATACAGATTCTACCGATTCAACAGAACCCACTACATAATTATAAGGACTTTACTATGGCTAATTTACTCCCAATCGACTTTTCACAAATTTCAACCTATATAACTCTCGCAGTAATTTTAATACTGTCAGTTGTACTCTGTATGCTCGCATACAGGCTTATGAATGTCGTGCCTGCAAAATGGCTGTGCGACTATGATGAAGAGCCGGACGAAAGTCTTTTGGGCACAAGGTATATTTTCAAACAAAGCGGAATTTACACTTCCGCTTTGTTTGCTATATTTAACTTAGGCATCTTTGCGTTTTTCGGCTATTCTTATTACACAATTTTCTTTTTATTAATTTCGATTACAATGCTCCTCATTACAATGAGCGACTTTAAATATACAATTATTCCCGACCAATTCACAATCGCACTTGCAGTGCTTTGTGTTGCGCTTGCGATAACCGACCTTTTTACGCAGCAAATCTTTATTAAAGAATGGTGGAGTATTCCGCTTGGCGCAATCTGCGGTGGCGGTGTGCTTATGCTTATCAATCTTTTTTCAATACTTATATTAAAAAAGGCAGGAATGGGCTTTGGCGATGTAAAGCTTATGCTTGCACTCGGTGCCTGCCTCGGTTTTCCTATGGTATTTTCAGGACTTCTCTTAGCGGTACTCGTGGCATTTGTATACATTATCTTTTTACTCATTAAAAAGGCTGTATCCAAAAACGAAGTTTCAAGCTATTTCCCGTTCGGCCCTTTTCTTTGCATTGGCTCACTATGCAGTATGTTTTTAGTTAATGTTATAAACTATGGCTTAGATCTCTATTTCTCTCTCTTTAGCCTTAGTTATTAATCTTTATTCCCCTGAAAGGATGATAATATATGAAGAACTCTGTTTTTAACTTGAGTGACGATCTCGTTAAAAGCGGTATAGTAAGTTTAAAAACATTAAAGCGTGTTGAAATGCTTTATATGGAAGACAATACTCTTACTCTTGAACATGCGTTGATAAAAGAAGGCGTTGTCACAGAGGAGCAGATTTATGACCTTATGGCAAAGAAAATGCATTTGCCGCTTGTTGACCTTACTTCCTACTACATATCAGACGATGTAGCCCAGCTCATTCCGGAGCAGATGATGGAAGACCTCGGCGTTATGCCGCTTACCATTGAAGGCAATTATCTCTTAATTGCCATGACAAATCCGCTTGATTATAAAGCAATTTATACTCTCAACAACTATACAAAAAGAAAAATAAAAACCGCTATATGTACTCCTACACAACTTAAAATCAAACTTGACGAAATTTTCAGTGTGTCGGACAAAGAAGCGGTAATAGACGAGGCTCAGGAATTTGTACAGAGCCAGATGAAAAAAACCGAGGACACGGTATCTACCGAAGATCAGGAAGATATCGAAGATCAGCCTATCATTAAGTTTGTAAACAATATGATAGCCGAGGCTGTAAGACAGCGTGTATCCGATATTCACCTTGAGCCTCAGGAAAAGAAATTGGTAATTCGTTTCCGTATTGACGGTAAACTTATTAAATATATGGACTCAAGCAAGGAGCTTGCTCCTTCGGTTACGAGCCGTATTAAATTTATCAGCGGTATGAACATTGCAGAAAAAAGAATTCCGCAGGACGGTAGAATTCACTACAATATCAATAATCAAAAAATTGATATGCGTGTATCTTCTCTTCCTTGTGTTTATGGCGAAAAAATCGTAATCAGAATTACAACCGCACTCGGTATGAAGCTTGATAAAAAGAACATCGGTTTTCTCCCCGAAAACCTTGAAAAATTTGATCAGCTTTTAACCTCAAGCCGTGGTATCATTCTTCTTTCGGGTGCAACAGGTTCAGGTAAGTCAACCACACTTTACGCTGCTCTTTCAGCTCTAAACACCGAAGACAAAAACATTGTAACAGTAGAAAACCCTGTCGAAATGGTTTTGCCGGGTGCAACTCAGGTTAATATCAATGAAAAAGCAGGACTTACATTTGCAAGCGTTCTTCGTTCTATCCTCCGTCAGGACCCTGATATTATTATGATCGGTGAGATTCGTGACCAGGAAACCGCAGATATCGCAGCAAGAGCCGCTATCACAGGTCACCTTGTACTTTCAACAATCCATACATATAACGCAGCCAGCTCGGTTGTCCGACTTATTGATATGGGTGTTGAACCTTATATGGTATCTTCTTCTATGCTCGGCGTTATTGCCCAAAAGCTTGTAAGAAGACTTTGCCCGGAGTGTAAGCAAGCATATGATGCAACAGATGACGAGCTTAGACTTCTCGGACTCCCTATCACCAAACAGCTCACACTTTACAAACCGGGTCAGTGCCCTGCTTGTAACAACATAGGTTATAAGGGAAGAATTGCCGTTCACGAGGTTATGCCTGTTTCAAGAGCAATTAAAAATGCCATTCATCTTGGAAAAACCACAGATGAAATTGACACAATAGCAAGAGAAGAGGGTATGATTTCACTTCGTGACAACCTTAAAAAGCTGTTGTATGACGGTATTATATCATTTGATACATTCATTGACACTGTATCAGAAATCTATCAGGAAGATTAAGGAGTAAGTTTTATGGAATTTGAAGAGATGGTCAGATTTGCCGTTGAAAACGGTGCGTCTGATATTCACCTTGCAAGCAATAACTTGCCTTCTTACCGTAAAAACGGTAAAATTATGAACTACAAAGGCACTGAGATTCTTGACGAGGACACAGTTATGAAGTATATTGACGAGGTTCTTGAGCCTGCCGATTACCTTAAGTTCTGCAACACAGGCGATATCGACTCGGCTTATCAGTTTGAAGACCTCGCACGATTCAGAGTTAATGCATTCAAGCAGCGCCACGGTGCGACGCTTGTAATGCGTGTAATCAAAATGAATCCTCCAAAACTCGGCGATTTAAATTTGCCTCGGTCTATTGCAAAAATTCTTAACCTGCAGGAAGGGCTTGTACTTGTAACAGGTCCTACCGGTAGCGGTAAGTCAACAACACTTGCAGCTCTTATCAATGAAATTAACCATCGAGAAGAACTGCACATTATCACAATTGAAGACCCTGTTGAGTATATGCACTCCCCTGCAAAATGTATTATTAACCAGAGAGAAGTCGGCCAAGACAGTGAAACTTACTCGTCAGCACTTAAATCGGCACTTCGTGAAGACCCTGATATTATCCTCATGGGTGAGATTCGTGACCTTGAGTCAATGTCAATCGCTCTTCGTGCAGCAGAAACAGGCCACCTTGTTTTTTCAACACTTCATACAGAGAGTGCCGCAAAAACAATCGACCGTCTTATAGATATGTTCCCTGTTGAAAGACAGAAACAGGCACTCAACCAGCTTTCAACCACACTTAAGGCAGTAATTTCACAGCGTTTGCTTCCAAGATCAGACCGTCCGGGCCGTATCGGTGCATTTGAAATTATGTTTGTTAATACTGCTATCGCTAACCTTATCCGTGAAGATAAGATTCCGCAGATTGAACAGATGATTTCTTTGAACCAGCAGACAGGTATGATTACAAGAAAGTTGAGTATCGAAAACCTCCTCAAAAGAGGACTTATTTCAAAAGAAACTGCCGACAAGTACAGTTACGATGTGGCTGATAACGCAATACTTACAGGCGGCAACAATTCTCCGCAGCCGGGTGCACCGGGAATACCACAGCAAACTCCGCAGCAGCTTACCGCTCCAATGCCACAGTATTCTAATCTCCCGCAAAACAGCACAAACGCTTATCTTAACAGGAGGTAAAAATAATGGAATTTTCTTATGTAGCGGTAAACGAAAAAAATCGTAAATATCGTAACCGTATGACAGCAAACACCAAGGAAGAGGTTAAGCGAAAGCTTGAACAGCGTGGTCTTATCGCTATTTCCATTGATGAAGTAAAAAAAGGTTCGCAGGAAGATATACCAATCTGGCAGCGTGATCTTGGCGGTTCAAAAGATGTACATACATTAAAAATCACTAACAAGCGACTTCTTACATTTATGCACCAAATGGCGCTTATGATTCGTTCGGGTATTTCGCTTTCTGTTGCAATGGCTGTAATGTGCGATACCGAAAAAGATAAAAATATGCTGAGAATTTTGCAGGAAATCACCTCAAACCTCTACAACGGTATTACTCTTTCTCAGTCGCTAAGCTCATTTAAAACTTTCCCGACTGTTTATGTAAACATTATTCAAACAGGTGAGGCAAACGGTCGACTTGATGAAGCATTTGATAAGTGCGTTAGTCTTCTCAAAAAGGAAATCACACTTAAGAACAAGATCAAGGGTGCAATGATTTACCCTATCTTCCTCCTCATTCTTACAATCGGACTTATCATAGTAATGAGTGTAGTTGTACTTCCGTCATTTAAAGAATTGTTTGAAAGTTTTGACTCCGAACTTCCGATAATGACGCAGATTACAATGGGTATTTCAGATGTACTTCTTCATTACGGCTGGCTCGTTGTTCTTATTATCGTTGCAATTGTAGTTACACTCAGAATTCTTTACAAAAAGAACTATTCATTCTGTATGTGGTGGTCAACATTCCAGCTTAAAATCCCGATTATCGGCGAAGTTTTAAGACTTAACCAGCTTACAAGATTTGCAAATATGATGGCAACACTTACTTCTTCCGGTGTAAACATTCTTTACTCACTTGAACTTTCAAGAGATGTAGTAGGCAACAAATTTATGTCCGACTGTCTTAACCAGGTAATTGAAGATGTAAGAATCGGTACACCGATCAATATTTCCCTTTCAAGATATCCAAAAGCTTTCGATCCGCTCTTTGTATCAATGATAAGAGTCGGTGAGGAAAGCGGTATGCTCAGTGATTCCCTTAACAAAATGGCAGATATGTACGACGAACAGGCAACCGACGCTACACAGCGTATGACAGATGCAATGACACCTGCAATGACAATCATTATCGCCGGTATCGTAGGTTTCGTTGTAATTTCTATCGTACAGGCAATGTTCGGTATGTATTCAGTTATCACAGCCTAACAGTGATAATTTATAGCAGACGAAAGGAGATCTTTATGAAGAAACTTCATACAAAGAAAAGAAGAATAAACAGCAAAAAAGGTATTTCCATGGTTCTTGCAATAGCTTTGGCTGCAGTTTTGTTTTTATCGACAACTACTTTCTTATCTATTGCAATGCTCCAGCAAAAAGAAACCGGTACTACAATGAACTCCCGTCAGGCATATGTATCAGCAAAAAGTGCACTTGATATAGCAAAAGAACTGTTAAACGACGGTAAACTTTCATTACCTGATTCAGGATCACTTTACTATGTTTTTTACTATATTGAAGGAGATCCGGAGGTTCATGTAAAAAAATTCAACAGCTCTGAACTTGCATTAAAATGGATTAACGATCCGACTCATGCAAGTTATACTATAATAGGTAATGCTTATATTAAAATTACTAAAAATACAGACGGTAGTTACACTATGACTGCCGTTGGCAAAGAAAATAAATATGACTATTCAGGTGATGGAAATACAGGTGATCTTTCAACCAAATTTGATGTAAAATATAATTTAGCTGAAAAAGAAGAAACAGCTAACCTCACTATGAAGCAAAAAACAATTACTTCACCGACCGGCAATAAATTTTTAATGCTTGGTGATCAAACTTCATTTTCACTTCTTCGTTCTGTAAGAAAAACTTTAAACGAAGGAGATACCACATTTCGTACCTTACAGGACTATGATACTGACAATGACAATAAATCAATAATTTATATTCCTAAAAACGAAGCTGGCAGTACACCACTCACAACTTGCTTTCCTCTTGTATTTGATAAAGCAGTAAAAAGTACAAGTAACGGTGGTAGTAGACTTACTTTTACAGCATATGATAACGGCATTTACTTTTTAGGCAATTACACCGGACCAAAAGTAAAAAGTGACTATAATTCCGAAGCAGTTGATATAAGTTTTTACACAAACTCAGACGCTTACGGTACAGCCTTAGAATGTAAATATCTTGTAATTGGCGGAAATATGGTATGTCGTCCGGCCACTGGCGAATCCGGCATTACACTTAAATACTCCGGCAGCTCTTATAATACCGATAAAGGTGTTGTAATATACTTTACTAAAGATTGTAAGCTTATGACTTATAATAATAGCAAGCAAATAACTAAAACAGTAGAGTATAAAAAAGGATATTATTATATTAACTTAGGTGACAACAATACAGCCGTTGATTTATTTTCAGAAAATACCAAAAAAAGTGCTGTAAAAATTGCTACAAACAGTGAAGAATACAAAAGGGTTAACAGTATTGATATTTATAGTTCTTTGGTTGATACAGACGGCAATCTAAAGGACATACATTCAGCTTACGAAGGTAACTGGGAAAAGGGCAAAGAAAGAGTTTGTATTTTGAATGACAATGGAACTTTCAACACAGATCCAAATTCAAGCAGCTACTCCAATACAGTTCGAACAACATTTAATAAAGGATGGAAAGACTACTACATTTATTGTTCACCATCCGAAATGCCAACAGCTAGTGGATATTATGATATGTATTCAGGCAAAGAATTTAATTATCTTTGGTACAATATAAAACCAATGGAATTTAATGGAAATATCGATATGTCAATTCATAGTAGTAATATTACATTATCAATTGGTCCCGATGAAAAAGAAACTGTTTATTATAACAATAAAATTAAGAACAGCAACGGCAATACATACTTTCCTTATTCTTTCAATCAAACTATTCTTCCTACTAGCGATTTTGCTACTGACAGTAATACTCAAAAATTCACAGCAGAAGGTTCAAATATAATCAAACAAATAAACAGTTCAGCATCATTTAGTGTAAAACCTTATTGGAATGAAAAATCGTTTACTCTTAAAGTAGTAAATGATTTTATTGTAGAAATGTCAGATGGTACATCATATACCATAAAAGCCGATGATTACACAGATATTCCGGAGACAGGACTTAACTTATTTTCAAATGATGCAAAAAAATACTTTGAAGATCATTCTACTTCACGAGTTGATTCTAACTCATCGAGTATTAAATGGGTGGAAGATAACGCTATTAATACTTCAGTAGACAGCAGTAACCTCGACCAAAGCAGTTCAGTTATAAATTTTAAAGCAACATGCGGCGGAACACTTAAAGACGATACATATAAGGGCAAAGCTATTTACTGTGATTTTGGTAATGGTTCTTCGGGTAAAGATGCTATTGTAACATATGGAAACAATGCAACCTTAAAAGCAGATGTTGTTTCAATCGGAGCGGATTTACTTGAAATAAAAGACGGAAAAGGACTTAAAATTAATACTTATAGTGCACATAATGAATCGACATGTGTTGTAGACGGTAATCCTATTGACGGTTCCATGCTTCAGATTACTCGTAAAACTACTCTCAAATTTAATGATGATAATGCTAATTCTATAACTTTAAGTCCGGGTTACTATTTCTTCCCGGGTATTAAAGGTGATTTTGATATTTTAAGCAAAGCTTTTTGGGAAAATTGGACTGATTCAAAACCATATTACAAAGCAGAAAAATTAGGCGATGGTACTAAAGCTTATAAAAAGGTAATTGTTACAACTAAAATGGATCCTGTTGACTTTGAAGGGAAGTATTTCTAATGAAGAAGAAGAACCTTAAATTTAAAAAATATTTAAAAAGTAAAAAAGGCTTTTCTCTTTTCGAGTTGATATGTGCAATTATGATCATGGCAATAGCCGTTTCGGCTACTGCCACCGGTCTTAATATCAGTAATCAGTCCATTACTAAAAACAGTCTTATGGACAAAGCTTCTGCAAAAGCACAAATGTATTGCGATGTAATTATGACATATGTTGAAAAAACACCGTCAAATGATCCATATGACGGTTGGGATTCATTAACTGATGCACAAAAGAATGCTAATAAACTTTTTGCAACTCCAGCTAATCAAACATATACTTTTACAAGCGATATTCAAAACAATATTGATACAGATGTAAAAGCTCTTGACAGTAATTTTTCAGCAAAACAATATACTTCTGCAGATATTGACAACAGAGGTTTTAACAAAAATGAAGTTGCTTATACAATTCAAAAAGAAGGTTCTTACACTAATTCTGATGGTATAAGTATGGTATCATATAAAATCACTGTTTATATTGATTACGGTACAAATGGTACAACTTCATGTACTGGTATTATCACTAAATCCAAATATGTTCAATAAGGAGGATGCAAATGATTAAAATATTAAATAAATTAAAAAAACATCTCTCCAAGCGCTCCGTAAAAAATAAAATCGGTTCAACGCTTATTGAACTTATAGCTGTTGTATGCATTCTTTCTATTGCCTCTACTGTAAGCATAAGCGGATTATTTGCTATGGCCGATATTGCAAAAAGAGGTCAGGATCTTTCCCTTTGCGAACGCACAAGCGATATGATTTCTAAACAACTTTCAATTTACGGTAATACCTCAAACTATGTTCAATCATATGATTCAAAACCTACTCTCGAAGCATATGACGAAAGTGCAAGACCAAGTGGTTTTATGGATGTAGATAATGGTATCGGTAATAAAAGTGATTACTTTTTATATGCAGATCCAAATACAAAATACAGATTAATTCTTGCTAAGTTTGATACTTCATCGGGCGATCCTACAGGACATAAGCTTACACCAATAGTCAGTATTGACAATGTAAAATCAATTAAATTCGACCTTAAACAACTTAATACTGATGAAAAAAAATATATTCTTCAATATACAGTAACAACAGTAGGAAGCAATGTATGGGATAAGGATACTGATAAACGAGTTGAGTACACTATTTCAAGCGGTGTGGTTTTGAATAATACAAATTCAAGTAATACTATACCTAATCTTTCATACCAAACCATTACTACCAAAACACCGCTTACCAATGCAAATAGTACCTACATCAGAATCCGCACTACAAGCAGAAGTGTATTAGACATTAACTAATAAAACCTAAACAAAAAGCTGTACCAAATCGGTACAGCTTTTTTCTTGCCTATAACAAATGCCCTGCAAAGTTGCAGGGCAAAAATTATTTTATTAACTTAGTTTGTTGTAATAAAAGGACGGATAGCTGCCGCTACTGTAGAAATCGGGTGCGACTGTAAGAACACTCTGCCCGGGCCTGTAATAACTGTATTAAACAAGCCCTCTCCGCCGAGGAACATATTCTTAACACCCTTAATACGCTGGATGTCCATTTGACAAGATGCATCCATTGCAGCAAGGTTGCCTGTATCAACAACAATCTGCTGACCGGGTGCAAGGTTATACTGCTTGCAGTAGCCGTCAATCTCAACAAAAGCAGTTCCGTAACCCGATAACTTTTGAAGTATGAAGCCTTCGCCTCCAAAAAAGCCTGCACCGGCTTTTTTATTAAAATGTACAGAGAGGTCAACAGTTGCAGAACTTGCAAGGAAACCCGATTTCTGAACGATTATAGGCATATTAGGCTGAATCTCAAAAGGAATGATTGAACCCGGGAAAGATGAAGCAAGAGTAATGAAGCCCGGACCGCCCATAGCTGTGTAGCGGTTCTGCATAATAGACTCTCCCGACATCATTTTGCCGAACATCTTGCCTACTCCGCCGCCTGAAGTTTCCATATTAAGGTTAGGTGACATCCATACCATTCCGCCGCCCTGTGTAATAATAGTTTCGCCGTTTTCAAGAGATACCTCCACTATTGGAAGTGAGCCTCCCTCAATTTTGTATTGCATAGATAAACCTCCATAAATGTTTACTATCAGCATTATATCATATATCAAATGCAATGTAAATAAAATTTTACATATATACATCAAAAGACTTCCATTTGCAGAAGTCTTTTTTACTTGTGTTTATTCACCTGTCAAATGTACAACTGTTGCAGTATGACCTACTTCTTTTAAAAACTTATCAAAAATATCTGTTGTTTTTATTTTAAGGCTCGATGTATTCACGCACGGGTGACATCCTACATATTCACCTTTTAGCACATCCTCGTCTACAAGCAAAGTGACTGCGTTTTCTTTGTCGTTCATAAGTCCCATAACGCTTACAGAACCCGGCAAAATATCAAGGTACTCTTCCATAGCCTCGGCAGACGCAAACGAAAGCCTTGCCGAATTTATCTGACTTGAAAGCTCCTTTGTCTTAAAAGGCTTGTCCCCCGGCATCATAAGCAAATAAAACTTTGTTTTCTGTCTGTTGCATAAAAACAGGTTTTTGCAAATAAGCACATCAAGCACCTTGTCAATCTCATTGCAAGCCTCCATTGTGTCTGCGTGTGCGTGGTCTGTTCGCAAATACTCAATGCCCAAACTGTCGAGCAAATCATATACTCTTACCTCTCTGTCGAGCCTGCCCTCTGTACTCTGCGGTCTGCCCTTGTATAATTCCACAGCCGTCATCTCCTATCAATTTACTACTAATATAATAATAGATTACAGCGCCTTTGTCAAAGGAAAAGAGCGACTGCTAAAATGCAGTCGCTCTGTAATTTAATTATCTCTCATAATAATAAGCGACATCGCTGTCATTGCCGCTGCAAAACTCCGAGTTTTTGTTGAGTGTGCAGTCAGAATTTAGTATGCCGTATTTTTTGAGAATTTCAATGGTATTTGTATATGACTTCGGCACATAGTAATACTCCGAATCTGTTGCATACGAGCTTAAAATGTAATTTGCTCCCGTTGTATTAGATTTGCGATAGCATAAATCCAGCTTGCAAACATAGTCCTGAGAATACTTTTGACGGATATATTTTAAAGACTCAAAGCTGTAAACCGAATCCTCATCATAAGATGAATCATAATAGGGATTGTTATTATACATCAGTGCGAACGGGTCATACAAAACACCGTTAAGATACTTATCGTCAGCCTTAAGGTCTTTTTTGAACGCTGCGTTAATCTCATTCATCATACTGTTTCTTACTGCATCAGCCTTGGGGTCTTTTTTCTCTTCATCAAGTTCATAACCGCTGTAATTATCAATACTTGCCGAATTTGTGCTGTCATCCGAGAAATTAAACATTCCATGAACAATAACGCCTTTTACATTATAGTCAGCGTTAAGGTCTGCATTTGCCACACCCGAATACTTCAATATATATTGCTTTGATGAGAAAATTGACATTGCCTTAGTGTAAATTCCCGAAAAATCAGTTTCGCTGTAACTGTAACCATAGCTTTCATCATAAATATCATCTGTATAGTCATACGGCTCATAATCAAAGCCATTAGCCAAAGCAAGTAAACTCTGAGAATAATATCTTGTTACGGTTCTTCCGTTGTTGAGCTTGTATGCAACAGTAATTACCTCATCATAGCTATAATCACCGATTGCGTTATAAAGCATACTTCCCCATACGCAGCAAAACTTTGACTTTGCCGAAAGGTCAGGCTTTCTGATACTGAGAATAGAATTGTGTGCATTTATAATGGTTTCGATATCCTTTTTATCTGTAAAGTCCTCGGCGCTTTTTTTGCTTAAATGTGCAACATCATCGGCAACAGTACCGTATGTTGAGCTAAGCATACCTGCGCTCTTTACATCTTCTGCTTTTGGCACAAAGCTGTTGTAGCCGAATATATCAAAGTTAATGAGCGCCACGCCTGCAATTACAACAACTGCAAGACCGCCGTAAATTGGAAGTGTGCGTACAATCTGCTTTACTCCCTTATAGAAAATCATATGAACAATAGGAATGTAGGCGCACTTGCAAGAATAAAGCCGAATACAAAGCCTGCCAAGCCGTTGCCAAATACATTGAGCGAGCCGAATAATGTGCCGAGGAACATACCGGCAAGGAATGATACTATTACCTTGATAATATGACAAGGTATATAATAAGCGAATGAGGTCTGCGCTCTTTCGGATCTTCTCTTCATAATAAGCAATGTGCCAAAAGCAACGCAAGCTATGCTGAAGATTATCCAATAAATTAAGTTGCTGCCAAAATAAGCAGAAATCGGATTGAGTGCATTTGTAATAAAGCTGTCTGAGAAGTTGCCTGTATATGAGCCTGCAAAGAAAGCGTCAATATAACTTCTTACAAATATCATAGACAGCGGATAGCAAATGCAAACGGCAATAAACATAATAATTGTGTTGAATGTAGTGCCGCAGCAAGCCGAAAGAAATCCGTAAGCGCTAATGCAGGCAAGCGTACCGATTACAAAGTTCAAGTACATATGAGTAACCTCAGGCCTCATTAATGTGCCCGTACAAATAGAAATAATAGCAATTATACCCATAAACACGAGCATAGGCACAATAGAGAACAAATAAGCCGCACAATATTTAGCAAGGAAAAGTCTTGCTCTACTGATTGGAAGTGAACCGTAAAAATCCACCTTGCGCTTGTTGTGCATATATGAAAAAATCTGCACCGTATAAATAATGGAAAAGATTAATGTAAGCAAGCCGATTATCGCAGATGTAATGGCCTGAAAAACCTGCATTTTTGTGCTTATAGGTATTTTTTCGGAACTTGCGGTTGTAAACAGCGTTGTAAATGTTGTTTGATCTGCCGTAAGTACAAACACAAGCGTAAAGATTATTACAGTTGCCACCGAGGCAAGTATTCCGTACACCATCAACGAGCCTTTACAGCCTTTTAAATCCCATAATATAACCGAAATGATCTGCTTGAGTTTATCTTTAAAGGATACTGTGGATGTCATATCCTGCCGCCCCCATTTCACTAATAAATATTTCCTCCAAAGTAAGAGGTATTGCGGAAACAAACGCAGGATTGAGTGCCTTTAATTTCGGCATAAACTCCTCCTCTGTTCCCTTTATTGTAAGATTAAATATATTGCCGTTCTGCGTAATATTAATAGCGTTAATACCCTCAAAAATATTCGGTTTATACGGCAATTCCGAAAAGGCAACCTGCACCTTGCGCAAACCATGACGCAAATCGTCAATGCCACGCTCAAGCAGCATTTGTCCCCTGTGCATAAGGCAAAGTCTGTCGCACAAATCCTCAAGCTCTCTGAGGTTGTGAGAGGCAATTACAACGGTAGTGTTGTTGTCAGACACCTTTTCTGCAATAAGACCTTTGAGCATATGCCTTACAACAGGGTCAAGACCGTCAAAAATCTCGTCAAGGAACAAATACTTAGGGCAGGTTGAAAGTGCAAGAATAAGCGCCGCCTGTCTTTGCATACCCTTTGACATATTAATAATAGGAGCTTTTATATTAATTGGAAATACAGAGCAAAGTTTTTGATACTCCTCCTCGCTCCAGTTGGGATACAATCTTCTGTAAAGGAAAGCCGTACT
>ENA-OPAY01000036-OPAY01000036.1-human-gut-metagenome-genome-assembly--contig:-NODE-36-length-26446-cov-1.653708_pt1 | contig 26446 bp, 18 predicted proteins | sample MGYA00241064_ERZ501444 | MGnify/ENA primary metagenome ERZ501444 (study PRJEB25962, sample SAMEA2042573) | human gut metagenome | biome: human gut; feature: human-associated habitat; material: faeces... | reverse complement strand
AAATCATCGGTATATGAGGTTGTCATAGTCGGCAAGCCATTGAGAGTATAGTTGAACTTTGAGCCTGTGTATGGCAAACCATCAAGCGTTTTGCCTACAACTATGCCCGATTCAACAGGGTTGAGTTTATTGGTAACAACAAGGGTGTTGCCACTCTCGCCTACTACACTGCTGTATGTACCACTGAATGTATGGTCGCCTGTGCTGTCGGATACCATTAACGGCAGGAAACCTGAGGCTGTCTGCTCATAGAGTGTATAAGATGCGCCGACAGGAAGTCCTGTAATTTCAACAGTTTCGCCTGCACCCACCGTAATGTACCCTCTTGTGTTGCCGAATAAGTTTTTCCGCCAACCACATATTTTACAGGATAAGCCTTTGGTTCGTATTTTGTGCCCGAACCGTCAAGGTCAATCAACAGCTTAAAGTCAAACTGCCGGTCGGTCTGATAGTCATTGCCGTCCTCATCTGCTGTTTTCTTTGTAAGTGTGAGTTTTGAGGTCTTGATTTTGTTTACATAGTCAAGCTCGAGCAATGCCGATGCGCTTTCGTCATCGTAATCTTTAAGAATAAAGTTTGAATTTGCGGAGTCTGCATTGTCGATAATTAAACCGTTCTTTTTGTTTACAAGCTCCCAACTTGTTGTATAAGAAAGCGGAGAAGAAATGCTTTCATTTACTGCGATGTCTGAGCCTGTTTTAAATGTGTTCTCAAACTCTGCATTGTCCGAGTCCTTGAGTACAAAAGAACCGTTGTTGCCGAGAGCTGATTTAACTCCGTTGAGCTTATAGTTCTTGCCTTTTGCGTTGTCGCCGTCGGTAATTGTGTAATCGTATGTTTCGTTTGCACGAATGTCATTTGCAATCTCGGTTACTGTGTCTGCTGTATCAAGAGATTTATTTACCTTAAGGTCATTGTTTGCAGGCGTCATGGTAAAATCAATAGAAAGGTTTGATTCCGCCTCACCACGCTCCATATAGAAAACAACCATATGGTAAGTTTTGTTTGGATCGAGATTTTTGCCATTGTTAAATTACTTTGTAACAGTACCAAGGTTTGTCGCGTGACTTGTGCTTGCTGAATATTCGGCAGGATTATAGCTTGCTTTATTCTCCCACTTGAGAATTTTTCCTTTGCAGCTTGCGATTTCAAGGTCGTTTGTTTTATTAGTCCAGTCATTTTCACCTGTTGATTTGAAAATAACCTGTGTGCAGCCACTGTAATTGTCTAAATCAAGATAATAGAATTTTACACCGTCAACAACTTTCTGAGTCATCTCAACGGTTTTAGTTGTAACACCGTTGCCCCATATGTAAGCATAGAGCTTATCTGTACTGCTCTGCATACAAAGCTGATTTGCCCCAACAGAAGGAGCACTCGAAGCTGAAGCTACGGAATAATTAGCATATACATCTGTTGCAGTTGCCTGCATTGTAGCAAAGTTTATGTTACCGTTTGTTTCCTTATGGTCACCGCCAAGGTCGAGAACCAAGTCGGCATCTGCGCCTGTTGAGTCCTCACCGATGTAAACCCAGATATCGTCATCACCTGTAAAGTTGAACTTTACATCTTCGCCATCGGCAATCTTACCGTTTTCGGGAACTCTGAAGTCAATGTCAAGTCTTACGCCAAAGCCGTAGTCAAGCTCATCATTTCCGCCACGAGTGTATGACAGGCCTTCGTACTTTTTGCCTGCCGTTGTTACAACACCGTAATTGAGCAGTTCAGAAACTAAAAGGTCATTTGACTTGCCTGTCCAGTCGCTGTCGCTTGCGTTTGGTTTCAATACACAATTTGCATAGCCGTCGTAATCGCTCTTATGAACTTAACTCCGTCAATAGTTTTGCTGTCTGTTACAGTAACCGAATGACCGTCTGAACCGTTATTAAAGAGCCACAAGGTGTATTGGCTGTTGCTTGTCTGAATATAAAAATCTCCGTCGGCAGGTGTAGGAGGAATCCTATCGCCTGCGCTTGAAGTTTTTGTATTGCTGTTGGTATTAAATGGGAATATGCCGTAGCCGTTTGCCGTACCGCCAAAGTTTTTGAGATTATCATGTACGCCGTAATACTCGCCCGCACCGTAATTAATCTGCTTTGGATTTGTGCCGTCCCATGTAAAGTAAATATTATCCTTTGCGTTCTTAGAACTGAAAGAATATTTTGTAACGCCGTTGCTGTCGGTTTCTGTTCTGAACGGGAATGATGATTTGTAAACCGACGCAACCTTTTTGCCGTTATACTTTTCTGTAAGAAGTGTGTTTGCATCAAAGTAAGGAGCTTTTACTCCGTTAATAACCTGCAAATCGCCGTTGCTGTCGAGCTTATTATAAACAAGTCCCATCAAAGACTGATTATAATTAACAACATCGCCGCTCTTCATACCGTTAGAGTTATTTACTGCATAGTAATAGTCTTGTTTGTAATCATTGATATTGGTAAGATTTTTAACATGATTTTCAAAGGTATTGTACCATTCATCACCCTTAAACATATTGCCGAAGTAGAGCGGATATTTCCAATCGGTCGAATGGTTCTTGGCAATTTTGCTGATGTAATCATTGTAGTTATCAAACTGATACCAATAATTTTCAATGCCACCGCCGTAACTCTCGTTGTTGAGATAGCCTTCAGACTGCTCGTTGTCTGACCAATAGTCAAAGTATGTAGCATCTACACCTACTATATTTGCATTTTTAGCAAATGAATTTCCGATAACCGCATCGTAATTAGTGTTGTTTACATCCGAGCGTTTCATCCAATTTTCGGTTGAGGCAATCATTTTGTATGTAGCCGTATTATCGTCAAAAGTTGAGGAATAAGCTGTGCCTGTGCCTCCGCCGTACTGAGTAATATTTGAGCCGCCCTTTAGGTTGTCTGCGTTAATATGGAAACAAATGTTGGTGTCAACAGGGATTTCGCCCTTAAACATTATATAACCGTTTACATTTTCGGCTGTAAGCTCGGTTGTTACCGTATATGTAAGGTTGGAGTCGCTGAGCACTGCGCCTACAAGGCTGTATGTAGCGTAAATCTTACTCTGTGATTTCCAGTTATCGTTATAAACATATACTGGCTTTTTATCTACGCCCGAACCGTCATAGCTGAATTTGCTGAGGACAAGGTTTGCGTCCTTATCCATATATACAGAATCCTGCGCTGCTGTTGCACTTGAAATATCAATCGAGCTGATTCTCGGATTCTGCCATCTGCCGTCAGAATAATAAGCATATCCGTTATAATATGCTATTGTTTGGTCTGTGGTCTGATGAACAGCGCACTTATCGGTAGTATCCCAATCACAGAAATTGAGCTTTTTGTATCCCTGCGGAATGTCGGCATAGTAGATGTCTGAAGATGCGCTGACCTTTGTCATCTGCTCGCCGGGCCAGGTTGTGTCTGTTTGAGATGCCGAACTGCCCGAATGATAATGGATATACGGATTTGAGTAATTGTATGTACCGTCCTTTGATACCACGCTCTTGCTGTGAAAGAAAATACGGGTGTAACCGTTCTTAACAGCCTCGTCGGGCAAGGTAAACGGTGCAACAGAAAACTCAAGCCTTACTCCGTTGCCAGCTGACGGCAGGAGATACACATCACCCGAACCGCTCGCATTGGCAGTACGCTTTTCACAGTATTCAGACTGCTGTCGTAAATCCGATATGCAACCGATTGGTTTTGCCACTCGGAATTAGCCGTAGTAATAAGATAATAATTACCCGAATTTGTTGCAGCCGAAACATTAAGCGACATTCCCGATATTGCACAAACAGAAAGCATCATCGTAAATGCCAAAAACAGTGAAAAGCTCTTTTTGATATGCACACAAAGCTTTTTGCTGTAATACATAACTGTTTCTTCTCCTTTTATTAAATTTTGAATATAATATACATAACTCTGCAAGCTAAGGCGGTAATGAATACTACGGCCTCAGTTTTATGATTGTTATTTAATATATAATATTTTCTTGTTTAGTTAAAGTGGCAATATGCACAAATGTAAATTCGTTTTTATGTATTTTATCTACAAATAAATTCAAATAGAATTATAATTAAATATAACAATAATAAAACGATAAAGTGCAATAATTTTAAAATCGTGCCATTAATTGACTAACCAATCTGTAAAACTGCCAATTTTTCTTTATTATAATTATCCGCCGATTAAAAATACGCAAATAATCAAAAATTATACTGCGATATTATATTGCGCTGGTTTTATATGCAAAATCTTGAATATATATACAGGGAATAAGAAATTGGGATGATATATTAGAATTTTTTCATAACAATTTGCCTAATGCTAACTGTTGTTGCAAAATTAATCTGCTTTCTTAATTTTTGCTGCAATTTGCAATTAATTTATACTAATAAAGCACTAACCGGGCAGTCCTTTCAGACTACCCGGTTTTAGTTTTTAGGTGATAACTCACACCACCTATTTTTATTAAACTATTGTAAATTAATTATTTCTGTTGCACTGAATACAAATATGTAACATCAGTATCAATTGTTTCTGTGTCCTTGCCATTATATCTTAACAAATCACCACTATAATTGTTGGAATTATAATCGCTAAGAAGATAAATATTATTGTCATCAATGACATTGTATAAAGAAACATCATCGGAAATCTTGACAGACTCTTTTCCGTTAAATTTCATAAGAGTATAACTGCTTGAAACAGCATCCTGTGCGTAGTACAATGTACCATCAATGTAGTTAAAATTATATGCATCGTCAGCAACCTTAACATCGTCAAGATATAAAGTATCGTCTTTATCTAAAGATATAATTTTATTATCTTGAATCTTAAAACTTTTAATATCGTCCAAGGTTTTGACAGGTTCTCCGACCTTATCAGATGAAATATCTGTTTTATAAAGTGCATCGTCATAAAGGTAGCATAAAGTTTTTGAATCTTCAGATAATTGAATAGCGTCATACTCTGATATATTATCTGAAGATGCAATTTCAACGCCTTGGTTACCGGAACTGTATTTTAGATTATATTTAGGCAAAATTTTTTCAGTAATTTCGCCTTCAGTCATTCTAAAAACATTTGCGGCTACATCAGACATTTTAACTACCTTGCCGACAGACGAGTAGTCTGTCTCAAAATAAGCAACTTTATCTGAAACTGCATTAGGTTTATCGTTAGCATCAACTGAATAAACAGACTCTACATTACCACTGATTTCAACTGAAGATGTGCCATTAAAATAGAAGAGTTTATTTGTTGAAATAGTTATAGTTTTTTCACGAAGGTCGTCACGATATGTTTTATTATCATACTCTTCACAATCTTTATAATAAGCTGAATAATTATTCTTATACTTGCTGTCGTTGTAATTTGGTTTTGTGAGAGCCTTATCGGTTTCAGCCATATCATCATCAATATAATCAATTATATTTAATGTTATCTCCGTTGGGCAAAGATAGAAAAATGTTTTATCATTAACAGCATACAATTTAAAATACGAAAACGTATCATTCAAAGAACTACTATAACTGCTTTCATAATAGCTTGAATAACTACTTGTTGAAGAGCTACTTGATGAAGTAGAACTCTCATCGTTCAACTTAAGATCTAATTTTTGTGGTTCAGAACCTGTTTTTAAAAAATAAAGATTGTCATCCGAAACATAATATATAGTTGATAAATCTTTTGATATATACTTTATATTAACATCATTTGCAATTTTTGTTGTTTCCTTTCCATTCTCATAATAATACAAATCATTATTATCATTAGAAACATAGTAAATCTTATCTAAATTCTCAGTTGTATAGAAATATGAAACTTGGGAGTCAATTTTGTTTTTTTCTTTAATGTCGCTAGTATAAAGCTTTCGATCGGTTGTCAAAAATACAGCTTGTGTACCATTGGGATTTATCGAATAATTTGAAACTGATGTTGATATTTTTTCAGAAGGAGAATCAAATTTTTTCTTACTTATATCAGTACGATATAAAGTATAATTATCCAAATAGAACAAATACTTGGAATCTGAACTCAAGGTTGCAGAAATATCTGAGTAATCTTCATCTAATTTATCAATCTGAAAGCTCTCTTTTTTATTCTTATAATTAATACTCAGATCGTGATCTTTTAAATAGAGGACACCTTCAAATTTACTGCCGCTACCACCTGTAAAAATTTTAGGAATTGTAATTGCACCGGCTGCAATTACCACAACAAGACCAAGTGCTACACCACCGATTAGCATATTCTTTTTAGTGAAAATTTTGCTTGTCTTTTTAGGTGATACCTGTGAATTAAAATTCCCGGCAAAATTCTGTGCTGGGCTCTGTTGTTGATTTGGTACAAAACTCTGTGCCTGTGCATTCTGTGCTGAACTCTGCTGTTGATTCTGTACAAAATTTTGACAGGTTACTGGCATTTCAGCCTTTTTAGGTGTAACATCCTGTACTACCTTTGAAGATTGAACCGCTCCGCATTTTGGACAGAACTTATCAGTTGCTTTTAACTGATTTCCGCATTTTTCACAAAACATAATATATCCTCCTATATTGCGCTGCTTTTTATTTCAGTATTATTTTTATTATGATTTATTGTATAATCAATCATCCGATATCGCACATAATAATTGTAATATTGTCAATTCCACCTCGTTGTATTGCTAAACTGACAAGCATATCGGTTGCTGTTTCTATACTGCTGTTTACAGTAATTATTTTTAGAATTTCACTTTCATCAATTAAATCGGTAATACCATCCGAACAAATCAAATACTTATCTCCGACATTATATTCACCTTGTGTTATAAATGGAGAAAGCTGAATTTCATCTTCCGACAAACCCAAGAACTGAGTAAGCGGAGCTTTTCGTCTTTTTGGTGCCGGCATCGAATGATCCATAGAGATTTGATCTATAAAGTTATTACTGATTTTATATACTCTGCTGTCTCCAAGATTGCAGGCATATATTTTATCAGAAAAAAGAAGTAATGCTGCCGTTGTTCCTACACATCCCAAATTATTACTATTAGCATAATCAAATATTTCATTGTTTAGAGATGAACAAAGGTCATTAAGCGTAACGACACTGTCAAAAACATTTCCACAATATTTTTCAGTACCGCAAGCTGCCATAAGGGAAGCAACCTCACCACAGTTTTCGCCGCCCATTCCGTCATATACGGCCAAAATCTGATTATCGCTTGAAGAAAAACTGCCTTTTATTGCAATGTCATTATCGGTTTCATCCTGCCTGCGATAACGACCTAAAGCATAAAAATTATCCTCATTGTTTTTGCGAATACTTCCCATAATATTAACACAATAAAAATCTATACGAAAATCCAAAATGATAATCACCTCTTATTTCACATAGAAATCAGACAAAAGTACCGAACCTGTATCATATCTATTTTCAACACTGACAAGCTGTATTTTTATCCACTCATATCCCGTAATATCAACATCAATATTCTGAGGTTTTGTTGTTCTTGACAAAGTATAGGATTCTTTCATTGTCATATCCTTTGTATTGTTACCAACATAAATCTCAATTCTACAATCAATATCTTTGCTGTCATCTGCAGTGGCTATGGTTCCGGTAAGTTTTTTATATTTACTGCCCATGAAAAATTCTCCATAACCAACCCTATCACTCCAACAATTTGCTTTAAATAAATTTCCCGGAGAATAAAGGTTTCCAAGACTATCTTCTACACTTGTTTCTGTTATTTGTTCAAAGTCATTTGAATTTGAAACCTTTATTGAACTGAGTTTAACCGGTTCTGCAGCTATTACATCTTCATACAGTGATTTTATGTCATTGTTGTTTGGCAACAATGTTTTTGCAGCTTTTACCGCTGATAAAGCACTACTGTAATCAGACTCAAGATTTTTATTTACAGTGTCTTTAAGATTTTCAACATACTTTGACTCATATTCAGAAAACGCTGAGTTAAGATTTGCATCAGACTGATAATCGCTCTCCTTCATAATTGTTTTTAATGCATTTTCATAGTCCTTATCATCAGCATACTTCTTAGCCTCGCTCAATGTATTCTGCGATTTTTGATCAGCATTTTTCGAAGTATAAACATTAAGTTTCTCTGTAAGCTGAGAATCATTTGGTATTACTTTCAATGCGTTATTAATTTCTGTTATTGCCTGTGAATACTGCTGTTTATCAGCAAATTCGCCTGCCTTTTTAATAGCGTTTTCTCTTAGCTTGTCAATTGCTGTATTAAGTTGATTCTGAGCCTTTTCATAATTTGAATCATCTTCAATAACAAGTCTATACTGTTCAATAGCTCTCTCATAATCACCGGAGGCTAAATATGATTCAGCTGTTGCAAATGCTGTTTGAGATGCATTCAAATTGTCAACAAAAGAAATGGCATCTTTTGTATCGGTTTCCAATGCTTTAATTCCCATATTTGCAATGGTCTGCAATTCTCTCTGAGCAGTGGCATAATCCACATTGCCCGCCTTAAAATCATTTTTGGTTGATTCAATCTTCGATTTTAGCAATGAAATAAGTTCTTCTGTTTCTTTTCCATTATCCTGATACATTTCAAGAGCATTATCATAATCACCGTTCTCAAGAGCACGAATAATTTTCTGGTCAGAACTTGAATACCAGCTTGCAACGCAAACTCCTGCAACTGCACCTCCTACAACCACGACAGAAAGTACAGCAATAAGTACTATCTTCCACTTAGGAACCTTCTTTTTCTGCTTTTTAACAGGTGGTACATTATTCTGAATATTAGCACCGTCATTAACCATACCCACATTTATATTATCCGAGCCGAAATTTTGCTTATTGTAGCCATCAATATAGTGTGAATCAACAGCCGAATTACTCGAATCTACAAAACCGTTTCCATTAAGAACATTTGTTAAGGCTTCTTTAAAAGCTGTTGCATCCATAAATCTGTTTTGTGGATTATAAGAACAAGCTGTAAGAATAACCGCAGAAAGATCATTAGTTGCATTGCAAGGATTTGGCATTGTAACACCGCTCATTCTTTTTTCAAAAGCCTGTTGTATCTGCTGATATGTAACCGTTGGTGAATTTGGATCTACAAAAGGTAATCTATTATTGTTCAACAGCTTATATAAAACAATACCAAGGGAATATATATCAGCTGAAAAATCATACATTTTTCCCTGATAAATTTCAGGAGCCATATAATTGTATGTTCCCTTTTTAGACATAACAGAAGTAGCTTTCTCAAGCTGTCTTGCAATGCCAAAATCTCCGAGCTTAAAAATACCAAAATTAGAAATAAAAATATTTTCAGGCTTAATATCCCTGTGCATTACATTAAGTTGAGCACAAAGCTCAAGTGCACTACACATATCAATACCCAACTTTATAATTTCTTCCTGCGAAAGTTGTTTGTCTTTAGAATAATCAACAAAGCTTTCTAACAATTCCATTCTAATATAAATAGTCCAACCGATACAATTTGTATTTGGAATAACCTTGTAATCTTCAACACTGACAATATTAGGAGTGCCCTTAAAAGACTCCATTAATTTTATCTCATTTACACATTCGTCAACAAAACCTTGATAATAAGCTGTTGTAGACTTTTGGTCAAGGTTAAATTCAGCACGAACAGCCTCGGATTCCGCAACATTTTTAGGTATTTTTATAACCTTTATTGCTGAATAAAAAACACTGTTAATTTCAACTCTCTGGGCTTTATAAACAGCACCGAAAGAACCTTCTCCGATTTTTTCAACGACCTGCCAGTCAGGCCAAATTGTTGAAATTTCATTGTTAGCTTGAACAATTTCATTATTGATTTTATTATCAGCAACTGTCTTATCAGGCTGAACAAGTCTGTGAGTTCTTTCAATATCAGAAGTAGTTATTGACTGGGTCTTGTCAACAGAACCATTACTAATTAATGCACTTGTTTTTTCTAAATCAGGTTGAGTAACCAGTTGCCCACACTTAGGACAAAATCGTTTTCCCTCACCAAGGTCATAACCGCAATTTTTACAAAACATCAACTACGCCTCCAGCATTAGCAAATTGACGAGATGCATAGCACAATATAGCTATACAATTTTGTTTATATTAAAAATAATATTAATTGAATTCATTCAAATAATATTCACTGTTTTTTGTGCTATTTTCATCTACATTTATTAATTTTACATTATATTTAAGTGAATGTCAATAATTCCTCTTGTTTTTTTAACAAATTATTACATAATAATATAATATAATTGCAAAAGCAACAATTTCATATATTCAATTTATTACATTTCTATTAATAAATATTTATACGATGTACAATATTCGTTAAAAAATATAAAACGGCGGTATAAATGCAATTATAATTCAAACAATATTAATGCAATATTTTGCAAATATTACAAAATAAGGGGAGATTTGATATGAAAGCAACAGGTATTGTAAGAAGAATAGACGACCTCGGTCGTGTTGTTATACCAAAAGAAATCCGCCGCACTCTTCGTATTCGTGAGGGCGACCCCCATCATAAAACGTTGACACCGTTTGAAAAGTACTGTATTGCAATGCTTCGCTTCGCCGAACGCTGCATTTACAAATAAATTAAACGGAGGAAAAAGCAATGACATTTTATGAAAAACAAGGCGGTACATATCGCAAAACGGGTGATTATTATTTGCCCAATCTCAAGCTCGATACAGAGCAAAATGCCCAAATAGGCGTGTGGGGATTGAGACACAAGCGATACTTGAAGCAACATCATAAAGTGATTTATTACAGTCTTTTGACGGCGGGTAAGCTCAACTCATATCTTGCCGAAATTGACCAAAGAGCGAAATTGTTATTCGACGAAACAGCAAAATCACTTGCCAAAAAAGAAAATGTAACCGAAGAACTTAAATCAGAAAATGCAATGTTATGGTTGCAAAAGATGAATAATATTCGCAACCGAGCAATGGAGGTGGTAAATAGTGAAGTGATATACAGATAAAAACCAAAGGCTGACTCACCGAAAAGTGAGCCAGCCTTTGGTTTAATAAAAGAATTTTTTGCTTTAGTTCTAAAAACATATGGATTTTATCAAAATTTATTTTATTTTTAGAGATGACAGTTGTGATAGTAAGTAAGCATCTTTATTGTAATTCTTTAATTCAAGTCGTTCTAATACAGATTTTTCCGTTTCTGGACTCCAATATATTTTCAATTTGTTTTTAGCACGGGTAATTGCAGTGTAGAAAATATTATGGGTGATTTGTTCTTCAGTTTCATTAGTGATAACAATCTTGACAGAATCATATTCTAAGCCTTGAGCTTTATGTATAGATACGGCATAGGCTACCTGAAATGGAACTAACGTCGAATCGTCATCTTCATCATCCTCGTCCGTGCTGCGATATCTATTGATGGAAAAAGATATTATAGAATTCCCTTTTTCTGATTCTCCGATCAACTCAAAATCATAACCCCATGCATCGATTTCGTTAATAGAGTCCTCTAGTTCTATTTCAAACCACACCTGTTTTTCTTCCAAGCGAATATTATGAATCCATCCCTTAGAATTATTGTGAATCAATGGCGAGAAGATATTCAATTCATTGAATAAGATCGGATCACCTATCTTATAAGTATTGATACCCCAAGATACGCTCTCGTTTGGATTGCTATTTTGTAAAAAGCGATTGATGTTATTTATTCCGTATAGGCCATCATAATTTAGGCACAGAATGATCTCATCGTCACTGCTATGTTCGAAGATTGATTCATCTAATCTTGCAACATATCCATTTTTAACCAACGGCTCCAGAATTGAATCGTCGAGTTTTCTTACCCTATCCCATACCATAAGAAGTTCATTGCTTGTGGTTCGATATGGATGAGTTAATTCGAAAACTGATGTATTCGGTACAAAGCGACGTGCAATACTAAACCAATTTCCAAAGTATATTGATTCAATCTGGTAGACGTCTCCAACTAAAACAAGTAGCTTAAAATTGGCTTTTTCAAGAACCCGGCGCATATCGTCATTGCTTACCGTACTACATTCGTCGATAAACAGGACGTCGCAATCAGTGTCATAATTTCGTTTAGATATGAATTTCGCAATTGTATTGTATTTGCTATTTCCGGCAGTTACCTTTCTTCGCATATTGTCTACTGCAGGATGCGTATTAGCTAAGAATATCTTATCCTTATCAGCCCAGAAATTTGAAATATGTTTGATTAGTGTAGATTTTCCCGTTCCGGCAGAACCATATATCAAGGCAACATGAGAATCTGCAAACATTTGACGAAGCGCTTGCTTCTTGCTCTCATCGTCAATAGTATAGGTTCCTTTTTCGATCCATGAATCCACCGACGAAGTATATTGAGAAACACCAGACGACGCTAATTCCTGCAGTTTTTTTATAATCTCGGCACTATCTTCGGCATACCCTTTAATATAGATGTGATTCTTGTACTCCTCTAATCTACGGGCAGTGTGTTTATAATAGAGCGAAGAATTATATCTACGCATTAATGCATCGATATTATCCACTCCCATAATATCGGCACGCGGAGTGAATAGATGCCCCTCAATCTCTGTATTATTTTTTATGAATCTAGCAAATAATTCATGTTCTCGTCCAACAGGAGAAATACATTCAAATAAATCATATATTCTTGGATTATGTTGGCGCAAAGAAGTGCAATAAGGCATCCGATCAAATGGCATACATCTATAGTTTAGGTATAAGCTTGACAATCCATCGCATCGTTCATTCCAATATTGCCATTTTATTATGCGATTGTTCATTTTGTGGAGCAAATATCTTAGTACATTTGCACCAGATTTATTATTGATAATAATTTCTCGACACTTATCCAGCAGTTCGTATATTTTTATAGATTGTGCATTTGCTGTAACCTGATTTTTTATGTAATCATAATATCCTTGCTCGCTACACACCAGCTCCGTTAGGGACATTTTAACCACGGAGAGAAAGCGCATAAGTTCCCTATATTCATTTGTACCTGTATTATGTTTTACTCTAGGTCCAAAAATCTCAGATAAATTATCCCATTCGCATGGTCGAATAGAAACCTCGTATCTATCTATAATTAATACAGACATATCTTTATCAAGGATACGAATTGTGTCGCTGTGTACTGAAAATTTCACTGCATAGTTATCGACAATTTCATGTTTCGTAAATGCAATAACACGATCAAATTTACTCGCTTTTCCATTTGCCGCAGTGAATGTAACCTCGTAGTAAATTTTTTGATCAACAAAAAACGGCTTCACTTTTTGAATATAATATCGCTCGCTGTATCGAACTTCTCGGCTTTTCGCACTTGGTCGATCAATTCTTTCCACTATTTTTTCATAATAGTCGGAAAGCTCGTTATCTATATTAAGCGGAAAATCCTGAATATTTTCAAGTACGTCAATATTATGATTATCTTTCAGGTAAATTTTAATCTTAAGTAAGTGCTCATAATATTTTAACATTAGGCGTTCGGAGCCATCTTTATCTACTGTATAGTGGGATACGGATTTTTGGAGCATCTCATGAAACTTATATAAAAACCGTAAATTCCCGTGACGCTCCATGTCTTTTAATGCAGCAACACGATAATTGTAATCATTTGGATTCACGTCTGCACCATTAGAATATGCCTTAATAGCAACATATTCGACAAAATTACGAATCTGCCCCAATATATTTTGACTAATAAATCCTCTATCAGTAAAATTGACGAGCTTTATATTATCGCAAATAGCGCCGTTGGTATCTAATATAGCCTTATCTATTTTTAACATTAAAATGCACCTCTTTACAGAATATGGAATAAAAATATTTCTTATTATGCGTTTTGCCGAACTATATAATATTAGTATTCAACACATAAATATAGGCTTAAAATCATGATTGCTAATTGTCTTTTATTTGTATCGTTTATGTCACAGCGAGCAGACCATTTATACTCCCACAGTCGTAAAACGGTAGTTCACACGCTTGCGTAAACTTAGCGAGCAGTGTATTTGTACTCCCAAGAGCACAAATATCTCGTTAGGGACACCCTAAGACCTGAATGTTTTAGAAAATTATGTTTAAAATATAAGGCTTTCCCCAAATTTAGATATAACTTCATCGCTATCTTTTCCTGAGATAATTTTACCTGTTGCCTTTTCGATAGCATCAAGTAATAACTTTGCTCTTAAAACAATGTGCTTTTCAAAGTCGTTTGATCTTGCTGCACTAACATCTATAAGATGAGTTTGTAAATAATCGTTCAAAGAATTATAATCAACTTGTCCTTTTTCTTCAATCTTTTTTAGATATTCACTCGGTGCTACTCCACCAATCTCTCTATTAGTAGAGTAAGAAATGGGTGTTTTGTTTACAACTGAATTCCATTTTTCTTTAGGTAGATTATTTTTTCCGCAATAACTTTTTGGGAAAATATGATGAATGTCAATGTTTTCAGATTTGTATACTGTAAAATCCATTTCTCGACCACTAATGAAGTCTTTGCAATGGTTCTTAAGTATTAATGCCATTATACCTTTATAGGCAGCCGATTGTCTTGATTGTAAAGTGAGTAATCTTGTAGGATTGAAATAAGATTCCTGAATTGTCTTAGGTATATTTCCATTATTTTCAATCCAATTCATAACACCAACTACATCATTAACATATCTTGTTTCGTTTGCTCCACCATAAAGTTCGCCAAAAACACCACACCAGTACCATTGCCTAATTTTATTTTTAATATTGGTGACTTTTATGCGATTCCCATTAGACAATAATGTACATAGAGCAGCAAGCGGAATTAGTTGTGTTGAATAAGGCAGGTCTTTATTTGAAAAAACTCTTTCTTCCTGCAATATTTTTTCTGCTTCAACAAACCCCTCAGATAACGCATCTGCAAAATTATTATAATCTTTCAAAGATAGATTTAATACATCTTTCTTTTTACAACTAACTGTACCGCCTTTCTTATATGTTGAAAGCAAAGTACAAGCTGTTAAAAAGTCTGTTGCTGTTATACAAGATAACAAATCTCCATCAAAATATTTTGCTTTTCTTTCTTCCCAATCTTTTCTTAGTTCAAAATCGTCCATTGCAAAAATTGCAGTAACTAATTCAAAAACAGTAAGAGAAACGCCACCGGTGTTTACATTTTCAAAAACTTGGCATACCGCTTCTTTGGGTGTATCTTTGCCCAAACTTATCACAGGAATTTTATACTGTAATGTTTGCATAATGATTTTCTTATTGAATTCCGTAAATTCTTTAATGATTTCCTGATTGTAGTTGTAAAAAGCATAATATTCATTTTGCCAATTTTGTTCTTCCGGAAAATCAAGAATTAAGTTAAGAGGAAACATTTTATTCTCAAATTCTTTTGTCCTATCTGACAAATCTAATTCAATATCCCTGCCGAAATTTGAAGTGATAATTCTTGTTTCTAGAACTGAAAATATTGCATCTACTCTATCACAATTAGGATCACATGCCTTTTTAATATCTATATAGTAATAGCGGAATATTTTCTTACCTTTGTCAGTTCTTGTATGTACAGCGTTTCTACTGTAAAGAGATGAATAAATTGATGTTAATCTTTGCTGTCCGTCAAGTATCAATTCTGTTGGGATTACATCAGTAGCGGTGACACCCTCAATTACTCTATATTTAAACCTAATATTATCATTGCCATATTCCAAAAACATTGCAGCACCAACTGGATAATTATTTGTAATGCTTGCAATAAGTGCTTTTATACGCCCATCTTCCCACACCCAGCCTCGTTGAAAATCTGGTAACTGTATTGCACCTTTATTTATAGATATCATTAACTCTGAAATTGGTCTATCATTTGTTTGCATTGTGTTACTCCTTACTTAGCATACTTCTTGAAATTCTCTGCCTGCTCAAGAACTTCCTTGTAAACATCATCAATGGTTACTGGCGGATAGCCGAACTCATCAAGCAGCAATATCAAATCCACTTGCAAGTTTGCCTTAATATCATCACGGGCAGACCAATCGGTATAGCGTGACTTATCATCAACAATCAACTTTATCCTCTTGGATAGTTCAATCATTTTATCGTCCGGATATTCAAACTCAAACTTCTTGGAAACTGCTTTCAAAATATCATAGAAAGCCTTTTCTTCATAATCTATTCCCATATTCTTGAAGGAGTTCTTTTCTGTTTTCAGTTCAGACAACAACTGTGCAAGCTGCTCCGCAACATCATCAAGAACTTCGTTGGCATACGCTTCATCACGACGTCGGTTATTATACTCATCAACAACTTTCTTGAGTCTGTCTGCAAATTCCACACCCATAATCTTATTGACTTTCTTAAACTCGTCAATCGCCTGAGAAAGAAGTCTTTGAAGTATCTTGATTTTCGTATTCGGCAACTGAATAGCATTTATCTTATCCATATACTCATCGCTGAAAATATCCACCGATATATGCTTTCCGGTTTCAAATAATTCCTCAATGCCATCAGACTGAATTGCACCTTCAAGCATTTTACGGACACGAGCGTTCATCTGCTCAATATCCGGTGCATCGCCTTTTGTCAACTTAAAAAGGATAGAACGGACAGCACAATAAAAATGGATATAATCCTTATCTTCATCAGAGAATTTCTCACTTGAACTACAAAGATTAAATGCCTGCTTCATTCTCTTGACTGCTGCCATAAATCTTCTTTCCAGTTCTTCAGACAACTGCACATACTCAACTGCATGGTTCAGGCAGGCAAGCTGTTCAGTAGGAGAACCGTTGAAGAAATCACTACTGTTAAAGTTGTGGAACATCTGACCAAGAACTTCTAACTGGTCTTTTACAATCGTGATAGACTGCTCCACACCTTCAAATTCTTCGCTCTCAAAATTCGTATATTTCTTGAGGGCGGTATTCATATTTTTCTTGATACCTATGTAGTCAACAATCAAGCCTTTGTCCTTGCCCTCACATACACGATTAACACGAGAAATCGTCTGAATAAGGGTATGCTGCTGAATAGGCTTATCAATGTAAATCGTATCAAGCTCCGGCACATCAAAACCAGTCAGCCACATATCTACAACAATGGCAATCTTAAAGTTTGACTTCGGATTTTTAAACTGACGGTCAAATTCTTTTCTATCCTCTTTTGTGCCAAGCATATCAAAGAGGTCTTTTTCATCATTTTTATTACGAGTCATAACCAACTTGATTTTTTCCATTGGCTTCAACTCTTTTTTATCTTTTTCACTCAGAACAACACCGTCATCACAAATTTTCTTTTCTGTCCATTCCGGTCTGAGTTCCTTTACTATCTTATAGAAATCGTATGCTATATTTCGGTTGGAACATACAAACATTGCTTTGCCTGCTACGGTTGCACCTTCTGCCACACGAGTTTCATAATGCTTGATAAAATCCTCAGCAACAGCACGAAGTCTGTCAGGGTCGCCAATAATAACTTCCATTTTGGCAACTGCTTTCTGGCTTTCTTCTATTTGATGTTCATTTGCTCCCTCAAGCTCACACTGAGCATAATATTTTTCAATCTGTCTTACCTTGTCCTGATTAAGCATAACCTTAGCTGCACGACCATCGTAAACAAGATTAACTGTAATACCATCCTTAACAGCTTCCGTCATTGTATATGCGTCTACAACACCACCAAAGACTTCGATTGTTCCATCAACCGGAGTTCCGGTAAATCCAACATAAGTTGCATTTGGTAAAGAGTCGTGCAGATACTTGGCAAAGCCATAGGTTTTCTGAACACCTGACTCTGTAATCTTAACCTTTTGGTCGAGATTGATTTGGCTTCTGTGTGCTTCATCAGAAATACAAATAACGTTCGTTCTGTCTGTAAGAAGCTGCAAATCCTCTGTAAATTTCTGAATGGTAGTCAGATAAACACCGCCACTCTCTCGTCCTTGAAGCTCCTCACGAAGTTTCTCACGGGACTCAATACTTACAACAGTTTCATCTCCGATATATTTCTTTGAACCTACAAACTGTTTGGAAAGCTGGTCGTCAAGGTCTGTTCTGTCTGTAATAATGAGAATAGTCGGGGAAGAAAAGTATTTGCTTTTCATCAGCATACGGGTAAGAAAAAGCATTGTATAACTCTTGCCGCAGCCTGTCGCTCCAAAGTATGTACCACCTTTACCATCTCCTTCAGGCCGAAGATGTGCCTTGATATTCTCATACAATTTATTTGCCGCAAAGAACTGTGGATAACGGCACACTATCTTCAAATCCTTATCTGAGTTATCCGGAAAATAAATAAAATCTTTAATAACTTCAAGCAAACGGTCTTTTCGGAAAAGTCCTCTTATCATTGTTACAAGAGAATTGATACCGTCCAGTTCTTTATCGTCTGAGTTTATCTTTCTCCACGCATAGAAGAAATCATACGGGCTGAAGAAAGAACCATATTTATTATTTGCTCCGTCACTGATAACAACAAACGCATTGTATTTGAAAATCTCCGGAATATCTCTACGGTAACGGATTGTAAGCTGCTTATATGCGTCCATTATGGTCGTATTTTCTTGTACCGCACTCTTAAATTCAAGAACAACAACAGGAATACCATTTACAAACGCAATGCCATCAGGAATACGCAACTGATTATTTACGCCTTCAATTTCAAACTGATTAACCACTTTGAAAATATTGTTTTCGGGAGTGTCGAAATCAATAAGTTCAATATAGAGATCTTTCTGCGTTCTGTCCTCACGGTTAAGAATAAATCCATCGCAGAGCAACTTAAATACAGCTTTGTTTGCTTCATAAATCGTACCGGAAATATTACGCAGCATTAGAATGACACTATCCACCTCACTCGGTGTGATACCGTCTTTCGCATAGCGATTATAAAGGTATTGCTTCAGGTCGTCCGTAAGCAGAACCTCTGTCCTTTCTCTGTGTATCTGGTCGCCGCTGACATAGGTGTACCCCTCGTCTTTGAACAACTCCATTATTGACATTTCCAATGCGTGTTCATTAAAATTTGCCATTGCGTTCACTCCTTTTGCGTTAGCGTTTCTTTCTTTTGCTCTTATTTTCGGCAGCACTCACATAGTAAGTATTATAAAGCTGTTGTATTACCTCATAATACTTGTCCTCAAATGTTTCAGCTTGTGCATCTGTATATTCTAATGGATTTTGATTTATTTCTTTATCAGGTTTTCTATTTCTTATTGCAATAGCAATACTTTCAATCAACTCCATTAACCACATACACACTTTTTCTTCTTCACAATATGCAAGATTTTGAGAATTCCATACATAATCCATTGGTGGAATAGGCACATCTTCATCAAACTCCATTTTCTTATCAATATAGTAACAAAAATACTCATCTACATATTCCCCGATAGAGAGTTGATTTATATTGAAAGTTCTTCTGAATTTATTGTTCTTATTTATGGGTTCAAACACGCTTGGCGTACCGTTCCACTGCAAATCACGGTATCTCTCATAGCTTCTATGAAAATACTTTGCTCCATCATACAGATAATCCTTACCTAAATTATATTGCTCAATATTCTTCTCCAAATCCATTATACATTTCTGTACCCAACGAGTTCCTTGTATTGAATTACTTTTATATCCTGCTTGATGCAATATTTCATTCTGAAGTTCTTCCGTACAACGGCAATATTCCGTATAAATCTTTCTGGAATGTCTTTCTAGTGGATGCACATTAGCAGCTACAACACACCACGGTAAATAATCTCTCTCAGGCTCATTATCAATTAAAAACAAACGTGCTTTCGTTTCTAATTCTTTCTGTTCCTTTTCATCTTGTAGCTTTTGAATTTCTTTTTCGTGTCGTGTTTGTAACCAATATATCAAAAACGAAACAGCTATTGTTGCCACTAATGACAATATTCCAATGACTATCTGAATTATTTCTGCGGTTGTCATACCTACCACCTCCGTTAAATGATAATTTAATAAACACCACTGATACAATTTTCTTCAAGGTGTTCTTAGAAAATAAGCCGACTGCCACAATATCTTTCACGGATATTGTACAACTTATGGGTGGTGGCACTCCTAAGACAGATGAAGATAGTTTTTGGAACGGTAACATTCTTTTCTTTACTCCTAAAGATATTTCACGTTCACCATTTTGTATTAGTACCGAAAAGCATTTGACCAATGAGGGGTTAAACAACTGTTCAAGTCGATTATATCCACCATATACAACATTCGTTACCTGTCGTGGAACTGTCGGTAATTTAGCTTTAGCAGGTGTACCTATGGCTATGAATCAATCGTGTTATGCTTTGAAGGGAAAGAATGACTTTCCAGCCTTATTCGTATTCTCTTTTACCCGATATGTAATAGCAACAATGAAGAAAAAAGCATCGGGAGCTGTTTTTAGTGCATTGGTAACACGAGATTTTGAAATGGAAAAAGTATTTGAACCTAATTTTGAAGACGTAATACTATTCGAAAAGCGTGTCGAACCTCTTTTTGCTCAAATTCTTGCAAACACCAATGAAATACAACAGCTTCTTGACTTGCAAAATGCTTTACTAACTCAGTTATCAAGCCGCTAAATTATCATTTATCTTCTGCTTTAAAGCAATTCTCTCCGTAATTGCCTTATAACTGTTCACTATTTCAATCTGTTTTTCAATAGGCGGAATAGGCAATTCCAGTCTGCAAATATCGTTCCAAGTGATCCCTCCACGAACACTTCCGTCAGTATGTAACCAACAAATACGGTCAAACTCCGGTCTGCGGAACCACATCATCAGATAATCTTCATTCAAAATGCTGTTATCTATTACCTCAAACATAAAATATGCCGGAGAAACAATAGCAGGTTCTTCTTCATCATACAATGCAACCGGAAGTCGTTCATCACGACCAACGTGCATTGGATTACATGCAAACTTTCCTTTTGTTATCAGTTTATATTTACTCAAATCCGTACCAATGACATTTGCAACCGACGGCATAAAGAACTTGTCTATGTTAATTCCCAAAACTATGTCTGTTATGCTTTCTCTGTTCCGAGTATCAATTAGTCGGATATGGTTTCCTAAAATATCATAATTCGATTTCATATCCCAACTCCTTAAATACAGCAAGCAAATCTGATTTGGATTTTTCCTCTTGAACAAGAAGTTCTTTGAGTTCTCCCTGCAATGACTTCATTTTTGTATCAAAGTCGATGTTCTCATCACGGTTGACAAACTCAATATATCTGCTCGGTACAAGAGTAAATCCTTTTTCCTTTACTTCATCAAAAGAAGCAGAATAGCAAAACTCCGGTACATTCTCATAAGTTTCCTCATAGCCTTCCTGCTGCCAGTTATGATATACACTTGTAACTTTGGCTCTATCTTCCTCTGTCAATTCAATGTACTTCTTCTCATAAGGACTGCCCATCTGTCGTAAATCCATAAAGAGTATTTCATCTTCTCGGTCACGATAGCGTTTTAGTTTTCCGTTCTGTTCCACAACACGAGCCTTTTTATTCTTATTGAGTACCCAAAGGGTAACGCTGATGTCAGTGGTATAGAAAAGGTTTCTCGGAAGAATAATAATCGCTTCTACCAAGTGATTTTCTATAAGCTGTTGTCTGATTTTCAGCTCTGTACCGTCATCGGATAATGCTCCATTGGCAAGCAGGAAACCTGCCACACCGTTTTGTGAGAGTTTGGAAACAATATTCAGTATCCAACCATAGTTTGCGTTGCTTGTTGGCGGAACTTCATATCCGTTCCAACGAGGGTCGTCTACAAGCTCATTTTCGGCTCTCCACTGCTTCTGATTGAAAGGTGGGTTTGCCATAATGAAATCTGCTTTAAGGTCTTTGTGCTGGTCGTTGGTAAATGTATTGGCTGCCATTTCTCCAAGATTTGCAGAAATACCACGGATAGCCAAATTCATTTTTGCCAGTTTGAAAGTGGTATTTGTGTATTCCTGACCGTAAATAGACACTTTCTTTTTATTACCGCTGTGTGCTTCTACGAACTTGATGGACTGCACAAACATTCCGCCCGAACCGCAACAAGGGTCATAAAGGATACCGTCATACGGCTCAAGCATTTCGGCAATTAGGTTTACGATACATTTCGGAGTGTAGAACTCGCCCTTACCTTTACCTTCCGCAAGTGCAAATTTGCTAAGGAAATATTCATATACACGACCTATGATGTCGTTCTCTTTATCGTCTGTGTTTATGCGGTTGATTTCATCAAGCAAAGAAGCCAATTTTGCCGTATCAATATGTAAGCGGGAGTAATAGTTATCCGGCAAAGCACCTTTCAGTGCCGGGTTGTTCTTTTCAATCGTATAAAGTGCTGTATCTATCTTCAGGGCAATATCGTCCTGCTTTGCGTTTTCAATAATGTATTTCCAACGGCTTTCTTCAGGAAGATAGAATACATTTTCCTGAGTATAAAACGGCTTCATATCCGCATACTTTTCGCCGTGTGTAGAAATAATCTTATTACGGCATTCCTCAAACTTGTCACTGGCAAATTTAAGGAAGAATAAACTCAGAACAACGTGCTTATACTCCGCAGGCTCAACAGAACCTCTCAGTTTATCAGCACTTTTCCAAAGTGCTTCTTCCATTGATATTTCCTTCTTTGGTTTAGTTGTTCTTGCCATAATCATTTCTCCATTTATTTTAATATTTCTGTTTGCTCACTAATCGGACTGCTCTATAGCATTCAATATATATATGATACTAAATACACCGCTTTACAAAAATTACAACGAAAAAGTGTTAGACGACTACACTTTTTTACGCCGAATAATGTTTGATAGTTGTGATATTCACTGTTATTTACTAATCAAACAGCCTGTTCTTTCAGTAATAATCTTTGTCAATCTCTCTTTTAAGTCATCCGGGAGCAATGATTTATCGCACATTTTAAGCCACTTTGGCGTAAGCTTAACAAGATTTTCAATAAGCTTTTCGGCAGTTTGGCGAGATATGCCGCAGGTGTCGGCATATTTAAGAAAATCGCCTTTGCGTATATTCATTTTTTTACCGTTCATTGCAAGTGCGAATTCTTCTTTGTCGGCAGGCATATTTGCATTGACCGGCAGTAAATCGTAAGCAGGGGACAGCACATATTCGCCCGAACCCTCGGCTGTTTCAATAAGGGAAAAATTCTTTAGGTGCATATCGGAATTGCCGACAATAAAGCAAAATACAAGCCTAATGTAAAACTCTGCCATATCAATGCCGACCCTCGATGAATACTGCTTGATTATTTTCGCGCAACGCTCGTATGAGCCTCTGTATTTATCCTCAGTAAGCCTTAAATCAAGCTGGCAAAAATCCTCCATAGCAAGCATTTCAATTTTATTGTCGCTGATATTTCGATCAACTCGCTTTGTGATGTATGCAAGCCCTGCATTGCCTTTAATGAGTGCGTGCGGAACGGTCGAAATCCCCGCCATATCCGCCATTGTCATTATGAGTTGCTCTGATTCGGGTAATGCTTCAAACTCTGCAACCTGCGGCTTGAGAATATAGCCGGTCGGATAGTTTACAAGTGTTAATCTCGGCTTGCGGCTGTCGCTGACAAGGTGCAATGATAATTTCTTTTGCACTCCCGGAACGGTAAAGCCTTTATTTGTCGTTTCTGTTGCCAAAAGATTAAGCGTTTTGTCGTCAATTTCAATTTCGGGGAGCTTGGTTGTGCCGAAAAAGCGTTTAATGCAAGCCTTGTGCCAGCCTGTTTCATCGGGTGTGCGCAAAGGTTTGCCGCAGCATAAACAGTTCATTCTTTTTCCTCCCTTATTGAAACATTGCCGATTCCGTCCTTGCAGGCTACGAGCAAAACGCCGAAGCGGTCGTGGCTGTCAATTTTCCAATTATCGGTTACAATTTTCAAAAGCCAGCCTTCGGGAATAAGGCCGTCAAAAAACGAAAACAAAGTTTTTGATGTGTATTCTTCCGCTTGCAAAGGCAGGGTGAGTGAAACGGCAGACGCAGTTTCGCTCTGTAAATAATCGGCATCATATTTGAAAGAATAGCCGTTGTCCGTTTCCTTGAGGACGCCGGCAAAGGTGTTTCTCACATAAACATAGGCAGTTCTGAATACGCTCATTTATCTTCCTTCTTTCCGGCAACAGCCTGTGCGTTGAACATTGCAAGGGCAACATTTACCTTATCCATACGCACGGTTTCCTTGCCCTGCTCAAGCTCACGCACAAAGCGAAGCCCAAGACCCGAACGCAATGCAAATTGCTCCTGCGTAAGTCCTGCCGCTTTTCTGTTTTCTTTTACAAATTCAGCAATCGGGTTCATATTACTGCTCCTTGTAGTTATTATCTATGCTTATTCTACACCCTTTAGGGTGCAATGTCAATAAAATATTTGTTATAATAAGCCCTATCGGGTATATTGTTTACTTAAAAAAGAAAACTATACCTCTTAGGGTATAAATTCTTTAATAATTAGAAGCTTCTTTCTTGCTTGAGAAAAAGGCTTCTTATTTTTTTGCAAATTTTTTATTAAATCGACGATTTTGGGTGTGCATTTCGGCACCCTTTGTCCAAATGAGTGAAGGGGTTAATTCCGAACCACGAAAACGGAAGCCTTTCACTTGTACTTTGAAAACTGAATACACAGGTCACTAAGACTTTATTTCTGATGAATTTAGCCACCTTATTGGGTACGCCGAGACTTCTGAATATCAGAATAGCGAGAACTCCCTATATAAATAACAGGTTGCCCCTGTTATGGCGATGACAGTCAGAATGATAATGATACTTCCCTACGGGGCTGGCAGAAAACCCGGCAGAGGTGAAACTCCTATGATACAGATTAGCTATCTGTTCCTTAGTGACTTCCCACAGCGTCTTGCACGGCAAGGGGTATTGAGAATAAATATTGCCACGACCGATTAGGAAATGAATCGGTCAGGTACATAGCCGAAAAGCTATGAATTTTAAGAAAGGAGGACAACAAAGTGTCAAACTGCAAAACGATTGCAATATGCAATCAAAAAGGCGAAGTGGGAAAAACAACCACTACGGTAAATCTCGGTGTAGGTCTTGCAATGCAGGGCAAGAAAGTATTGCTCATAGACGCAGACCCACAGGGCGACTTAACTACTTGCCTCGGCTGGCAGAATACAGATGGCTTGGGTATCACGCTTGCAACGAAACTAATAAAAACACGAATTTGATAAGATACTCGAAAATAACGAAAAAGTGCTACGGCGATTTAGCACTCGCAACGAGTATCAGATTAACTGAATGATGTCCCCCAAAAATCTTTGCATTTGCTAATACCTTGCTAAAATGAAGGGAAAAAACGGCGTAAAATCAGCAGATTTCATAAGAGAAATTATTAACACTAAAATTTCGGAAAACCCAGTAAAATCAAGGGCTTCCGGCGTTTTTTCTTTTTTACGAAGGAACAGCAAGAACGGAAAAATCACAAATTTTCATAATCGGTCAACAAATTTATTTGTAATTATTGACAATAAAAGCGAGCGATGTATAATATTATTGTCTAATTTTAACAATTTGGTCAAGTGGGCTGTTCATGGAAACGCACGGAATTAAATTTAAGGATAAGTTTGGTTATGCTTTGGGCGATATGGGCGGAATACTCTCGTTTAGTCTTGTTTCTTCGTATTTAACAATGTTTTATACCGATATTTTGGGCATTTCAGCCGCAAGCATAACAATCTTAATGCTTGTTGCCAGAATTTGGGACGCTGTAAATGACCCTATGTGGGGTTCGTTTATAGACTCAAGAAAGCCGACAAAGCACGGCAGATTCAGACCCTATATTTTAGGGGCTTCTTTTCCGCTTGCCGTGGGTGCGTTTTTGATGTTTTTTAAAATCCCCGGATTGTCAAACAGTCAATACTTAATCTATGCTTACATAACATATATTTTCTACGGAATGATGTATACCGGCGTCAATATCCCTTACGGCTCATTGGCAAGTGCCATTACTGATGACGAGGTTGAACGCTCATCTCTTTCAATGTGGCGCTCTGTCGGTGCGGGAATCGGCGGCTTGCCGGCGCAAATTCTTATGCCGCTTGTTGTTTTCACGACTGTAATCAATGCCGACGGCAGTTCGTCAAAGGTGCTTGACGGGAACAAGCTTTCATTGTGCGTAGGTGCAATTTCGGTTTTAACGATCGTTCTTTTTATTATCCACTTTAGATTGACAAAAGAGCGAATTCAGCTTCCGCCGACTCAAAAAACAAGCGATTATAATTTGCTGAAAACCATCAAAGTCCTTGCTAAAAACAAGCCGTTTGTTGTGCTTTGCTTTATATCTATGTTTCTTATCTGTTTCCAAATGTACACACAAACGTTTTATAATTATCTTTTCAAAAATTACTTTGAGAAGCCGGGTCTTTACAGCATTGTTACCATATGCACCTATTTGCCTATGGCGTTGTTTTTACCGTTTATGGGTAAGCTTATCAGAAAATTCGGCAAAAAGGAAATT
>ENA-OPAY01000033-OPAY01000033.1-human-gut-metagenome-genome-assembly--contig:-NODE-33-length-27444-cov-4.365001_pt1 | contig 27444 bp, 27 predicted proteins | sample MGYA00241064_ERZ501444 | MGnify/ENA primary metagenome ERZ501444 (study PRJEB25962, sample SAMEA2042573) | human gut metagenome | biome: human gut; feature: human-associated habitat; material: faeces... | reverse complement strand
CCATTGTTTAAATTCTCTCTTTTTTATTTAGTCCTTGACATTGGGTACATTTTAAAATCTCTTTTATTTTTTAATCAACCTTATCCTTCTTCTTGTCTTCTCTATCTTTCTTATTTATTCCATAATATTCTCTAACCTGACTATAAATTTCATTTCTTAAATCCTGATTATTCTTAAATAATAACTTAACATTCTCTCTACCTTGAGCAAGTTTATCACCCTTATAAGAATACCAAGCACCACTCTTCTCAATAATATTAGCATCCGCAGCCAAATCAACTAATTCACCATCTTGACTAACACCTTGTCCATAAACAATATCAACAACCGCTGTCTTAAAAGGTGGTGCTACCTTATTCTTAACAACCTTAATTGTTGTTTTATTACCAACAACATCTGTTCCATTCTTAATCTGTTCACCACGTCTAATATCAAGTCTTACCGAAGAATAATACTTTAACGCCTTACCACCTGGAGTAGTTTCTGGATTACCAAACATTACTCCTACCTTCTCGCGTAACTGATTAATAAATATTACTATCGTATTTGTTTTATTAATAGAACCTGAAAGTTTTCTCAATGCCTGACTCATAAGTCTTGCCTGTAAACCAACGTGACTATCTCCCATTTCACCATCAATTTCAGCTTGTGGAACCAAAGCAGCAACCGAATCAATTACAATAATACTAACTGCTTCACTCTTAACAAGCGCATCACAAATCTCCAAAGCCTGCTCTCCTGTATCAGGCTGACTAAGCAACAATTCATCAGTATTAACTCCTAAATTACTCGCATATACCGGATCTAAAGAATGCTCTGCATCAATAAAAGCCGCTCTTCCCCCATCCTTTTGTACTTCTGCTATTGCTTGTAAGGCAAAAGTAGTTTTTCCAGATGACTCTGGACCATATATTTCAATAATTCTTCCCTTTGGATATCCACCTACTCCTAATGCTATATCTAAAGAGATAGATCCACTAGAAACGACATCTATTTCAATATTTTCGTGTTCCCCCAATTTCATAATAGCCCCTTTTCCAAACTGTTTTTCAATATCTGCCAAAACCTGAGCTAACGCTTTATCCTTTTCTTTTTCTACAACTGCTTTACTCATATTTCCTCCCTTTCAGTATAATCTAATTATATAATGCTTTTTTTTGTTTGTCAATACTTTTATTGAACAATTGTTTGTAAAATTCTGTTAATTATTATTATCAATTATTCAATTTCTGAAACCTATTTTCATACTTCTCTCTCATATAACAATAATTTTAACTTTTTTTTCTTTTATTACATCAAATGCCTTTACATAACCACTTCATAATAATAAAAAAGACTAGTAGTTTTACTTTCAAACCAATTTAAGAAAGTTTTTACTAATCTCAATTTAAAAATAATAATTACTAATATGGAACTATTTCTCTCTTACCCTAATTCATCTTATGTAGTAAAATTTCTTTTCCTTTTGAATCCACACCATATAAATTCTTTACTGAATCATATTCTGTTGCTGGTATTAACTTAAATCGTACGATATCCTTTCCATTTAATTTCTTAAATGGAAAATCAAACGAAAAATCATAATTACAATCTTTTTCTGACATATACACGTTACCACTTGTAGTTAATAATAACAAATTACCATTTGCAGCACAACATATCGGTCTAATTGCAATATTTTTTATTGGTTCTTTTTCAAATATTACTTTTTCTTCATTTGTTTTTAAATTCTTTGCATATAATTTATTATCTTTTATATATACATCATATTTATTATAATTAGTAAAACTTAACTCCGTTCTGAGTCTAATTTCATCTGTCCATTCTTTTACATAACTTTTAATAGTATTAAAATCTTTCTCAGTTATTTCATATATTCCATTATACCTTTGTTCAACATAATACTTTTTAGCCCTCTTATATACTGCTATATATGAATCTGATAAAGCATTTACACTATCGTCATTGTAAAAATTAATTGTATATATCTCTTCATATTCTAGCGGACTAAATGATTTACTAACAGTTTGGGTTTCTAAATTTTCAAGTATTGCATATATCACATTAATTGTATTTTTATCAGTATAATCAAAATAATTATCATCTCGCCCTCTATAACTAATTTCTATCTTTTCTACATCAGATTTATCTATTAATTTAAGTTTAAATGTATTATTTTTTGCATAATTAAATTTTACCCATTCTTGCGTATCTAAACTTTTCATAAGTTCTAATCTATATCCCTTATTCCCAGTATAAAAATATATTTCATTAACATTATCATCTAATGCTAACTCAAATGTATCCTTAGCCCCTATTTTAGAATTAATCCCAAATGTTGAATAAAATGTATAGTAATAATTTGTACTACTACTAGTTCTTTTTATTTTCCTAACATACCCTGTACTACTTGAAACTCCCACCTTCAATGTCATTCTTCTTCCGTCTTCACTAACTATAAAATCTCTTACGTATACATCCGTTCTTTCCCTACCTGTCATTAAAAACAATAAAGTAACAAAAAATACAACAACAATGCTAATTATAATAAACTTTTTTTTCATATTCCCTCCTTATTATCTATTTTTATTATACCAAAATAATCCAAAATAAACAAGCTCATATAATCAAACTATTTTATTTATTGTTCTAACATCCCTAATCATCACAACTATTAATAAATCTATTCAAAAAAAAGACCCTTTTATTAACTTCATAAAAAAGTCTTTCTTCTCTTTCTATTATTTCATATCTTTAAGTAAATCATAAGTAATTATATAATCAGATAATTCCACTATTTTCGAAGCCTGTTGAGACTTCTTTTTAATATAATCATTATCAATAACTAAAGAAGATATCGCATAAGCCTCACTATTCTTAGAACTATAATAAATCTTATCTGTAACAAAAGATCCATCTTTAAATACTACTATTGCATCATCTTTCTTTATACTCATAACATCTTTTCCTAAAGCATACTCATTATAGACTCCCAACATATTTCCAAGTGTTGGCATAACATCAATCATTCCCATTGGAGTATCTATACTTACACTATTTTCCATATCTTTAGTCCAAATAATAAATGGTACCTTCCTACTAAGCTCATACTCATAATCATTAAAATCCACATACTCTGGATCTTCTTCCTTTAATACCCTATCATTAATTGGATCATAATTATACATATAATTAAACTGCTTCTTACCAAGTCTTGCATCGTGATCACCATATACAACAATAACCGTATTATCAAGCAATCCTGCCTTATCCATATTATCAATAAATTCTCCGATTGCCTTATCCATATAATTAACTGCTTTAATATAATTTCCTATACTAGTACCCTCAAGATAATCTCTCGTTATATCTTTACCATCTATATTAACTGTCATATTTACTTTATAATCACTAAACTTATCTACATCTCTCCAAGGAGTATGATTAGTTAATGTAATTAAAGTTCCATAATAAGGTTCTCCAACGTTATTTTTAATATCTTTTATCATAGGAACAACTTGTCTAAAGAAAGACTCATCAGACAAACCAAGTCCATATTCTTCATCTATTACAAAACTAGATTTTGAATAAAACTTATCATATCCCATATTAATATGCATCGTATCTCTATTCCAGAAGTCCCCAACATTACCATGCATACTAAATACATAATACCCTTTATTATTTAACAAATTTTGAATTGTCACATACTTATTATTATAATAATTAACAAATACTGTTCCATTATTAGCAGGAAGCAAAGATGTCGCATAAGTAAACTCTGTATCACTACTTGTACCAACTCCCACTTGAGCATAAAAATTACTAAAATAAATTCCTTTTGAAACAAGTTTATTAATATTTGGAGTAACCTCTTTATTATTAAATTTAAGTCCTAAAGTAAATGCTTGTAAACTCTCTGCATGAATAGCAATAACATTTTTTCCCTCAAATATTTTCGTATAATCATTTACTTCTTGAATAGCCTTATTTTCTTTAAAGTATTCTTCGACTGTTTTCTTAGCCTTATCATACCCAAAAATATTACTAAAAGTAGGTATTAAACTCTGTACTAAGTCATCTACTTGATATACATAAACTCCAAAATTATTAACTACAGATACTCTATTCCATAACTTAACAAATCTACTCCAAGCAATATAAGGAGGAATAGCACTACCTATACATAACGAAACAAAAGATAATACCAACAAACTCTTAAAACTACTTATATTTTCTTTAAAAGACTCTTTATTCTTCTTAATTAAAACAACTACCCCAATTAATTCCCAAAAATAAATCCAATCTGTCCATTTAATAGCAAAATCTAATACCGCATCTGATACATCCTTAACAAATACTGAAGTAGCCAATAAAGATATTGAAGCAAAAGAAATATAATAATTATAGTATATAGCATTAACTACACAACAAGCTATCATAAACATTGAACTAAATAAATAATAAGTAATTCTTCCTCTTTTTTTAAACAATAAAGAAAATGAACTAAGTAGTAAAACAAAGAAAATATCAAAAAATAACGCTCTAATACTAAATGTTCCCATTGTAAGTAATCTAAGTAATGCTCCATTAACAATATTTGCAATCATAAAAAACATAAGTATTGGATAATTATTCTTAATACTAATAAACAATTCTCCTATCTCACAAAATATCTTTTTAATCTTCTTCATTCTATTCCCTTCTTTAACAAATCTAATTATATCATATTTCTGTAAATTAAACTAGTATTTGTTTACTTGTTACTCTTTTTTTGTTATAATACCTATGTAATGGTGATATTATGGAAGTATTAAAAAACATAAATTTTAAAAATATAATAGACAATTTAAAAAATGTCTTTTTAAGTAAGATTATTCCTTTTTTTATTAAATATAAATACCTATTAATCCTATCCATTCCCTTTATAATAATGGATATATTTACTAGATATTATGGCGAAGATATTAATTTCTATGGTTTATTTAAATTACCACCTAATTTATTTACCATCTTATGGATTGTACTATTTATTGGCCTTACCGTCGGATTTAAGAAAAAAATAGGTAAACGTATCTATTTATTTACCAACATCATCTTTCTCATTATGTTTCTAACTAATAACGTTTACTACACAATGACTAAATCTTTTTTTGACTTTAGTCTTTTAGAATCAGCCGAAGAAGGTACCCCATATATCATAGATACTCTAAAGTCTTGTAACCCCCTTGTCTATTTAGTAGCTATAATTACTATTATTACAATTATTATTGGTTACAAGTTAATTCCATATAAAACCAAAAACAATGAAAGAGTTCTCCTAATAGTTACAAGTTCCTTTTTAATAATTCACGCCCTAATACCGATAACCCTAGGTAAAGCCAACAAAACACTTACCTGGTCATCGTGGCGTAATCCCAGAAACATCTACCTTTCATTTAATGATAATAACAAATCAATGAAAATATCTGGATTATATGAATATACCATTAGAAATTTTTACATTACCTTTTTAAAAACTGAACAAGAAGAGAATGAAGAAGATGTTACCTTCCTAGAAAATGCCTTCTCTGAAGGAGAAAAAAACAACAATAAGTATACTGGAATATTTAAAGATAAAAATGTCATCTTTGTTCAATTAGAAGGTATGGATGATTGGTTATTAACCAAAGAAAACACTCCCACTCTATATGCTATGTTAAATAATTCCTTCGTATTTAATAATCATTATTCATACTATAACGGTGGCGGATCAACATTCAACTCTGAATTTGCTGTTAATACCGGTTTTATTACCCCATTATCATATACCCAAAACGCCTATACCTTTAATAAAAATAATTTCCCATATTCTATGGCTAATCTCTTTAAAAATGCTGGTTACTCTATAAATGCCTTTCATATGAATACCGGAGAATACTATTCAAGAACTACCAACTATCAAAACTGGGGTTATGATAAATATTATGGTCTAATAGATATTGATACCTATAAAGATTCTACTCATATCCTAGATCGTAATCTAATACTTAACGAAACATTTAATAAACTCATTTTTAATACTGAAGAGAAATTTGTCGATTATTTAATAACCTACTCTGGTCACTTACCATTTACCAACACTAAAGGTGTCTGTAAATTTCTATACGAAGAAGATAACCAAGACAAAGAAGAATATGAATTTACAGAAATGACTGAATTAGAATGTATCAAAAGACAAGATAAAGAAACTGATTATATGATGAAATTACTACTAGAAAACCTTGAAGAAAAAAATTTAGCTGATAATACAATTCTTGTAGTATTTACAGATCATTACCTATATACCATCGAAGATAAAACTATCTTAGATAAAAATAAAAATACTTCAAACAATCTAATTAACAAAACACCATTCTTTATCTATAACAAAAATTTAAAAAGAACTAATATAAATAAAGTAACATCCCAATTAAACATCTTACCAACTACACTTAACTTATTTGGAATCGACTACAATCCCAATAATTACATTGGTACTGATGCACTTGCTAATAATTATGAAGGTATCGTCTTCTTCAGTGATTACTCTTGGTATGACGGTAACGTCTATGTTGAAAATGGTAACATAACTAATAATAAATATCTAAGTTATGATGAATTAGAAGAAAAAAATTACTACATCAGTTATATTACCAAAAAAAATGATTTAGCGCTTAAATACAATTACTTTAAGCACCATAAAAATAATAAAGGAAGTGAAAAATAATGAAAAAAATAAGTATAATTGTTCCCTGTTACAATGAAGAACAAGCAATTCCATTCTTTTATGAAGAAATCACTAAAATCGCCAAAGAACTAGATAAGTACGATTTTGAATTTATCTTCGTTAACGATGGCTCAAAAGACAAAACTATTACTATTGTAAAAGACTATGCCAAGAAAGATAATCGCGTTAAATTTATCCATTTCTCAAGAAACTTTGGAAAAGAAGCTGCAATGTTAGCCGGATTAGAATTATCAAAAGGAGATTATGTTGCTATTATGGATGCCGACTTACAAGATCCTCCATCACTATTACCAAAAATGCTAGATTTGCTTAATGACCCTAATAACGATTATGATAGTGTTGGTACCAGAAGAGTAACCCGTAAAGGAGAACCTCCAATAAGAAGTTTCTTTGCCCGTATGTTTTATAAAATAATCAATAAAATGTCTAAAGTTGAAATGGTTGATGGTGCAAGAGATTATCGCCTAATGAAAAGAGAAGTCGTAAATTCTATTCTAGAATTAAAAGAATATAACCGTTACTCAAAAGGTTTATTCGAATTTGTTGGCTATAATACCAAATGGTTAGAATTTGAAAATGTTCAAAGAGTTGCCGGAGAAACAAAATGGTCATTCTGGAAACTATTCCTATATGCCATCGAGGGAATCGTTGCCTTCACTACTGCTCCCTTAGCCATTGCTTCAATTGTTGGAATACTTTTCTGCCTAATTTCCTTTATAATGATTATTGTCATTATTGTTAAAACCCTTACCATAGGTGACCCTACCAGTGGATGGCCAAGCCTCGTATGCATTATTTTCTTCGTTAGTGGAATCCAATTATTCTGCCTAGGTATAATTGGTGAATACCTTGCAAAAACTTATCTAGAAACAAAAAAAAGACCAATTTATATTATTAAAGAAACTAATATGGAGAAAACAAAATGAAACCCCTCATAAAAAAATATCAAAACCAATTAATCCTAATCATTACTACCCTCTTAATAGTCTTTATCTCAACAAGATTTACCAATATGTTTGGATCAAATACCGATTGGGTTAATCAACATACCGTTATCCCAGATTATTTTAGACAAATATTCTATAAAACAGGTAATCTCTTACCAAACTTAGCATTTAACTATGGAGCTGGACAAAATATTTATAACTACTCATACTATGGACTACTAAGTCCTATCATCCTTCCATCATATCTACTTCCTAATATCAGTATGACTACTTATATCATTGTCACTAACATCATCCTCGTTTTAGCATCCTCCCTATTATTTTACCGATTCCTAAAGAATCATTCCTATAGTGACACTATTTCCTTAGTAACTTCGCTACTATTTACCCTAGCAGCTCCCCTAATTTTCCATATGCATAGACACATAATGTTTGTAAACTATATGCCATTCTTAATAATGGCCCTAATAGGAGTAGATAAATATCTAGAAAAAAAACAAAGTACCCTATTAATTATCAGTATCTTCCTAATGATTATGACAAGTTACTATTACAGTGTATGTGGAATTCTGGTAACAGGTATCTACTACTTATATAAATACTTAACAATAAATAATAAAACTAATCTACTATCATTTACAAAAGACATAATAAAATTTATCTTCATCATATTTATTCCCATTCTATTAAGTGCCATTCTTTTAATACCTACTATATATACCCTTTTATTAGGACGTGGTACCAGTGAAAGTCACTATTCACTACTATCACTATTAACTCCTAATCTTAAACTACATAAAACATTCTGTGGAACATATGGAATAGGCATCTCTATCATTGGATTTATCTCTATTCTCTATCTATTCTATACAAAAAAGAAAAATAACATAATAATAGCTACTATTATCTCTATTATTTTATTTATACCTATATTCCGTTATATATTAAATGGTGGCCTATATCTAAGAGAAAAATGCTTCATTCCCTTTCTCCCATTAATATCATATTTTGTAGCATATTTCCTAAACGATCTCTTAAACAATAAAATTAATATTAAGAATTTTACCATATATTTAACTATTATTACCCTTATAATACTACCATTTAATATTAAACAATACTGTTACCTAATCATTCTTCTATTTATTATTTCCTTATACCTATACCAAAAACTAAATAATAGATACTTTATAACAATCCCAATTCTTCTAGTAGCCTTAGGTATATGCATAGGTGAAGCCCTAAACGAAGATGACATAACTATTAAAGAATATAACCAAATTTTTAATAGCCAAGCAGAATCAACTATTAAAGAAATCCTTAACGAAGACAAATCATTCTATCGTTCTAACAACCTTGATTATCCTACTAAAACTGTTAACAAAATATATGCTAGTAATTATTATACTACTAACCTATATTCATCTACCTACAACTTCGATTATCTCGAATTTGTCCGTAAAGGCTTTATTAATAGCAATCTCGATTATAATTACTTCCTTTTCTCTGCTAACAAAAACATTCTCTTTAATACATATATGGGAGTAAAATACTTATATGGAAGTATTGATCCCGGTTTAGGATACGAAAAAATTAAAGATAACCTTTGGAAAAACACCTTAGCTATGCCCCTAATCTACAGTAGTAATTCTATTACCAACAAAGACGAATATCACCAATACCCTTACCCATACAATCTAGAAATACTACTACAAAGCGTTATCACCGATGATGAAACAAATACCAAAATAGATAACAAAATCAAAAAATTTCCAATAAAATATACCCTTATATCAAACGAAGGAGTTTCCATTGAAAAAACAGATAACACATACATTCTAACCGTCTCTGAATCAGGAAACATCCAACTAAAACTAAATAAACCATTAAAAGACACTCTTCTCTTTATAAACCTAGATGGTCTAGAAGAAAACACTTGTAAAATAGACAACATTGAATTAACTATCAACAACGTGAGTAACATCCTAACTTGCAAGACCTGGACATATAAAAATAGAAATTATACTTTCCATTATCTACTAAACGATAAAACTATTGATACTCTAGATATTAAACTAAAAAAAGGAACTTATAAAATCACTAATATTGAATCATACACTCTAGATTATAATGAATTAACTAAATATTCCAATAATATCTCTGCAATGGATATCACTAATATTAAAAATGATACCATAACAGGTACAATTACAACCAAAGAAGATGGTTATCTAGTAACCACTATCCCTTATGATAAAGGATTTACTGTTACAATTGATGGTCAAGAAGAAAAAATATTAAAACTAAATGAAGCCTTTTTAGGAACCAAACTAACTAAAGGATATCACAAAGTAACCATTAAATACCGTTCACCAGGATTAAATATTGGCATTACTATATCTATAATTGGTATTATCATATTTATAACTAATTTAATCTATGAAAAAATAAAGGAGTATAAAAAATATGAAAAAAATAAAGGAACTTTATCTAAAGTATAAAGAGATTATTAACTACTTAATATTTGGTGTATTAACAACTATAGTAAGTTTAGGAACATATTATCTTTTAGTATTAACTATTCTAGATGCTAATAAACCATTAGAACTTCAAATAGCTAATGTTATTTCTTGGATAACCTGTGTAACCTTTGCCTACATAACCAACAAAAAATATGTCTTTAATCCAACCAATAAAAACATTTTAAAAGAATTAACTGAATTCTACTGTTCAAGATTAACATCACTATTTATTGATATGGGATTAATGTATTTACTCGTATCAACCCTTCATTTTAACGATAAAATTATCAAAATCATTATTCAAATAATAATTATTATCCTAAACTACCTTCTAAGTAAATTAATTGTCTTCAAAAAAGACAAAGAAAAATAAAAAATACTTCGCTTTGAAGTATTTTTTTATTAACATTTACCATTATTACTATATGTTCCCCCTAAATAATTAACATATTCCAATATCTTCATTTCAGAAACTTTTTTCCAATTTTCTTCAATAACATACCAAGTAAAATCATTACTATTACTCAAATATATTGGCTCAAATATAATATTTTTAACATTAAACATCTCATAAGGAATCCTTATAACAGCATAATAATTTGTATTAGCATAAATATCTCCATTAATCTTATTATACGTCCTTCCAGTATAATAATCTCTAGAATAAACTCTTTTACTATTATCATATATCTTATAAAAATCCCTAAATTTATTATATAAAGACTTCTCTATTATCAGATCATTAGAATCACTCTGGTTACCAACCAATATCTCAAATCCGTGAGCTCCCTTATTACCAGAAGCATTATGATGATTACTATACGCAATTCTTGATACTGCCCCATAATAACCGATCGTAATTCCTCTTCGATCAAGATTATCTAAATTCTTAGAACCCAACATTTCTCCATAACTATCATCATCCCTTATCAAATAAACACTATATCCCATAGACTCATAACGACATTTTTCATACTTAGAAACTTTTAAATTTAAATCCTTCTCTAGAATAATTCCATTTGAAGCCCCACTATCACTTCCTCCATGACCAGGATCAATAATAAAATCATAACTATATTTAAAATCCTCTACCGTTATATTTACATAATCATTATTATCATAACTAAAAGTAACTAACTTACTCCCAATACGTGCTCTAATAACCCTATTTAAAACATTTAACTTATTTATTAACCTCTCTTCCTTATTACCTATCACATAAACTTCATAAACTCCATTAGTAATCATCGAAAAATCTAAATTGCCACTATAATAATTATCCTTACTAACTGTCATATTATATAAGTATTCCAATAAATTATTTACATTCTTCAGCTTAATCTTATATATATTTTTTTTATCTTTAACATACCCCTCTAAATATACTCCCATATTATTAAAATTATTTTTAACTACCGTATTACTATATTTCTTAATATTATAAGAATTAACACTAATTGTCCCACTCGAATTACTACTAAAAGTAACTGCTAACTTTTTAACATTAACTATACGATTAACAGAACTACTATTTCCGCTACTATCAGTTACCGTATAAGTTAAATTATAACTTCCCTCCTTTTTTATATCTACTTTTCCACTAACCTTTACCCTATCGCTAATATCACCATCATAATTATCAATTGCCCTATATCCATATTCATAATATCTACTATTAACTAAAACATTAATTTCTTTATCACCTAATAATTCAATTTCCGGAGATACTTTATCTATAACCTTAATATATCTATAAATATATTCCTCATTTCCAACCAAATTAACCATATATTTAACTTTATATTCACCAAGTTTATTCATATTGAGTTGACTACTATCAACAATCACTTTCTTTGATATATCTTGATTATTATATCTTACTTTAACCCCCAGATCATTATATTCACTAAATACATCAACATACAAAGTACCAGGTCCAATTAAAGAAAACTCTACCCCTACATTATCAGTATACTCATAAGAATAAGTAATACTAATAAAACCAACAAATAAAATTACAATTAAAGTTGTTACATAATAGTATTTCTTCATCATACCCATACCTACCTATCTTAACTATAATTTTATCATTTTTTTTTTAACTAGTAAAGACATAAAATAAAAGACCAGGATAAAATCATGTTGTGTTTCACATCAATTGTAACACAGCATGATTTTTTAAAGTAAATTCACATAATCTCTTCCTAAATCTCATTTCTTCTGTTATAATTTTCATTGATGCCACTCTTTCGTATAGTTTTTTCGTTCAACCTAATTATACTAGATGGTATCTTTTTTATTTAATTTTTTGTAACATATGTATTATAACTCAACATAAAATAAAAGACAGAAATTAAATTTCTATCTCTTAAAAATCTTAATTTTTTTTATTATTTATCCGTTAAGTAATCTTTTGCCATCCCATAATACTTAGCACCAGATACTATTGAAAGTACCGCTGCAATTATTAATAAATAATCAGAAATACTAACTGACATTAATGAAAATGGTAAATCATAAAATAACTTTAAAGATAAACCAAACATTAAACTAGCAGTTTTATACTTAGCAACTTTAATAGCTGCTACAGCTTTACCCTTATTACCAATAAGCATCTTAATCGAATCAACAATTATATCTCTTCCAATAATAATAACTGCTATAACTGGATGAACCATATTCTCACAAGCAAGAACTACTATTACCGTATTAGTAAGAATCTTATCACTAATCGCATCAATCATTTTACCAAAATCAGTAACCATATTATATTTTCTAGCAATCTTTCCATCAATAAAATCCGTTAATGATGCAATAACAAACAATACACCAGCTATAATATGCTTCAAGTCTACTACAATATTTCCATTAATCGTATAAGTTGGAATTTCCAATCCTACTTGATGCCAAGGAAACAATAAAATAATTAAAACCATTATTGCCATATAAATTCTTGACATAGTAATCTTATTTGCAGTATTCATAATTACCTCCTTATTTGATAAGTGATGTTGTTATCCTGAAAATCATTTCCATATACATAACTAGCAATAAAATATCCAACAACCGCCAATACAACAATAATAAATACTGTTAAAAGCACCATCTTTAATCCTTTATTATTACTTTTAACTACCGTATATGGAGAAACTACTTCCTTCACTTGAACACTCTTATTCTTAGCTTTTTCTATCTCTTCTACTGGAATCTTTGAAGTAAAATCAAATAAAAACTCATTAAATTCATCTACTAATTTCTCTCCATCTAATCCCAAATACTTTGCGTAATCTCTAATAAAATACTTTAAAAATACTACATCCTTAAAATCATCTTTTTTTCCTTCTTCCAGGCTAATAATCTGACTAGGACGCATCTTTAAATCTTCAGCAGCCTCTTCTATCGAGACCCCATTTTCTTCTCTTTTCTCTTTTAATTTTAAACCTATATCTTTCATACTCATCTTCCTATTAAAATAAATTATTTTATAAGCCACATTCTGTACCATAATTGGTGATAAACATTTATCTATGAGTTACCTCATCCATCTTATAGATTCTTTTTCTCCTAAGATAGTTCCCCTACCATAATTTGGGTTTCTCGCTTGTGGGGTTTACCCGTTTCAATCTATTCATTTCTAAATAGCCTCGTCTCTGTGGCACTTTATATTCATTTATTCATAGTTTCCCTTAGAATAAATAAATGCCGTCAAGTTTCCCTGCCTTAGGTTATTTTTTCCCTAAGCACAAACACTACTATCATCACAGATAGTGCGAGTGTGGACTTTCCTCTAAGTTTAAAAACCTAGCGTTTATCCAAATAATTCATCATTAATATTATTGTTCACGACCAAGTACAATCTTCTCAAGTTGACTAATTCTACGAAGTAAATCTACATTGGTAATCTCTTTCTCTCCACCTTTAACAGTCTCAATACTTTGTTTTAAATTACGCATCTCTTGTTTTAAAGAAACATTCTCTTCCGCTAACGCCTTTTTTTCCTCTTCCAACTCTTTAATAGTATTATTATATTCATTATAATCACGAATTATAACATCTAAGAATTGATCAACTTCCTGCATTCTATAGCCTCTCGCATCGATTTTAAATTCCTTTTCCAGAATATCCTGCATGGTAAGTGCAATTTTATCACGATTCATACACATCACCTCTAGTTTAATTATAAAATAGATGTCTCTTTTTGTCAATTAAATCTAAAACAATATAGACCATTCCTTGATGGAACAGTCTATATTCTAACACAAAAACCTCATTTAGTCAAATATCCTTCTTATCAACATATTCCAAAAAAATCTTTTCCATAAACCCACCTCTTTCTTCCTTTTTCTTATCAGCTACATTAATTACCTCTGCTAAACTATAGCCATACAATAAAGCCATAGTCCTCATAACCTCTAACATATCTGCTAATTCTAAGATTTTTTCTTCATCTTTAGCTACCAAAACTTCATTACATTCTTCAAGTAACTTTTTTAAGAGTTCTGATTTATACTCATCATCATTAAGAATTTTAATAAAAGCTTTTTCTCCATTATTGCTAATAAGTGAAGGAATTTTATCTCTTACTAATTTATTATAAACTCTCATTTACTACATCTTCTCAACTTCATCAATTGCCAATATCTCTAATATATTATGACAAATATTATATACTAATTTTGTCATTGCAATATAACTTTCTCTCTTAACCATATCAACTTCATTCAAAACATTATTATCATTATAAAACTTATTATATAAACATACCAATTGATATAAATACTCTGTTATATAATTTAAAGATGCTTCTTTATATGACAAATACAACTGCTTAGGTAATAATAAAATCTTATTAAGAATATTGTCTACATCCTCATTTAAAATATCAGAAATTACATAATCCTTATCCTCTACCTTTTTAAGTAAAGATTTCATTCTAACTAAAGAATAAAGTATATATACCCCTGTTTTTCCTACTAATGAACTAAACTTAACCGGATCAAAAATATAATCTGTTTTACGATATGGAAGTAAATCAGCAAATTTCAATGTCGCAATAGACAACTTATTAGCTATCTCATCTCGATCCTCTAAAGAAATATCCTCTTTTATCTTTGGATATATTTCCTTTTTAACTAGATCTATTAACATTGATAATTCCATTACTCCACCACTACGAGTTTTAAATGGTTTGTTATCACTTCCATTAATTGTTCCAAAGCCAAAATGTTTAAGTAAACAACTACTAGGTACTAATCCTGACTTATATGCTCCTCTAAATATCTGTGTAAAATATAATCCTTGTCTATCATCTACCACATACCACACCTCATCAGGTTTATATACTTCCATTCTCTTATATAATGTTGCTAAATCCCTTGTCGAATATATCGTCGAACCATTACTTTTAATAATCATAAGTGGCGGAATAGTAAGCGTATCCCCATCCTCTTGAACATCCATAACAATTGCTCCATCAGATTCATATACATATGGTTTCATTATTTCCATAATCTTAGGAACATACTCTAAAGAATTAAGTTCTCCATCCCATATCTCAAAATGACAATTAAGTTCATCATAAACTTTTTTAATTTCCTCACTAGATATTTTAAGCATTTGACACCATAAATTTCTATATGGCTTATACCCACTCTCTACTAAAGAAGTAATCTCTCTTACCTCATTCATAACCTCTTCACTCTCTTGAGCAGCACTATTTGCTTCTGGATACATTCTTCCCAAATCATTCGCTGTAAGAGAAATCTCTGGATATTCACCCTGATAATCCTTATCAAAAAATACTAATTCTGGGTGTTCTTTCTTTAACTGATAAATTAACATTCCTGACTGTCTACCTAAATCTCCTAAATGAACATCTCCTAAAATATCATTTCCATATAACCTTGCTAATCTCTTTAAAGCCTCACCAATATTTGCACTACGCATATGTCCTACGTGTAACTTTTTAGCGGCATTAGCTCCTCCATAATCAATAATAATTTTCTTAGATAAAACCTTATCAACATAAATACCAAAATCCTTAATTCCCTTGTTACTATACTCTAATAATAACCCTTTATTAAACTTAAAATTAATAAAACCAGGTCCTTGAATATTTACATCTCTAAGTCTATCATCTATTAAAGATACTACCTTATTAGCCACTTTTCTAGGATTTTCGTGATATTTCTTAGCAATCGCCATTGCAAAATCTAACTGAAAATCCCCATATTTTTTCATATTAGAAGGAATAATAGATACATTATCTATCTCATAACCCAAACTAAGCAATATATCACTAATATATTTCTCTGTTTCTTTAATCAAACTCATTTCATCACCTATCCATCAACTACTAATTGATCCTTTCTTCTTATAACTCTTCTCTCTTTTCCCAGTTTATCATAATCCAATATAATAGTCAAGTTAATAAATACATCTGTTTGTACTTAAGCGAAAGGAAAAAAGAACAAATCTAATTGTTCTCTTCGTAAGATAATACTCTACACTTTCCCTTATTTTTATTTATAAAACTATGATAAACTTCTTCTCCCTTTAAAGAAAACTTTCTTATCAAAGAAATAATTACCTCTTTTAAAGTAAAACTACTAGCATCTAACTTATCAGCTATCTCCTCTACTAAAACGCCACTACTAATCTCTCTCATATAACTAATAGCTAACATATAAGCATCTACCATTACACTCCTATCAATACTATTTACAGCATTAATCCAATCAAGCATAACCTTTGAAAACTCTTCGTCTGAAGTAGTAGATCTAAGTAATATTAATCCACTGTGTAATACCTCATTTTTTCCCTTTTCTAAAGCTAATAAATACTCTAAATTTCTAATTGTCACTATTTGTAAATCAACAATTCCCTGAAGATAATCCATCTTATAAGTTAATCTTTTCTTAACTCTTCTTGTTCTCTGTTTCTCAGTAACAACCTCCCCATAAAAAGAATTCTTCTCATTATCTAACATCTCTAAATCCTTAATATTATATCCATAATCAACATTCGGATTAATATATATACTCTCACAAGAATCTAATAAAGAAATCCAAGCAATCGCATATCCAATATCTATAAAAGGTAAACACTCTTCTCCATTATTATCAACTAAAATAATATTTTTATAAGAATTAACTTCTAATAATTTACCAATTCTATGTTGAAGTTTCCCATTATTAGATACACATATACATATATCTTCCCCAATAAATTTCTTAAGTTCCTTAAACATCTCAAGCACTTCATTCTGCACTCCCTGCATCTCCTCACTATTCACAATCCAAAATCCTCCTATATATGTATTAAATATAATAACATACATTAATTTATTTGTCTATTAAAAATTAAACATCAACCATTCAGGTTTAACAATTAACAAAATACCAATAAGTAATAAAATAATTCCTCCTATTAACTTAGATAACTTTCCATATTTCGTAGATATTCCAGTTACCTGCATTGTTCTAACTGCTATAAAGAAAACAACCAAATCATCTATTAAAAAGAAAAACATATATAAAGCAATATATAACACTTCTTCAATTACTGTTAAATTATTCATTGAAAGTATCTCTATAAACATAACAGGTAATCCTGCTGAACAAGCAAGTTCTACAATATTAACTGATACAGCTAATAAAATAACACCAACAATTGCTATAACAAAATTTCCCTCGTGAGTAATCTTTTTAATCTTTGTAAATATCTTATTTCTCTTTTTATCATCAATAACATTACAACCATTATCCTTACGATGACGAATATATGAAGACAAATTAACTATAGCCCCTATTAATGCAATAAGTCCAATTCCTAATCTTACATACTTAACCGATAAAAGTAACGTTGCTACATTTAACCAAGCCACCATAAATAATAAATATATCAAAGCTGAAGAAAGTAAGAAAATTGTTCCTAAAATAATCATTCTCTTTTTATCCTTCATTCCAATTAACATTGTAATAAGAAATAACAATACCCACATTGCACAAGGATTAAACCCATCTACCAAACCAATAATAATTGATATAACTGGTAAAGTAAAATTCTTAAGTTCAACTACCCCAATTAAAGGAATATTAACCCTATAACTAGTATATTCGTCTATATACTCATCTACCCCCCTATTATCATCATTATCATCATTATTATCAATAATCTCATAAGAAGGTAGTTCTATCTCATCACTACCACTATTATTAAGAATATATTCTCCTACCCTATCTCGATACCCATTATCAGAATAATACTTAATTGTTGCTACAAATTTTGGTTTAGAATTCTCATAACTAAATCCCTTATAAATTTTATCGCCAATTACTGTAAAAGGTACCCCCTTAACGGTCGTCCCCAACATTGAAGCAACATCATCTAATAGCTTAGAATTCTTACTATCAGATATTTCGTAACTATATACCCTAATATTATCATATTCCTTTTTTAATTCCGAAAGAACCTTTTCCTCACTAGCACAATGAGGACAAGTATCAGAATAAAATAAATATATATTAACCAAATTCTTTTCATCAGCCTTAACTATTGATATATTTATTAAAAATATCAAAAGTACCATCGTCAATAACTTTATCTTACTTCTCATATTCCCCAATCTTCTCCCTAATAATCTCCTCTTTTTGTTCCCCAATCAATCTATCTAATTCTTCTCCCCTTGAAGAAACAAATATCACTACTGGTAAAACCTTCCCAGGATTATACTTCATAACCTCTTCATTATCCATATCATAATCAAGTTCCACAATCTCTAATTCTGAATAATCCTTAATAATATTATTCCATATCTTCCTCATCACCAAACAACCAGGACACCATATAGCCCCTATTTTAATAATTCTCATCACATCACCTACATATCTAATTTCTTATAACATTTATCAAATATTCTTAAAAATTCCTTTATCTCATCTTCAGTTGTCATATAAGATAAACTAATTCTAAGAGAATGATTAGCAATATCCTCATCTTTAGTAACTGCATAAACCGCATTTGAAATACCCGAAGAAGAAGAACAAGCACTTTTCGTAGATATATAAATCTCTTCTTCATCAAGAGCATGTACAAAAGTTTCCGGTTTAATCTTCCTAATACTAAAATTAATCGTATTAACAATACTATTAGAAGTACTATTAATATGCACTAAAGGATATTCCCTTAACTTATCAACTATTATCTTATTAAGTTTTCTAACATACTCATAATTTAAAGTAACATTAGGAATAATTAACTCCATTGCCTTCATTGCTGACACTATTAAAGGTAATGGTGGCGTTCCACTCCTATATATTGTTGAACTCTTTCCCCCGTGAATAAGAGGTTCTATCTGAATATTTTCTTTCTTATAAAGAATACCTATCCCCTTTAAACCATATATCTTATGCATAGACATACTAGCCATATCAACCATACTCAAATCAACCGGTATTTTTCCCAACGCCTGAGTACAATCAACGTGAAAATAACACTTTGGATAATTCTTTAAAATCTTACTAATCTCCTCAATTGGTTGTCTTATTCCAAGTTCACTATCAACCATACAAATACTAACAAGTATCGTATCATCACGAAGTAAACTTTTTAAATCATCTAATGATACCCTACCATCATCATCTATTTTAACAAAATCAACTTCATAACCTAACTTAGCCAAATAATTAAGTGGTGCAATTATTGAAGAATGTTCCAAAGAAGTAGTAATAATATGCTTACCCCTATTCTGATAGCGAAAACTTACCCCCTTAATAACCGTATTATTAGACTCACTAGCTCCAGAAGTATAAATAATCTCACTCTTCTTAACATTAAGCATTTTAGCTATCTTCTCCGTTGCATAATCCTCTAATTCCTTAGACTTAATTCCTAAACTATGTAAAGAATTACTATTTCCCGGATACTCTAAACATACCTTATTATAAGTATCTAATACCCTCTTATCTACTGGAGTAGTAGCTGAATAATCCAAATATATCATTTTACATCACCACTAATATCATATCATATTTTATTAAATAAATAAATAAAAATAATACCCCCTAATTAGGTATTATTTAACTAATAGATATAAGCTTAATACTATCATCACTTCTATATAAATTTAATATATTATCTACAACCTCTTTAACTTGATGTATATCATCCGTATCACTTAAAACCTTATCATATTCATCCTGTTTATTATTAACATAATTTACCGGTACATAATATTCATATACCTCTAATTTATTACTATATAATTTCTTAATCTTATCAACATTATTATAATTCTTAGTAATCCCTACTACTGTTTTATATCCTTCATCATCATGATAATACACATAATTATTTCCATTATTCTCTTCTCTCATATTATCATAACTATCATATTTACCATTCTGTACTAAATATATCTTACTAGATCTCAAATCTCCATATACATTATCCTTATATACTGAATATACATATTTACCACAAATATATCCACATATAATAGCTCCTACTACCGGAATAATTATCCCCAATATCTTCTTCTTCATCTAATCACCAAATACATTATACCTATCTCCATATAAAATATTTGTCGAATTATCTATAATTATTCCTTAAAATTAAAAGAACAAGAATACTATCTTCCTCTCTTACCTTCTCTATTCGAATAATATTCTTGTTCTTTTTTTCTTTCATCAATTATATATAATCTATATCTTAATTGCTCTATAATAATCATTATTTTCTTTAAAGTTAGATTCTGATAAGTATTACCTAAATATTTTGCATACTTATTAATTATTAATAATCTTAACTTTTCTGCACTTATCAAACTTTTCCTAATCGTATCTTCCGTACCATCATCATCTTCATCATCAATAAACTTAATCTGTTTTAATAAATCTTCTATTTTCTTATCTATTTTTTTTCTTATTATTTTCTCACTACACTTAGGATCCACAAAAATAATCTTATTAACCAATATTGCATCCTTTTCTTTTACTTTAGGTTTAACCTCATATCCATCCATTTTATCTATATCCAAAAATACAAGATTATTCTGTTTATTATCCTTTGTCAAATAATAACTTTTACTCTTTTTACTCAAGTTTATCACCGCCAAGAATATCTTCTCTTGCTTCCTTAGTTCTCCTGATTCTCTCACTCTGTCTATATTCTTCTATTTTCTTATGATCACCTGATAATAAAACTTCTGGTACTCTCATTCCTCTAAATACTTCTGGTCTTGTATATGTGGGATAATCTAACATTCCATCATTAAAACTTTCACTAACTAAACTATCCTGGGAAATCACTCCAGGAATTAATCTTACTATCGCATCAGTAACAGCCATTGCTGGTACTTCTCCTCCAGTCAAAACATAATCCCCAATAGATAACTCCATATCTACCAAAGTTTTAATTCTCTCATCAAACCCCTCATAATGTCCACATAAAATAATTAAATGTTTTTCTTTTGATAAATTAACCGCTACTTGTTGTTTAAATAATCTTCCCGCAGGACTCATCATAATAACTTTACTATCCTTAGTTAAAATCTCATCTATACATCTAAATATTGGTTCACATTGAAGTACCATTCCAGCCCCACCGCCATAAGGATAATCATCTACTCTATTATGCTTATCTAAAGAATAATCTCTAAAATTATATATCTTTATTTCTACTTTCTTATCATCTATAGCTCTTTTTATAATCGAAGTATTTATAAATCCTGTAAACATCTCCGGAAATATTGTCAGTATATCTATCTTCATCACATCACCCACCTAACTAAAATAACCCTGAAATATTTAATACTTTCATCTCTTTCTTAGAAATATCTATTTCTTTTATTATATCAAAATTATAAGGAATTAAATAGTTTTTTGTAGTATTTTTTACTACTAAAACTCTATTTTTATTATGATCCTCTATTCTAATTACCCGTCCTATCTCTACTCCATCTACCATTACTCTAAGTCCTATAATATCTTCATCTAAATATTCATTCTCATTTAATATAATATCTTCTCTATTAACAAATACATATTCTCCTTTATATTTAAGTACTTGATTAATATCATTATATCCTTTAATTGTAATCATATCAAATATCTTATGATATCTATAACTAGTTATTTCTTCACATTCTTTATTATGTCCAATATATATCTTCATTCCTACTTTAAAGACTCTATCTTTATATTTAAATGAAGATTTTATTCTAACTTCTCCCTTTAATCCGTGCGTATTGACTATTTTCCCTATTAAAACATACTTCATCTATTATTCACCTCATACATTATAATTGAAGCTGCTACTCCCGCATTCAAACTCTCACATTTCCCATTTATAGGAATATATATAAACTTATTGCATAACTCTTTAATCTCTAAAGACATTCCTTTTCCCTCATTACCAATAACTATTCCTATTTTCTTATCTTTATCTATTTCCCTAACACTAATTCCCTTTATAACATCTGTTCCATATATCAAATAATCATCATTCTCTAAAATAAATTTCTTTAAATCTCTATTAACTATATTTATCTTAAATAACATCCCCTTAGTACTTCTAATAACTTTAGGATTATATAAGTCCACTGAATCATTACTTAATACTATTGTATCAAAATTAAAAGCCACTCCTGATCTAATAATTGTCCCTAAATTACCCGGATCTTGTAAATTATCTAAAAGTAATATTTTATTACCTAACTCTCTTTCTTTTATTTTTCTACATACCCCATAATAACCACTAATACTTTCCATATCACTAATCTTTTTCATAACTTCTATACTTATATTAGTAGTATCTATATCTTCATATGGATTATCATATCCCTCTAATATATATATGTGTTCAAGTACCCCATTTTCATAAGCCTCTTTAACTATATCTAATCCTTCTACAAAAAATAATCCTATTTTATCACGATACTTCTTATCCTTTAACTTAACTAATTCCCTTATTCTTTCATTATTAACCGATGTTATTAGCATAATATCCCTTCTTTATACTCTAATTATATCATTCTCTAGAAAAAAAAGAAACTTTAAAAGTTTCTTTAATTATATTTTTATTAATTTTCTTCTAACGACTTCCGCCGCCTCCGCCACCAAAGGAGCCACCGCCTCCGCCACCTGATGAAAATCCTCCACCACCTGACGAATAACTCTCAGCTGCACTTCTAGCACTACTAGCAGCAGTAACACTTCTCGTAGATATATTATTAATAAACACCAATGTATTTAAATCAAGATTACTCTGTTCCATTTGCTCAATAACTTCCGGATACAAATTTTTAAATTGTTTCATAACCTTATCTGCTATTCCAAATAAATATGCAAACATTAAATATTCATCCCATAAATGAACTTCCATCGCTTCCTTCAAATCCATCCTAGCAAACTCTTCTAAGTATAATTTAAGACCATATAATTGCTTACTATCTTCATATATCTTATCATCCAAAACCATCTTTTTCTTACATTCTTCTTTACTAATCCTCTTATATATATGTCCATCTGTCTTTAACTTATTAATCTCTTTCCTAGTTAAATCAGTAAAGAAACCTAAAAATTCAGTATAATTCTTACGACACCACTTCTCAAGTTCTTTTCTTTCTAATATTCCATCTTCCGAAGCCTCATACATCATATTAAATAACTTATCTTCATATTCATTATCAAATGTTGGTTTCATTGTCAAATCAAGAACATTATTCTCTTTATTAAATAAACCTGTCGTACTTGTTTTAAAATTAACTTTATTTTCCTTAATCCATTTTAAAATAATAGCCCCCAATATATTCGTATCCTTATAACCAAATTTATTTATATCCATCAAAGTATTCGCATAATAAATATTCTTATTACAAGGAATATCTCTAAACATTGGAGTATTCTTCTTATTAATAGTTTTATTTCCCTTATATCCATATCCTGAATTCATAGTTAATACAGTTATCAAACCAAATATTAAAAATGGTAATAACATACACATAATCTCAAATATCTTACTTATTATTCTTGAAATCTTACTACCATAACCATCATAATCATAATCATAACTTCCTGAAGATGCTGTATCTAACACATCTTGAAAAGTATCATATCTCGCTATTCTCTGTGATATATTAAACGTATTTTGTGGAAATTTAACTAACAAAACAACATAATTATCATCCATTATCCCATCATTAGACATTGATATTTTACTATTCTCTACATAAGCATATCCCCTATAACCATATCCCCATACATCCAATGTATCAGGAAAATCATAATAACTTCTTACATTCAACGTAAAATCACCAAAACTAACATTTGAAAGTTTATCAATAAATTTATAATATAATACCTGAGCATCATCTGTATTAAATATAACATTTGAAACTTTATAAGTTAATACAAAAGTATGTCTATTATAATCATATTTTCCAAAACAAAGTTCTACTCCATCAGCAGTATAATTAATTCCATAATAACCTTTCTTTTGAGATAAACTTTCATTTATATCCCAGTTCTTATAGGTTAATTCCTGTGAATCCATCATTACCTTAAAATCAGATACTCGTGAATCCCCAAAATCATTTATTACCTTATACCATTCACTTCCATTATTACCTCTTACATCCCAAGTTTCAGTAATCGAAGCATTACCCTCCTCATCAATATAAATATCCATATCAATCTTATAAATACTATTAGCAAAAACACCCAAAGGCATCACCAGTAGCATAAATATAAATAACAAAATCTTTTTCTTCATACTATTCATTCCTTTAATTCCTTTCTACACTCTTTATAATTTGGATAATACTTACCTACTAAATTCCAAAAATCCCTACTATGATTCGGATAAACAAAATGACTAAGTTCATGAACTATAACATAATCTAAACACCTTATATTATATTTAGATAACTGATAATTCAAAGTAACATTACAATTCTTAATATTACATACTCCCCACCTACTAGTCATCTTCCTAATCTTTAAATTAGGTACTGGTATTTTCTCCATAAAAACACCATACCAATAATTAAGCCTCTCACTATATATTCTATGTATCTCATTATCTAAATATCTTTTCATATCCTTTATATTACTCGCATATATCTTATCATCAACTATCTCGATCTCATTAAATCCATATATAATATTATATTTTTTCCCAAAGTAATAAAATTCTTCCTCTTTATCATTTTTCCTCTTATCACTTTCCATCATCTTCTTAATACTATCAATATTATCATTAATAAGTTTCTTAATACTATTCTTACTAACCAAATAATTCGTCGTAACTACAATTTCTCCATTTTTTACTCTAATATAAGTATTTTTATTTTTCTTCTTTATAATATCTATATTATATACATCATTATCTATCTCTATTATCATAATACCCCCTAGTAAAAAAAGGCTTAAAAAGCCTTAAAATTTTACTTTTGGTGTTTCTTTTTCTTTTTCGTCAATCTTAAAGTATTCATACTTTTTAAAGCCAAATATTAAAGCTACTATATTTGAAGGAAACATCTCTACTAAATTATTAAATCCCATTGCTGAATCATTATAAAATTGTCTTGCATAAGTAATCTTATCTTCAGTCTCTTTCAAATCATTTTGTAAAGACAAGAAATTTTCATTAGCTTTTAATTCTGGATAAGCCTCTGCCAAAGCAAATAATTTATTTAAAGCACCAGTCAATTCATTATTAGCCTCAATCTTCTCATTAACTGATCCCGCTTTAACTGCCTTATTTCTAGCTTCAATAACCGCTGTTAAAGTTCCTTCTTCATGCTTTGCATACCCCTTAACTGTTTCTACCAAATTAGGTATTAAATCTGCTCTTCTTTTTAGCTGAATATCTACTTGACTAAATTGATTTGCTACTTTATTCTTAGCATTTACTAATTTATTATAAACACCAATACCATAAAGAACTAAAACAATTAAAACTCCAGCTATTATTATAATTACTGTATTCATCTTTTATCCTCCTTAAAATAATTATACAATAGTTTTAAAAAAAATACTATTATTTTTGTATATTTTTATAAAATAAGTTAATATTATTACTGGTGATAAATTTGAATAATATAGATATAAGAAAATATATAATTGATAACTTTAAAGACGATAATGAAGAAAAAATAAAAGATTCTATTGAAACCACCATTAAATTTAAAGATGAAGATGCCCTTATTGGACTAGGTGTTCTATTTGAATTATTATGGAACAATATGACCGAAGAAGAAAAAAAAGATAGCCTAAGTAAAATAAGAACCACTATAAAAAATTTAGCTAATACCAATAGCTAATTTTTTTATTAATATTAAAGTCCTATTATGTAGATAATTGACAACAACTTTATCCTAACAAATGAACTTTTATCTTAAACTTGTACATATATTTAACTATGAAAAAAACTTATCTTATTATTTTATTTTTAATTATCAGTATCACTACCATCTTTGTCATATACACTTATAAAAGTACAAATTTAACTAAACACGTCAATAATACCTATAGTAAAATGAACAGTATTGATGAAAATAACAAATACAAAATTCAAATTTATTTTCCTATTACAAAATATAAATTATTAAATATTGCCATAAAAAAAGAAATTGATAAAAACCTAAAAGAATTTAAAAAATATTCTCTAGAATTCCCCGTTAAAGAAGATTTTTATTATACCTTCTATGTCTTATATGATGAATACTATTACCAAAATTATATAAGCATTGTCTTATATTTTGAAGAATTTACTGGGGGGGCACATCCCATTCATTTCATAAAAACTTTTGTTTATGATAAAGAAACTAATAAATTATTAACAATTGATGATCTCCTAACCCAAAATAAGAATCTCCTAAATGAATTATCAACTATTGTTAGAAAAGAACTTCTAAAAATTCCAAAATACCAAGATCCTATCGTAAAATCTATGCTCTTAGATGGTACAAAACCTACAAAAGAAAATTTTAGTAAATTTGCTCTCACCAAAGATGGCCTTAAAGTTTACTTTGACTATTACCAAATAGCTCCCTATTATTATGGTAACAGTGAATTAACTATTCCCTATAAAGACCTAAACTTATAACTTTACATATTAACCTGTAAAATTTATCTTTTTACAGGATTTACTGTTAAGTTAACTTATTAACTTATAATTTAAAAAAATCTAATTTCTGTCA
>ENA-OPAY01000025-OPAY01000025.1-human-gut-metagenome-genome-assembly--contig:-NODE-25-length-32189-cov-4.865470_pt1 | contig 32189 bp, 28 predicted proteins | sample MGYA00241064_ERZ501444 | MGnify/ENA primary metagenome ERZ501444 (study PRJEB25962, sample SAMEA2042573) | human gut metagenome | biome: human gut; feature: human-associated habitat; material: faeces... | reverse complement strand
CAACTGATGAAGATGAAACAAATACCAAAGTATTAAAAGGTACTGTTAAAGCTATCTACGTAGATACTTCAGATAACGTTATTGCTGCTGAAGAGTTAAGCGAAGGTTTTGGTGGTACTGATTATACTACAACTACCAAATCAATTTATGGATACACTTTAACAAAAGAACCAGCTAATAAAAATGGTCAATATATTGCTGAAAAAGAAATTCTAGTTAAATATATCTATGAAAAATTACCTGGTACAATAGTTACTAATGATGTTGTAAAAACTCAAGTAAATACAATTCTTGGAGCTAATTCAACATTTAAATATGTTCTTACTTATACTGGAAAAATAAAAGACTATGTAGGTAAGGCAACCCTAACTCTAGTAGATACTCTACCATATGAAGTAGAAGAAATTAAATATGATGAGAATATTTGTCAATATAACAAAGTATCTAGAACATTAACTTGTTCTAAAGAAGTAGAAATAACTGAAAAGAACCAAGAAAATATTTTAAATACTATTGTAACTTTTGAAGTTAGATATAAAAATTTAACCTCAAAATCAGCTCTAGAAGTTAAAAATGTTGTTGCTTCAACATTAGTATATCTTACTAACGAAGTAACTGATAGTAGTGATGTAACTGATATAATCAAATCATCTCGTGTAATAGCTAAATATGTAGATGAATCTAACGAAGAAATATCAGATTCAATTTCTCAAACTGGATTAATTGATAATGAATATACTACTTCTGCTAAAGAAATTTATGGATATACTTTAAAAGAAGTTAAAGGTGCTGAAAAAGGCAAATATACTGCCGAAGAAATTACCGTAACATATATCTATTCAAAAAATACTGGTGACGTAACTAAAAACGAAGTTACTAAAACTGGAAGAGAAAAAGTAACATCCGTAGATGGAGTGTTCAACTATACATTAAGTTATACTGGTAAGATAGAAAAATACCTTGGAAAAGCAACTCTTACTCTAGTAGACACCATACCATATGAAATAGATGAACAATTATCAAGTTACAGTAACAACGGTCAATGTACATATGATAAAGATAGTTTAACTATCACTTGTACAAAAGAATTTACTATTAATAAAGAAAATCAAGAAATAAATACAAGTTTTGATTTATCACTAGTATTCAAAAACATCAACAAAGAAAATGTTACTAACCAAGTAAAATCTACTTTAACATACGGAAATGAAGAAACAACTGATGAAGATGAAACAAATACCAAAGTATTAAAAGGTACTGTTAAAGCTATTTACGTAGATACTTCAGATAACGTTATTGCTACTGAAGAGTTAAGCGAAGGTTTTGGTGGTGCTGACTACGAAACTACTGAAAAAGAAATTCTAGGATACACTTTAACTAAAGAACCAGTTAATAAAAATGGTCAATATATTGCTGAAAAAGAAATCCTAGTTAAATATGTTTATGACAAAAATATTGGAACAAGTGAAGAAGAATTAACTAAAGTTGGACTTGAAAAAGCTGACTCAATTGATTCAGCCTTCGAATATACAATTACATACCATACCCAAATTAAAGATTATGTTGGTGAAGTTAAGATTTTAATCGAAGACTTATTACCATACGAAATCGATGAAGAAAAATCTAATTTAGGAAATGTATGTAAATATACTAAAGGTAAATTAATTTGTGAATATAACAAAGTAATTAATACAGTTGAAGATGGCAATATCTTTATCGAAGAAAACATTGTATTATACTTTAAAAATGTTGATAGTAAATTAGTTATTAACCAAGTAAAATCTACCTTAACATACGGTGAAGAAGAAAAAACTAATGAAGATTCTACTGCTACTGAAGTAGCTTCTGGAGCATTATTAGTTAAATATGTTGACGAAGACGGCAACGAATTAGCTGATAGTATCACTGAAACCGGTTTAGTAGGTAGTGAATACAAAACTAGTAAAAAAGTAATCGATGGTTACTACTTAAAAGAAGTCGTAGGTGCTGAAAAAGGAAAATATACTGCTGAAGAAACTAAAGTAACATATATCTACAGCTTAATTCCACTTCCTCCACAAACAGGATATGAAGCATCAAATATTAACTATGTAGGACTATTAATTAGCCTAATTGCTATAATATTATTTACAAAGAAAATGAGTATTTAAACCCTTAAAAGGACTAGATAAACTAGTCCTTTTTCTATGTTATAAAAGTGTCAAGTAAATGCCTAATGGTAAAGAAATAAATATTCCTACCAGATATACCGCTAGTTATCGAAACGAAGAGTATTTTTTCACTATTACTAATACCAATACTGTCAGATGTAAACGTCTCTATGACTATACATAAAATTACCAATCCTAAAGTCCTTAAAAGTGTATACAAAATTTATACATTGTATTATAGAATATAAAAAGCATATAATAGGGTTGATATAAAAAAAATATCGAATATTAATTTAAAATATTGTGTTGCAACAGAAGAAAATGCATGATATATCCTCCAAAGTAAAAACTAATATATATATTATAAGCCCAAAATAAAGATTTAATAAACTTATATTAAAGCGAAAAGAAGGATGTATTATTAACAAAAAAACAAAATAAGTTTACTATAGATAAACTTTTTTGTTTTTAAAGGGAGGTAATAAGAAATGAAAAAACAAGTGGTAACATTAATATTCGGTGACAGTATTGCTTATGGTCGAGGCGATCAAAGATATGGTGGCTTTGCCGGTCTATTAAAAAAAAGAATGGAAAAAAGAAAGTATGGCAACTTCGTATATAATTTAGGAATTCCCGGCCAACGGTCAAAAGATGTTCTTAAAAGGGTTGAAAATGAAATAGAATGTCGCTATAATGATTATGATAATTTAGTATTAATTTTTTATGTTGGTGTAAAAGATGCCATTTCTCTAAACGAAAATCGCGAGTATATTAATACTTTTAATGACAGTATTGATGGAATAATTCATATCGGTAAAAAATATACCTCCAGTATTTATTTCCTAGGACTATTACCAATAGATTATCAAATTAGAACTGAATACAATAGTGAAAGTGTTTTTGAAATAGACGGCAACCTAAGAAGAATCTGTAATGATAATAAAGTAAACTATCTAAAAATGAAAGAAATTATAGATTTAAGTGATTTAAAGGATGGATTACATCCGAACGTAAAAGGATACAAAAAAATAGAAAATTATCTCTATGAAATAATATATAAAGGGAGGAAATATGCCAATAATAAAAGAAACTAGAGTAGGGGCTTATGCCGTTATTATTAAAGATGACAAAATAGCCCTAGTAAAAAAAGCCAATGGAGGTTATAAAGGAAAATACGATCTTCCAGGAGGAAAAATAGAACACTACGAAACACCTGAAGAAGCTCTTCACAGAGAATGTATGGAAGAATTAGCCACTACCGTCATCCAAGAACAATTATTAGATGTAGCATCCATTACTTTTACTTGGCAAATAAAAGAAGATTTATCTGAAGATCTCCATCATATAGGCATTCTCTACCAAGCAAGTATAAAAGAAACCCAACTAAAAAAAGACTATGATGGAAAAGATTCTTTAGGAGGCTTGTGGTTAAAAATAACTGATTTAAAAGAAGAAGAAGTCACCCCATTTACTTGGCACGCCTTAAAGGTTTTAAGATATAAATAATGCTCACCCTAAAAAGATTAACTAACAAGGAATCCAATTATCAAGCCTTATATGAATGGTATCAAGATGAAGAAGTAACTTCAGCCTTTGAACAAAAATCACTTTCGATAAATGAAATAAAGAATAAATATTATCCAAGAACACTAAAAAACACCAATGTTTTTGTATATTTAATATTTTATCAAAATAAACCAATTGGTTTAATTCAATATCAAAAGATTTCTTTAGAAAATCTAAAATTATATAAAATAAATGATGGCTATGAAATAGATATTTTTATTGGCTCCAAGAAATATAGAAATAAAGGATTAGGAACTTCTAGTATAAATATATTAACCAATTATCTTCATAAAAAAGGTATTACAACAGTTGTTCTATGTCCATTATCAAGTAACAAAATAGCCATCAATTGTTATTTAAAGTGTAATTACAAGATAAACGGAATCTTTATTACCAAAGATACCCAAGGAACAAATAAAGAATATGTTTTAATGATAAATAAGCCCTAATGGCTTATTTTTATTAAATAGGGAAGTATTTTAAGCATCTTCCTAGGTAATATTAAATATATATAAAAATTTATTAAAAAACAAGATAGAGCAAACATTTTACTCTTGTCATCCTAAAAGCATAAATTAATAATTTTAAAGAAAAAAACATTGAAACATCGAAAATTCAGAGTGTTAAAATGATGTCTAATTTATTGAATTATCAAAAAAATTATGATATGATTACTCTAGGTGGTAATATGAACGAAGATAATAAAAGAATATTTGAATATTCACTTGAAGAAATAATGGGAGAAAGATTTGGAAAATATTCAAAATACATAATCCAAGACAGAGCAATTCCTGATGTTAGAGATGGATTAAAGCCTGTTCAAAGAAGAATATTATTTTCAATGTATAAAGAAAAGAATACTTATGATAAGCCATATAAAAAATCTGCAAGAGCTGTCGGTGATGTTATGGGTAAATATCATCCCCACGGTGATAGTTCTATCTATGATGCTATCGTTAGAATGAGTCAAGATTGGAAAATGAAAGAACCCTTCGTTGATATGCAAGGAAACAATGGCTCAATAGATGGAGATTCAGCCGCTGCTAGCCGTTATACTGAAGCCAGATTATCTAAAATAAGTAACGAAATGTTAAGAGATATTGACAAAGAAACCGTTACCTTTGCTCCAAACTACGATGATACATTATTAGAACCAACAGTCCTTCCTAGTAGATTTCCTAATCTATTAGTTAACGGAACAACTGGAATATCTGCTGGATATGCTACAAACATTCCTCCTCATAACCTAGGAGAAGTAATAGATGCAACCATCTATCGAATAGATAACCCCAATAGTAGATTGGATACATTACTAAACTATGTCAAAGGTCCAGACTTTCCAACTGGTGGACAAGCTATAGGAATGGATGGTATTCGCCAAGCCTATGAAACTGGTCGTGGAAAAATTATTATCCGCAGTAAGATTAACCTTGAAAAAAACAAAATAATTATTACTGAAATTCCTTACGAAGTTAATAAACAATTATTAGTTAAAAGAATAGATGAAATAAGACTTGATAAAAAAATTGATGGCATCATCGAAGTACGAGATGAATCAGATAAAGAAGGATTGCAAATAACTATCGAATTAAAAAAAGATGCTAATAGTAAGAATATTTTGAATTATTTATATAAAAATACTGAATTACAAGTTAGTTACAATTACAATATGATAGCTATTGTTAACCGTAGGCCAATGCAATTAGGACTTATTCCTATTCTAGATGCCTACATAGAGCATCAAAAAGACGTTGTTACTAAAAGAAGTCAATATGATCTATCTCACGCAAAACATCGATATCATATTGTTGAAGGATTAATAAAAGCTATTTCTATTCTAGATGCAGTAATAAAGACCATCAGAGGTAGTAAAAACAAAGCGGATGCTATTGTTAACCTTGTAAAAGAGTATGACTTCACCGAAGAACAAGCAACAGAAATAGTAACCTTACAACTATATAGGTTAACAAACACTGATATTATTTCTCTCCAAGAAGAAAAAAGCAATCTAGAAAAAATAATGGCTATGTTAGAAGAAATTTTAGCTAGTAAAGAAAAACTTAACACTGTTATCAAAGAAGAACTTCGAAAAATAAAGAAAGAATATGGCACTGAAAGAAAAACAGAAATAGTAGCCACCGCCGAAGAAATTAAAATAGACACGACTGAAATGATTCCAAAAGAAGATGTCGTTGTAGTAGTTACTCACGATGGCTATGTAAAAAGAGTAAGCCTACGAAGCTATGCTACAAATAATGAAGAAACAAGTTTAAAAGATGGCGACTATGTAATAGGATTATATAATATCAATACTACACAAACAGTCCTAGTATTTACCGATAAAGGAAATTATTTATTCCTACCAGTATTTGAAATACCTGAAGTAAAATGGAAAGATATGGGTAAACACGTAAGTAATATAGTAACAATGTCATCTGATGAAAAAATCATCGGAGCAATGCCGGTATATAATTTTGAAGCCGACAAATATATTACTGTATTTACCAAAAATGGAATGGTAAAAAGAACTAAATTAATCGACTTTAAAGTAGGTAGATATACTAAAGAAGTAGGAATGATAAAACTTAGTGATAATGACAAAGTAATAGCCGTATCATCAAGTGATGAAACAGACCTATTCGTTGCTACCAAAAATGGTTATGGATTATGGTATGACATATCCGAAGTCTCTGTCGTAGGTATTAGGGCAAGTGGCGTAAAATCAATTAAACTAAAAGACGATGAAGTAGTAAGTAGTTGCCTATTCAATCCAGAATGTGAATATATTACAATAATTACTGATAAAGGTACTGCCAAAAGAATGAAACTTAATAACATTGAAAAAACAAGCCGAGCCAATCGTGGAATCCTTTTAATGAAAGAAATTAAAAGTAATCCAAGTAAAATAATTAAATGTTACTTAATGTCTTCCAAAGAAGAAATAATTGTAACATCTATTGCCGAAAGCAAAAAGGTTAAACTAACTGAAATAGCCATAATGGATAGACAAAGTAATGGATCATTTATTGTGAAAGATAGAATCTTAGATACTTATAAAGTATGCGAAATAATTTCTAATAAAGCTGATAACAAGACAACATCCGAAGACATAACTACCGAAATTAGCCCCAAGAAAAATCCTACAGTTATAGATAAAGAATATAAAAACTTAAGACTAATAGATGACAAAATTAGTGATATAGAAAAGCAATTAAATGATATAGAAAAATAAAATTAAGGAGGATATTATGAATGTATTAGTAACTGGTGGTTGTGGTTATATAGGAAGCCACACAATCGTAGAACTTTTAAATAACGGTTATAACGTTATATCTATAGATGATTTTAGTAATTCTAAACCAAATGTATTAGATAAAATTAAAAAAATAACTGGTAAAGATATAAAGTTTTATGAATTAAACATATGCGATAAGGAGAAATTACGTCAAGTATTTGAACAAAATCAAATAGATGCTGTAATCCATTTTGCTGGTTATAAAGCTGTCGGTGAGTCCGTAAAAAAACCCTTAATGTACTACCGAAACAATCTTGATAGTACCTTAACACTTCTTGAAACAATGAATGAATTTAACGTCAAAAAAATAGTCTTCTCATCATCGGCAACTGTTTATGGTGATCCAGAAGAACTTCCAATAAAAGAAAATGCCAAATTAACCACCACCAATCCATATGGTGCAACAAAATTATATATTGAAGGAATACTAAAAGATCTATTCGCATCAGATAACGACTACAGCATTGCTATTCTTAGATATTTTAATCCCGTCGGAGCTCATCCAAGCGGACTTTTAGGAGAAGACCCCAATGGTATCCCTAATAATCTAATGCCATACATTATGAAAGTAGCCAATAAAGAATTACCTGAATTAAGTATCTATGGTAACGATTATGATACCATAGATGGCACTGGAGTAAGAGATTATATTCACGTAGTAGATTTAGCCCAAGGACACCTCAAAGCACTAGAATACATAGATAAGCATAAAGGAGTAGACTGTTATAACTTAGGAACAGGGCACGGTTATAGTGTATTACAAATGGTTGAAACATTCACAAAAGTTAATAAAGTAATGGTACCATACAAAATAGTAGCTAGACGTGATGGCGATATAGCTTGCTGTTACGCCGATACCGAATATGCCAAAAAGAAATTAAATTGGGAAGCTAAGTATGATTTAACAGATATGGTTAAAAGTGCTTATAATTATGTAGTAAAAAATAATGAAAAAAAGTGAATATATAAATAGAGTACCAATATTCAAAGATAACAAATGCCTATATCGAGAAGAAGATAAATGCACTAACTGTGGAGCTTGTAAAGGTATCTGTAATTTTAGGATAGGAGTATATGGTCACTACGATATGGCCAAAAGTCCCCATCCAAGATGCATATACTGCGGACAATGCTCCTTAGTATGTCCCAATAATTGTATTAAAGAATTTCCTGATTATAAAAAAATAATTGCCGATATCAAATCAGGATACACAATTATTTGCCAAATAGCTCCTGCTACAAGATTTCTAGTAGGAGATAGTTTTGGTTATAAACCAGGAAAAAATGTTATTGGAAAAATTATTTCCAGTCTTAAAAAAATGGGTGTAACCTACGTCGTAGACACCTCCTTCGGAGCCGATTTAACCATCGTCGAAGAAGCCAATGAATTAATTACAAGAATAAATAACCAAGAAAAACTTCCTATGTTTACAAGTTGCTGTCCTTCATGGGTAGAATATCTAAAACTATTCTATCCCGAATATCAAAAAAACTTATCTACTACCAAAAGTCCAATCTTAATGTGTGGATCAATCATAAAGAATTATCTAGCCCCTAAAAATAAACTTGATAAAAGCAAAATTAAAGTCGTAGCCATTGTTCCCTGTACAGCTAAAAAATACGAAATAACTAAAACAGACGACGTCGATTATGCTATTACCGTAAGAGAACTATGTACTTGGATTAAAGAAAGCAAAATAGACTTTAGAAAAATGAAACCTCTACGTTTTGATAATTTAACCGGTACCTCCTCCGGAGTAATCTTCGGAGCAAGCGGTGGCGTTGCCGAAGCAATGACAAGATACCTCTATCACAAACTAACTTATAAAAGTCCCCCTAAAAAATTATTAAACTTTGAAATCTTAAGAGGATTAGATGATATTAAAGAAGCCACTATCAAAATAAAAGACAAAGAAATAAGAATAGCCGTAGTAAATGGCACCGGAGACATTCCAAGATTATTTAACCAAATTTGCCAAAATGATATAAAATATGATATAATTGAAGTGATGGCATGTGATGGAGGCTGTATTGCCGGTGGTGGAGGCCCAAAAAACTTTAAAATAACTAACACATACAAAGGATTAAGAAGCAAAGCTATCTACAAAAAAGATAAAAATGTCAAAAGAAGAAATAGCTATGAAAATCCTCAAATAAAAAAACTATATAAAGAATTACTGTCAAAACCAAACAGCGATAAAGCCATCGAACTATTGCATACAAAGGGGGAATAAAAATGAATAACAAAGGCTTTGGTTTAACCGAATTAATTGGTTATACTGCATTACTTGGAATTATTCTACTATTGGGAATAACCGTATCAGTAAAATCATCTTCAACAGCAATATCTAAAATAAGAAATGTAACTACTGGTGAAGTAAAAGAATCTGCTAAAAAATATATTACAGAAAACCCAAGTATCTGGGAAGAAAAAAATACTATATGTATTCCCGTAACCGAGTTAATAGAAAAAAAGTATTTAGCAGAAATGAATGAGCAAGAAATGCGTAACAAAAGTATTGAAATAACAAGAAATAAAAACCACAAATTAAAGAATTTAGAAATAGTTAATAGCTGTAATTAATAAAACATAAAAAAGATTAAAGAGTGCTGAAAAAAAATCAACACTCTTTTTTCAAAAAAAATAAATTTTAAGTAAATTTTATGACAAATAGTTAATTTTGTGTTATTATTATTAAGGAACAGGTGATAATATGACAAGACACGAACAAAGATACAAAATAATGACTATTCTATATCAAGCATTTTTATATAAAAACAATAATATTAATTATGATATAAATGATATTATTAATGAACAATTAGAAGAAAAAAATAAATTTATTGAATCAATTGTTTTCGGAGTTTTAGACAATATTGAAAAAATCGATGAATTAGCTAATAGCTTTCTTGAAAACTGGAATATATCTAGATTAGGTTATACAGATCAAGCAATTTTAAGAATGGGTATTTATGAGATACTTAAAACAGATACACCTGATATTGCCTGTATCAACGAGGCTATTGAACTAAGTAAAGAGTATTCTGATGATAAAGTATCCAAAATGATTAATGGGGTATTGGACAAGGTTTATCATAGTAAAAATAATAAGTAAGTAGGTGTTATATGGATGTTCAATATATAACAATCGGAGCATTAAATAATTATTTAAAAAAACTATTTGATAATGATAACAATTTAAAAGATGTTTATTTAAAAGGTGAAATATCAAATTTTAAAGCCCATACCAGAGGACATTTCTATTTTACTCTAAAAGATGAAACCAGCCGAATAAATGCCGTAATGTTTTCATATAAAGCAAGTATGTTAAGTTTTCTACCAGCAGATGGTATGAAAGTCTTAGTAAGAGGAAAAGTATCCATCTACGAAGCTACTGGCTCATACCAAATATACGTTGAAGAAATGAGTCAAGATGGTTTAGGAAACCTTTATATAGAGTTTGAAAAACTAAAAAAGAAATTAGCGGCAGAAGGTTTGTTTAGTCAAGAACACAAGAAGAAAATTCCCAAAGTACCTAAAAAAATTGGCATTGTAACAGCCAGCACCGGTGCAGCAATTAGAGATATCTTAACAACAATTAAAAGAAGATTTCCAATATGTGAAACTATTCTTTTTCCATCATTAGTTCAAGGCGCAGATGCTGCCAAAGACATAGTAAAAAAGATAGAAATAGCTAATACCTTTGATATTGATACCTTAATAGTAGGTCGTGGCGGTGGGTCAATCGAAGATTTATGGCCTTTCAACGAAGAAATTGTTGCCAGAGCAATATACAATTCAAAAGTTCCAATAATTAGTGCTGTCGGTCACGAAATAGATTTCACAATTGCCGATTTTGTTGCTGATTTAAGAGCCCCAACTCCAACCGCTGCTGCCGAATTAGCTGTACCAAACATAGAAACTATCAAAACATATCTTGAAAACGTTGTTAACCGTAGTACCATAAGCATTAACGGTTATATAGAAACAGATAAACAAAAATTAAGCAGTCTAATTAATAGTTACGTTCTAAAAAAGCCTACTGCAATGTATGAAATAAAAGAACAAAATTTAGACTTTTTAATAGATAGATTAAACAAAGAAATGAAAATAATTCTTGATAATACAAAAATTAGACTATTCAAAGTAACAAGCAGTTATATTCTTACAAATCCTGATATTCTATACAAATTTAAAACCCAGAACTTAAAACACCTAATTAATAAATTAGAAGTTTTAAACCCAATGAACACTTTAGCTAGGGGTTACGCAATAGTTAAATCAAATAATAAAGTTGTATCTTCAATAAAAGAAATCAAGAAAGATGATATAATTAATATAAATATTAAAAATGGTATCATAGATGCCCTAGTTATGGAGGTAAAAGATGGAAAATAAAGAAAAAAATGAAAATAATTTTGAAAATAAAATCAGAGAGTTAGAAGATATTGTAAAAGAACTAGAAAGTGGCGAGGTAAATCTTGATGAAGCCATCGACAAATATACTAAAGCAATGAAATTAGCTAAAGAATGTTCAGATAAATTAAACAAAGCCACAGAAAAAGTTAATAAAATCTTAAAAGAGAATGGCACCTTAGAAGAATTCAAAGTAGAAGAATAACTTCTCTTTATGCCGAAATAGCTCAATAGGTAGAGCAACTGAATCGTAATCAGTAGGTTGCGGGTTCAAGTCCTGTTTTCGGCACCATTGAAGAATCTGGTTGAATTTTGTTTCAACTTTACTAATAAATAATAAATAGGTTCAATAAAATCTAGTGTAGAGTAAAATTGAAAATTATTTAATGTTTAATTTTACAAAGCAATAAAATTTAGTGTGGAATTGAGATGACAATTGTCATCTTTTTTCACGTGTTATTATAAAGTAAATAATAATTGTAAGAGGAGGTAATTGAATGAAAGATTATTATTTATTAATTAATTGGATTAAATAGTAAGGAGGTTAAAATAATTAATGTTAATCAAAAGGGTAATGATTTAATAGAAGTAGTCATAGAGAACAGAAAACAAAAGGTCAGGTGTCCTGTGTGTAACAAACTTACTAGTTCAATACACGACAAATTAAAACCAATAAAGAGTATTTATTTGGATAGTTGTGGTTCATATGTTGATTTGATTATATATAAGAAAAGATATCATTGTTATAATTGTAATAAGATATTTACTGGAAAATTAAATATAAATACAAGTAACGGAAGTATATCAAATAAAGTAAAGATACAAATAAGAAGGGATTTATTAAATTATAATCTATCTCTAAAATATATAGCAGAAAAAAACAGAGTATCAATGATAACGATAGAAAACGAAATGTTAGATATAGTTTCATCTATTCCTAAGTACGTTGTTAATTTACCAAGAGTAATATCATTTGATGAATTTAAAGCAGATACTATATATTAAATGATCCAATACATAAAAAAGTATTAGATATATTACCAAGTAGAAAAAAGAACGTCTAATACAATATTTCACATATTGCAACAATAGACATTCTGTAGAGTTCGTAATATGGGATATGTACAAACCATACTTATTGGTCACACAAACAATGTTTCCTAAGGCAAAGTATGTTGTTTGACCGATTTCATTATACCACTTATATTATGGATGCGCTAAATAATATAAGAATAAGACTACAAAAACTACATGGAGATAAAAGTAAAGAATATAAATTATCAAAAAAAGAATGTAAGTTTATTAAGAAAATATAGTAACGAGATAAATTGGTGGGTATTTACAAAAAGATATAAAAATGGTCGTATGGTGGATATTTTACCAGTTGATATATTAGAAGATATATTAAAAATATCAAGTGATTTAATGGAAGGATACTGCTTAAAAAAAGAGTTTATAGATATTATTCATCATTATAATCAAATGAATATTGAAGAACAAATAAATAAATGGATAAGCAGATGTATGGAAAAGAATATACCAGAATTTATTGAAACAGTAAAAACTATTTCTAGATGGAAAGAATACATATTAAATTCATTTATAGATGAGAGATACAGTAATGGTTATACTGAAGGAATAAATAATAAAATAAAGGTAATAAAAAGAATTGCATTTGGTTATAAAATCTTTGAATTATTTAGAGGCAGAATATTATATATATTTAATGGCAAAATTAGTGGAGTTGTAAGAAAGAAAAATGACTTCAAAATAACAACATAATCAATTAAATTTTTACCCCAAATAACATTTTCAAAATACATCAAAAAAACTAAAAAATAAGGGGAAAATGCATATAAAAATTTAAACACTAAAAATTACACTTTTTCCCTTATATTATAATATTTTACAAAAAATTTACTTCACACCAGATTTTATTGAATCAATTATTCACTATGTCTTGACAAAATTCAGAAAAAGTAAGTCTTGTATATTTGTAAATGATGAGATACAAAATTAAGTCACCTTTATATCATTTTTATTTCTTTTTTGTTACTAGTTACGGTTTTCTTTTCAAAACAATAATAATCATAGTCTTCGGGAAAATAGGGATTATTTGGTGCTTTTTCATATTTGTCAATGTTTACATATTTAATCGGTATATCAAATTCGGCAGCTACATCAATTTCAAATTGAGTTGGAGTATCTCTAGTTATAAAAATAAAACTAGGTTTCATTACTTCACCTGTTGTCCCCATATTAACTGTTATTTCAGTATGATCTTGAGTATACTCAACAAATCTATCAACAGATAAATAACTACTTTTTCTTACTTTTCTATGTCGTCTAAATCTTTTTTCATTTCCATCAGTTCCTCCATCGCCTAGTGTTGCTGATGTTATTATTCTTCCACTTAAATCTTCATAGCCAAATGTTATACTGTTTTTTTTGCCAAACAATGATGTTAATCTTGTTTGATTTATTAAAGAACAACTTCTTCTACCATTTTTAATTTCCCCATTTTTATCAGAATAATAAATTTGCTTAAAAGATATTGCATCTTCAGAGCACGGAATTGTACTAACAAGCATAGTTATATGTTTTTGCGCGTTTGTTTGATTTTCTATGTTATAAAACTGTACTTCTTTACCAGATGATGATACTAATGCTTTGGGTGTTATGTTTGATGTTATATTTTGATTTATACTTTGTGAGACTAAATCTTTAAATCTTTTTTGACACATTAAATAACATTTTGATATTATTTCATGATTTAATGGACAATTATTTAGTAGTTGAATATTTGTGTTTGAATACTCCATATCATTATTCAAAAACGAATATACGTTGCGCAATATATCATATATTTCTCCTATATACTCATTTCTAAAAAATTCATCATCATTTGCAAAATCAATAATCGTTTTAATATCTAAGCATACATTTTTTGAAATATCGTGAAAATATAAATCACAATAAGCATTTTTTACATCACCAATATCATAATATTGATAATTATCTATAATCATTTTCAATTCATTGTCTCTTTTAATCTTTAATTCATTCGATAAATTCAATTCTTCTAACATTTCATAAAAAAATGGAGCATTAATCTTTTGAATGGCAACATTTGCAATTCTTTCATTATTCAATAGTTTGGTTAATACAATGTCATTTTTATTCTCATATAAATCTTTGATTAAATATAAAATTTCGTTATCATTTGCAATATTAATTATATTATTGATAAATTGCAATTTATCTTGCTCTTGTATACAAAATGCAATTTCTGAAAGCCAAAAAGGTCTATCATTATTACTTTTTAAATCAGTATATAATTGATAAAAGAATTGTTCTTTCAAATTATATGGCATATCTTTTAATAATAAATCAAGCCCTTTAACTCTTTTAATTGTCAAAAATTTTAATAATAAACTTTGTATATCAGTTAATCCGTTATCAAAATTATTAAATATTTCTCCAAAATCGAAGTATGAAAGTAGTTCTTTTTGGCTATTGGTTATATTAAAGGTATTATCATATAATAGTTGAGAGAAAGCAAAATCAAAAAAATCCTTTGTTTCAATTGCATTCCATTTTTTTTCACCATATTTATATTCACAATATTGAATTAATTTTAGTTTTTCTTGAAGATTCATTATTTCACTACCTTTCTCACATTATTATATCATTATTTTTATCAAAATGGTATATTTTACAATAAAAATATGCTATATTATATATAGAACTGATATTTATTAGTTGTTCTTTTAAATATAAGTGTTCAAAATGGGCCCTTGTATCGCATCATAGTAAGACTAAAGGATTGATAATTTATCAGTCCTTTTTCATTGAATAATGAATTTTTTTGGAATTTAAAAAGATGGCCCCCTTATAGAACAAAATTTAAGCCATTTTTTCGGTAACAATTTCTACACAAACATATTACACGTTTTAACTCTTTGTAATGATTTCAACTTAATAAAGTTCAGCAACAAATTAGTATGGAGGCTTACATTATGACTCTATCGTACAACAAATATGATGCGCAATTCCATCATAGGATATCCTATCCTAACCATTTTGCATCATATCTAACTCCTGTACGTATACACTCTTTACAAAACTGTCTTTTAGCATCATTTACTGCTTTACTCAATGACTGAAAATCACTTAGTTTTTGATCTTCATTTCTCATTACTCGAGCCTCATTTTTCATTCCGTTTTTATGATCCACCTCCAGTTTTGATGTTCCTAAAATAACACATCTCTGCGAAGGATATAGTTCTTATAATTTCAGCCTTTATATGTTGAAAAAAATTACCATTATTAATTTCATTAATTCTTATTGCATCTATACCATTTCCTGGAGTTAGACTTTTATCAAATTCAATAATATATTTTTTAACTAGAGTAGATTCCTTTTTTGCCCAAGAGGCACCATTTCCAAAAGAAAGGTCTGTATACTGTCCTACAAATTCCGTTACTTTAATCCATTTTGAACTACCATTCGCACCAGATCTAGCTAATTGTAAAAATAAATCATTTTTTGTCATTTTGGAAGTTGAATTTTTTAATTTATAAAAAGGAGGTTCTCAAAATGAAAAAGAAATCAGATAAGCAAGTATTTAGATTGAATCATTATTCTTGTTTATAATCCTAGTATCAAAAAAGCCGTTTCAATATCAACGACTTAATTATACTATTTAACTACTAAATTTTTTGATTTCTTTAAAGGCCTAAAACCCGCCTGAATCAAATCATCCATTGTAACAATCCTATTATTTAAAGCCTCTTTAATATTATAATCTACTCCATTAACTGAAACAATAATATTATGACTTTTAATACAAGTAAAATAATACTTATAATTATTATCTTCATAATAATATTCAATAGCTTCTGCACACTCTCCAGCACTAATATCTCTAATGATAATTCCCGTAGCCAGTGCACTAGAGTTACCACTGGGATTAATTTTTTTACCTCCATTACTATTACTACTAGAACTTTTTCCACTAGAACTAAATGAACTACTTGAAGAAATATTACTACCATCTCCACTAGCCACCTTACTAGAGCCAGTATTCTTATTTCCCATTTCACTATCCACTAAAGGACAAGAAAATTTTCTCCCTTTAGGCTCTAAATAACTATTCCCATTACAAACATAAACATCATAAATAACACCACTATATTTATTATCACTATATTGGATAACAAATAATGGTCTATTGTTTATTTTAGTATAAATAAAATCAGTAACTAAAACCATAATTATAACAATTATTCCTATTAAAAATACCCTAGTAGCAATAACTTTCTTACTACTGTTAATCTGCTTATCCATATTTCCTCCATTACATTCACATTATATCACATATAACCAAATTAATAAATTAAATTCAAATATTTCAAGAAAAAAAGCTGAATATTTATTAAATATCCAAATTTAGTGTTATAATAAAATTAATTATGAAAAGGAGAGTGTAAAAATGGAAATACCATTTAAAAAAGCAAATATTTTATTACCAAAAACAGATAATATGGAATTATGGAGTGTTATTGCCTGTGATCAATATACATCAGAGCCAGAATATTGGAATAAAGTAAAAGAAATCGTCAAAGACAAGCCATCAACTCTAAACTTAATATTACCAGAAATCTATCTTGAAGAAAATGACGTTGAAGAAAGAATTAATAAAATTAACCAAAATATGAAAGAACTAGTATCCAAAGATTTCTTCAAAGAATATCCAGATTCAATGTTCTACATAGAAAGAACCCAAAGTGATGGCTTAGTACGTGAAGGACTAATAGGTATGGTAGACTTAGAAGGATACTCATACGAAACAGGTTCCACCAGTATGATAAGAGCTACCGAAAAAACAGTAATAGAAAGAATTCCTCCACGAGTAAAAGTAAGAAAAAATGCTTTACTTGAATTACCTCATATAATGATTCTTATTGATGATGATACCAAAGATATCATCGAATCACTAAAGAATAAAGTTACCGAACAAGATAAAGTATATGATTTTAACTTAATGCAAAACGGCGGTCATATAAAAGGATATGTCCTACCTGACAAAGATGCAAACGAAGTTATAACTAAATTAGAAAAATTAGCTAACAAAGAATACTTTAACCAAAGATATGGCCTTAAAGATAAAGAAGTATTACTATTTGCTATGGGAGACGGTAATCATTCCTTAGCAACTGCCAAAGCTTGCTATGAAGAACTAAAGAAAACAATGCCTAAAGAAGAATATCTAAATAGCCCAGCCAGATATGCTCTAGTAGAAATTGTTAACCTCCACAGTAGCGCCTTAGAGTTTGAAGCTATTCACAGAGTAATATTTAACACAGATGTTAAAAAATTATTAAATGAATTAGAAACATATTATGAAATAAGCTATGAAGAAACAGCTGGTCAAAAAATTGATTATATTACCAAAGATAAAGAGGGTAGTATCTGGATACGTAACCCTAAATCGAATATTCCCGTAGGTTCTCTTCAAATATTCCTAGACGATTATTTAAAAAATAACGAAGGGAAAATTGATTATATCCACGGCGAAGATGTGGTTAGAAAATTTGCTAAAGAAGAAAATAATATTGGTTTTATATTACCAACAATGAAAAAACAAGATCTCTTCAAAACAGTTATTCTAGATGGTGCTCTACCTAGAAAAACATTCTCAATGGGTCACAGTAACGATAAAAGATACTATCTTGAATCAAGAAAAATAAAATAACCACCTAAAATAAATAGAATTGATATCTCGGTATTAATTCTATTTTTCTTGTTAATATTGAGTCAATATGATATAATATACCTTGAAAAAGGAATGATTAGTATGAAATTAATGAATGTCAAAGGAACTTTTGATTATCTACCTAAAGATATGAATATTAGAAATCAAATAACAGACACCTTACGTAAAAACTTTGATTTATATGGATATGCCCCAATAGAAACACCTATAATAAACTATTACGATCTACTTAGTTATAAATATGAAGACGATGCCGAAATTCTAAGTGAAATATATAGACTAACCGATCAAGGAGAAAGAGATTTAGGACTTAGATATGATTTAACCGTTCCATTTTGCAAAGTAGTAGCAATGAATAAAAATTTAAATATGCCTTTCAGAAGATATGAAATTGGCCGAGTATTTCGTAACGGCCCCGTTAAACTAGGAAGAACAAGAGAATTTTATCAATGCGATATTGACGTCGTAGGGATAGACAACAGATTTATCGAAGCCGAACAAATAAGTATGGCTATTAAAATTTTCAAAGATTTAGGCATTGACATAATAGTTAAATATAACAACCGAAAACTTATGAGCGGATTAATACTATATACAGGTATCGAAGAAGATAAAATAAATAAAGTTATAGGTGTTATAGACAAATTAGAAAAAGTTCAAAAAGAAGAACTTTACGAAATGTTAATTAACTTACAAATTCCAAGAGAAAAGATTGATAATCTTCTAAACATTTTTACAAAAGAAATAGACTATTATAAAGAAATATCTGAAGAAAATAATTTAATTAAAGAAGGTGTTTCAGAATTAGAAGAATTAAACCAATATCTTAAAGATTTAAATATTCTAGGTAACTGTATATTTACTCCAACCCTAGCAAGAGGACTATCTATCTATACCGGAGTAGTATTTGAATTTTATGATAAAGAAAAAAGAGTTCAATCAGCCATCGGAGCAGGTGGTAGATACAATAAAATTATTACCAACTTTATAAATGATGGAAAAGAATATCCAGCCGTAGGTTTATCATTCGGTTTAGAACCAATATTTGTAATTCTAAAAGAAATGAATAAATTTAGAAGACTAATTGATATATATATGGTTCCATTAGATACTAATACTGAAACATTAAAACTAGCCAATATCTTTAGAGAAAATGGATATCGAGTATTAATTGAAATGAATAAGAAAAAAATTGGTAAATGCTTTGAATATGCTGAAAGAGAAAACATAAAATATGTAATGATTCTAGGAGAAAATGAAATTAACACTAATATCTTTAAAATTAAAGATATGGAAGAAAAAAATGAATATAGTTTTACTAAGGAAGAATTATTAACTTATCTAAAAATAGATAATAAATAATTTCTTTTTTCCTCTCTAAAACTATCCAAGGAGGTTATGGTTGTATGGATAATAATAAAATAAAAGAACCAGTAAATATAATAATAAACAATAATGCAAAACTATCTGAAGAAATAACAAAAATCAAAAAAATTAATAAATTAATAAAAATTAAATTTATCTCTTTAATTTTAGCACTTGGTCTTGGAACCGGCTTAGGTATAGGCGTGTCTAAACTAGTAAAAAAATTAACTACTATTAAAGTATATCCTACTAAAACAATTACTAATGAAGGAGAAACTAGAGAAGGGTATATCGAAATAAAAGAGCATCCCGAAGATAAAATCGTAATAAAAGAATATAGCCCTATATTACCGATAGAAAATGGAAATAAAAAAGATTTAGTAAGAACAGTAAAAACATATGATGTTACTGAATACCAACTAGATAAATTAGATGATTACCTAAAAATAGATCTAACTGATAAATTACCCGAAGAAAAAGCATACTACATTGATAATCAAAAAACTAACCCAGAATCTCACTTAATCGTAGAAAAAACCACTGTTATTAAACAAGAAGAAGAAAGAAATACCAAATTTTACGAACAAGATAAAGAAGCAATATATGCTATCTACATTTTATTACTATTATTTATTCCAAAAGTAGGTATAATCAATATATTAAAAAGTATTAACAAGAATAATACTGAAAAAGAAAATATCAAATTAAATTGCCTTGATTGCCTAAGCATTATTGAAAATAATTTAAGCAAAATAAAGGAAATGTTAAAGAAAAATCCTGAATTAGCTAAAGAATTTATCATCCTATACGAAGAAAGTCTAGCTATTAAAAATAATCTTCCAAAAATATTAGAAAACATCGAAGGACTACTTAGTAAAGACTTTGAATATCAAGATGTAATAAACATTGCCAGAAGTTATGTAAGAACAAAAAGAAAACAAGTCGAAACTTTATAAAAATTTATATTTTCTAAATAAAACAGTTATCTCTGAATAAAGATAGCTGTTTTTATTCAATAAAAATACTATTTATTGACAATATTTTTTACTTATATACTTGATGTTTCACGATTAATAAGTTATAATTTCATTAGATAGGTCATATAAAGGCCTTTATAAGTCATATACAAGAAAAAGATCTTAATTCAGTATAAAATATATGCACATTTTTAAGGAGTGAAATTTATGAAAAAAGAAACAGGTTATCCAAGTATTGATAAAATACATGATAAAGAGTTTAGTTATTTTAAAAGAAACCCTATTATTCCAAATACCAATATATATAACTTAATTTATCTATTAAACATATTTAACATGAAAAATATAGCTATTCAAAATATGAGTTTAAACATTACATATAGTGAACTAATGGCAAATACACTGAAAATGTCAAGAGCATTTAAAGAACTAGGAATAAAAAAAGGTGATATTATTACCGTCTGTATGAACAATACTCACCAAGCAGTAGCCACATTTTTAGCGGCTAATAAGATAGGAGCAATTACCACATTTTTAAATAATTCTGCATCAAAAGAAGAAATAAAAAACTACTTAAATTTATTTGAATCACCATTATTTATAAATTACAACAAAAATATCGAATATAACAAAGAAATAAAAGCAGCTACTAAAGTGAAACAAATAATCACCTTAAAAAAAGGTGATTTATATACCAAAGGGTTGAATACTATTGCATCAACTCCATTTGGATATAACGATATGCTCTCATTTAATGACCTGGGAATTCTATCATCATATTATAATAAACCAATCTTTGAAATTTGTAGTAATAAAGATGATGCTTTAATCTTATATACAAGTGGTTCAAGTGGAAAACCAAAGGCAGTAGTATTAACAAATGAAAATGTTATAGCATCCGGTATTTATATTAAAAACACCATTAATTTACCAAAAACCCGTGGTGAAAAATGTTTGTGTTTTGTTCCTTTTAAATACCCATATGGTTTTGCCACATCTGTTTTATTAACAATGATGTGTGGAAGAGTTGTAGTATTAGTTCCGGATGGTTTAAATAAAGAGAATGCTAAAAGTGTTTTACCACAAATAAATTATTATTATGGTAGTCCAGCTTTATTAGATGTTCTAAAGAAAATAGTCAGTGATGATATTGATCTATCACAAGGCAAAAACTTTGTCACAGGAGGTGATTTCTTTACTTCCAAAACAGAAAAAAGTGGAAAAGAATTTTTCCAAAAACATAATAATAATAAAATATTATTCTGTAATGGCGCTGGTAATGCCGAAACAGTAGCTACGTGGTCAAGTTCTGTAGGAACATCAACAAAGGAGGGTACTGTTGGCAGAATTTTAGTTGGCGATGATCCTATTGTTGTTAACCCAAACACTCTAGAAGAAGTAAAATACGACGAAGAGGGAACACTATTGTTAAGAGGAAGAAATGTCTTTAAGGGTTATTATGACGAACCACTGCTTACTAAAAAGGAAATGGTAAACATTAACGGAAAAGAATATTATAATACTAGAACAATAGGAAAACTTGGGAAGGACAGATTCTTTAACTTAACTGGTAGAGAATCAAGATTTTACATATTAAGTGATGGCAATAAAGTATATTGTGAAAAGATTCAAAACTTCATCTCTCTAATAGATGTTGTAGAAGAATGCGTAGTAGTTGGAAAACCAGACGATGATAATAGATATTCAGGTAAGGTATACATCAAATTAAAAGATAATATTTTACCAGATGATAATACCAGAAAACATATTTTCAATGAATTTAATCGTGTTTATCTAATAAATGATAATGAAAAAATATATTTAAATCCATTTGAATATCCTAGTAGTATAGATTTCGTTGACAATATCATTTTAACGGAAGCTGATAAAATAGACTTTAAAGAATACGAAATAATGGCTCAAGAGGAATATGAAAGAGAAAAGAATATTTTAAAAAGAGTTAAAAGTAAACAATAAGGAGTTTGATTAGAGTGAGTACCGGTATTTTCTTTTTAATAGAAGCACTAATATATATGATATTGCTTTTGTTTATATATTTTAATAAAAAAAGATTTAAGAGCGAAGAAAATAAGATATATACATTTTTAATGCTGACGTCATTAACTGAATTGTTGTTAGAATTAATTTTAGATTATGTAGGGCCAATGTATGAAACAATTCCATTAATTAGCTATCTTATAGCAAGACTATACTGCATTTTTCTACAATTATGGATTACCACATTATGCTTATACATAGTAATAATTACTTTAAATATGAATAAATTAGAAAAATACAAAAAGAATATAAAATACATTTTTAGTATAATTTTACTAGTATTTAGTTTTTTAATATTTAAACTACCAATTAACTTTTATTATAATGGCGAAATAAACTACACCTATGGTCCAAGTGTTAATATTGTTTATATATCATCAATGATTTTTACTTTTGTTGGAATAATATGTCTCTTTTGTAGTAAAAAGAACATTAAAGATAAAAGATTTTTGCCCTTAATGATGTTCATCATAGTAGGAGGCCTTTGTTCATATTTACAGTATAAGAATCCAGGGCTATTGCTTGCTGTTCCGGTTCATGCATTTATTACATTCTTAATGTACTTTACCATTGAAAACCCTGATATGAAACTTTTGAAAGAAATGCATAAAGCTAAAGAAATATCTGATAATGCTAATGAAGAAAAGACAATGTTTTTATATAATATGACTCAAGAGATAAGAAATACAACTGATAAAATAAATGATGAAGCTGATATAATCTTAGATAGTGATTCTTTAGAACAAGACAAAGATAGTGCTAGAAATATTAAGGGAGAGACTGCTAAATTTAGAAGTACAGTAAATGATATTATGGATGTTTCAGCGATAGATACCTCATCCATTAAAATATATAATAGTAAATATAATATTAAGAATTTACTTAAAGAAATAGTAAGTATGTATAATGGAGTATGTATGAATAAAGGACTTGAATTTAGAACTAATATCGAACACGATATTCCAGAACTATTATATGGAGATTCAATAGGACTTAAGAAAAGTATAATGAATATCTTAAATACAAGTATTAAGAATACTTTAAAGGGATATATTGAATTTAATGTTAATACGATTAAGAAAAATGATATCTGTAGATTAATAATTACTATTGAAGACTCTGGGATAGGAATTAAAAGTAGTGAATTAGAAAAGATAAAGATTGATAATAAGAATATCTCATTAGCATACAAACTAATTACTCTAATGAATGGAACAATGGTTATTTCATCAGACTATGGAATAGGTAGTAAAATAAAGATTGTTTTAGATCAAAGGGTCGTAGATAATATAAGTAGGAAAGAGAAACAATATAATGAAGTATATAATAATAAGAAGATCTTAATTGTTGATGATAGTGAAGCGGGAATTAAGATCATTGAGAAACTACTTAAAGGAAGTAATATAATAATAGATAAAGCCTTTACTGGTAGAGAATGTCTTGATAAGATAAGAAGTAAGAATAAATATGATGTGATATTATTAGATGAAGAATTATCTCAAATAAAGGGATATGAATTATTAATAAAATTAAAAGAAATAAGAAGTTTTAATATTCCAGTAATCTTACTTAGTAAAGATAATAGTTATGAATATAATGAAGAATATAAGAAACTAGGATTTAGTGGTATTCTTATAAAACCTATAAAAAAAGAAATATTGATTACAAGCATTGATAAGTTTATGAAAAAATAAACTTATCTTTTATATTAATATAAGCTAATAGTGGGTCTTTTACTTTACAAATTAGGGGAAGAATGCTATAATTTTAGTATAAGTGAGGTAGGAAAAATGGCAAAGAAAAAACAAAAAAAAGAAAGTCAAAAGTTTGAATATAGTAATGAAATAATTGGGGTAATTCTTATATTATTTTCGATTATTGGAATGCTTGGTTCTGGTAGAGCGGGAAATTTTATTAGAAGTTTTGCTGTTTTTCTTGTAGGTATTGTTTGGTATTGGCTTTTGTTTGCTTTTTTGATATTGGGTGTTTATTTAATAGTTAAGAGGAAAATGCCAAAGATGATATCAAGATCAGCTATTGGGACATATTTGATTGTAATGGCTTTGCTGGCTTTTTTTCATCAGGAATATGTTCTTCAGATAAAGGGGACTGAAGTAATAATTGAGACTTTTAAAACGGTTATGACGGCTTTTAAATCACCAGATGTTATTAAGAATTGTGGTGGTGGTATGATAGGAGCAATATTAGGATATTTGTTTAATTGGGCTTTTGCTGATGGTGTTACGATAGTTATTGTTACTTTAATAGTAGTTGGAGTTATATTATTATTTAATACATCTATTTTAGGTATATTTAAGAAGATTAAGTTACCTAAGTTTAGGAATAAGGATAGAGATAATGATAATGCGGAAGAGGTTACTGTTCAAGGAAATAGTGATACTTCAGAGGTTGTACCAGATAATAGGATAGTAATATCTTCGATTGAGGAACTTACTAATAAGAGAGAGGATAATAAGGATGATGGAAAGGGAATCAAAGAGGAAGAGGATTTAGATATTCCTATTAAGAGGGGAGATAGTAAGGAAGAGAAGGATTCATTAGAAGAGGTTAAAGAGAATATTATTAAGAATACAGATTATAAACTTCCTTCGATTAATATTCTTAAGACTGTGAAGAATGTTAATAGTAAAGAGAATGAAATTAATGCGAAGGCTAGTATTCAGAAATTAGAGGAAATACTTAAAGTTTTTGAGATATCAGGAAAAATTGTGCAGGTTAATATAGGGCCTACGGTTACGCAGTATGAACTTGATTTAAAGGCTGGTACAAAGGTTAATAAGTTACTTGGTATTCAGAGAGAAATTGCTTTGGCTATGGCTGCAAAGGATGTTAGAATACAGGCTCCTATTCCTGGTAAGAATACGATAGGAATTGAACTTCCTAATAAAGTTAATGCTAGTGTATCTTTTAAAGAGGTTCTTAGTAATATGCCAGAAGTTAATGAGAAATCTTTGTTGGCAGTAGGACTTGGTAAAGATATTATGGGTAAGGTTAAGTGGTGTGAAATTAATTCTACTCCACACTTATTAGTAGCTGGATCTACTGGTAGTGGTAAATCAGTATGTATAAACTGTATTATTGCTTCAATTTTAATGAGAACAAAGCCTGATCAGGTTAAGTTAGTTTTAGTTGATCCTAAAAAGGTTGAGTTTTCTATGTATAATGGTGTTCCACATTTGCTTTCTCCGGTTGTTACTGATGCGAAAAAGGCGTCAATTGCTCTTAAGAATATCGTAGGAGAGATGGAACGTAGGTATGAATTATTAGAACATACTAAAAATAAGAATATTACTTCTTATAATAAGTTTTGTGAGACACATATGGAATATCAGAAGTTACCTTATATTGTTGTTATTATTGATGAGTTGGCAGACTTAATGTTAGTAGCTGCTAAAGAGGTTGAGGATTCTATTATGAGAATTACTCAGATGGCAAGAGCTGCTGGTATTCATTTAATCGTAGCTACTCAAAGACCATCTACAGATATTATTACTGGTGTTGTTAAGGCAAATATTCCTTCTAGAATTAGTTTTGCAGTATCTTCTCAGATAGATTCTAGAACTATTCTTGATATGGGTGGTGCTGAGAAATTGCTTGGTAAAGGTGATATGTTATTTTTACCAATGGGGGAGAGTATTCCGATAAGGGTACAAGGAGCTTATGTATCTGAAGAGGAATTACAGAAGTTAGTTGATTATACGATAAGTCAACAAAAGGCTATATATGATGAGACTTTAACAATTGATAAGAGTGGCAATGATAGTGATGGTGGTAGTAATATACCAGATGCTGATGGATATGCTTCTAGTGAAGAATATGATGATCCTATTTATAATGAGGTTGTTGATTTTGCAGTTAGTGCTGGAAAGATTAGTGCTTCATTAATTCAGAGAAAGTTTAGATTGGGATATAATAGGGCAGCTAGAATTATTGATTTACTTGAGGAAAGAGGAATTATTGGACCTGCTAATGGTTCTAAACCAAGAGAGGTTTTAGTTAAATTGGAAAAGCCTACAGAAGGAGAGTAATACTCTTTTTCTTTTTTTTAAATAAGGCTATTAATTTATAGAGATTTATGATAAAATGATGATAGTGGGGAGATAGAAATGGATAAGAGAGAGTTATTAGTTAAGTATGAAGATTTAAAAAATATTATTAATGATGTATGGAGGTCTCTTTGACTTAGATAAAAAGATAGAGAGAAGAGGAATTCTAGAGAAAGAGATTAATGATGTTGATTTTTGGAATAGGGTAGATAAAGATAGTGTTTTAAAAGAATATAATAGCCTTAATAGTCAGATTAATGGGGTTAAGAGTATTTATAATAAGATTGATACTAATGAGTTAATACTTAAGGATCAACAGTTTGATAGTGAGATGTTTGAGATAGTAAGTGATGAGTATCAAGAAATAAAAGAGAATGTTTATAGGATACGGTTAGAAACTTATTTATCTATGCCTTATGATAAGAATGACTGTATATTGGAGATTCATTCTGGAGCTGGGGGAACTGAGGCGTGTGATTGGGCTATGATGCTTCTTAGAATGTATACGAGATATTTAACAAAGAATGGTTATAGTTATAAGGAAATAGATAGACAGCCAGGAGAAGAGGTTGGTATTAAGTCGGTATTGCTTAAGGTTTCTTTTGAAAATGCTTATGGTTATTTGAAAGGTGAGAGGGGAGTACATAGATTAGTTAGGATTAGTCCTTTTGATGCGAATAAGAGAAGGCATACTTCGTTTGCTTCAGTAGAGGTTACTCCTGTTTTTGATGATAATATAGATGTAAAAATAGATGATAATGATCTTAGGATAGATATTTATAGAAGTAGTGGTCCTGGGGGACAAGGGGTTAATACGACCGATTCAGCAGTGAGAATTACTCATATACCTACGGGAATTGTTGTTACTTGTCAGAATGAGCGTAGTCAAATTAGAAATAAAGAGATGGCTTTGGAAATTCTTAAGAATAAGTTATATAATTTAGAGTTGGAAGAGAAAAATCAGCAGTTGAATGATATTAAAAAAGGACAGATGACTATTGGCTTTGGTAGTGCTAAGAGAAGTTATGTGATGTGTCCATATACATTAGTTAAAGATAATGATTCGGGATATGAAAGTAGTAATGTAATGGGAATTTTAGATGGGGATATAGGAGAGATGTTGGAAAAGAATATTAGGAGGAATTAGTGTGATATTTTTTAAGAGAATGAGGGAAAGAAGAGTTAATCAGATTTTAGAGCAAATTCATAAGAAAAATATTGTGAAAAGATATGCTATGTTACTTGGTGGTTGTTTAATAGTAGCTTTTGCTTTTAATTTATTTTTTCTTAGATATAATATTGTTTGTTTTGGAGTAAGTGGAATATCGATAGTTTTGAGTGAGTTTGGAGTTAATCCGTCGGCTTTTATATTTTTTGCTAATTTATTTTTACTTATAATTAGTTATTTCTTTTTAGGAATAGATGATGTGAAAAATCAATTGGTTGGAGCATTAATATATCCGGTATTTGTTCAGTTAACTTTATATGTTACTAATATGATAGATTTAGGAGAGTTAGAATTTATTATTATTGCTGTTATGGGAGGAATATTGGCGGGTATAGGATATGGTTTGATATATAAGAGTGGTTTTTCTACGGGAGGAACAGATGTCCTTGGTAATTTGATATGTAAATATTCGAAGATGTCAATGGGAAATGCGATGATGATTGTTAATATAACAATTATTGTTATTGGAAAAATAGTCTTTTCTTGGAAGATAGTGATGTATGCAATTGTAGTAGCTTATTTAATATCTATAGTTACTGATAAGATACTATTGGGAATTTCTAATAGTAAGGCTTTTTATATAGTTGTTTCTAAGGATAAGGAACAAGTTGTTAGAGATTTTTTGATTTCTTTACCAGGAGTTGGTAGTACCGTTATTGAAGCCCTTGGAGGATATTCAAATGATAAACAAATGTTAATTATGGCGGTTGCTCCGACAAAGATGTATTTTGTAATTAAGGAAGGTTTAAAAGAGATAGATAAAGAAATATTTTATTTGGTATGTGATTCTTATGAAGTAAGTAGTAAGGATGATGACAATGAATAAGAGTGTTAATGCTTTAATGGAGTCTTTAAGCAAGAAGAATTTTTGGAAGAATTTTTTCTTCTTTGTAATGGGAATGTTGATTGGGGCTTTTGCTTTTAATTTGTTTTTTGATAAGTATGATATTATACCAACTGGTAGTAGTGGATTAGCTTTATTGATTGCTAATTATGTAACAATACCCGTTAGTTTAGTAATTTTTATTGTTAGTTTAGTATTTTTACTTATTGGTTTAATTTTCTTTGGTGTAGAATATGCGGGGAAGATGTTAGCTATTACTTTTTTATATCCTTTCTTTGTAACAGCTACTAGTTTAATTACAAGGAATATTGATTTAGAAGATACATCATTATTTTTGATAATGGTGATAGGTGGTAGTTTATCAGGACTTAGTTCAGGACTTATTAGGAAAAGTGGATATAGTCCGGGAGGATTTGCTGTATTATTTGATTTAATGCATAAATATCTTCATATAAGTATTGGCATTAGTACAATAATAATTAATGCAATATTAATTATTAGTAGTTCCTTTGTATATGGATTTAGTAGTGCATTATATGCATTAATATCTTTAATAGTTTCTTCTTATGTAGTAGATAGAGTAATTATAGGAATATCTAATAATAAAGTATTTTATATTATTACTAAGATGCCTTTAGAGATAAAAGAATATGTAAGTAATAATCTTCATTATAAAGTAACAGAAATTAATGCAAGAGGGGGATATACGAATAAGAAGAGAAAAATGCTTATGTGTGTAGTTCCGACAATTGAATATGTAAAGTTAAGAGAATTAGTAAATGCAATAGATAAAGATGTTTTCTTTTTAATAGTAGATGCTTATGAATCAAGTGTTAAGAAAAATTGTAAAAATATGTAAAATTATGTAAAGGGGTTTAAGGAAATAATAATATTTGATATAATATATAGATATAGAGGTAGGTGTAGTGATGGATTTAATAAGAATTACAGATGTACAAAAAACTTATAAAACAGGAACAGTAGCTTTATATGATGTAGATTTAACTATTTCTAAGGGAGATTTTGTTTTTATTATAGGAGCTTCTGGATCAGGTAAGTCAACATTAATTAAGATGTTATATAGAGAAGAGAAACCAGATAAGGGATCTATTATGATCGGGGGAATTAATGTTGCTAAACTTAAAGATAGAAAAGTTTATATTTTAAGAAGAAAGTTAGGGGTAGTATTTCAGGATTTTAAGTTATTACCTAGATTAACAGTATATGAGAATGTAGCTTTTGCAATGGAAGTATTTAATTATGATAAAAGAAAGATTCATAATAGAGTATTAGAGGTATTAGATTTAGTTGGACTTAAAGGAAAAGCTAGACAATATCCGAATCAATTATCTGGAGGAGAACAACAGAGAGTAGTTATTGCTAGAGCAATTGTTAATAATCCAAAATTACTTATATGTGATGAACCTACCGGTAATTTGGATCCAGATACGAGTATGGGAATTATGAAAGTATTAGATGATATTAATAAGATGGGAACAACAATAGTAATGACTACCCATAATAGAGATATAGTTAATGAAATGAAGAAAAGAGTAGTAGTTTTACACGAGGGTAAGATAGTTCAAGATTATGAAAGAGGTAAGTATTATGAAGTTCTTTAGAAGTATAAAAAGATATTTTAGAGATGCTGCAAAGAGCGTTGTAAGAAATTTTTCATTATCTTTGGCATCAATTTCTTGTATTACAATTACTTTAATAGTGGTAGCTATATCAATAGTTTTATCTTATAATGTTGAATCGATGATTAGACATGTTAGTGATAATACATCAATTGTAGTGTTTATAAAGAAAGATACTACTTCAGAACAATTAGAACAAACAAAGAAGGATATTGAAAGATTAGAGAATGTAGCTAGTGTTACTTTTAAATCTAAAAAAGAATATGCTGAAGAGACCAAAAATATAGATGAGAGATTTTCAGTAATTGTTGATAGTTGGACAGATGAGACAATACCTTTATTAGATAGTTATGATGTTAAAGTTAAAGAAATAGATAATATTAAAGATACGGCTAATCAAATTAAAAAGATTAATTATGTATCTTCGGTTAATTTCGGAGAAGAATATATTGAATCAGTTATTACAATATTTTCAGTTATTGAGAAGGTGTGTATTGGTGGAGTTATAGCATTAGTATTAGTTACAGCTTTCTTAATAGCTAATACTATTAAGTTGGCAATATTCTCTAGAAAGACTGAGATAGAAATTATGAGATTAGTTGGTGCTAGTAATGTGGCAATAAAGGTACCATTTTTAATAGAGGGATCTTTTATTGGATTATTAGGTTCAATTATACCTATAATTATAATGGCATATGGATATAATTCATTATATAATTATTTAAATGGAGAGTTATTTACATCTTCTCTTGGTAGATTAGTCGCTCCTTATCCATTTATTTTACAAAGTTCATTAATTCTACTGGGAATAGGTATTTTAGTAGGTATGTTTGGTAGTTATAGAGCAGTAAAGAAATATTTAAAGATATAGGAGTTAAAGATGAATAAAACGGTTTTAATTAAATTTTCTGGAGAGTCAATGTCTGGACATATTGGTCGTGGATTAGATTTTGACTATATTAATAAGATTTGTTTAAGGATTAAAAAAATTCATAATATGGGAATACGTGTTGGAATAGTTTGTGGTGGTGGTAATTTCTTAAGGGGTAGAGATACTAGTGAAATGGAACGTGAAACAGCAGACTATGTAGGAATGTTAGCAACAGTTATGAATAGTTTGGTATTAAAAGATGTATTTATTAAATTAGGAATGGATGTTTATAATCAGAGTAGTTTAGAAGTAGAAATTATAGATAAGGTAGATAGTAGTAAGGCTATTAAAGCATTAGATGATGGAAAGATTGTTATCTTTGGTGGTGGTACTGGTAAGCCTTTCTTTTCTACGGATACGGGAGCTGCTTTAAGGGCTAAAGATATTAAGGCAGAAATGATTATTAAGCTTACTAATGTAGATGGAGTATATGATAAAGATCCGAACAAATATAAAGATGCTAAAAAATATGATATAGTAACTTATGATGAAGTATTAGAAAAAGAACTTGGAGTAATGGATTTATCAGCAATAGAAATATGTAGAGATAATGATATTCAAATAATAGTTACAGATATAGATGATGAGAATGGTTTAATTAAAATTATTAATAATGAAGATATTGGTACTAAGGTGTGCAAATACAAATAAGACTTTGTAATGAAGTCTTATTTTAATATTTAAGATAATAGTTATCAACATTTTATGTTGATAACTAAAATATCAGAAATTTTTATTTAAAAAATATGCCTTTAGTATGCTACTAAAGGCATATCTATTATCAAGGTAATTATAGCAAATATAAGGGTTTACCTTTAAAAAGTGTACCTTTTTAATAAGTGGAAGTTTTAGCCCTAGGGTAACCTATGAAG
>ENA-OPAY01000024-OPAY01000024.1-human-gut-metagenome-genome-assembly--contig:-NODE-24-length-34519-cov-3.524576_pt1 | contig 34519 bp, 43 predicted proteins | sample MGYA00241064_ERZ501444 | MGnify/ENA primary metagenome ERZ501444 (study PRJEB25962, sample SAMEA2042573) | human gut metagenome | biome: human gut; feature: human-associated habitat; material: faeces... | reverse complement strand
ATACCTTTTCTAGAAGAATTAGGAGTTAGAGATTCTAAAAAACTAACTGATGAAAAAATACTTAATGTTGTACCTAAACTTATTAAAAATATAAAATATAAAAGTACAATTCTTTCAAATGAAGATTATAATAAAAATTATAGTAATGAAGTTAATATGAATAAAATAAAAGCAGTTCTTCATAATAAAATGCTTTATAGTTTATTAAGTGAAATAGATAAACCAGACTACATAATTGTCGATGAATTTGCTAAAGAAGATAGATATTATAGTTATTTAAAAGATGTAAATAATGTTGTTAGAAATATAACATTTATGACAAAAGCTGAAGATAAAAACCTAGCAGTAGCATGTGCTTCAGTTATATCAAGATATATTTTTATAAAAGAATTTGATAAAATGTGCGATACTTACAAAACTCCTATTCCTAAAGGTGCAGGAGATAATGTTGATAAAATAGGACAAGAACTAGTAGAAAAATATGGTAAAGATGTATTAGATAAAATAGCAAAGAAAAACTTTTCAAATACAAAAAGGATATTAAAAACAATGATTTATTAATATCCTTTTATTTTATGTTTTTATTATTTCTCGGATGAGAAATATTATATATATTTCTAAGTCCTTCATTTGTAATGTGCGTATATATTTGAGTTGCTCTAAGAGATTCATGTCCTAAAAGCTCTTGAACACTTAAAATGTCACATCCTTCATTTAAAAGATGGGTAGCAAAAGTATGTCTTAAAACATGAGGTGTAATATTAGATTTTATACTTGTTTCTTTAATAATATTTTTAATAATTAACTCTACCCCTCTAGAACTTAAATTAGTACCAGAATTATTTATAAATAAGTAATCACTTTTTTTATTTTTTAATAAATTATCTCTTACTTCATAAATATATTTTTCTAAATATTCCTTAGCATAATCTCCAAAATATACAATTCTTTCTTTATTCCCTTTACCAAGTATTTTAATATATTTTTCTTTTAAATCAATATCATTTAATTTTATATTAACAAGTTCTCCTACCCTCATACCTGTTGCATATAAAAGTTCTAAAATACATCTATTTCTTATACCTAAATTAGAAGTATCACAAGAAGAAAACATTTCTTCAAGTTCATTATAATATAAAAACTTAGGAAGTAAATTATCTTTTTTAGGTAACGAACAAAGAGAAAATGGATTTGTTTTTATCTTATTATTTCTAGCTAAATACTTATAAAAACTTCTGGCACTAGTTATTTTTTTAGCAATTGTATTTTTAGAATAATTAAAACTATCTAAATAATTAAAATATAACCTAATCGTAGAATAATCAATATCTAAATAAGAAACACCTTCTTTTTCTAAGTATTTACTTAAAAATATCAAATCTTCTTCATAAGTACTGATTGTATATTTAGAATAATTTTTTTGTTCTTTTAAATACCTAATAAACTTTTCAATATCTTTTTCCATAACATTACCATCTTTCATTTTCATTATAACATAAATTTTGACATAAATAATATATTTAAATTAGAAAGGAAGAATTTTATGTTATTTAGTATTTTAGAATTAATAAGAAGTTTAACCTTTTTTACAACTTCCTATTCTAACAATGTATTTCCTGAGCCATTAAGTAAAGAAGAAGAAGAAAAATATATTACTTTATTATTAAATAAGGATCCTAAAGCAAGAGATAAACTTATCGAACATAATTTAAGATTAGTGGCTCACATTGTTAAAAAGTATGAAAATTCAAATGCTGATACAGATGATCTTATTAGTATTGGTACAATTGGTTTAATAAAAGGTATTGATAGTTATAGTTTAAAACATGGTACAAAAATAACTACTTACTGTGCTAGATGTATAGAAAATGCAATTGTCACATCACGGAAATGAAAGAAATATTCACAAGTGTAAGTAATATACTTAAAACGAACGCTAATATAATAGACACTTTTAAATATCCAATTAAACAATATATAGATCCCATAGAAATAAATGAATCAAGTTCTGTTGGAGACCAAATAAAATATTATAGACAACTAATGGGTATTCAGCAAAAAGATGTTGCAAAACTCATTGATATTGATAGATACACAATGTATCAACTTGAAAACAAGGAGTATAAACAATTATATGATAAAAAACATTTAAAAGATGTTATTTCATTTTTAGATATTGAAGATAAGATTATATGGAATGATAAGTACCTAGAATTTATATATAAGGATAAGCAAGAAGAAATCTATGAATTTAGAATGAAATATGGAATAAGCAGAGTCGATTTAGGAAGAATGATGAATGTTTATGAAGATACAATTATGAAGTGGGAAACAAATAAATCTACTATTTCTAGGAAAAGTTATGACTCTTTTATAAAAATTCGTGAAGAATTTAATAATTCTAATCAAATTAATGATAAAACATATAACTATTATCTTTTTGTAAATAATAATCCTTTTGATAAAATGGAAAAATATATTAAAGAAGAAAAAATAACTTTTAAAGAGTTTGCAAAGCGAATGAATCGTAGTGAAAATACACTTCGTAATGCTAAAAAAATCAATTCAATTTCAAAAGGACAATATGAAAGATTCTCAGAATTATTATCTATGAAACAACTTGGAATAAAATTCGAAGATCCTTATATGAAGTTTATCAACTCAAAACCTGATAAATTCATTCTTAATTTCTTAAAAGAGCATAATATGTCACGAGCAGAATTAAGCAGACAAATAAAAGTTGGAAGATGTAGTGTTGAAAGATGGATAAGAAAGGAAATTGTTATTTCAAGAAAAAATTATGAAAAATTAATGGCATTTATTAGCAAAAAAAATAGTGGCACTAGTGCTTAACTGCACTAGTGCTTTTCTTTTCTTCTGCGAGTGCTTCAATCTTTGCTTTTTCTAACAATTCCTTTATTAACTTTCTTTTTGAAAAATTATCTAAATTTAATTTATCAACTGATTTCATGACCAAAGTTGCATGAAACATAGCAATAGCTTTTTGTAATTCTAATACACCATCTTTATCATCTGGATAATTTACATAGACCTTCATGCAACACCTCATCTCTAACAAATTTTATTACTAAAAACATAATTGTAGAACAATTTAAGATGTTATTTTTTTAAATCATTATCAAGTGGTGTTTTAAGGTGTATTTCTATTACATTTTTTCCGTCAACATTATTACTTATTTCAATATGATAAATATTATTATTAATTTGTCCTTTAATTAATGATTTTTCCATATCATTTATATCTTTAGTTAAACTAATAACAGAAAATGTTCTGTTATTTTTTGTTTTATACTCAAAGTTAATAATATTATCTTTTATAATTTCTTTAACTTGATCTATTGCTTTTAAAAGTTCTTGTTCTTCTGCTTCTCTTTGTTCCTTATAAAAATCTTTTGCACTCATATTTAATTCATCATCAACTTTTTTAAATCTTCCACCTATTGGTGATTTAATTTGCTCTACTGTGAAATATGTAGTATCAAGTTGTTTTAATGAATTAATTTTTCTATCAATTTCACCTTTTTCATAACAAGAAAACTTATTATATATAACAGTATCTCTAAAAATAGGATAACCTATTATTGGAAATATTATAGTTTTATAATGAAGTTGTTTTACTTCATCTGGTGTAAGTAAATCTCTTGCCATTAAAGAAGTTGCTTTATTACCATTATAATCTAATAAACTAAGTGATTGGCTTATAGAACTACTTGATATTGTAGTCTTACCTAGTCTTTTAGATATTTGTTCTGCTGTATCTTGTGTATTTGTTTTTAAATAAATTAGACCACAGTTATCTAGTATTATTTGAGCTACTTCTTTACCATATACATTATCAAGTTGTGAGAATGATTGAATAAAAAAATGGAATCTCATTCCTCTACTTCTTGCAACTGATACTAATGCTTCAATATCTGCAAGTGGTGGACAATTTGCAAACTCATCAAGTAACCAATCAATTTGAACTGGTAATTTTTTATTTTCTTTACTATTAGCAAGTTTTACTAGTTCTTTATATAATAGTCCTACAATAATCGTGACTAATGTAAAATACACTTTATCTTCATCTGGTACTATTATAAATAACGCTGTTGCTTCTTTTCCTAACAAGTCAAAATCAAAGTCTGAATCAGATGTTACATTTGCGACATTAACATCATCAAATAAAGACATCTTTTCACCAAACACTGCTGTTATAGATTTATAAGTATTATCACTTGCATTAAGTATAGAAGTTAGGGAATCCTTGCTTTTACTTCCATAATCTTTCTTATCAATATATGCTTTAAATTTATTAAAGTTTTTTTCTTGCATTGAACTATTTTGAAACTTACGAATAGATGTCATAGTAATCTGGTTTCTTTTGATATTATTTTTCTTATATTCTTCTAAAAAGAATCCTATTAAACCCTCTAATAAATTTCTTGCACTATTATTCCAGAATGGATCTTTTTGTTGTGTTTTCTCTTGCATAATCATAGTAGCAAGTGAAGTTATCAATCTATTTGTTTCAGCAAGTGAAGTCATTGCTAAATTATTATACTTAATTCTATCCTTTTTACTTACAATAGACTTTTTTTCGTAATCAATGTACTTTTCATATTCTTTAATAATTGGCTCTAATATATTAAAATGATTGGACATTTCTGGATGTCTAAAATCAAGTGTTAATACATTATATCCATTATCTTTAAACATTTTTGAAGTAGTATTAAATATTTCACCCTTAGGATCAGTTATAAATACACTTCTTTTCTTTTTAGCAGTAGCAATAAAGGAACACATAGGAATAACAGCAGTAACTGATTTACCACTACCAGTTGAACCTAAATAAGTATAATGTGGTGTTTCTTTATCAAACCACACATATTTATAATCTTTACTAAACCACATAGGTACTCCAGATTCTTTAATACTACTTATTTTTTCTTTTTTAAAATTCTTTTTAATTTCATTAAATGTTGAAAATCTTGCAGATCCATACTCATGATTACTTTTTACTTTATGTTTTGAAAATAATGGTTCTACAAACATAAAAACAACTATAAATAAAATTAAAATAGCTAATACAATGATTAGCTCTATAGACATATATCCTCATCTAATAGTTCTTCAATATTGTAAATATCATAGTTGCATATTAACTCATCAACCTGATCTTCAATATCTATAACTATTTCATCTAAAGTTAAGTTATTGTAAAACTCAACTTTATTTTTATTTGAATTTTCTAATGCTACCTTCAGACTTCCAAGTATATTTCCTTTTATAGCACTATATAAATCATTTATTTCCAAATTATCTAATTCTTTATTTATTTCATCAATTGTCATAATCCTTTATTCACCTCTTTTTCATTTTTTGTTTTATGAAGTTCTTGTTCTTTTTTTAAAATATTATTAAATATTTCATCTTCATTTTCTAATAAATCACATGAATCTAGTTTACATTTTGAAATATCAATATCATTTTTAATTAAATATTCAAGATTTTCTTTAAATATTTTTTCTTCATCTTTAATTATTTTATTTTCAAAAAAATTATAATATCTTTTGATTTTTTTATAGTAATTCGTATTTTCATTAAACACTAAATTGTTACATTTAAAATTCTTATATTCATCAAGTGGTTTAGTAGAAGATACAAATCTATCTCCAGCCCATGAACCAACATATTTTTTATTTTGATAATAATAATCTCCTCCACCTTGCTCATTGCCACATCCAATTAAAAGAGCAAATGAGTTAACTTTACAAGAACTCATTTTATTATCGTTTTTATCAAACCAAAAGTTCTGTATAGGCTGTTTAAATAAATCTACATATTCTTTTTTATCTAAATTATACACATATCTTATATTATCATTATTAGAACTTTCTACATTGTTAAATCCTTCAGAATAACTATATATTGTATGATTTATTCCAAATTCTTTACTAATTTTATCAATTATATTAGCTGTAGTACTTTTATCTGTTGATTCTGCATAATCACCAACATGGATAACTCTATCTCCTTTCCACTCATTACTTAATAATCTTAATGTATCATTACAATAATTATTAGCAACATATGAGTGTTCCATTAGTTTATATCCATGCCTATTCCTATCAGATATTTCTTTTTTGTCTACATTAACAAATCTATAATATTGCCCCATATTAAACCTCCATATCTAACTCTTTTTTATTTTCTACATCATATTCTAAAATCTTAATAGAAAAATTATTTGAGTTGTATTCTCCATTTAAAAATAATTCAAATGAATCTTCTGATTCTTCAAAACACCATTCTTCAGATGGTAATTTATCAACATTTTTTATATCTATGGGGTTAATATTATCAAAATCAGAATCACATTTTGCATCCCTTACAGCATCCTTAAATAATTTTTTAGCATATTCCTTATTCGTTGTAACTCCATATAAATTGTAATCTATTTCATCGTTATATACTGCATTATTAGTTATAACATATATCTTATTATTTTTATTTCTTTTAATATCATCAATACAAATATCAACCTTATCAATTAAATCTTTCATGTTATCACTAAAATAATCATAATTACTATAAATTTTATTAAAACTTTCAATTAACTTATTCCATCTTTCTTTATCTATAAACATATATCATTCCTCCTTTACTTCTTTAATTCTTTTTAAACATGTATTATAAAATTCTTTATTTATTTCAAAACCTATATAATTTCTTTTTTCTTTTATACAAGAAACTGCTGTTGTACCACTTCCCATAAAACAATCTAAAACAATATCATTTTCACGAGAACTATTTCTTATTAATTTTCTGATAAGTGATTCAGGTTTTATAGTAGGATGTTTCCATTTCTTTTTATCTTTAATATTTATTGGATATAAAAAAACTGTCTTTGCATCTTCATAACTTTTCGGTGAACAATATCCACCTTTACGAAAATATAGACAATACTCTTTATCACTTAAATATTTGTTATTAAAAAGAGGTAAAGCATTTGTTTTATTCCAAATTATAATATCCATTTTACATTTTCTTTCTAAAACAAAAAATCTTATATAAAATGGTACTTGTTCTCCATTGCAAAAAATATATAAATTTACTTTCTTTAATACCCTTAATATTTCTTCTAATATTTTATAATCATAACCACCAGTTAAATTATTAATATATAATTCATCATTATAACTATTTATATATTTTGATAATTCTGATTTATATGCTGTATTATGATTATTAATTAAATATGGTGGATCTATAATAACTAAGTCAACATAATTATCTGGAATTCTTTTTATTCCAGTTTGACAATCTTCATTATAGACTGTATTTAACATTTCTTAACCTCTTTTTTCTATAAAATGATACAAATCTATACTTAAGTAATTCATTATAATCAAGATTTAAGATATTACTTAACCTAAATAAAAATACACATTTAGGATTTTTAATTCTCCCATTTTCTAGTAACCATAATTCTATTTCAGATATATCTGATATTCTTGATAAATCATTTAAAGTAAGATTTAATTTATTTCTTGCTATTTTAATTATTTCACCTAATTTTTTTATATTTAATTCGCCTCTCTTCCTCTCTAGCACTCTTACTAGATATTTTTAATGCACAAAATAAAAAAAGTGATAGTCCTAAAACTAACACTATAAATATTATAAAAATTAACCATTTCCAAACTGGCATTTTATATCACCTCTTTCTTCAAAATAAAAAGACTAGATATATTTCAAACTAATCTCATCAATAAATTGTAATTGTTATTATACTTTTAAATCATATTCTTTTGGACTTTGAACACTTATAGTTACAAATCTTAATTGTTCTTTTTCATTATAAGCATTTTTCAATATAATATATCCATTAACTGTGTTAGAAGAATATCTTTTAATAATATTCTTTAAATCATTATATATTTTTTTACTATTCTCATTATCATACCAAATTGTAGATACAGTTGTAGGTAAAATGGTTTTTTCATCATACAAGCCACCTAGATCAATCACAATGCTTTTTTCATTTAGTTTTTGGTATATATGATTGTAATTATCAAGTTGTACTATTTCGCTATCTTTTATAACAAGATACTGATTTCCTATATGACTTCCATTAAGGGAAATACCAAAATTATCAATTGCAGTAATATCTGTTATCTCAATGTTATTACTTTTACCACATTTATAATATTTAATAGTATTACTATTCTGAAATTCTTTGAATATATTTTCTAAATCTTTTCTCGTTCCAAATACTCTAAAACTTCTCGAACTCATTTTATCATCTCCTCGACAAATTATAATTTATCTAACAAATCACTAAATTGTAATTTGTATTATTGATTAATTTCAGTAACAAAACCTTTAAGGTATGTCTGATCAAATTCATTCTCGAATTTTAATTCTTGTTCATATCCATTTCTACAAAGATTATTAACTATTCCATTAACATATATATGTCCATTAGGCATTGCTTTAAATATGATAAAATTATTACCATAAGTTTCTTTTAGTTCAGCCCAACCTTTCAATGTAGTGTAAACATCAAATAATTCTTTAGCAAATTTTTGAAACATTTTTATATCTATATCCATTGTAGTTATAGCACCAAAATTATCACTATTTATCTTTATATTTAAAATAGAATTTGTTGGAATATTAACATCTTTATCAAATACTTTAAGTTCAAATTCTAATGTAAAATCATTTGTTTTTAATATATAATTTTTCATTTCTTTACTCCCATAAAAATTGTAATTTAGTAATTACCTCCAATAACCCAATGCTTCAAAATCAATACTGTCAAATTTTATAATTTTGTCCCAATCTCTTTCCAATATAATGTTATCTATTTGTTGTGCTTTGTACATTTCATCTAAAGTTTGATATTTTTTTTCTCCAGTTAATCCACCATCACATCTTTGAAAAGAACAATAATCATCATAAATAATTATCATATAAGCACTATCTCTATCTATAAATCTAATAGTTAATTCAGATTCACAATCATCTTCATTTATACTTTTTAATAGTAATTCTTTTATTTCTTCAAATGTATGTTTTTCCACTTTATCATACTCCTAAATTGTAATTTATTTTTTTTCGATAATTATCTCTTTTATTGAAGAATTATCATTTATAAGAGTAAGTTCATCAATATGATGATGATCATTAGTTTTAGACATAGCCAATGAAACAAGTAAATCTGACAATTCTATAAAATCCTCGCTTGTTCCATTTATTATCAATTCTTTATTACTTGTTAAAGATATGTTTAGTCCGAATTGTTTATTTTCAGATTTAGGATATAAACCTTTTTCTCTTAAACTATTACTTACAAAATTTGTGTTAGTCATCAATAGTCAACTCACTTTCAAATTACTATTTTTCCAGCTAATTACTAAATTGTAATTTGCATTACGATATAAGTTCTATATTTACTGCATTGATTTGTGGTGGATTTGAATCTTCAATTAAACCACTAAATGTAACTCTTACTTTATTATTTACTGCATAATAATCATTTGTACCATTTGTTGTCCTTGATATTTTCATTGTTACTTTATCCTTCACTTTAAATGATTTACTATCTCTTAACACTTCAACAGTTATATAGTTTTCTTCTGCAACAATGATTTTTCCCTCAAAAACATCTTTAGATTCGACAAATTTTATTATTTCTTGATTATTTATAGCATCTAATATTTTTGCTTCATCATCAATAAATACTTTCTTAATAAACTTTTCTTGTTCTTCTTTACTATTATTTATTAAACCAACTATTACTTTATTAGTTATATCATCAACATAACTGAATGCAAAATTAGATATATCATTATTATCTTCTAAATAATTAATAATATAATTATTGATTTCTTTTGCGCTAAGTTTTTGTTCTAATTCGTATCTCATAAACCAACTACCCATTTTAACGCCAATATTATTTTCATAAGGTTCATTTGGCGATACTCCAACATATCTAATAACTTTATAACCTAATCCCCAATATGTCACTTTACTGCCATCATTATTAACTATTTTGATACAATACTTTGGCTCATGTCCTGTTGTTACTCTACCACTATCTATATAGTTTGTTATAATTCCCATTGCAATAAGTCCTATCAAAACAATCCCTACGCTGATACATATTTTTTTCATAATCAATCCTCCATTTCAACAAATTACTACTTGTCTAACTAATCAATAAATTATAATTATTTGTAAAATCTTAATACTTGATATTGATAATAATCACTGCTATCTAAATAACCAACAGAGATACCTTTTCCGTTATATGCTGTTTTACCAGTAGTCGATTTAGTTTTTGCTTCATCTAATAATGTATTAATTTCAGTTTCCGTTGCCTCATTATAATTTGCTTTTATTAAATGTTTAGCATATGTAAGTGCAGCATCACCATACTTACTAGCTTTATCTACATAAATGAGCATATAGTCTACAATGTCAGTTGCTTTATCTCCTGTATATTTTTCTGGAACAATTACTAATGAAACTCCATCAAGTAATCCATACCAATACTGATTATTATGTTCAGTTAAATAATCAGTTGATGCTGGATTTAAAGAAGAACCATCATTATCCATTACTTCAGTATTAAATTTTGCAACTAAAGCATCAGTTGTTTCTTTTTCAACGGAACCATATTTTTCTTGACTTTCTTGTAAATCTTTTTTAGCATCCTCTACACTAGACTTGCCACATCCTGTTAATCCTAAAGCCATAACCCCACATAATAAAATAGTTAAAATTGTTTTTTTCATAATCAATCCTCCATTTCAACAAATTACTATTTATCTGTCACTTCTATATATAATTATACCACATAAATTATTATTCAAAAAATAATTTTAATTCATCACCATTAATATTAATGACATCATTCATATAAACAATATCATTATCATTAAATTTTATGTATTCACTAACTGAATCAATTCTTTTTACAATACCCGTTTTATTTATATATTTGCCACCACTTTTCTTACTGTCATTGATAAAATAAGTTACAGTTATTTCAATGTTTTCTTTAATATGCTCATTTATATAATTTAATTTACTATTAAGCATTTCTTTTAAGCCATCATCAATTTCTATTCTTTTGTCTGTAAGTCTTGCTGTTTCTTTTACTGCTTCATCATATCCTACTAAAGCAGCAAAAGGTGCAAACTGAGATGCCCTTGACTCTATACTTAAGTGTGAATGTTTTGATATAGGTCTATTTAAATTTATAATATCATCATAGTTATTCATCATCCTTTATGACCTCCAACTTCTTCATTTCTGTCTTTTGCAGTCGCTCCCTCTTCAAAATTCATTCCCCTTAAAATAGAATTTTTTCCATATTTATTTTTTATATCTAATAATGTTTTTTGAATCTTTTTTTCATCTTCTTCATCTTTGAGATTCATTTCTTTTTGTCTTTTTATAACTTCATAATTTGTAAACAAGTCTAATTGTTCCACAGATGGAGCTATTTCCTTATAATCTTCACTAACCACATTACACGCTGTTAAGTTTATTCTTCTAACTAACAAAATTGGATTAACAATTTTATCATACAATTCAACTACTTTCTGTGTAATTAATTTTGTAGATGAAGATCTATGATCTATATTAATAGTACCGTGAGAATGTTTAGGAATTTTTCTACCATATCCATCAACTGTTATATCACCATGATACTTATTTGCAATAGTTGGATTGGTTAAGTTTTCAATATCATACCCTATAGTTAAAACTAATTGATTTGTCTTTAAATGTTTAGCCACTAAATCTAAAACTAAATTATCAACCATTTCTCTAACTATTAATTTAGTTTTTTCATAATTATAAGGCGAATGTAATACTTGACCTTGACTAATACTATTGGATGATGGTTTATAACTTTTGGCTTCTTTTATTGTACAAGGTTCATATCCCCATGCATGATCTATAAGAAATTCTGCATTAACTCCAAACAACTTAAATAAGAAATCCTCATTATTAATAGACACTCTAGCAACATCACCCATAGTAAACATTCCATTTTCCTCTAGTTTTTTTTGATATCCTTTTCCTACTCTCCAAAAATCAGTTAGTGGTCTATGATTCCATAATTCTTTTTTATAAGATATTTCATCTAGTCTTGCCATTCTAACACCAAATTCATTTGGTTTCATTTTCTTAGCAGTAATATCCATAGCAACTTTTGCTAGATACATATTTGTACCTATTCCAGCTGTTGCTGTTATACCAGTAGTTTTATATACATCTTCAATCATCTTTATAACTAATTCTTCTGGTGTCATTTTATAGAAAGTTAAATAATTAGTAATATCACAAAATACTTCATCAATAGAATATACAAGTATATCCTCTGGAGCAATATATTTTAAATATACATTATAAATATCCGTACTATACTTCATATATAATTTCATTCTAGGAACAGCTTTAATAAAATCCAATTCTAGTGAAGGATTATTATTTAATTCTGATGCAATATATGATTTATTAGTAAATGGTTTATAATGATTATTCTTTCTTCTTTGATAATTAACTTCCTTAACTTTTTGTTTTGCTTCAAATAACCTACATCTTCCAGATAATCCATAAAATTTTAAAGATGGTGATACAGCTAAACAAATAGTTTTATCTGTTCTTGATTCATCTGCTACTACCAAGTTTGTATCAAGAGGATCAAGTCCTCTTTCTCTACATTCAACTGAGGCATAAAAACTTTTTAAGTCAATACACATATATATTTTATTCACTATATCACCACCCATTTTTTTAAAGAATCTATATAAAATATTATATCATGAAATTCTTTTTATAAATTTTAAACATCTAAATATTCTTCTTCTTTTACATTATCTGGGGCGATTGTGTCTATTAGTTCACCGTTTATTTTTCTTATGATATGAGTTCCATCATAATCTTCATCCTCGTATTCCCAATAAAATTCATCATCAGAACATAATTCACTATATTTTTCTACAATTCCTGATGGAACACTCCAAGCAGTTGGAAAAGATATATCATATTCGTTTTTATTCTCATCATAAACAACATCTACATCATCTTCAACATTCCATTTAGTTCCCCAATTTTCTACACACCAATCATACCACTGAGGATATCCATATTTTTTTATATTTTCAACATATTGCTTTCCTAACTTTAATATATTACTAAAATGTTTTTTCTCATCAAAATCAATAAGACCATGATAATTATCTATTTCTTCTCTTAACTTAATAGGATTATCTTCAAAGTTTTTAATATCACTTTTATATTTATTCCAATAATTATGATGAAAGAATACTTCTTTATTTTTTAAAAGTTTCATTAATTTTAATTTATCCTCATCACTTAAAGATAAATAATAACATGATATAGATTTATTTTCTATTGTTCCAGCATCAAGTTTTAAATCTTCAGGCATAGGTATTAATTTATTAAAATCTAAAGAATAATTACCCTCATTAATAGTTAATAATTTATCTCCTAATTCTTTTTTACATTTAATTTTGTTATAAGTCCAATTAGGCATTAATAAATCTCCTTATCATTTTGTTTAATCTTAGATAGATAATCTTCATATTCAATATCCCCTTTTAACCATAAATCAGCATATAAATAATCTTTAATAGGAAATACTTGAGAGTAATATTCTGTATCAGAAATATTATCATCAATACAAATTATTTTTTCTTTATCAATTACATAAAATGTTCTATTTTCCTTTTTATTATCTTTTATATAAGTATCATATATATCTTCTACTGACTCAATTTTTTTATTATTATGTATTCTATTGTGATTATTATTATATAAATAATTATTTGCTTCAAAAGCTAATAAATCTTCTTTTGAAATATCAAAGTTTTTAATTAATAGTTTTTCATCAGTATCATCTATTTCAGAGGCTTTTATATCACTATAATATACAAAAGATGTATTATCAGAAAAACATCTTTTGTTTGTATTAAGATTACTTTTTACATCAAAATAAATTATAGTGTATCTCTCTCTTTCTGATCCCTCACTACAATTTATACAACTTTCAAAAAAAGACATTACCTCTTTTTTATAATTAAAAGAGTATAAACTTCCTCCACAATTTACATATACTTTATTCACTATATCATCCTCCTTTACTGTTTAGAATAATTATTATCAACTTGAAATAATTTACTAAATTCTTTTTGTGCTTCTTCCATCTCTGCATTAATACTTTTAACTGCGTTTATAATTTTATATTTGTTTTGGTACTTTAATTTTGGAACTGTATTTGATAAATAATTACTTAAAATTGTATATTTATTTTGATTCTTATTTTTTCTATATTCTTTTAAAATTATTTCTCTTAATATATCTTCAGGATTTAATGTTTTATATTTCCTTGAACTTTTTTTAAATAAATAATCAGCATGATTTACAATAGAATTATAAATATAATTATCTATATAGTTTTCTTTACTTTCAGTTAATGACTTATCAATATTAATTTTTGATATATTATTATCTTCATTTACTTTATATAAATAGTTATTTATATCATCAATAGAATTTAAAAAATTATTATAGTCCTCGTAAAATTCTGATTTAGAACAAAATAAATACTTTTTTATTCTTTTAGTTAATTTTTTTATTTCATCATTTTTAATTGAGTTAAATTTTATTCTTTTGGTATTACTCTTTCTCTCATCATAAAGAAGTTTACCTAAAGTAATAATATCATCTTCAAGCATAATATCTTTTTTATCATATAAAATAAAATTCTTTTCTTTTGGACTAAAATATTTTTTTAATTTATCTATTTCTTCATTTGTAATTGTAATCATAGGATTTAAATATTTTTTTCTTTCAACAGCAAAAACAACTTCATTTTTCATAAAATCAATTTCCTCTTGTGTTAGTTTTCCTTTTCTTCTATAAGCTAACTTATTGTTAGATAAAATATAATTAGGTTTCTTTTCAATAAAACTAACATGAGCATGTAAATTATCTGTATCAGTATGAAAAGATAAATTATAAGCCATATATTTTTTATCTTTAAATCCCATTTTTCTAAAAAATCTTGGTAAAACATTTTTTATTAATTCTTGTTCTAGTTCTTGCAAGGATATATTTTCATTTAAATAATCATTATTAAAACTAATAACACATTGCCATAAATTAGAATTTTCTGCGTATTTAACAAATCTCTTTTTTCTTTTTTCTATTTCTTCTTTGGTAGCATAACTACCATCCTCAATAACTAAATTCATTCTTTCGTTTTTATTGAGTTCTCCAGTATAATAATCAAATAAATTCATAACCCTTTTATCTTCGTTTGAAAAGTAATCAAACTTACGAGCTATTTTTTTCTTTAACCCCTCAATTTGTTTAGGAGTATACTTTTCTTCTCTACGGTTAAATGCATGAGTAAATTTACAATTAAAAATTACTTTAGGGCTAGTCATCATATTTATCTTTCTTCATTTTCTTTAAAAATTCATTTACTGGATAACTAGTTTTTGGTTCTTTAATATTTGTGAAATTCATATCAGCATAAACCTGTTTTACAAGTTCAAATAAAATATTAACTTTTTTTAATATAAACTTTATATCAGATTCTAAAGCTATAAGTATTTTCGTAAGTTCATCTTGCCCATTAAAATATTCATATATGATAAAATTAAGTTCATCAGAATATGACCTTTTATGTTTTTTTGAAGATGTTTTAACTTTAACATCTAAGTCTTGTGAAATTGAAACATGTTTATCAAGCTTTCTCATTTTCAATTTCCTTTAATCTTGTTAATACACACTTTAGTAATTGTAATTTAAACTTGTCTATGGATTCTTCTTTTTTAATTACATTTTTAGTACAATATGGTTCATATTCTGGTAAAAAGTAATAAATTCCATATTTTTTATAATTATTTAGCCAAGTTGCAATTCTTCTATAAGGTAGATTATCATGTAATATAGTTGTATCAAATCCACCTCTTTCAAAAATTTGTTTACCAGTAAGTTCTGGTAAATCTAATCTCATCATTACACACCACAATTTAAAAATCGTATCATATACAATTTCTCTTTTGTATCTTACTTCTTTAACAAAGATATTATCATTTAGAATTTTTAATTCTTCATCTGTATAATATCTTAGTTTCATAAATCAATCTCCATATTTTTATGATTTCTAATTTTTTCCTTAGTAAGATTTTTAAGAGAATCATCTAAGATAATGGACTCTGCTATTTCTTTTATATCTTCTAATACAAATCTATCCTTTTCTCCAATATCATCAATAATATCTGCAACATACTTTTCTGTTGCATCCATTAAATTACCCCAATAGAAGACCATATCAAATTCTCTTTTATTTTTATCATAATTTAACTCTGCAACATTTTCATTATTACTAATATCATTACATATTTCTTCAATATGATTATAAATATAAGTCTTTGATTCTTCATCAAAATCATCTATGTAACTATCTAAACAAACAATATAATTAAAATTATTTGTTTGATCGATTCCATAGTTAACTATATCATTTGCAATTAACTTGCATAGTGTCATCTTCATTTTTTATCAATCCTCCTTTTACATAATTTATAATTCCTAAATCAATTAATTTTATTGCCATTTTATTTACACTAATCTTTTCCTCATCAGCAAAGAATTTTATTCTTGCTTTTAATTCTGCTCTTATTCTTAAAAATAAAACTACTATTATTTAAATCACCTCTTTCTGACATAAAAAAATTAGTTATTTTTCAAACTAATTTTTATACATTTAATCTTAATTATTATCTAAGAAATATTTAATCTCTTTTGTTAACTTTTCATCTTCTGTATCTTCAAGCACTGTCCAATTACATCTACCCTTAAAATCAAGAATAGGTACAAGTTCAATTTCTCCATAATTGTTAATAATTTCTAAATTTTGTTCTACTACACCCAAACATAAGAAATAATCAAATTCCATAACTCTTTCAAGTAAGCTTTTATCTGGATTCTTGTACATTATTTTATAGAATCTTTTTTCTTCTTTATTTCTTATAGAAAGTAGCACAGAATAAATATGCTTACAATAAAATTCACATGGGCAAGAACAATAAACTTGCATTTTTTTATTTTCATCAGTTTCAGTATATTTTATTATAACTAAATATTTTTCAGTTCCATTAACTATTGCAAAATATCTATCATCTATTTTTTCCAAAAATACAATTCTAGATTCTTCATAATATTTTTTACCTCTTTGAATAATCTGATAACTAAAAATTTTATCAATATCATCATTAAAAAGGTCAAATTCAAATTCTTTTTTATATTCGTATTTTTCTGTAGTCTTAGTTAATTTTGCAACAAGTTCAAATAGAAATCCTTCAAATTTTTTAGGCATATTTCTAAATATAAAACACAACAAATCAAATAAATGAGCTAAAGATGTAGGCAAATATTTTTTAAAACATACATCAATGTCACTATCTACTTTAGTACTAAGATGTGCTTTTAGTTCTACAATATATTCATCATTTACCAAAGAATCTTTATATTCAGAACTAACTATAAATTTTGAAAATGCTTCTTTTATTGACTCTATACTTTCAGTAGGAATAGATGAACACGAAATGTATTTTTCAATTTTATCATCTATTATTAATGATAAATCAAACCAATACAACCTATAATATTTCATTTTTTTATTAAATGTTAAGATAATATATATATTATAACTTTCATAATTTTTTAAACTTAATTCTAAAAATGTGTAATCTTTTTTAAAATATTTTTTTATTAATTTAATTTTTTCATTATTGGTATATTTATCCATTTTCTAACACCCACTCACTGCATACTACACATTAATTATATCACAAAACTAGTAGATTTTAATGTAAATATAGAAAGCAGGATAAAGGAATTGATAGCACTGCCCTATTTTATCCTATATAGATAAAAGGTTTATAGTGCTATCATTTCACTTTTTGCACTTGCAAAAACACAATTAAAATCTGGAGTTATTCCTCCATACTTTTAATTTATTCCTTTTAATATAGGGGTTTGTGAAGTTCTATTTCATTACCAAATGTTGGAGGTGTTGTAGGAAATGTTGGATGAATGTTGGATGATTCGTTCTTTTTGTTAAAATCAATTAAACTAACCCCATCAACTACTTTGTTATTATTTGATACTTGGAAATGCAAGTGGTTTCCTGTTGAATATCCTGTTGTACCAACAGTTGCAATTTCTTGCCAACTAGATACTTTATCTCCCTTTTTTACTTTTGAAGAATTAGGATATAGATGACCATATAAAACATTATATTCAATTTCATCTACAACACACTTTATTTTAATATAATTACCTGCTCCTCCTTCTTTATCAATAATATTACTTGAATAACTAAAAGATACATTAGTAACTTCTCCATCACAAACAGAATAAACAGGTGTTTTTTCCTCAGCACTAAAATCCCATGCAGAATGTGTATTAGGTGTACCATAAATTATTCTATCTTCCATAAAATAACTTGTCACATATAAGTTTGTAAAATCTAACGGAGAGTTAAATGGTTTATTTTGAATTTCATTTATTTGATTTGATTCTTTTATTTCTTCAGAATTACAAACATTATATATTTTATATCTATTCATTTCACAAACTTCTGATATAGGTTTAACTTGTTTCAATTCATTATCTAAATTATCATTATAAATTTGATCAAATGTTAATTTATCATTTTCTAAATAAAAATATAATATTCTATCTAAAGAAACATAACCACTACCACTTATTAAATTTTTTCTTACAACCTCTTTATACATATCAGCATACTGACTATTATTTTCAACATAACCATCTGTTATATTTGCTCCAAAAAAATCTAGTAACATTAGAACAGGGATTAGAATTACTAACCCCATACTAATTATACCTATTGAAGATGAACAAATTATTTTTAAAGCTTTATGTTTTTTCATTCTTCTTCGCCCATCATTTTTCTTTCGATAGCTGTTGCTTCTATCTTAATTCCAATTCTGGTTTTATTATCTATACTAAGTAAAAATTCTCCTCTTTTTACTTTTAGTAAAAATTCAATTTGAGTATCTGTTAATGGATTATTTTTAAACAACTCTAAATATGCTTTTAAATCGTCTTCTTTTAACATTCCAACCATACTATACTGACAATTATTAAATATTGCTGTTGCATGTCTTAATACATTCGCATTACCTAAAAAATCTGATATACACTGACTAGATAAAATTAAGTTAGTATTATATTTTCTACATCTTCTTGCAAGTTGTCCAAAATTCTTAATTACCTCATTATTATTTTCATCAATATATAAATGAAACTCATCAACTATAATACTAATATGTTGCTTATCACCAGATTCTCTTTTTTCATTAACTATTTTATTTCCAACTATACTATTATTTAAATAAGTTAAAAGATTTAATATTTGTGTATTAACAATTCTTTGATTACCACTGTAAAGCAGTTCTTGTAAATTAAATGCAATTAAATCATTATTTAAATCAATAGAGGTATGAGAATTAAATAAATAAGAATCTGTGCCTGTTAAGAATCTTGATATTAATATTTGTAATTGATCTATTATCTTTATTTTTTCAACACTTTCTACTTGTTTTTTATATTCAGGTAAATAATTATATAAATCAGTAAATATTGGATAATCTTCTGCTTTAAGAGTTTGTAATGTATTTATTGAAGTATTTTTATAAATACCTTTTTTATTATATAAAGATTCTAATATAGCAAGTAACATAACCAATTCCTTTTCATTTATATTATCAAAAGCACTTTTGAAGAATGCTTCTAAAAAGCCTAAATGTTTTGCTAAAGGACAATCTGTTTCTTTTGTTTCTTGATCCTCATCACTTGGTATGTATCTGATTTGAAGTGGATTTATCATTCCACCCTTTTTGGAATATAAATCAATATATTCTCCATCATTTGCTTTAACTAGTTTTTCATATTCATTTTCTGCGTCAAAAATAAATATTTTAGTTCCTCTTGCATATTCATTTACAATCATTTTTTTCATTGTAAAACTTTTACCTCCACCTGTAGATGAAACAATTGCTAAATTATGAGAGGTTCTTTTATTAGTTATTACAAATGGATCAAAAAATACAGGTAATGAAGTATGAATATCAACTCCTAGCATATATCCTGAAGAGTCTATAAAACTTGCTTTTGTAAATGAAAAACCAGCACCTAGTGTTAATGTTGGAAAATAATTAGAATAATCTTTAAGTGAGTTTGTTGTAATATCATAAGATTGCCATGTTTCTAATTGTCTTAATCTTGGAACATCCAATTTAATACGATTTTTTTTTGCAATCTTTTTTAAATCTCTAATTGTATCTTCTCTTTCTTTTCTATCACCAGTAATAAGAAGAACTAAAGATATTTCCTTGATTTTTTCATCACCACTTTTAATATCATTCATAAGAAGTTGATAGTTTTCTTTTTTTATATCAAGTTCAGTAGCATCACTTAATTTTTTAGTAGTGCTTCTATCTGAAAGTAAAAACTGATACTGAGAATTTATCCACCTAATCAACTCATCTTGATCAATAGCATCTTTAATATTTAAACAACTTCTAACATTTGGATAATTAAATATTTCCTCAAAAAATAATTCATCAATAAATGGAGAAATATTTTTTATAGTTAAAAGTTGTACTTCATTATCATCAATTTTTAACATATTTGTTTTTTCAGTCAAATTAAGTGGAACTATTAGTTCTTCAATATTGGACCACATTAATAAATCAAGTGGATTATCAGATATGTATAAATTAGATAAAAATTTATATACTTCCAATCTATTAGTTATTATCTCAATATTTATTTTCGGTTGTATATTTGAAAATAAATCTTCTATTTCATCTAATTGTCTTTCTAATGTATCAGTATCTTTTGCTATTACAACAATATAATAAATACTAGACACAGTATAATTATTTTGTTCTAACTCATCTATTAACCCTCTACTTTCATTAAGTAAAAATAATCTTTTTAAATCATTTTTAAACTTATTAATCAATCTATCAAGGTTTAATTTATTATAATTTAAATTTATAGGTTCATCTAATTTATAGAATTTTAAATTTAAATCTTTGATATGAAATAAACTTCTATAATAATTAAAGAAATTGTTTTTTTCTTGCTTACTAGATAATGATAAATCTATAGCTTTAACTTCAATTAGTGAAGCATATTCACCACTTTTAAGTTCTATTAGACCATCATCACCTACTTCTTTTATATTAGAAAAAACTTTAGAATTCTTAATTCTTCTTTTCATCATAGAAGTTTTTAAATAATCTGATTTAGTTTTTTGTTTTATTTTTTTTATCTTTTCCAAAGATTTTAAATCTTTGCTTTCTTGACTCTTGTTGGGGAATAACCCTATATTAACCACCTTACCTTTCTTTCATATAAATATAATTTTTACATTTAAAAACATATTTAAAAAATAATCCCAATACTTTATACATTCTATTTTTTTTAGATAAGTTAATTGGAATCATTAAAAAAACACAAATTGTTAAAAAAATAATTGAAAACAATTTGTGTGATGTAAAGGCAAATAATGTTAGAAAAATCATAATCATAGGAATACCTATATATAAATCTGTTAGTTCTATATATTTGCCTAAGGTTTTTTTTATACTATTTATTGTTATATACATTATTATCACCTACTTTTATATCTATTTCTATACATTGCTCTTTGTGGCATTAAATTGTTAACAGAGCTTTTTATATTAGACATACCACTTTGTCTTAAGTTTTTACCTAGTGTTGATGGTGTGCTGTGTTCTATTGAAGTTCCTGTCTTTGATATAAAGTTTCCTATTTTTCCCATTGTACTTTTTGGATTATTAGCACTATTGGATAATTTATTACCATAGTTTGTAATAGCATTACCTATGCCTTTAACTGCTTTATTACCACCAACAAGACCAACACCACTTGTTGCAACTCCTAAGCCAAACATTCCAGCACCAAGTCCTGTACCACCTACTACAGATGTTGCTGTATTCATTGCATGTCCAAATCCCATTAAACTCATAAGTTGTTCTCTACCACTATTAGCAGATACATTACCACCAATAAATCTATTAACAACTTGTGATCCTGTTAATAAGAATGTTCCTGCACCAATATACATTAGTGATTTTACTAAAATATCTTTAAATGTATTATCAGCAAAGAATGTTGTTCCTGCTATTTCTTTCATAACAATACCAGTTAGACTTATAATTAACATTACAACTGCACCTTGAAGCATTAATGATACTAATTGCTCTATTACAGCACTTCTTCTTTGTTTATTTCCTATTGAAGTTGCAAACACTACAGGACTAATTACAAATAAGAATAAAAATTCTAATTGCCTTCGTGCTAACATCATTCCACTAAAAAATAAAGCATATAAAAAGAAACCACCAACAATTATTGCAAGAATCCAATTTATACTATATTTGTAATCTTTCTCATCAGGTAATATCCATTTAGAATTGGTTACAAATTTATCATTATATTTTTGAGCATTTGTAAACGAATCATCCTTAATATATTTTTCATAATCTTCTGCTTGAAATTCATCACTTACCTTATATTGATCAGTATAATCAACAAACATTGTTAACATGTTATCTGATATAGTTACTTCATTACTAGAGAAGATATTTGCTGTCCAACTACTCAACTTAATAGAAAATGTTGAAACTTCTGCAAATAAAAAAACCGAAAGCAATACAAATAATGTTGATTTAAAAATTTCTGTTACAAGTTGTTGTATTGATAATCCCTCGTCTGGTTCAAGTATTTTCATAACAAACTTAAATAATGCAAATAAACCTAATAAGGTTATTGCGATTGCTATTATTCCTTTATGAAAATTAGAAAATAATGAATTATCTGCGACACTATCTATAATATTATAAGCATTAAGTGATTTTAATACATCAAACAAAGTATCAATTAAATTGTAAATAAAATTAATTATTCCCCAACCCAATCTTCTTAAAAGGTCTAATGCTTTTAATAACATTTTTCCTCCTAAAATAAATCAATAATTAGATTAACAATAGATATTGCTAAAATAATACCAATTATACCAAACATAGTTTGAATAATTCTTTGCTTAACTCTTTGTTTTTGATCTACATCTGCTACAGCATATAATATAAATCCAATAATAAGTGAAACACCTGCTAGTGCTATACCTACTCTTAAAGCCCAATTTGAAAACGTTTGAATAGCTTTAATAATTGAATCAATATTATAATTACCCCCATCTAATTTATCAATTTTTAATAAACTTACACTACCACTAAGTTTTTCACCTATGGTATTTAGCATAAGTTTAGGCAATAGAAATACCTCTTACTTTTTTATTTTTATTCATATATCATTCCTCCAATCTAATATATAAAAGAGGTAGAAAAATCTACCTCTTAAGCAATTTCAGGTTCAGAATTATTAATATCCTTTGCCCTAGAAGATATGAAACTTATTTTTTCAGCAATTACACTAGTTCTTTTAGCTTTCTCGCCATTTTCTTTTTCGTAAACACTAGTTTCTAGTCTGCCTTTAACTCCTATCATGTCTCCTTTTTTGCAATATTCTGAAGTTGATTCTGCCATGTTGTTCCAAATAGTACAATCAACAAAATCAGTTTCATATTCTCCATCAGAGTTTTTATAACTTCTTGGAATAGCAATAGTTATGTTTGTAACTTTCTTACTATTTTCTAATTCCTTTACCTCTGGATCACTAACAAGTCTTCCAACACACATATAATTATTCACTATAATATCACCTTATCCTTTCTTACATTTCATATTCATTGTGAATACCTAATTTTATTTTTGTTATTTTTTCATAAGTCTTTTCAATAGACTTTTCATTAAATATTTCTTTATACTTAGAAACTTGTTCATCAGTCAATGAAATTGTTTCACCTTGTTCATAGTCATCTCCAACAATTAAAAAAGGTCCGAAGATTATATCTCTTCCTACCTCTCTGTTTGGACCCATACCATTGATTTTACCTTCTTCATTACAAATAATAACAGCATCTTCTGTATCAGGTATATAATAATATTCTATATAACCCTCTACTTGCTTTTGTAATGAATTTAATGTATTAGGAATTTCTACTTCAACTGGTAATTCATTTTCTTTTACAAGTAATGCTCTAAGTTTTTTCTCCATCTAAATCCCCTCCTTTCATATTTCATTACCCTCAAATTCTTTAACAAGACTTACTCTTCCCATTTCTTCAATAACATAAGAATCATCAAATTCTCTAATTACTGATGGATATTCTAAATCTTGTTCTTCTTCATTTTCACTTTCATAACTACATTCTTCATAGTCATCATAATTTTCTCCAATCCTCGCAAAACGATAAGACATTTCGTTATCTTTTAAATGATTGAGTCCTGATTCAATAGCTTCAACACTTTGATAACTTCCATACCACTTAATCCAACTCCATCCAAAATAAACTGCATAATCGTTTTCAGCTTTGAATTTTAAATTATCTAGTAAGTTATAATCACCATGTTCTAGATTACTTAAATAATTTTTTACATATTTATTTAATTCTTTAAAGCCCTTTTTAGTTGTCATAATTCTAACTTCAGATCTATAACCCATAAGTATCTCCTCCAAATTCTTTTAAAATTTCTTCCATTTCTCTTTTTTCTTCTTCAGTAGGTTCTTTAGATTCACATCTCTTTCCATTCCAAACCATAACACCATCTGAATCATATCTAATACGAGGACTTTTTCTACAGTTAATAATATCATCATAATTATCAGATATTTTTGTTACAGTAATAAAATTTTGCATTCTATTATTAACAGAATAAGAATTCAAATATCCTTTAATAAATACTTTATTATTTACAAAAAAATAATCAAGATTCTCATAATATAGATCTCTTGATATATTTAAACTTATATATACTTTACTATTAGAATTGTTTGAATATTTTTTAGATACAATACTAAATTTAACATATTTATCATCTTCATTTATATCCTTAATAACATTTATATTTCCAGATATAATAACTTCATTATAATCTATACCATTCATAATCAAATCCTTTCTGTATAAATATTTATACTAATTTAAATTATTATTTATATTCTTGTTATATTAATTCTTTATATTATATTATTATATTATGTGTGACAAAATCATCACCCCTAGATGGACATTTTCATCACACCCTGATGGACAAAATCATCACACTGTGACATTTTCATCACACCCTGACAAAGGTAAAAATATTTTTCTAACATTACGGTTATACTCAATAATAATATACTTTTCTTCTTCAAGTTCACTTAACAATCTAATTATTGTTCTAGGAGTAACATTAAGGTTTTCTGCAAGATATTTATTAGTAGCAAAACAATAACCATTCTTATAACATAATAGTTGAATATCTCCATATAATAATTTTGCATTGCTACTTAACTTTGTATCATTTTTAATTGATAAAGGTATCTTAGAATATTTCTCATACACTAATAATCCACCTTATCAACTAAGTATCCTATAAAGATGGTTTGTTTATCTTTTGTACCCCTCTTACAAGTAATAAGCGTAATTGTATTTTTATATCTATTTCTAACTATTTCAACTTTACCATCTTTAGATGTATCATAAGAATTATTAAGTTTATAAATATATTTAATTCCATCATAATAAATATAAATTAGTGAATCTTCTTTTAATTTATATATATTTCTAAAAAATGAAACACCACTAGTTCCATTATGACCTGCTAGTATTAAATTACTATTTTCAACATTAGGCATTTGTGAATGTTCAATTATTTGTATATTATATTTAACATTATTATATCTACTATTGTAATCAACAAGTCCTCTTTTTAAATCTATACTTGGTATTTCAAGAATAGCAATATAATTATAAGATGGTGAGGAAGATTTTTTGCTATCTTCCTCTTTTGGTTGCTCTTGAGGAATATTTTCCTCAGAGTGTTCTTCTTCTATAAAGAAGTCATCTACCATCTTTACTTCTTCAACTTCTTTCTTTGTACTTTTATAAATATCTAAAGAAACTAAAAAAATAGAAAAAATAATAAGAAATATTCCGATTAGTAAAATAATCTTATTTTCTTTTCTTCTTTTCATATATAATTATCCCCAATCCTACTAGACCGATTGATAAAGAAATAATATATTTAGTATAATCTTTATTTAAATTAGTATTAGGTACTTCTACTTCTTCTAAATTATTAACTAAAGTAGATGTTATTACCTCACCATCCTTTTCTACTTTAAAATAATTTTTATCATTATTCAAAATATAATTTTCTAGTGTTGAAATTTCTTTATAATAATAACTTCCATATTCTAACTCTACTTCAATAATACCATTTTCATCAGTAGTATATTCATCTAGTAAATTATCATTTAAATCATAAATACCAATAACTACTCCAGCTAGTGGATTATTGTCAGAATCTACCTTATTAATTACTATTTTAGACTTTATTTTTGTATTAGTCATTTCAGATTTTATTATTTCTCCATTTTCCTTAATTTCAAATTCAATTTTATCAGTATTTAAAATATATCCTTTTGGAGCTTCTTTTTCTAAAATAAAGTATTTATGTCCTGCTGGTAAATTATCAATAATAACTTTACCATCTTTATCAGTTATATATTCACCAATAAGTTTTTCTTCATCATCATTTAAATAAATCTCAATTTTAGTATTTGGAATAGTATCTGATGTTGTAAAATCTGTTTTATTAAATTCTAATTTTCCTTTAGATAATTTATTTGCGAAATTAAATACTTTAGATATTACTGCTGTGTATTGATCTTTGTATTTAAGTTCTACTTCATATTCCTTAGAATCAATTACATGATTATCATTTGTTTCTAATTCTTTTAAGAAATATTTACCTAGTTTTAAGTTCTCAATTTTAGCATATCCATTTGAATCAGTTGTTACTTCTTGAACTAACTTTTTATTCTCATCATAAAGTCCATATTTTACCTTTTCAAGTGATATTTCATCATAAGAAAACTTATTATCATTAATAACTAATTTTTCACCTTTTTTATGTATTTCAATAAGTCCTTTAACTGCTTTATTTTCAAACTTAGTTTCAAATAATACACCATACTTATCATCTTTAATTAAGTTAGAGTTTTCCCCTATTTCAAATTCTTGTGATTCTTTATTCCACAAATAACCATCAATAACTTGATCTACCTCTTCTAATTTATATTTTCCAGAGATTAAAGGATATGGTGTAATTAATACTCCATTAGAATCTGTTTTAAATTCACATAAAGTTTCTGCTTTAGGATACGTTACAGTTTGACAAACATAATCATTACTAGCAAGTGATTTAATTTTAAAAGATATTCCACTTCTTGGAATAACCTCTCCTGTATCTTTATCAACTTTAATTACTTTTAATTTAGCAGTTATTTCAGCATTTGAAATTAACTTATATGTATTAGAATCAGTATTATCACCTACAACAAACTCAAAATCATCTACTTTTTCATAATTTGGTGTACTAGTTATTTGTTTAAATGTATAACTACCATAAGGAAGTTTAATTTCTGCATAACCATTTTTATCAGTAGTAATTTCATTAACTAAACAAACATTGTTATTTTTTTCTCTTAATTTGTTACTACTTCTTAACATAGGTCTATAATTACAATTATTTAAATATACCTCAAAAGTTACATTAGGTTCTGGAGTTAATATACCTGTTTTTGAATTTGCAAAAACTTTAAATAAAGTAAGATTTGTTTCTTTTACTTTTTCATATACATCTAAACTTTCAAGTAATACATTCTCATTAAGTATAAATGAATATTTATTTTTGTCTAAAGTATAACCTTTGCTTGGAGTTATTTCCTTAATATAAAATTCTCCTAAACTTGGCAAATAATCACTTATTGCATATCCATTAGAATCTGTTTTTAACTCTCCTATTTTTTCATTATTAGTAGTATATATTCCATAGATAGCATTTTCTAAACTAGCATTTCCCTGAGGAAAACTTTCTTTAGTTTCACTATCAAGTTTATATATTTCTACTCTTCCACCAATAACATCTAAATTAAATAATGCAGGAAGTGGATCATAATATCCTACTCTCATAACATTCTGTGATCCATCTTTAAAATATACTATAGGTGGTGCTGAATGTTTTGTTGCATTTTTTACTAAGTTTACTTTTGCTTTACCAATTCCAGTAGCTGTTAAAATTAAATTATTACCTTCAATTTTAGCATTAACATTTTCAGTTGATGAAACTTTAAAATATTTTAAAACATCATTTGAATCTGTTAGTGTTTTACTTTGTCCAAGTGGTATTGATAAATCAGAAATATTAAAATTAGGTCTAGTATAATGATTTTTAACCAACATATCCATTTCAGCAATTTCATCAGCAAACTTATTTGGTAAATCTTTACCATTTAAAGTATCAGTAAAAACAAATTTATTTTGTGGTTCAATAGTTCTCCAAATCATTAATTGAGTTATTGCATACCATTTATTGTTAGAATGATTAAAACCATTTTCATTATATTGATAGCCATAATATGCAAGTAAAGCTATTCTATCCCATTGTTCTTCTGTTATATTTAAAACACTTGCAAAATCACTTCTTGCTATATTGTAATAAGGTAAATTATTATCAATATCTACAAATGGTTGTAAACAATACATAAAAGCATTGTCTTCACTTCTTCTCATAAATCTTGCTTGTTGATATTTTATATAGCCATCATTTCTATATTTTCTTATAAAAATGTTAGAAATATGTTCTGATGGCCAAATAGCTTGTCCTGTATATTTTTCTGCATGAACTTCTTTAATACCTAAAAAAGACACAAATAAAAATACACCAATTAAAGTGTATTTAAGAATTTTTCTTTTCAATTAAAATCCCTCCTTTAAAAAAAGACATCACTTAAGATGTCAAAATGTTTTAAGCATTTCACCTAAATAAGTTCCAGCATAACTATTTATGCTAGTACATGAATATCCCAATCCTTGTTCAAAATATTCTTGACCTTTAGATTCACATGCTTCTTTTGTTTTCTGGTCTGTTTTATATTCATCTATAGAAAAATCTACCCTTGCCCATGACCACATTGGTTTATAATAATAATCATATTCACTTATTCCAAGTTCCTCCCAAGCTTCTTTTTTTACATCTTGTTTCTTTTCTTCTACCACTGTAGTATTCTGTTTAGTATTATTATTTTTTGTACTATTATCAGACTTCTTATTCTCTTTTTTTTCTTCAGGTTGCTTATTTACTTCTGGCTTAGGATTTTCTTCTTGTATTGGTGTTTCTTCTATTATTTCATCAGTATTAGATTCATCATCAGATATATCATTATCTTTAATTTCTACTTTATCATAATTAGTACCACTTTCTGATGGTTTATCCAACTTTATGTTTTTAGAATATAATGCAAAACAGACAATACCAGTAATAACTACTAATATAATTATTGCTGATATAATAATTTTTTTCATAAGTAAAACACCTCACTATGATGATACCATCATTTTTTCAAAAGTACAAACCCTCTCTTTTTACAGAATAATGGTTTCATTTTTACTTTATTGGCAATAACATAATTTCTAGTATTTTCCTTAGTAAAAAGTTTTTCATAATCTCCTTTTAAAATGATATCTTCCATCTTTTTTAAAGCATCATCTGAATTTTTACCTTTTACATTTATTTCAATTTCTTTTTCTATTTTTAAACTAATTACATAATCTTTTTCTTTCATAATCTTTTCCTTTCTTTTTTATATAATTGTTGATATTTTACCTAATACCTTCAACAAAGGATTAATACTAAACGATTGATAGTTAATCAATTCCACGAGTCTATGCTCTTCTGTGGTTCTCACAGGACTGTACCCATTATTTGAGATTGTGGCTATACAGGAGTATCATTATACCTATTATTTATCATCGCATAAGATAGAACTACTATCTTTTTATAGTCAGATTTTAATCGTCAAGCGAATCTACTAAAGTGCTAACCGTTTCCGGTTATAATAGGAATGTATTTAGTACATGCAATTAAGTTTTCAAAGATCAAGTGAGAAAAGATAAAATATATCCCTCTCACTTGTTTGGCACTTTGAAAGCAAAAAGTATAGTCTAAAATTTAAATTTTTTTGATATTTTTTCTATAGCAATATCTATTGAGAACTTAATAGCCATTTTAGTACAATTTTCTTCTATAGCAATCTCGTCATAAGTCTTATCTTCAAAAAAGTATTTTTTTAATCTTCTTTGCTGAATATTTGGTAATTCATTAATTGCATTTTTGATTATTTCTCTATTAATATTGTTTTCTACTTGTTCATCAACACTTAAAACATAATTTATTGACTTATGATATAAAGTTTCTTCATACACATCATTGTATTCAATATACTTTCTTATTTTATGAATCTGAGAAATATCTTCTAATTCAAACTTATCAAATGCTTCATAAATTTCTTTTGATATTATTATTTCTTGTAGTGTATTTTTGCTATCTTTAAATTTTAATATGTAACAATCATTTTCTCTTACTTCTAATGTATAAGGATTATATTTATCCTTATTTCTTTTTTCGTGTTTATCCATTTTTATCTCCTTATCAATTTTTTTTAAATTGATAAGTGGTGGTCCACGAATAAATATGTAAACAATTATTAAACTAAAAAAGGTGTCAAAAATATCCCTATCAAGAATATCTTTGACACCTTTAAAAACTATAATATCAATAAATATACGAGTATGTTTTATACTGCTTTTTTTCGCCATAAGCATCACCTTAGCAATGTTTAAATACTGCTAAGGCAATTAGTAAGGCACTACATATAATCTAATCACCCATTATAAATAATAATGCAATTTTCTGACTGTGGAAATTATACTTTCACATGATGCATTACTAAGTATAACTTTCATTGCTTCCTTTTTTCTACATATTTTTTTCACTTCCTAAAAAATAAAACAGCAATAACAAAAATGTCATTACTGCTTTAAAAATATTACTAACGTCTGTTAGCTTACTACAATTAAATTATAACATTTATTTTATCAAAAGAAAAGAACCACATCTTGTGATTCTAAATATTTTTAATTGCATTTTCTAGTAAATTAATGAACCTTTTAATGTCATCTCTTTCTAGTGATACATTAAAAAATTCTGTTGATCTATCATAATGAAATTCTATTTCAACTAATTCATAGTTAAATCTATCTTTCCAAAATAAAAACTTAACAGCTGAATCTAAGAAATCAATTTTCTCAAATGTTTCTTTTTTATCTTCTTTAGAATGATAACATTTTTTAAATCTGTCTAATAATTTATTAAATTCAGTTTCTGTCATTATAAAATTATCTATTTTAGAAGAAAATGATGGATTTTGAATTCCAAACTCAATTGTGTATTTATCATTCTCTTTATTTATAATATTGAATAGTAATGTGCTACCATTCTCCCCTATATAATAATTATCTCTATAATTAAAACTAAATCTTGTATTCCAATTTAAACTATAATAATCTGATAAACACCACTCTACTTGTGTTGCATAGAAATCATAATTCTTTTTTTCTATTTCATTTATAGGAATAAAACAATTATAAATATTGTTCTTTCTTAAATAACAAATTTTAGTAAATATTTTTTCAATTTCATATATATCTTCATCATTATTGAAATCATAATTAGATAAATCTTTTTTTAACTTCTTAGTATAAATATTATCTTCATATAATTTAGAAAATAATAATACATTACTATAGAAATTATAAAGATACATTCTAATGAATCCAACACTATATTTTTCTATTGATTCCATTTGATGATTTGAAGTATTCATATCTTCTTTGCATAATATTATTTTTGAATACTTATTTGTTAAACTTTCTTCAATAGTTAAAAGTTGTTCAACATTATCAATATAGTAATTATTTCTAATATGACTAATATATTTATCAAGATTTTCTAGAAATCTTTCTTCTGTTGTTATTTCTTCTTTGCCAAATTTTAACTTACTTGCTTTTACCTTTCCTTTTTTTATTTTTACTACTAATGAATGTAATTCTTTTGTACTAAGTAATTTTAATAACTCACCACTATTTAAATATACATCGCTTACTGCATACTGCTTCATTCTCTTTGTTTGTTCCGTATCTGGAACAATCCATTCTTTTTCCATTTCGTTCTCCTTATTAAAAATATTTTGTACTGCTATATCTATTATATCACATTTTTAGTCTATTTCCCCAAGATTTATGAATATACCCCAATTTAATGGGAAAATTATATTAGGTGAATTTATATGATGGTGAAAAGACTTAGGGAAACTAGGGAGAATTTAGATTTAAAACAAGTTGATTTAACTGATTTATTTGGTGTAACATACTCTACTATATCAGGATGGGAAACTGGTAAAGATACTATACCATTAAAGCAATTAATTAAGTATGCAAATAAATATAGTTTTAGTTTAGATTATCTATTAGGGTTAACAAATAATAATATTGAATATGATGACTTAGTTATAGATTTAGATGTTCTCGCTACTAATTTAAAGAAGATGAGAAAGCAATATGGTAAAACACAACAACAAATAGCTGATATAATAAATACAAGTCAATCAAGTTATGCTCATTATGAAAATGCTAGAAATTTAATGCCATTATGTTTTTTATACAATCTATCTAAAATATATAAAGATGTTTCTATAGATAAAATGTTAGGAAGAAAAAAGAAGTAGATTATTCATTAAAAATATACTACTTCTTTTTTTATAATAACCTTATCACTCTTCATCAGCAATCTTTTATTTTTTAATTATTTAATGTAGTTAATGCTCTCATTATTTTATCTATATCAGTATTTTCTAATTCTTGTATAATGTGTAAATATGTTTTTTGTGTAGTAGACATACTAGCATGTCCTAATCTGTGTGCAACACTAGCAATTGAAACACCAGCATATAATAATATTGAAGCATGAGTATGCCTTAATCCATGTATAGTTATAATTGGTATTTCTACATTCAAACAATGTCTTCTCAATATATCATTAATTGTAGAATTATATATTTTTGAATTAATAAAAATTGGCTCTTCGTTAGGAAGATTTTTTATTAATTCAGAAAATTGTATTACAGTTTGCCAATCCAATTGTACCTTTCTCTCAGAAGACTTATTTTTAGTTGGCTCAAAACCTCCATTTTCCTTATAATTCCAAGTTTTTTCTATATTTAAAGTTTGATGTGGGAAATCAAAATCATCAGGTGTAACTGCTAAAGCTTCAGAAAATCTTAATCCAGTTTTTGCAATTAAATAAATTAACCAGTCATAATTAATTTCACTACCTAAATTCAAATCAGAAATAAGCTTTTGCAATTCAAATTGATTTAAATACTTTTCCTTCTTCGTTCTGGGGGTCTTTCCTTTAATAATTGCCTTTCTAGTAGGATCTCTATTTATTAGTCCTTCATCTACTGCATCTAATATAGAAGTTTTTAATTGATGATGAAAATCCATAGTACTTTGTCTTTCATGATTTTCAGCATATTTATTTAATATTTCTTGATACGTTATCCTGTTTATTTCATTTATTTTCAAAGTCGGAGCTATTTCTTTCAACCACTTTAAAGTTAATCTATATTTTTGCATTGTAGAATTTCTTATAGCACCTTCTTTATATATTTCAATCCATTTTTCATAATATTTGTAAAATATCTCATTACCATCGTAAGTTATCATTATTATCATTTCTCCTTTTTAATTCTTTATGCTGATGAAGAGTGATAAGGTTATCTAAGTTAGTAAATAATTCACCAATTTTATTTTGTTCATTAACTTCTAAAGGCATTTTCAAATCAAAATTTGATAATACTTCTTTAGTAATAGTTTTAATTGTACCTCCAGGAGCTGATTTTGCTTCTTCCAAAAATTTGGTTTTTATAACGTATGACCAAAAATTTTTATTAATAGAATTTTTGTATGAATCAAAATATAAAACAGTTCTATCTAAATATGCATCATATTGCGTAATTGCCACCCTTCCTATTGTTCCTTGCAATGTTACAATTACAGATTGTTTTGGTATAAATACACTCATTGGTTGAGCAACTTTACTTATCCTTTGTTTTGTTTCATTTACTAATTTCATGTCATTCCCAACATCTGCAACTTGTACAAATGGCATTGAGCCTAAACCATCATACCATTCTGCTTTACCATATGGTTGTGGGAATGAACCTCTTCTGAATGTTGCATAGTCTGATAACTTACGTTGTTCCCAAGAATAGAAAATATATGTACACTTACGTTGATGAAGAGTGATAAGGTTATCTATATTAGTAA
>ENA-OPAY01000023-OPAY01000023.1-human-gut-metagenome-genome-assembly--contig:-NODE-23-length-35050-cov-4.790341_pt1 | contig 35050 bp, 39 predicted proteins | sample MGYA00241064_ERZ501444 | MGnify/ENA primary metagenome ERZ501444 (study PRJEB25962, sample SAMEA2042573) | human gut metagenome | biome: human gut; feature: human-associated habitat; material: faeces... | reverse complement strand
AATGTTAATATTAATATTTATGTAATGGATAATTACTTTGATTATTTGATTTTACCTTCAGGTAATAAGATTACTAGTAAAGTTTATAGCTATTCGGCTAGTGAGAATGGAGAATATAAATTTGTTATTTATAATAAACTAGGAGAAAAGACTGAGAAGACGATTAGGGTTAGAAATATTGATAAAGAAAGGCCGGTAGCATCTTGTTCTGGAACGTATGGAAATGGAGTTAGTAAAATTAATGTTAAAGCAACGGATAATGTGGGAATTTCTAGATATTTAATAAATGGGAATAGTTATGTAGATAAGAGTGTTACAATAGATAAGGAAATTAGTATAGCTAATGTTACGGTTTATGACTTAGCTGGAAATAGTAGTAGTATTAGTTGTAGTTTAAAGAAAATTGATGCTTCTTCGGGTAAGCCATCAACAGGTGGTAATAATAGTTATGGAGAAGTACCGGGTAAGCCATCAACAGGTGGTAATAATAGTTGTGGAGAAGTACCGGTTAAGGTTAATACATTGGGTTGTTGGGGAGGCTATGTATTAGAGCAGAATATTGATTTTACTTATTATTTAATGGGAGTTATTTGGGGAGAATTTGGATATGATGTTAATACTTTAAATACATATGAGGAATTTTATAAGGCTTTTATTATTGAGGTTAGAACTTATTCTTTATTTCGTGGTAAGTATTGGGATCATCCGGAATATATTAATATGAGAAATTGCTCTTCTGATCAAAATTATTGTGATATAAAGAAAGGCTGTTATAGGTATAATACTCAAGAAATGTTTAATCTTTGTATTAATAATGCTGTATCTAGAGGAACGGTTTTAAATGGAAAATTTAAACCTTATTATACAGCTAATCAGTGTGCTGATAGGGTTACAACAAATTCTGGAAGTGGTAATAGTTCTGGAAAACCTAAATTTACTGTAAGTAATAGTAAATGGCCGGACTATATGAGTAAGGTTGGTACTAGTAATGCGACAGTAAATAAGTGGAAAGGTTCAGTTTCGAAGAAGTTTTATGATAAGCTTTATAGTTTAGTTACGGAAACTCAAGGAATGATTATTAAGGATAAGAATAATCAAGTAGTAAAAATTGGGTATACGGCTTGTAATAAAGAAAAAAATGATGAGCATTTTTGTAGTAGTAGAGATGTTATGAAGTTATCTAAAAATAAAACAGCATTAGAGATACTACAGGGATTTTCTTTAAAGTATGAGGGGGTTCATATTAGTTGTTATAAATAGAAAAACCTATATTTGATATGTACTTTGTTTATGTAATACAGGATCAAATATAGGTTTTTAATTATTATTAGTAAGCTTCTTTATATATTTGCTTATTAAAATTGTGAGTACCATCATTTAGTTTGGATAGTTCATTATAGTTTATTAAGAAGTAAGTATCACGGTTAGCATTAAACTGACTAATAGGATCATCCCAGGTAGCGTCTAAATGAACCCATACGCCGTTTATGTGTACAAGATTCCAAATATGAGTACTGTTACTTATTTTGTAGTTTTCAATATTTAGGGCATTAAGAAAGATTGCCATAGCATCAGAGTAACCACTACAGATACCATATCCTTGAATTAATACCCCATAGGCAGTATTTGATTTGTAGGTATTATCTTGGATATTTTTAGTTTTTAGGGTATCATATTCAGTATTATTTATAATGTTATCGTGAATAGTTTTTATTTTTTCTTCATTGGTCATATCTTTTCTTATGAGGGTATTTATAGTATTGTTTACAACGTAGTTTATTTCAGTAATTTCTTCTTTAGTGTAGATATGTTCAATAATTAAGGAAAATTTACCTCGTTCATTGTATGTAAATGAGATAGTTTTAAAACTGTTATAGGGATGAACAAAGTTATTAATTATTGAGAGGGTTTCTTCATCTTCGGCAATATATTTTAGATCGTTAACACAATTTTTATATTCTTTGGTACATTCTCCATCAGCATATTCGCTACCAGTATTAATAACGTAATATATATAATCAATTAATTCTTCTTTATTAGAGACGTCATCCGTGTAGTTTTTAATATAACTAAAATTGCTGTCTAGGTAATAATCATTAGCTTTGGCAATAATATATTCTTTTTTGAGGATTTTAGTTTCATAGAAATCTTTTACTTTTTCGGGATAGAAGTTAACAATAGTAACAATAGCAATAGCTAGAATGCCTAGGATGGCAGTGAAGTATTTCAATATATTCCTCCTTTATTTATATAATTCTTTTTTAAATAATTCTAGATTATCATTCATAATAGTTAAATATGTTTCATTGGTATTAGTAACGCCACCATCTATACTGTACATATCATTAATAGTTAATAATTCTAGATTATCATCTTTAATTAAATTTTTAACAGTATTATTGGATTCTTTATTAGCTGAATAAATGTATTTTATTTTTCCTTCGTGAATTAATTTTTTTACAAGGTTTACATCTGATTGTTCAATAGTTTTAACGGGTATTTTTAGGGTTTCTCCTACTTTGATACTACCAGTATTTTTATTATTATAGGTTAGAATGTCACTGATTGAGACATTGTATTCGTTAGATATTTCTGAGAGAGTTTTATCATCTTTGATAGTAATGTTAATGATTTGTTCTTCTAGGGTAATAACTTCAATGTTATATTTTTCTAGGAACTTAAATAATTCATTGTCAGCAACTATGGTATTATATTTGGCATCTTTTAAAGTATCTTTGTAGAGTGCATCTAATTTTGATAATTCATATTTTAGAACTTCATATTTGTCTTCAATGCCGGTTTTTTCTTTGTTTGATATTAGATAAGGGTTACTAATATTTTCTTTTAGACTGGTGGTAATGTTTTTAGCCATCATTAGATAATTATAAGGATTTAACCATAATTCTTCGATAGAATAGTTATAGTTCATACCTAGTGAGGTATCTATTAGATATAGATTTTTGTTTTTGTTAATCATTTTTACAGCATAATTACGATCGATATCTTGGCTGTTAAAGACAAATAGACTACCTTTGGCAAATTCGGTTAGTTTTTTATCAGATAGGGTGTAATCTTTAAAGTTAACACCATTAGGGTAGATACTATAGATCTTTGAATGATCTTCATATAAATATCTTATTAGATAACTAATGGGATATGTTGTTGTATATACGTCAATATCTTCCATTGCATCACTTTTAAAAATAGAACATCCGGTTAGTAAGAATATACTTAATAATAATAAACATATTTTTTTCATTTTTATTCCTCTTTTCATTATATATACATTTTATCAAATTATGAGAAATTTGTAAATTTATTTTATTATTTTATTTTAGAATGTTAAAATATTTGAGGGTATTTAAATATTTAATTTATGATTTATAATAATAATTAATAAGAGAATTAAACAAATGTATGAAGAAATATATTGACAAACGATTGTTCACATAGCGTATTTAGATAGCTATGGTAAGAGGATACTGGTAAAAATTAGATTATATCTTTAAAATATGTGTAAATTAAGTTGATTATATTTTTTTACAATGGTATAATTTTTTTAGAAGGTGGTAGAATGAAAGTATTTAAAACATTGAATTTTAATCCGACAAATATTAATCTTTATTATGAGGCTTTTACTCATACTTCTTATAGTAATGAGAATCCTTCTTTTACTAGTTATGAGAGATTAGAATTTTTAGGGGATGCAATATTAGAATTTATTGTGAGTGAGTATTTGTATAAGGAGAGACATTTACCGGAGGGATTAATGACTAAGATGAGAGCGTGTTATGTATGCGAAGAGGCTTTGGCAACTTATGCCCACGATTTGAAGTTTGAGGATGATATTAAACTTGGTAGTGGGGAGAATGAGGCTAATAATACTATTTTGGCAGATGTTTTTGAGGCGTTTGTAGCTGCTACTTATTTAGATATGGGATTAGAATTTACTAAAAAGATGGTATTAGATATTGTGACGAAATATATAGATAAGAATATTAACTTTTTACACGATTATAAATCAACACTTCAGGAATTGGTACAGACTACTAAAAAGAGTGTAACTTATGAAATTGTGAGTGAAACTGGTCCTGCTCATAATAAGCATTTTGTTTGTGAAGCAATTGTATCAGGGGTAGTTTTAGGTCACGGTGAAGGAAGTAGTAAGAAAGCGGCAGAACAGATGGCAGCAAAAGATGCTTTAGCTAAGCAGGCAAAGTAGGAGGATATATGTTAAAGGTTAAAGATGTCGTTAAAAAGTATGGTGATTTAGTAGCAGTAAATCATCTTAGTTTTGAAGTTTTAGATGGAGAGATTTTTGGACTTTTGGGACTAAATGGGGCTGGAAAAACAACAACTTTTAGAATGATTTTAGGACTTATTGATGATTATTCTGGAGAAATTACTTTAGATGGTAAAAAGATAGATTATAGTATTAGTGATAAAATAGGTTTTTTAACTGAGGAGAGAAGTTTACTTCTTAAGTTGACGGTTTTGGAACAAATTACATATTATGGAGTTCTTAAAGGGATAGAAGAAGATAAAATCCAGGAAAAGTTAGATTATTGGTTAGATAAATTTGATATTAAAGAATATAAAAATAAGAAGATTAAAGAATTATCTAAAGGTAATCAGCAAAAGGTACAATTTATATCAGCAATTATTAATGAACCAAAATTATTAATATTAGATGAACCTTTTTCAGGATTAGATCCAATTAATGTAGAGTTATTTAAGAAGATTATTTTGGAGTTAAAGGAAAAAGGAACAAGTATTATATTTTCTTCACATAGAATGGAACATGTGGAATTATTTTGTGATAGGTTAGTAGTTTTAGTAAAAGGTAAGTGTGTATTATCAGGATATTTATCAGAGATTAAGAAAAATTATAAAAAGAAGAATGTTTATGTATGTGGAGATATTTCAGTAGATAAATTGTTAAAGGAAGAAGGAGTTGAAAAAATAGATAGGATTAAAGATGAGTATGTTATTTCAATTAAGGATGATAGTTATGTAAAACCTTTATTTAAAGCAGTTAGTAAATTTGATAATATAACTAAGTTTAGTGTAGAAGATCCTAGTTTGAATGAGATATTTATTAGTATAGTGGGTGATAGTTATGAGCAATAAATTAAAGTTTTTAACTAAAATGAGTTTAAATAAGAAGATTAAAACTAAATGGTTTTTAGTAGCTAATGGATTGTTTTTATTATTGATTGTAGGACTTATAAATATTGATTCGATTATTAAATTGTTTGGAGGCAAATTTGAACAAGAACAGCAAATTTTAGTTATTGATGAAGTTGGGGTAATGGATGAATTTAAGGCAATTTATGATAGTTATAGTGAAAAAATGATGAATACTAATAAGGGAAGTATTATTAAGTATGAGGGAACATATGATGAAGGAGTTGAAGAAGTTTCTACTTTAGATAAATTATTATTAGTAATTAGTAAGGATGAAGAGAATTATCTTAAGGCAAAATTAGTTAGTAATGAGAATGTTGGAACGATGACTAATGCAGTTATTAATGCATCTTTAGCGACAGTAAAGAATGAGTTAGTAGTTAAGAAATATAATATTACTAATGAGATGATGAATGAAATGAATTCGATGGTAGAGGTTCAAAATGTATCTTTAAGTGATAAAGATACAGAAAATGATATGATGACATCTACGATATTAGAAATTATTATGTTACCTTTATTTATGTTAATTATGTTTTTGATTCAAATGATTGGAGCGGAAGTAAATGAAGAAAAATCAACCCGTAGTATGGAAATAATTATTTCTAATGTTAGTCCGAAGACACATTTTATATCTAAAGTTTTAGCTTCTAATTTATTTGTTTTAATACAAGGTGGATTAGTTTTGTTATTTGCTTTTATAGGATTAGGTATTAGATATTTTATGAGTGGGGGTAATTTATTGGGATCTTTTGATGGAGAGATTCAACAGGTTATTGATAGTATTTCTTTAGCAGGAGTAACTAATACATTAACTTATATGATACCAATAATAATCGTTATGGTAATACTTACATTTTTGGCTTATTCATTATTAGCAGGAATACTTGCTAGTATGACTACTAATCAGGAAGATTTTCAGCAATTACAAGCACCAATTGTAATTGTTAGTTTGATTGGATTTTATTTATCAATGATGGCAGGATTATTTAAGGGAAGTATATTTATTAAGATAATGAGTTATATTCCTTTTGTATCAGCAATGTTATCACCAACTTTATATTTAATGGGAGAAGTTGGTTTAGTGGATTTAGGAATAAGCATTATACTTTTAGTTGGAACTATATATTTGTTAATTAAATATGGACTTAGAATTTATAAAGTGGGAATACTTAATTATTCACAAAGTGGTCTTTGGAAAAAAATGTTTAGAGCAATGAAGGACAAGTAATGCAATATATAGATGATTTTTTAGAATATTTAAAGGTGGTAAAAAAACATTCTTATAATACGATTATTAATTATAAGAATGATTTATGTGAGTTTTATCATTTTACTTGTAAGAAGATTTTAAAGGTTGATAAGGAATTAGTGAATAGTTATTTAAATTGTTTATATGAAAAGAATGATAGTAAGAGTACAGTTGCTAGAAAACTTTCTAGTCTTAGAAATTTTTATGAGTATTTAGGTAAGAAGGGAATTGTAGATGTTAATTATTTTAAACTTGTAAAAAATCCTAGAAAGGATATGATTTTACCTAAGTATGTAGTTTCGAGTGATATAGAGAAGATGATGCAAGTTCCTGATGTGAGAGGAGTATATGGAAAGAGAAATCTAGCTATTATGAGGCTATTATATGCGACGGGGGTTAGAGTATCTGAATTAGTTAATATTAAAATTAAGGATATAGATTTATCTGATAGAACAATTAAAATACTTGGTAAGGGTCGCAAAGAGAGAATGGTGGTTTTTGGCCATAATGCAAAGAATGCTCTTGATGATTATATTTTTAATGGTAGAGGAGAATTAAATAAGAAAGATAGCGAGTATGTATTTTTGAATAAAGATGGGGGAAGATTAAGTACAAGATATGTTAGAAAGATTTTGGATGAGACAATTATTAAAGCAAGTATTTTGCATCACGTTAGTCCACATATGTTAAGACATACTTTTGCAACAGAAATGCTTAATAATGGAGCAGATTTAGTTAGTGTTAAAGACTTGCTTGGACATGAATCACTTAATACGACTAGTATTTATACACATGTAACTGATGAGATGATAAGAAAGGTTTATAATAATAGTCATCCAAGAGCTAAGTAGGAAGGAAAATTATTATGGCAAAGTTGTATTTTAAATATGGACCAATGAAGAGTGGAAAGACAACGGATATTATTAAGACTTATTATAATTATAGAGAGAAGGATATGGAAGTAATTATTATGAAACCTGGGCAGGATAAAAAAGCGGGAGAATATATAATTAATAGGGCTTTAAGTAAACTAAAAACTGATTATGTGGTAGGTAGTGAAGAGAATATTTATATGATAATTTCTCAACATATTATGCAACATAATTTAGATTGTATTTTGGTGGATGAAGCACAGTTTTTGACACCAAAACAAGTCGATGAGTTATCAATGGTAGTTGATAATTTAGAAATACCAGTATTATGCTATGGACTTAGAGCAGATGCTTTTAGTAATTTGTTTCCTGGTAGTAAGAGATTATTTGAAATAAGTGATGTTATTGAAGAGTTAAAGGCAATCTGTAAATGTGGTGATAAGGCAACATTTAATTTAAGATTAAATAAAATAGATGGGGAATTGGTACCAGTATTTTCTGGAGAACAGGTATCTATTGATGGAATTGATTCAGAATATGATTCAGTATGTAGAAAGTGTTATGTAAAATTACGTAGAAAAACACTTAATTATAAGGATATCAATAAAAATAAATAGGAGGTATTGTAGTGAGAGTAAAAAAGGTATATTTTTCTAGAAGAGGGACTTCATTTATATTGTCTGGTACATTTATGGTACGTTTAGATAAGAGTATAAGTGGTAAATTACAGAATAATAATATAGATTTTTCGAGAAAAAATAGTAGAAGGTATTATTGTATTAGAAAACAAATATGGACAAATATTAATAGAAAGGGAAATTATTAGAAATTGGGAGAGAATATGAGGGAATTTTTACCGAATAATGTGGGGACATTAATTGATAAATTTGGAAAATTATATCCAGAGGCTAATTTATTAGAATTAAAGAAACTGGCTGTATCTGATTATGAAAAATTCTTTTTGTTAGTTGGGGTAATGTGTCAATATAAAGATGAGTTTAGTAATGAAGAGATTAATATACTTAGAAATAAAATTATGCTGCTGGAAAGTGAAAAATGTGAGTATTTAAATGCTATTCTTGGGCAGATAGCTTCGCTTACTTATCAAGGATTAGACAAATTAATTGATTGTATTTTAAGGGCTTCAGAAATAGATACGAGCGAGTATATAAAAGATGAATATGATAGAATATTTGCTTATTGGAAAGGGACTGAAAAGGGGAAATATTTTGATATTCCTAGTGGGATTATATCTGTATCTATTGATGGAGATATTATTAATACTTTGGTAGGTGAAAATTCAAAAGAAGATAGCTTATATGATGTTGCTTCGATGACTAAATTATATACGGAAGTGTTGTTGTTTAGAATTATTGATAGTGGAGATTATGAGATTACTTTAGATACTAAAATTAATACTTTAACAGATAAGTATCCATATTTACCAGATGATTTTAAAATTAGGGATTTGATTGAATTTCAAAATAATTATAGAACTACTAGAAATATAAAAGATGCTAAAAGTATAGATGATGCTAAAGAATGTCTTAGAACTTGTAGAGTATTAGAAGTAGTGAGAGGGGAATACTTATATACAGATTTACCAATAATGATTCTTACAGATGTGTTAGAATTAACTACAGGAAAAGATTATAAGAGATTACTTACAGAGTATGTTTTGTGGCCATTTAATTTAAGAGATACTTATTTGGGAAAGTTAGGACAAGAAGAAATAGGAAGATATACTGGAAGATACCCAGATGGGGTTAATGATCCAAAGGCTAATTATATGGGTGGATATTATGGACATGCAGGAATTAAAACTACTAGTAGTGATTGGATAAAATTTGCTAATGCTGTTTTAAATGATAAGATGATGATGAATAGTGAAATATTATTTGAATTATTTGGAATGGGGGAAGCAAGGTATTCAGGGTATGATTTACAGGGATTAAAAGTTATTAATTATCCAGAGAATAAGATATTAGATCAAGAACTTAGAAAGATTGGGTATAATTTAGGGATGGTAACAGATTTAATTAAAGAGAATAATAATGCCAAATTAATGGATTTAATTAATGAGATAAAGGAAGATAGAAGTAGTTTTAAGGATAATGGTTTTTTGATTGTTACACTTGATAAATATATGGATTTTGTTAAGAATATAGATAAGCATTTAATTATGGAAGGCTCTAGTAAAATGGGAAATTTTAATACGGCAGCGGAACATATAATGTATGGTGATGTTTCTATGGGAAGTTTAAGTAGTGATACGATAAGTTATATGGGTGGAGAAGTACAGGGATCTACCAGAGTGCACGGAGGAATGTGTAAGTATAGGGTTAATGGAGTTGATTATATTACTTCAGTGGGAATATTTATTGATATAGTGAACCAAATAGAAAATGCAAAGAACTATGATGAGAATAGTGGAAAAACTAAAACTGTTTTGGAATATAAAACAAAAGAATTAGGAAGTTTTACTTCATTTGATCCTAGAAGTATTATTCCTTATAATGGAGTATTCGGAGAACTTAAAGATATGGTGGGTAGAGCTAGAATTTTGGAAATGTATAAAAAAATATATAATAAAGAGTATAATCATAAAAGATAATGATTATTCTTTTTTTAGTTATTAAAATTACGTAAATGATTAGTAAAATTAATGAAATTTTCTTGATATATTTGAGGCTTTTTGATATGATTAAAAGTGCATAGGAAAGGAATGATATGAATGAAGTATGTTTATGCATTTAAAGAAGGAAATGCTAGTATGAGAAATTTACTTGGTGGTAAGGGTGCCAATTTAGCAGAAATGACTGTTTTAGGTTTACCTATACCTCAAGGGTTTACTGTTACTACTGAAGCTTGTACAGAATATTATAATCAAGGTAAGAAAATTTCAGCAGAGATAGAAAAGCAAATTTTTGATGCTTTAGCAGAACTTGAAAAAATTCAAGGAAAGAAATTTGGAGATGTTAGTGATCCACTACTAGTATCTGTTAGAAGTGGTGCTAGAGCTAGTATGCCTGGTATGATGGATACGATTCTTAACTTGGGACTTAATGATGAATCTGTAGAAGGATTTGCTAAAAAGACAGGGAATCCAAGATTTGCTTATGATAGCTATCGTAGATTTATTCAAATGTATAGTGATGTCGTTATGGAAGTTAATAAGTCTTTCTTTGAAAAAATCATTGATGAGTTAAAAGAAGAAAAGGGTATTAAATTTGATACAGAACTTACTGTTGAAGATTTGATGGAACTTGTTAAGAGATTTAAAAAAGTTTATAGTGATCACATGAACGGTGAGGAGTTTCCTCAAGATGCATGTACACAATTAATGGGAGCAGTAAAAGCTGTATTTAGATCTTGGGATAATCCTAGAGCAATTGTTTATAGAAGAATGAATGATATTCCTGGTGATTGGGGAACAGCTGTAAATGTTCAAGCAATGGTATTTGGAAATATGGGTAATACTTCTGGTACAGGGGTGGCATTTACTCGTAATCCAGCTACTGGTGAAAAGGGTATTTATGGTGAATATTTAATTAATGCTCAAGGAGAAGATGTTGTTGCTGGAGTTAGAACACCACAACCAATTACTAAATTAGCAGAAGATTTACCTGAATGTTATAAGGAATTTATTGAGATTGCTACAAAATTGGAAAATCATTATAAAGATATGCAAGATATGGAGTTTACTATTCAAGAGGGTAAGTTATATTTCTTACAAACAAGAAGTGGTAAGAGAACTGCTAGAGCAGCAATTAATATTGCGTGTGATTTGGTAGATGAAGGAATGATTACTCCAGAAGAAGCAATTATGAGAATTGATGCGAAGAGTCTTGATCAATTACTTCATCCAATGTTTGATGCAGAAGCATTAAAAGAAGGCGAAGTTATTGGACAAGCATTGCCAGCATCACCTGGAGCAGCAGCAGGTAAAGTATATTTTACAGCTGAAGAAGCGAAGAAGCATGGCAAAGGTGGTAAAGGAGAGAGAGTTATCCTTGTTAGATTAGAAACAACTCCAGAAGATATTGAGGGTATGGTAGCAAGTCAAGGCGTTCTTACAGTAAGAGGAGGAATGACTTCACACGCAGCAGTGGTTGCTCGTGGTATGGGAACTTGTTGTGTATCTGGATGCGGGGAAATTGTTATTGACGAGGCTAATAAGGTATTTACTTTGGGTGGACATACGTTCCACGAAGGCGACTATATATCTTTAGATGGATCTACAGGTAAGGTATATTGTGGAGATATTAAAACAGTAGAAGCAACAGTATCTGGTAATTTTGGAAGAATAATGGCTTGGGCTGATCAGTTTAGAAGATTAATGATAAGAACTAATGCTGATAATCCAAGAGATACTAAAAAAGCTATTGAACTTGGTGCAGAGGGAATTGGATTATGTAGAACTGAGCATATGTTCTTTGATGCAGATAGAATTCCTAAAATAAGAAAAATGATCTTATCTGAGACAGTAGAAGCAAGAGAGACAGCTTTAAATGAATTAATACCTTTCCAAAAAGGCGACTTTAAAGCTATGTATAAAGAGTTAAAGGGATTACCTATGACAGTAAGATATTTGGATCCACCTTTACACGAATTCTTACCTACTGATGAAGAAGATATTAAAGCTTTAGCAAAAGATATGAATGTTAGTTTGGAACATTTGAAAAATAAGATTGATGAGTTACATGAGTTTAATCCGATGATGGGACATAGAGGATGTCGTTTAGCAGTTACTTATCCGGAAATTGCTAAAATGCAGACTAGAGCATTAATGGAAGCAGCTATTGAAGTACACGAAGAAGAAGGTTTAGACATTACCCCAGAAATAATGATTCCATTAGTTGGAGAAAAAAGAGAACTTAAATTTGTAAAAGATGTTGTTATTGAGGTTGCTGAACAAGTTAAGAAAGAGAAAAAGTCTGATATTCAGTATCATATTGGTACGATGATTGAGATTCCTAGAGCAGCTTTACTTGCTGACGAAATAGCTACGGAAGCAGAATTTTTCTCATTTGGTACAAACGATTTAACACAAATGACATTTGGATTCTCTAGAGATGATGCAGGTAAATTCTTAGATGCTTATTACCAAAATAAGATTTATGAATTTGATCCATTTGCTAGATTAGATCAAAATGGCGTTGGTAAACTTGTTAAGATGGCAGCTGAACTCGGTAGAAAGGCAAGACCTGATATTCATCTAGGTATTTGTGGAGAACATGGTGGAGAACCTTCTTCAATTGAATTTTGCAATAATGTAGGCCTTGATTATGTTTCTTGTTCACCATTTAGAGTGCCAATTGCAAGACTTGCTGCAGCACAAGCTGCTATTAAGGCGAGAAATAATTAGAATGCAAAAGCGTGATTAAATAAAAAGACTAGAAGAAGTGATTTGAAGAAAATTTACACGAAATAAAAAGCGTGTAGATTTTTTATATGTTAAAATTAATATAAGGAGGATATGTATGGCAAGAGAATATAGAAATTTTACGAGAGAAGAAAAAATTAAGGCTGTAAAAATGGTTTTAGTTGTCGCAGTACTAGTTTTAGGTGTTGGTTATGTCCTTACTACTATTGACTTAAAAGTAAATGATGATATTACAGTTAGTCCAGATGATAGTAACTTTGATGTTAATTTTACTAAGAGGAAATTATGATGATAACTACGTTTCTTTTGGAGGATTCACATGGAGAATACTACAAATAGATGAAAATGGTAATCTAAGAATTGTATTAGATGGTGTAATAAGTGGGACAACATCTAAATATAGAGATAGTGCTTCTGCTGATACAATAGATTTAGCTAAAGAAATGCTTGCTTATGGTAATAGTAATATTAAACCAATTTTAGATAATTGGTATCAAAATAATCTAGCATCTAATTCTGATAAAATTGTAAAATCAAATTTTTGTGTAAACTTTGATTATTATACAAGAAAATCATCAGGTACATATGCGAATGTTAATTATTTTCAATCATATGAAAATTTAGACCAAGATAGTAACAATTATTTTCCAATACTAGTTTGTCCTAGTAAATATATTACTCAAGAAAATATTGGATTAATTAGTGCAGAAGGAGTTGTTTTAGCAGGAGGCGCTTATAAGAAAAATAACACTTCATATTTCTTATATAATTCTGGTATTGATAATTACTACTGGACATTATCTCCTGCATATTACGATCCAACATATAAAAATGGAAATGTCTTTATTGTAGATAAAAATGGAGCTCCTACTGACTGGACTAGAAATTTATTAACGAATAGTTATTATATAAGACCAGTCGTAACAATAAACGGCAATTTTGAAATGACAGGAGATGAGACAATTAATAATCCTTATCAGTATAAATAAAAGTTTATAGATATATTTACTTTCTATAAACTTTTTTTCTATTTCAAATTTTGATTTATATATTTCATAAGAACTTCTGTTATCTTTTCTGCTGGCTCTTTGCAATCATTATTTAACCATTCTAATATAACATGGTATCCACCCTCAAGAATATAAGTTTTCTTATATTTTGTTTCTGTTCTATTAGACATTTTGCTATTTAATATTTCAGTAATAATAGGCAAATTTAATAACTTTTTTGGAAATGTTGGATCAATATTTGCATTAAAAATAATCTTATACGTTTTTTTGTTATTATTTAGATAGTCTAATATATTATTTAATCCTTTTATATTATCAGTGTCTTTACATTTTTCTTCTATTTGAACAAGCAAGTCATTTTGCATTTCTGTTAATAAATCATATTGTGATTCATAATATTTATAGAATGTACTTCTATTAATATCAGCAGTTTCACATAATTCTCTAACATAAATTTTTTGAATATTTTTCTTTTCTAACATTTCAATAAAAGTATCTTTAATAATTTTTTTAGTCATTGAAACACGACGATTATCTTTGATATTCATAAATAATTTACTCCTTTCATTTATTAAATAAACATATATTATTTTAATGTTTATTTAATAACAAGTTTTTATAAACTGATGGCTGTAAAATCAACACATGTATATTATAATATAAATAGACATTTAAGTCAAAGAAGGGAGAAATTATTAATGAAAAAAATAATAGATTTCATAACAGAAAAAAGAAATTATATTTTAGTATTTATGCTACTTGTTACTTGCGTGAGTATATTTGCTATGAATAAAGTAAATATAAATCAAGATATGACTAAATATTTACCATCTAATTCATCAATGAAAAAGGGTATTGATATTTTAGAAAAAGAATTACCAGATGTTAAAAATATGAGTACTATTTGGGTAATGATAGATGATTTAGATAATAATAAAAAGTTAGATGTTTATAATAAATTAAAAGAAATAAAAAACATTTATACAATCAGTTATGATAATGAAAGTGATGCATATAACAAAGACAACCATACTTTATATGTGTTAACTAGTAAATATAATTCTAATTCTGATGAAATAAAAAGCATAAAAAAAGCACTTGATAATCTAAAAGAAGAATATAAACTCGTATATGAACTAGATAGTGATACTACTAATGTTCCTATTTCAATTATTATATTTGCTTTTTCAATACTACTAATAATATTACTTATTATGTGTTCATCATGGATAGAACCAGTATTATTTATAATAACAATAGGAATTGCAATTATCATTAATTTAGGAACCAATTATTTACTTGGTGAAGTGTCATATACCACTTATTCCATCGCTGCTATTTTGCAACTTGTGCTAACAATGGATTATTCAATAATGTTACTTAATCGCTACCGTGAAGAAAAAGAAAATAATAAAAATAATTTAACTTCAATGAAAGAGGCAATAAAAAAATCATTCCCATCTATTATGGGTAGTTCATTTACTACCATAGTAGGACTTCTAGCCCTTTTATTTATGAGTTTTAAAATAGGAACAGATTTAGGAATAGTTTTATCTAAAGGAGTATTAATTAGTTTAATATGTATCTTTACAGTATTACCATCACTTATACTTATATTTGATAAACTAATATATAAAACACATAAGAAATATCCACATATAAATATGAAAAAAATCGCCATATTTAGTCAAAAATACAAATATATAATATCATTAACTTTTATAATACTATTTGCCGTTTTATATTTTATAAAAGGAACAAATATAGTTACTTTTGATACACCAAAAGATAATACTATCAGTAAGATTTTCAAAAAAGACAATAATATAGTACTTTTATACGAAAATAAAAATGAAGATAATATTGATGAAATTATAAATTATCTAACTACTGATGATAAGGTTAAAACTATAAATACTTATAAAACGACAGTAGGGAAAAAATATAATGCCGATGAATTAAACTACTTTTTAAAAGCACAAAATATTGATATTAATAAAGAAATCATCATTAGCATTTATAAAGCTATCTATCAAGATAAATACAATAATGATTCTAAATTAACACTTGAAGAACTTATTAATTTTATAATCCAAAATCAAATTAACTTTAAAAATATGATTGATAACAATATGCTTCTAGAAATAAATAATGCTAATAATAGGATAAATGAAGCTAAAAAAATGTTTGTTGGAGAAAACTATTCTATTATTAATATAAGCACATCATATAAAGAAGAATCAAAAGATACATTTACTTTTATTGATAAATTAGATAAAGAATGTAAGAATAAATTAAATGGAAAATATTACTTTATAGGAAATTCTATTATGAACTATGAAATGAGTAATAACTTTAATTATGAAATGAATAAACTTACAATTATTACAATAGTTTTAATATTTTTAGTAGTTTTATTTACCTTTAAATCACTAATTATTCCATTTATATTAGTATTACTAATTCAGTGTGCTGTCTATATATTAATGGGTATTATTAATATATTAGATATGAAAGTATATTATTTATCTTTACTAATAGTACAAAGCATATTAATGGGAGCAACGATTGATTATGCAATATTATTTACAAACTATTATAGAGAGCTAAGAAAAGAAAATAGTATAAGAATATCTTTAAAAGAAACATATAATAAATCAATCCATACAATTCTTACATCATCACTAATAATGATTATTATAACTGGTGCATTAGGATTTATATTTAAAGATCCAGCGATAGGGGAGATCTGCCATATAATAGCAATTGGAGTAACTATTGCCGTATCACTAATATTATTTGTTTTACCAAGTATTATTGTTTTATTTGATAAAAAGATAGTTAATAATAAGAGTAAATCATAAAATTATATATAAAAAAGTTTGCTTTTTTGCAAACTTTTTTGATGACATAAAATTAATAATTATTTGCTTTTCTTTCAAAGAATGATTTAGCGTGAGAACAAACAGGGCAAACTTCTGGGGCTTTTTTACCAATGACAATATGACCACAGTTGCGACATATCCAAATAGTATCTCCTTCACTAGAGAATACTAAGCCATTATTAATGTTTTCAATTAATTTTTTGTATCTTTCTTCATGTTCTTTTTCAATTTTGGCAACTTCTTCAAAAAGATTAGCAATTCTTGTAAATCCTTCTTCTCTTGCCTCCTTAGCCATTCTCTCATACATATCTGTCCATTCATAGTTTTCACCACTTGCAGCATCATTAAGATTTTCTAATGTACTAGGAACTTCACCACCATGAAGTTCTTTAAACCATAATTTTGCATGTTCTTTTTCATTATTAGCAGTTTCTTCAAAAATTGCAGCTATTTGTTCAAAGCCATCCTTTCTAGCTTTAGAAGCATAATAAGTGTATTTATTTCTTGCTTGTGATTCACCAGCAAATGCTTCCATTAAATTTTTTTCCGTTTTTGTTCCTTTTAAATTTTCCATCTTTACCTTCCTTTCTTACATTCATTACAATAACCAGAGTAGGTAATATCATAGTTTACTATTTCAAAATCATTTGGAATATTTTTATGCTCAATATTAGATGTTTCATGTATATCAAATATTTTATTACATTTTAAACAAATAAAGTGATTATGTTTAATATGCAGTTTGTCATAATGATCTATGCCATCAAAAGTTTTAATTTTTCTTATCTTTCGAAGTTCTACTAGAATATTTAAATTTCTATATACTGTTCCTAAACTAATATTTGAAATACTTTTTCTAGTAATTTCATAAACTTCTTCAGCTGTTAAATGTTCACATGAATTATTTGTAATATCCAGTATTAAATTTCTTTGTGTAGTATTTCTCACAATTACCTCCTTAATAGTAATGATTACTAATAATATAACATAATAGTTTACTGATATCAATAGATTTTATGTAAATAAATAATAATTTTCTACTGAAAACGGGAAAAATATGGTAAAATAGTGCTAAGAGGATAGAATGGCTATATTTGCTAGCTGCAATAGAGAGATTTAAGACAAACCTCCTTTACCATTGTAGCTTATACTATTCTCTTTTTTTATCATTTTGTAACTTAGATGTAACATTAGTAATATATAATTAAGATGGAGTTGATAAAAATAACACTTACATCAAGATAAAAATAAAAGATTTTATAAAGGGAAAAACTCTAATAATGATAGTAATGAGATAGGATTATCTTTAGCAAATGCAATAATAGGAAAGGATAATGGAAGAGTTATTGTGAATTCTTTAAAAGGAGAAGGAACTACTTTTAGTATTAAGTATTAAAATAGCTTAATTACTTAAGAGTCTCTTTTTTTTACAAAACAAAATGAGGCATTGTTGCCTCATTTTCAGAAAGGAGTGTGTAGATTAAATGAAAAACATAAATTGGGATGCAGAGGAAAATAGGTTGGGGTTTTGTTGATATATCCATCTTTATAACTTAAATACCCGTATTTCCTCTACAATTAAATTATATCACAGTATTTACTGAAATCGGTAGGAAATGTTTAAAAAAATAATGTAAAAAGAAAACAACCATTTTGGTTGTGATATAAATAATTATTTCGTAAAATTCATTTGATTAAATATATCAGTATCATAAAACTCTGCCATAGTTATCCCAAAAACCTTACACATTTTATATATGTTTCTGGAACTAGGATTTTCTACTTTATCATTTAGTAACGCAAATAGTGTTGCTACCGGTACAGTGGAAAGTTCTGATAACTTATTTGGAGTAATATGGTTCATTTCACATAGTTCAAGTATTCTATTGATTATTGCCTGCGTAAAAGACATATTATGGCCTCCTTTGTCTATATGTAATTATATCAAAAAAATAATAAAAAAATCTCTTGATTTCAATAGATTTTTCTGAAAACGAGAAAAATATTTAAAGTATTGATATAAAATTTACTGAAATCGGTAGGAAATCTATTGAAATCGGTTGACATTTTTGGTAAAAAAAGTATAATATTTCTTGTATTAGATCTTATGTTTTTCGCTTTTAAACAACTATTTAAAGATCTAACTTTTGGTACAAAATATGGTGATAACTATGAATCAAAACGAAATTGTTTCAAGTAATAATAAATATAATGAGAATAAAATCAGTTCGTATTTTTATAATAAAACAGTACATGAAAAAAGTAAAGAAAAAATTGATAGCTTACATAAGTATAAACCAAGTAAAAAAGTGGCAGTGTTACTTGGCGATTATTATGAGCAAATGGCAATTATATCAAATTCCATCTTAGAAAGTATTGGTTGTAAAACAACTATTGTTCCTAGTTGTGAAGCGTTAATTCAAGAGTTTATGGATAATCCAAATAAATATAATGTAATTATTACAAATAATACTTATTCAAATGATGGTAGCGGAGAAGAAGTCTTAAAAGTAGTAAAAAAAATAAGAAAAGATATAAAGGTAATTGTATTAACAGTTGAAAGAAACGAAACTAAACATTTTATTAATATAATTGGTTTTGATGGATATTTAGAAAAACCATTAGATCAGAGAAAAGCTATTTCCGTACTTACAGCATTGATTCCAAGATTAAGGTTTAATAGAGTTGAACCAATGTATTACATATATAATAATAAAAATAGATTTTAAAAGTATGGTATAATGTATAATGAAAGGCAAACAATTAATTTTAAAGGGTGTATTTAATGAAACCTAGAGAAAGTAAAAAAATAACAACAGTTTCATTTTTTACTATATTTGCATTATGTTTTATTATTGTAACTATAAGGTGGATAAATATATTTAATAAAAATGTTTTTGTTATATCAAATGAAATAAATTCTCATATAATAAATCTTAATATCAGTTTAATGTTATGTACTTTAATTGGATATTTATTATTGTGTTATAAGTAAAAATATATACATACTATAATTATTGGAATATTAATAATATGTGCTAATTTGATATATGAAACATTATTACCATTTATAAATACAACTGATTTTATAGATGCAATATATGGAATTATTGGAGTTGTCATAAGTTTAGTATATTTATATTTCATTGATAAAAAAGGGTTTAATGATTAATACAAATTACAAGTTAGTAATTTGTAAGGGGGATTAAATAAATGAACGAATATATAAATTTGACATTAGAAAACATTGATGAGGAGCATATATGTTGTGCAATAGGAGATAAAAAACATCAAGCAGGTGTTGATAGTAAAAAGGAATGGATAAAAAGCAAATTAAAAGATGGTCATGTTTTTAGAAAATTAAATGCAAGAGGAAAAATATTTATTGAATATGAGCCAATAGAAACAGCATGGGTTCCTATTAGTGGTAAAAATTATGAATATATTTATTGCTTATGGGTAGCAGGGAGTTTTAAAGGCAAAGGAATTGGAAAAGAATTAATAGAATATGCAATAAACGATTCAAAAGAAAAAGGTAAAAGTGGTATATGTACTCTAGTTTCTAAAAAGAAGAAACCTTTTATTGGAGAAAAGAAATTTTTTGAATATTATGGATTTAAAGTTGTAGATACTATTGGAGATTATGAACTATTAGCATTACAATTTGATGATAGTGAAACTCCTAGATTCAATGATAATGCAAGAACTATGAAAATAGATAATCAAGATTTTACTATTTATTATAGTAACGAATGTCCTTATGTAGAATATGAAGTAAATGAATTAACTGAATATGCAAAGAAAAGTAATATAAAAATCAATTTTATAAAAATAGATTCATTAGAAAAAGCAAAGAATGTACCTTGTATTTTTAATAACTGGGCTAATTTCTATAAAGGGGAATTTATATCTAATACTATATTAAATATTAATTCATTTGAAAAGTTAATTAAATAAATATGAATTTGTTATAGATGGGGGTAGAAAGAATGAAAAAATCAGAAATGATAGAAGCTTTAGTTATTAAAACAGGTTTAACAAAAACTGAATGTGAAAAAGTATTTAACACTACTTTTGAAATTTTTAAAGATGAATTAGCTAAAGGAGAAAAAGTTTCGGTTGCGGGATTTGGGACATTTAAAATTACTGAAAGAGCTGCTAGAGATGGCAGGAATCCTTTAACTGGTGAAAAAATAAAAATTTAAGCTTCAAAATCAGTAAACTTTAAACTTAGCACAGCCATAAAAGACAAAATAAATTAAATGCTTTTAAACAAGTCAAAAATGGCTTGTTTTTTTGTAAAGTGAGAGAAAAAATTAAAAAAATCTACCGAAAACGGAAAAAATGTGGTATTATATATATAACAAGAGGATATATTGCAAGAAAAGAAAGGAGGAAATATGTGAAGTTTATTTATAGAATGCTACTAATTTTTATAATAATAGTATTCGCATTTCTGGTATTCTTTGTTGAGGAATGTATAAGGTTAGAAATTAATTTGTATGATAAGCCACTTGTTAAATTAAAAGTTGAAGAAATAAAGAGCAATAACAAAAATATATATATTGAAGAAATACATAGTTTAGGTTTTACTGTTAGATATGAATATGATCTTAACCAAAAGTCAGAGGATCTAGTCCAATACACAATTTCCAAAAAGACTTTTAAAGCAATACTAAAAGGAAATGTTTGGCAGTGGTCTAAAGATACAAAAGAGGAAAACATCAAAAAAATAATTGCTGAAAACAACTACATTATTGTAGATGTTAGAACTAAAGAAGAATTTGATTCGGGTCATTTAGTTGATGCAATAAATATTCCAGAAGAAGAACTAGAAAAAAATCTTAATAAACTTGACAAAAACAAATATATTTTTGTTTATTGTAGAAGTGGAAGAAGAAGCCACAATGCAATGATTAAATTAAACAAAAATGGTTTTAAAAATGTTATTGATTTAGGTGAATATGAAAAAATAACAGTTTTTAAAAAAATAACTAAATTGGAGGAAAAAAATGAAAATTGGAAAAAAAGAAATAATTAAACTTATTGTTATAATAGCACTTGCAGCTATAATGTGTGGGGTAGTATATGTTCTATCAAATAATAAAAAAATTAATCTTCCTAAAATGGGAGAAGTTGAAGAAGTTTTAATAAAGGAAGATAATAGAGTTGTTACTATTAACGATAAAAAAGAAATAGAAAAGATATACAAAATAATAGAAAATAAAAAGTCTATGAAAAAAAGTGTAACAGATACACCAAAAGATGTTAAAAAACTTATAAAAATTTCTTTCATTATAGGTGATGATGAAAAAAATATAATGAATATTTATATGAAAGATGATATGTATTATCTTGAACAACCATACAATGGAATATTCAAATTAAGTAAAAAAGAATATGAAGATATAATGATGTATTTATCTAAAGTCTATACTATTGGTGAAATGTCAAAATATAATGTTACAAACAACAAAATAATGTTGGAAATAAAAAATGACGAAATGAAGTCAGAAGATATGATGAATAACAAAATTAAATTGATTATCAAAAATATGACTAAGAAAACCTATGAGTATGAAGAAGATTTTTATGTAGAAATGGAAAAAGATGGTAAGTGGTATGAAGTAAAATGGACAGAAGAACCATCATTTAACTTAATTCTTCATGTGATTAAGGGCGAGGAAACAATTACAACTGAAATAGATGGAATGTTTAGAGAATCTTTGACAAAAGGAAAATACAGAATTGTTAAATCATTTACTGAGAAAAATGCAAGTGAAGATACTGAAATAGTATATTCAGCAGTAGAATTTGAAGTCAAATAAATAATATAAGAGAAGAAGGCATTTCTGATACTATATAAGTAATGCTTTCTTTTATTGTAATAATATGGGGAGATGTTTAATATGAAAGAAAAAACACCAAATTGGTTAAAACTAGATAATGCGGCAACTATTTATCCGTCAACATTATCAAGAAAATATGCTGCTATGTTTCGTGTTAGCCTGACTTTAAAAGATAAAATAGACAAAGATGTTTTACAAAATGCATTAAACAATGTAATAGATAGATTTCCAACATTTAAGTATAAGTTAAAGCAAGGACTTTTTTGGTGTTATTTTAAAAGAATAAAAGATAACCCCATAATAGAGCAAGATTATAATAATCCTATGTTTAGAATAAAATTTAAAAACCATAGAAATTATCTATTTAGAGTTAGATATTATGAAAATAGGATTGCAGTTGAATTTTTTCACGCATTAACTGATGGAACTGGGGCAATTATATTTATATCTACATTAGTAGGAGAATATATTAAACTAAAATATAATACAAAAATTACATATAATAATTATGTTTTAAATCCAAATGCAAAAGTTAGTAAAGAAGAATATAGTGATGACTTTAAAAAGTATGCTAGAAAAACTGGGAAGTTAGTGCATGAAAAACCAGCATATCATTATAAAGGAACTCTTATTAGTAATAATGATTTAAATGTTATTACTGGTATTATTAAGATAGATGCTCTTAAAAAAATAACTAAAAAGTATAACTGCACTATAACCTGTTTATTGGCATCGTTATACATTCTATCTATACAAGAATTATATAATAGAGAACATAAAAAGAATAATAAACCAATAAAAATATCAATACCAGTTAATTTAAGAAATTATTATAAAAGTAATACAATGAGAAATTTTTCTTCTTATATAAATGTTGGAATAGATACTACATATGGTAATTACTCTTTAGAAGAAATAATAAAGATAGTTAAAAACACTTTGGAACTTAACTTGACTGAAAAAATGTTAAATGCTAAAATAAGTGCTAATGTAAAAATAGCAAGAAATTATTTCATAAGATTGCTACCAATGTTTATAAAAAAACATATAATGTCATTTGCCGAAAAAATGATGGGGGATAGATATTGTTCTAATACTTTATCTAATTTGGGTAATATTGTATTACCAAAAGAAATAGAAAAATATGTTTTAGAAATGGGAATTGCAATTGGAAAATCAAGAGGAAAGCCCGCATCATCAGCGATGATTGGATATAATGGTAATTTATATATAACTATAACTAGAAAAATAAAAGAAGCTGAATTTGAACGAATATTATTTACTACATTAGTTGAAATGGGAGTACCAGTTTTAATAGAAAGTAATAGGAGGTTATGATGAGTTATTGTGTTAATTGTGGAGTTAAGTTAAAACAGTCTGAAAAAATTTGTCCTTTGTGTAATACAAAAGTAATAAATCCAAATAACTTAAAAGATAAGTTTACTCCAGCATATAGTCAAGTAGTTGAAAAACATAAAGGAATAAATAAAAAATACTTGTGTGAGTTAATAACAGTTGTATTAATATGTGCAGCCATTATTACAGTTTTGTGTGATTTGATATTTACAGGAAATATTACATGGAGTATTTATGTAATTGTATCTATTTTGTTTTTGGACTCTAAACTATCATTTATATTATTTAAAAATAAATTTATTCCATTATTAATTGATTTATTCGCAACTGAAACATTAATATATGTAATAGCATATTTAAATAAAGGGTTACATTGGTTTTATTATTTAGTTTGTCCATTTATATTTATAATTTGGATTTATATCGTACTTTGTGCATTTGTATTAAGTAAGAAAAAATTTAATTTATTAAGAAGATTTTCCGTTGCATTTTCATTTATATCAGTAATTCTTTTAACAATAGAGATGTGTGTTGATATGTTTAAATATGAGAAAATTATTATTAATTGGTCAATATATGCTGTATTACCAATAACAATTATAGGATTAATTCTATTTATAATTTCTTATAATAGAAAATTAATGGATGAAATAAAACAAAGGATATTTATTTAGATGGAGGTGTAAATATGTGGAATAAGTATAAAAAATATATATTAATAGCAGTATTTTCTATAATTATTTTAATCACTATTGATATATCACAAGCACTCATATTTCAAAATAGTCCAGTATTAAAGATAAGGGAACACTTTGATGGAGGGACACTTTATTATAAAGATAAAGGACTAATTACATATACCTATAATTGTATAGGTGAAAAAAGAAAAACAGTTTTAAAATGGGAAAAATATTCTTGTCCTTTAAAAGAAACAACTTTTGAAATAATAGACGAAAGTAAGAATATTAAAGATTTTATATGTGCTGAAGCCCTAGAGGAAATATACAGGGATGATGAATATATTTATTTTTTAAGTTGTATGAAAAGTGAATACATAAAAGTAAATTATAGTCCAGATCATTTTAGTGAAAATATTACAACAGCTTTAAAAGAAGAAAGAGTTAAAATATCAGATTTAGATAGATTTAAAATAGATTATATTAAAAAAGAAATAAGTAAAGAACAACTTGAAAAAGAAGAACAAGATACAGATAATAAAGAAGAAAATAAAAAAGAAGAGCAACTAAAAAAAGAAGAATTAAATAAAAAGGATAATAAAACTAATAACGATAAAAATAATTCAAATCAAAACAATAGTGTAAATAAAAATAACAATAAAAATACTAACAATAATAATAAAGAAAACAATAATGAAAGTAATGGTCAAAATGGTGGAACAACAAAACCAGAGGAAAATAAACCTAATCCTCCAAAAGAGCCAGAACCAATACCAGAACCTAAACCCGAACCAAAAACACAAGCTGAAATAAATGACGAATATAGAAAAAAATTAGAAAATAAATATTCAGTTAAAATCGTATATAAGGATGAGAATGGAAATTACTTAATTGGTGGATCTATAAATACTGAAAAACTGTATGATGACAATGAGATAAATAAGTATTTGAAAGAAGTTGAATCTACATTAAAAAAATACCCGAATGGTTTCTTTAAAGAAATGAAAGATAATAATGTATCTCTTAGAATATATATAGTAAATAAAATAGATGGTGGTCATTCTGGGATGACAGATGGAAGGAATCGAAGTAATATTACAGTAACTATTGGAACAGCTGGTACTAATTTGTTTGAATATACCCTTCACCATGAGTTAATGCACTATATAGATATTTATATGAAACAAAAAGATCCAACATTAAATTTAGCAGAAATAATGAAATCCTATAATCCAGAAGGATTTAGTTATGGCTCTAATGATAGCACTTATGATTATAATTTTTCAAATCCAAATGATGCATATTTCTTATCATATTATTCAAGGCAAAGTTATTTAGAGGATAGAGCAGTTTTGTTTTCTGATATGATGACTAGAACAACAAAAAGGCCATATTATAATGATGGTACTCCACTAAATAAAAAAGCAAAATTAATAAATGATCAACTTCATAAATATTATAATTGTGTATCAAAATTAGCAAAAGAACATTGGGAAAGATTTATTTAAAGGAAGTAATATTTAAATTCAAAAACAATAAAAAAAAGAAAAACAGAAAAAACGATTTTGTTAAAAAGTCGTTTTTTGAATAAAAAATAAAAATTATACAAAAAGTTCTAAAACACTTATAAAATAAGGGTAAAACAATATTTTTAAATAAAATGTTGTTTTATTTTTTTGTCAAAAACTTAGAAAAAGCAAAAAAATGATTTTACAAAAAGTGTAAAAAGATGAAAATAAAATTTGCTTTTAATATTGACTTTTCCGAATTCAAAAGATATAATTAAGTTAATTATAGAAGACGTCTATTAGTATGATTAAAAGAAGGTGTAAGTTACAATAAAGAAGATCCAAACTATGATCTATTTAGATTAGCTTGTGAGGTATCTTCTAAAAGATTATTCCCCAACTTCTCATTTATGGATTCACCATTTAATAAGCAATATTATAAAGGAGACTATAATACAGAAGTAGCATATATGGGGTGCCGTACAAGAGTTATTGGAAATGTAGTGGATGATGATAAAACAGTAACTCCGGGGCGTGGCAATTTATCATTTACATCAATTAACCTACCTAGACTTGGCATTAAATATGGTATTATTAATGGAAGAGATAAAGCAGATATAAAAGGTTTCTTTGATGAATTAGAATCATTAATGGAATTAGTAAAACATCAATTATTAGAAAGATTTGAAATTCAATGTAATAAAAGAATATATAATTTTCCATTCCTATTAAAACAAGGTGTATGGATTGATTCAGACAAGTTAAAAGATACAGATAGACTTAGAAAAGTACTAAAACATGGAACTTTATCAATTGGCTTTATTGGTCTTGCTGAAACATTAAAAGCATTGACAGAAAAACATCATGGTGAAAGTGATGAAAGTCAAAAACTAGGTCTTAAAATAGTTAAATTTATGAGGAAAAAATGTGATGAATTTTCTCGTGAATATAATTTAAACCTTACTTGTTTAGAACCCCAGCTGAATGGTTTTCTGGTAGATTTGTTAATATAGATAGAGCAATTTATGGGAAAATAAAAGGAGCAACTGATAGAGAATATTATACTAATTCTTTCCATGTTCCGGTATATTATAATATTTCTATTGCAAATAAGATTAAGATTGAAGGTCCATATCATGCTTTAACAAATGCAGGTCATATTAGTTATATTGAATTGGATGGAGATGTAACAACTAACATAGATTCTTTTGAAAGTATAGTTAGATTAATGAAAGAAAATAACTTTGGATATGGCGCAATTAATCACCCAGTAGATAGAGATCCAATATGTGGATATGTTGGTGTTATTAAAGATATTTGCCCTAAATGTGGTAGAAGAGCTAATGAAGGCGTTAGTGTTGAAAAACTTAAAAATTTAGGTTGTACAATTTGTAAATAATAGTAAAAAGGAGGATATTTAAATGAAAGAAGAAAGAGCTGAAAAGAAAATTGGAGACGGAGTAGGTTTTGATAGAATTAGAAGAATCACAGGATATTTAGTTGGTACTGTTGAAAGATTTAATAATGGCAAAAAAGCTGAAGAAAGAGACAGAGTAAAGCATACAACTGATGGAATTTTAAATAAGAAAAAATATGCAAATAAGACTTGCTGCTAACTTAACTGAAGAAAGCATTGTTGATGGAGAAGGGATAAGAACTGTTATATGGATGCAAGGTTGTCCTCATCATTGTAAAGGATGCCATAATCCAGAAACATGGAACGTAGAAAAAGGGTTTTTGGTTGATGTTAAGGAAGTCTGTGAGAAAATAAGAAATGTGAGCTTTCAAACAGGAGTAACTCTATCAGGAGGAGAACCATTAATCCAAATTGATGCTTGTCTAGAAATTGCAAGATATTGTCAAAACTTAGGTTTAAATGTGTGGTGCTATACCGGCTACAAGATGGAAGAACTTTTAATAAGAGCTAATAAAGAAACAAATTTAAAAGAATTACTTTTAAATATAGAAGTATTAGTAGATGGACCATTTATACTAGAATTAAAAAGTTATGATGTTCCGTTTAGAGGTTCAAGTAATCAACGAATTATAGATTCTAAAAAAAGTATAATAGAAAACAAGGTGTGTGAGATTCAAAAATAGGTTCTAACATACCTTTTTATTTTAAATATAAGGTGGTGGATAATGATAAAAATTAGAAAAGAAAATATAAAAGAGAGTATAAGCATTTTATTAAAAGGAATATATGCTGGAATAATGATAGGAATTGGAGGAACAATCTATTTAAGTGTTTCAAACCAAGTAGTTGGAGCTATACTTTTTGCAATAGGGCTTCTTACAATATGTGTTTATAAAATGAATTTATATACAGGAATGATAGGTTATATATTAAAAAATAAATTAGGGTATTTAAAAACTCTTATATTTACTTTGTTAGGTAATTTATTAGGAACAATCATTACAGCATTATTGATACTAAATACAAGAATTGCTAATATAAGTATTAGAGCAAGAGAAATGGTTATAATTAAAATTAGTGATAATTATTTAAGTATATTCATATTATCCGTATTTTGTGGAATTCTTATGTATATAGCAGTTAATAATTTTAAAAAAGGAGAAGATTCTATAATAAAATATTTATCTATATTTATTTGTGTAGTTGTATTTATTTTGTGTGGATTTGAACACAGTATTGCTAATATGTACTATATTTCATTGGCGAAATCTTGGTCATTTAAATCTGTAATATCAATGTTATTTATGATTTTAGGTAATAGTTTTGGAGCAATTATTATGTCATTGTTTAATAATAAAATTAAAATCAATGTTAATTAAAAAAATGGTGTTAGTATAGATATATAGACAAAAAATTTGAAAGCAGTGGTATAATAATTATCACTTGAAACTGAGAAAGTGTCTATGAAAAAAGAATATGCAAAATATGATGAAGAATTCAAAAAAATGATTGTTAATCTTTGCGAAACAAACAAGGATAAAACAATGAGTGATATTGCTAGAGAATATGGACTTACTAGAACAAGTATCACACAATGGAGAAAAAAATATGGAACTATAACTACATCTACTGGTGAAACTACTAGTAATGATGAAATATTAAAATTAAAAAAAGAATTACAACAGGTTCAATTGGAAAATGAAATCTTAAAAAAAGCAGTAGCCATATTCTCAAAAGAACAGGAGATAAAATAAAGGTATAAATGTAAGTTAAAAAAGAGTTGCTAGAAGGATGAAATTTCTTGGATTAAGAAGTATTTTCATTAAGAAATTTAATCATACTGGAAACTCAAAAACAGATAATACAAAAGAATATTCAAACCTTTTAGAACAAGACTTTTTTGCAGAAAAACCTAGTCAGAAATGGGTTGGAGATATAACTTATATTTATACTAAAGAGACAGGGTGGACTTATTTAGCAATTGTAATGGATTTATTTGATCTTAAAATTGTTGGATGGCAATATGGTATAAATATGACCGATGACCTAGTTGTAGAAGCATTTAAAAAAGCCAATGTTAACAAAGGTTTAAATAAAAGATTAATTGATAAATATAATATTGGGTTTGATGAAAAAGGAAACTAGATTAAATAATTAATAGTTTTAAAACCAAATATGGTTGGAAGGAGGTTTGAATGAAAACAAAGAATAAAGAAAGGACACTTGCTATTGTAAAGCCAGATGGAATGGCGTATTTAGATGAAATCATAGAGGCCATTTATAATGAAAGATTTACTATTAAAGATTTTTGCCTGAAATATTTGGATAAAGAAGTCTTAAAAGAACATTATGCTCATTTGATAGATAAACCATTATTACCAGAGCTTGTTGACTATATGACTTCTGATAAAGTAGCAATTTTACTTTTAGAAGGAGATAACATAGTTGAAAGTTTTAGAAATTTGTGTGTCCTAAATGTAAACAAGGCCCAGAAAATTTTATAAGGAAATAATGGTGAACTATATGAAGAATATTTATATAATAACGGGAGCTAATGGCTTTCTTGGAAACAATATTGTAAGATTACTTGAAAAAGATAATAAGAACGAAATAAGAGCATTAATTCTACCTAATGATAAAACAGATGCTCTAAAAGGGCTTAAATGCAAAAAATTCTATGGTGATGTAACGAAACTAGAAACAATGGAAGATATATTTAATATAGATCAAAAGATTAAAGAAAAAACGAATATTTATGTTATTCATTGTGCTTCAATAGTATACCTTGATAGCAAATATAATGAAAGAGTATATCAAGTTAATGTACAAGGAACTAAAAACATCATTCAAAAAACCAAAGAAATAAAAGCTAAACTAATTTATGTTAGTAGTGTACATGCAATAGAAGAAAAACCAAATCATGAGGTAATGGATGAAAATGCAAGTTTTGATCCGGATAAAATTGTTGGTTTATATGCAAAGACTAAAGCTGAGACGACAAAGTATGTGTTTAATGAAGTTAAAAACAATAATTTAAATGCTTGTGTTGTCTTTCCATCAGGACTTCTAGGGGTAAATGATTTTACCAATACTAATATGACAGTTTTAATAAAAAATATCTTAAATGAAAAAGTTCCTTCGGTAACTGAAGGTGGATATGACTTTGTCGATGTAAGAGATGTTGCTAAAGGTATTATTAATGCTTGTATTAAAGGAAAAAAAGGAGAAGGATATATTTTATCAGGCGAATATGTAACCATTAAAAAAATAGCTGATTTGATATGTGAGTATGGTGCTATAAGACCAATAACAAAAGTTGTTTCAATAAATATGGTTAAAAATATTGCTCCTTTATTTGAACTATATTATAGACTTAGAAAAAAAACACCATTATTTACTAAATATTCATTGTATACATTAAAGGCCAATGCTAACTTTACAAATGCTAAAGCGAAAAAGGATTTAGATTATCAAACAAGAAATATTAAATATACAATTAAAGATTTAGTTAATGAAATAAAAAGTAATAATAATTTATAAAATAAGGATATTCCTGTAATTGGTAGGAGAATGATATGAAAGACAAATTAAAAATAATTGCAATGATAATATTTGGGATTATAATAGGAATTTTTTCAAAATATAGTGATACATCAGGTAAAACTTTTTCTCATTATTTTGGAATATTATCTTCTGGTATATTCTTTTGGTTTTTCATTGCTACTTTGATTTTATGTTTATCAAAAACAAGAAAGTTATTTAATTTATATTACTTATCATTTATGGGATCAATGCTTGTATCATACTATTTATATTCAAAGTATGTAATAGGTTATTATTATTCAAAAATAGTATGGTTTTGGATTATAATGTTATTTATAACAGCAATAATTGGAAATATATTTTACAAAGTGAGAAATACAAAATTATTTAGATGTCTATTTATTATTGGCTCTATTGTATTAATTATATATGATGGTATAAAATTATATGGTTTTGGGAACGGAACATTTATAATAGAAATAATTTTATCCATAATTGGTTATATAATAATAAATAAAGAATCAAATAAAAAAAATAGAGAAGGAAATGAAAATAATGAAAGTGGTTTTTAAGGATAATATTAAATCATATTTATTAGTATTTTTATTAAGTGTACTTGCGGGACTTTCCTTAATAATATGTTTAATGCTTCCTAATAATAATTTGTGGTCTTTTTCTTACTGGAGTTCTAGTACTTATGGGTTTTGGATGTTTACAACATCTCTTATGGTTTTGCTAAGCGAAAAAAGAAAAACAGCAATTATTAATACTTTAATGTATGTATTTATGATATTTCTAATTACTACAATATATCAATCAATTAAAATGTATTTTAATTCGTATACTCCATTTGATTCATTAATGGAAATACCAATTAATAGTATTAATGGATGGTTATTATATAGTATTATACCAGCAGTAATATGTGGAGCTTTAGGGGCAATACTTTATAGTGGTAGAAAAAATAAAATATATAGTAAAATATTATGTGTTATGCCAGCTATATTTATATTAATTGAAACAACAATATTGTTTATTTCGGTATTTACTAAACAAATGAAATTATTTTCTGCTATTACTGACCTTATATCTCTTATATTATATATAATATTTTTGATGAGGTGTGTATTTAATAAAAATATTAAAAAGGAGGATATATGAGAGAAATATTCACAGGAAATTCAGTAATAAATCAGTTTATACAAGTTATACCAATTACTTTATTAGTAGGGATATTGTATATAATATTTAGATTTTTAAAACTAAAGAAAAATAATAGTGATATTAATTATAAAAGGGAAATTTTGTATTTAATATTTATATGTTATATTGTTGGATTATTTAATTTAGTATTAGTTCCTATAAACTTTTGGAATATCATTTGGTATAATATATTTTATAATTTTAATGAAAATCCGTTTGCAGGAATATTTGATTTTTCATATAATTTTATTCCAACAATATATAAAATAATTATTGGAGAGTATACTCTAGACAGTTGGGGAAAAGTAATGATAGTAGGAAACTTCTTAATGTTTATTCCTATGGGAATATTATTGTCATTATGCTTGGAAAATGTTAACAAAAAGAATATATTTAAATATGCTGTTTTAATACCACTTGCTATTGAAGTTCTGCAATTAGTAGTTGGCAGAAGTTTTGATATAGATGATTTAGTAATGAACTTTTTAGGAATTGTCATAGGATACTACCTAGTGAAATTAATAAAAAAACTAAAAATATTTAATAAATGTTAATGATAAAGATATTTGCAAAGTTAGATTATTACCAGAGCAAAATGCAGAATGTACTTTTAAATATATAAAAGGTTCAAAATTATATGCATATTGTAATAAACATGGACTTTGGTCTTGCGATGTAGAATAATAGTTATTTGTATTATAATTGTTAAAAGTCTTTGACAAACTTCCAAAGACATTTGGTAGATTGCAAATATCAACTCATATATAATTGTAAGTGAAAGGAGAGATAAAATGAAATTAGGAAATAATATTTTAAAATTAAGAAAAGATTGTAAACTTTCACAAGAACAATTAGCAGAAAAAGTTGATGTTACTAGACAAACAATATCAAATTGGGAGCTTGGCGAAACTTCACCAAATCCTGAACAGTTAAAATTATTATCTAAAGCATTAAATGTTAGCATTGATGAATTATTAAATAATGATATTAAACCGGTGCTAGTTGAAAAAGTTAGTAACACTGAAAAACTTACTGGGTTAATAATCAAAATACTAAAAGTTTTGGAAATAATTTTTATTGTTGGCTTTGCTATTATTATTTTCATAAATATTATGTTTGGTGCTAAAAAATATTCTATGACTATAAAAGAAAATCAAACTGTTCTTCTTAGTTGTCAACTAAATAAAGAAAAGTATACTTATCTAATAGAATATGATAAAGATGATAGTATTATTGATGCAAGTGGTAGTGATTATATTATAAAAGTTGTTAAAGATAAACAATTTAACAAAGCTAAAATTTTAGTAAAATATATCGAATCATATTTTGAAGATAATGGTGGTCATTGTTAATCAAATTACAATTTATATATATAAAGGACATACCAATTACATATATAGTACCTTAGAGATTGCGTGTAATTTAATGCAAATAAATAACAAATATATAAAAATGCAACTAGCTACAATCTACATACAACACATGTGGAGACAGTTTGTGTTTTAGAAAGAAAATAAAGAAAAATAATGATTATAAGGTGGAAGATTATATGAAGTAATACATAATATTGATTATTTTAATTCTAGGTTTAATTTTATCATTTATAAAAAGCCAGTACGCAGATTTTTTATTTGAGAAGTAATTTATATTTTGTTGGTGATATTATTTTAAATTATTTGAAATAGAAGAAAAATATGTACAATTGGCAATTAATAATATTAAATTAATATTAGGGGATAATTGTGTAGGGCAAATAAGTAAAAATAGGATGCTTGTTGATAAAGTTATTGAAATAGCAATTAACTATTGTGAAAAAGATGAATAAAAAAATTATAAATAAAAAGTTTACATTTTTATAGTAATATGATATTATGTACTTATGGTAGGAGTGGTATGGATGAAAAGAAATAAAATATTTTTAATAGTTGGTTTGCTTTTTGTAGCAGTGCTTGTTTTTCTTGGAATTAGAAATACATATAGTGCTACTGATGGAAGGTATATGATAACTTTCAATAGGTTTGAGAGAAATGAGATTTTACAAATTTGTTATACTGGAGCAGGGGGAAAGTTAGATAGAAGTACATGTTATGGAGCTACTTCAGTAAATTTTGATAAATTATGTCGTGAATGGCAAAGTGGTAGAAATAAGATAACTAATGATGAAATTTTAAATTTAATAATAACTAATGATATGGATTTACATTGTGTTGCGGGAAAATCTTATCTTAATTGGACATATGTACCTAAATGCTTTAAATGTGGTGAACAATATTTTTGGCAAATTGGTGGTGGAGGAGATGCAACACCAAATCATCCAGAATATGGTTTTCCTAGAACTAATGTAGACTCTAAAACGTGTGTTGTAGTTGCAGATATTACGGAAAAAGATAAATGTAAGGTTACACCGCCAGGGAATGCATGTTATATATGTGATGGAAAATATACTTGGACAAATAATCCAGGATCAAGCTGTCAAAAGCAAGATAATATAACTAGTGAGAGTTATTGTAAGGCACCAGAAGTTAAAAAAGATAATTGTTATGTTTGCGATGGAGAATTTTATTGGACTGATAATGCTCCTAGTAATAATTGTGTGTTGAAAGAAGAAATAAAAGATATAGCTAATTGTAGAATTGTAAATCCACAGACTGGTTCTATAGCAATATTTATGGTATGGGTTATTGGATTATCATCAATTATATGTGGAGTAGTATATTTTAAAGAGTTAAAAAATGAAGAATAAGTATTGAAGTTGTAATATAAAAGAGGACACATAAAAAGTGATTGAAGTGATAAAGTAAAAGTAGACACATTGAACTGAACCCCAAAATTTGGATAGTTTATAAATATTTTCTAATTAGAGGATTGTAACCTGTAATTTACAGGTGACAGTCCTTTAATTTTA
>ENA-OPAY01000019-OPAY01000019.1-human-gut-metagenome-genome-assembly--contig:-NODE-19-length-37322-cov-4.268441_pt1 | contig 37322 bp, 33 predicted proteins | sample MGYA00241064_ERZ501444 | MGnify/ENA primary metagenome ERZ501444 (study PRJEB25962, sample SAMEA2042573) | human gut metagenome | biome: human gut; feature: human-associated habitat; material: faeces... | reverse complement strand
AAATATGTTGATAGAAAAAATTCCCCTTGAAACTATTTCCAAAATAACCGGATTATCAATTGAAAAAGTTGAACAATTACAAAACGAATGAGCCAATAAACTCATTCGTTTTTATAAATTATATATTATTTTTCCCTTATTATAGAACGCGATCCTACCTTTATATCACTCATTCCAATATCCCTAAAATTAAACAAACCTTTACCAATACCACCACGAATCACATAATCACGTTCACTTGCTAAACCGTGTCCCTGATACCAAGTATCGCCATCTAAAAATGTCACTTCTTTAGTAGCACATCCTAACTGATTACTTTTTCCCATTACATATTCAGCAGCTCCACCAGCCATATCATATACACCATAAACATTTCTTGTAGTAGTATCTTGTCTATTATATCCCGCTTTATAACTATCATTTATTCCGATACTAGAACATCCATCTCCAAAACATACCCCATATTTTGAATGACTCAAATATAATACTGCTCCCCACTGTAAATTTGTAACCATTTCAGTTACAGCATTATCACCAAGTTTATACGTTGAACCAAGATTATTAAAAATTTTTTGATAATTTTCCAAAGAAGCCTCCACATAAGCCTCCGCATTAGGAACACTTAAATAATTATCCCCATTCTTTGATATCTCATATTTACTAATCCAAAAACCATAACTATCATTACCAAAGGCTGGATGTGTTATATAAGTATTATTTTCTGTTCCAGAAACATTATTAAGTCCGCCTTCAAACTTAATATCAATCCCCTCATCATACGCCTTATAACTGTCACTACCATCTCCTGTAGCATTCCATAACTTATAACTATATCTAGGTATCCATACATAATAACCAAGTATTGAAGAACTATCAATCTTATCTCCAACATTCCTATACTTACTCTTATCCTTAACTACCAAAGCATTAGCCCACTGTTGTTTATTATAATCATACCATAAATAATTCTTATCACTATTACTACTACTAGCTAAAACAAAATTACCATCTTTATAAGTAACCGGTATCATATTATTATATAACCTTGGTCTATTAGCACAAGAATTATCATAATTAGGAACCCTTTCAAATGCTTTTTTCTCACCACTATTAACCGCAATAAATACCTCCATACTAACAGACTTATCAACAATATTACTCTGATCAATTAATTCACAACTAGATATATCATCACAACTCTCACTTATCCAAAAAATAACTACATACTTATCATATTTATCATTATGACTAGGTAAATCCTCCTGAATATTCGTAAGACGCATAGTATCTCCCAAAGCATCACCATCAAAAGCAGGATCTAAACTACCCGTAGACAACTTATTACCATTCTTATATAAAACCCATTTTGTATATTTGTTAAGAAAAGCACAATCTACCTTCAAATTCTTAATCATTACATCATATATTAAATTATCCTTTTTATTACTAGCAGCCCCTCTTAAAGAAAATTCTAATCTAATAACCTTATCCTTCGTATTAATATTAACTAAATTATCATCAATTGGTTCTAAATTATTCACTGTAACATTCTTATCCCCAATATATTCAACCGTATATTCCCCTACAGTAAGATTAGTTACCGTCCTATTATTAATAATTTGTGTTGTTGCATAAGTAATACCAATTATCCCTAAAATAATTACTACTATTTCAAATACTATAACCAATAAATTCTTATTTTTAAAAGATTTATCCATCTTTATCAAATCCTCTCTACTAACATAATTATAATATACATTTATATAATAAACAAGAAAAAAAAAACAATAAATTATTCTTTTAAATATTGTAAACTATTAATCTTGGAGAACAAAAGATAAATATTATTCCTCTAAAAATCAAATAAAAATGATTAAGAAATTTTCTTAATCATCTCTACATTTTAAAACCTTATTCTCTCTTCAATATATTTACTTACTTCTTCTAATTTTAAAGTAATTTGTTTCATTGTATCTCTATCCCTTATTGTAACCGTACCATCATTAATCGTATTATCATCCACTGTAACTGTAAAAGGTGTTCCAATAGCATCCGCTCTTCTATAACGCTTACCTATAGAGCCACTATCATCATAACTAGTCATAAAAGACTTGCTAAGTTCTCTATAAAGTTCCATCGCCTTATCACTATGATATTTCTTAACCAATGGTACCACATTACATTTATAAGGAGCCAAATAAGGATGTAATTTCATAACTTCACGAAAATCTCCATCTTCAAGAGTCTCTTTCATATAAGCATCACATATTACTGTCAAAAATAATCTTTCTACTCCTAAAGAAGGTTCTATAACATAAGGTATATATTTAGAATTATCAACTGGATCAGTATATTCCATATTAACTCCTGAATACTTTTGATGTTGTGATAAATCATAATCTGTTCTTGAAGCAATTCCCCAAAGTTCACCCCAACCAAAAGGAAATTTATATTCAATATCTGTCGTTGCATTACTATAAAAACTCAATTCCTCTTGAGAGTGATCCCTAAGTCTTAAATTCTCTTCCTTGATTCCTAAACTAACTAAAAAGTTTTTACAATAATCTTTATAGTATTTAAACCACTCAAGTTCAGTACCAGGCTTACAGAAAAATTCTAATTCCATTTGCTCAAATTCCCTTACTCTAAAAATAAAATTACCGGGAGTTATTTCATTCCTAAAACTCTTACCAACTTGCCCAATACCAAAAGGTACTTTTAATCTCATACTTCTCTGAACATTTAAATAATCAGCAAAAATTCCTTGCGCCGTCTCTGGTCTTAAATATACTGTACTTTTATTATCTTCAGTAACTCCCTGAAATGTCTTAAACATCAAATTAAACTTTCTAATTTCCGTATAATCTAACTTTCCACATTTAGGACAAACTATTTTATGTTCATTGATATAATCAACAAGTTCACTATCATTCATACTACCAGCATCTTCACACCCAATATCTTCAACCAATTTATCTGCTCTATATCTAGTTTTACAATTCTTACAATCAATTAATGGATCAGAAAATGTTGATATATGACCACTAGCCTCCCAAGTCTTCGGATTCATAAGAATAGCTGCATCAAGTCCAACATTATTAATATCTTCTTGTACAAACTTCTTCATCCAAGCATTTTTTAAATTCTTCTTAAGTTCCACACCAACAGGACCAAAATCCCAAGTATTAGCAAGTCCGCCATATATTTCACTTCCTTGAAATATAAAACCATATTGCTTACAATAGTTAACCATATCTTGCATTTTAATCTCTTCCATAATATTCCTCCTTTAACAAAAAGAGAGATTCTTATCTCGTAAAGACGACTAATGCCGCGGTTCCACTTTACTTATTCTATAAGAATCTCTCATAATATACTGCTGATAGGTTTCCAAGCCCGTCTTCGCACTGATTAACAATTAATTAGATTATAACATCATTATTATTTTATGTCAAATATATTTTTATTTGTTAATTTAAATATGAAGTGCAACTTTTTAATTAATAAGAAAAAAACACTTATCGTGCTTTTTAACCCTGATTATATACAATTAATTTATGCTGAGCCCTTGTAATAGCTACATAATATAAGTATTTTTCATCTACCTGATACTTATTAGCAGTATCCGTATAAATAATAACACAATCAAATTCCAATCCCTTAGCCATATATACAGGAACTACTACAAACTCCCTATTAAACTTCTTACTATTATTATCTATCTTAGATATCCCCTTATCCTTAAGAAGCATATATATCTTCTCACACTCACTATTATTCTTAGTAATAATAGCTATACTCTTACCATACTTCTTACATATATCTATATCTGTCAATAACTGTTCTAACAAATTACCCTCTAGTCTTTCCTCTACCGGTATCCTTATATCTCTTCTAATAGCACTAACATAATTTAACTGCAATACCCTATTACTATATTCCACAATTTCATCAGTAGATCTATAAGTCTTATTAAGAACAACATACTTACTATCTGGAAGTATCTTCTTAATATCCTCTAAAGAATTATATCTATAATAAGGATTAATCGTCTGATTAATATCCCCAAGTATCGTATAAGATGCACTCTTAAATATCTTACTAATCAGTCTTAACTGTCCTAAAGAATAATCTTGAGCCTCATCAATAACAATCTCTTTAATATTCGTATTATAGTTATATCCATACAACTTACATTTCATATAAACATATAAACAAGCATCATCGTAGTATATCATCTCTCTATTATTCCTAATATAAGAAATATCCCTCTTCATCTCTGAATAACTACTCTGAAAGAAATCAACATATATTTGAATTAAATCTCTAGAAATATTTATCCTCTCATAAAGTTCCTTAACTATCCTAGAAGCCTTCCCTATCTTCCCATTAAAATTATTCTCACTAATCTTTAAAGCCATAAACTTAATTCTCTCTCCCAAAGGAAATCTATTGTATCTAACCGTCAACATATAATTAAGTTCATCTTTCGTATAACTATAATCCCTTGTAAATAAATCATCCACTATCCTAGCCTTATCACACATATTATCAATATATCTATCTATATCATCATATATCCTATCACTCTGTTTATACTTAATAAAATCAACTTCATTCTTACCAGTATAACTTCTCTCAATAAAAGCCGTAAACGACTCTACTCGCCTAAACTCCTTAATTTCCATATCAAGAAAATCATTAATTGTTGTCTGCATCGTATTATCTTCCCCAAGTTCTGGTAAAACATTAGATATATATATTGAAAATATCTTATTCGGAGAAAATATCAAAACATTATTACTTCTTAAATTACTTATCTTATATAAAAGAAATGCTATTCTATGTAAAGCAACACTCGTCTTTCCAGATCCAGCAATCCCCTGAACTATCAAATTTCTATCTTCCGTATTTCTAATAACCTTATTCTGCTCCGCCTGAATCGTATTAACAATATTCTTCATCTTATCACTAGACTCATTAGCCAAAACCTCTTGTAAAAGTTCATCATCAATATTTATATTATTATCAAAAATATGTAATAATTTCCCCTCTTTAATCGTATATTGCCTCTTACAAGTAACATTTCCCGTAATTTTTCCTACCGGAGCCATATATTCCGCAGGACCAACCTCATAATCATAAAATAAATTACATATTGGACTTCTCCAATCGTGAATATAATAATTATTATTATCATCTATCAAATGTGTAATCCCAATATATACCTTATCCACAACACTTCCATCATCAAAATCAATTCTTCCAAAATAAGGATTATTCTGTATCCTAAATATCTTCTGTAAATAATCCCCCTTATTCATCATCAATCTAATTTCCAAGTCATTATCACTCATCATACTTTTAAGTTCTGCCGGATCCATATCACTTCGATTATCCCACATAAACCTCTTAAATTCTAAAACCTTATCATCACGCGAATATAATTCCTGCCCTAACGCACTAATCTTATTTCTAATAAGATTAATCGTCTCCTGAAGCATCTTCTCTTCAAGCCTAATCTCTTCCCTTGATAATTCCAAAATACACCTCCATACAACGGAAAAAAACGTTCTTTTTTTCCCAAAAAACGTTATCTATCAAATACTCTTCACACAGTCCTGTTAAATATAACATAAATATTTATTTAATGCAAGTCTTTCCCTATAAATTCATTATTTAATCTTTGATAATTCATCTATCATTCTATTAACTTCCAGTATATCTATCTTATTATCAACCATCTCATTACTTATACCATATTTCTCTTTTATTAATCTAATCTTATTATAACTATCATCTATTAATTCCCTCTTTATTTCTCCACTCTCGATCATTTTAAATATCTTATCATATAGCTTCGTATCCCCCTTATGATACTTTATCACTAACAAATTATTTCCTGCCATTATACTATATTTAATTACCCTCTTCATTCCATATATTGTCCTTAACAAATTCATTCTAAGATCATCAGTAATAATAAGTCCTTGATAATTATATCTATCTATTAAATACTTATGAATAATAAACCTATTAATCGTTGCTGGCTTAAATCCACACCCCTTTACCCTAAGATGTCCTACCATTAAAGCCTCACATCCATCTTCAATAGCCCTTCCAAATACCTGAAGATCCTCTTTTTCCATAAGATCTATCTCATTTATTTTAGGAATAGCATAATGACTATTAACATTAGATAATCCGTGTCCTGGAAAATGCTTAACTACTGAAATAATTCCCTTATCAGTTAACTTCTTCATAAAAGGTAATCCATACTTAACTACCTCCTGATAACTATTTCCATAACCTCTATCACCAATAATCGAGTCATCACTTCCCCTATTAATATCTAATACCGGAGCAAAATTCATGTTAACCCCTATACTAGATAACAATGAAGCCGTAATCTCATAAGATTTCAACCCCATCTCCAAATTCTTCCCCTTTGCAATCTTTAAAGCACTAGCCATTCTCTTAATCTCCGGAGGAAATCTATTAACTCTTCCATTCTCCTGATCAATAGCTATAAATAAAGGTATATTACTCTCATTAATCTTCTTTAATCTATTAATATAAGTTATCATATCATCTACCGTATGATAACTCTTCTTATATATAATGACTCCCCCAATTTTATAATCCCTAATTAAACTAACAACCTCCTCATTTAACTCTTCCAAGTCTAATCCAAGTATTATCATTTGACCAAATCTATTTCTATAATCCCTATTCATAATATACCTCCAACAATTACTTCTTCTTACTTAATAATTTTTCCTTAAACCCCTCTACCTTTACTCTCATCGTTGGAAAAGAATTAATAAGTCTATTTATCAAAATCGAATATTTAGATAAATATTTTGCTACCCTCTTTTTCATCAATTCCGTATCATCTTTATATACCTTATCTGACATATTTCTAAACTTAATAACCACAAAGAAAGACACTATCAAATCAATTACAAAAATTGTCATTAAACTAATTCCTAAAATTAATAACGTATTATCACTTAACCTATTAAGAAATCCTACAAATATCGGATTAATAACATACATAATAAGCATTCCCCCAAGTCCAAAAGGAATTGCCGTCTCTAAACATATTCTTCCATTTATATTAAACCTCTTATTACTATAATCCCACCATCTAGCCTTAAAAATTAACTCCATAAAATAACTAGTCAAGTATTCAAGAACCATACATATAGTCATAGATAAAATAAACAATACAATATAATTACCCGTATACTCCTGTAATAAACTTATAATAGCTAACATTCCAACTCCATATATTGGACAATATGGACCTATTAAAAACCCCCTATTAACAAATTTCTTCTTCTGTATATAAGCATTTATTACTTCCACTATCCATCCAAGTATTGCATACATTAAAAATAGTAAAAAATAATAACATAATGTCCTTAACATAAATATTCCACCTTCCTTTATTTGTGTTGTAACCTATAAGCTTTTAATACATTCTTTCCAAGCATAGCTACCGTCATAGGACCTACCCCTCCAGGTACTGGTGTAATATAACTACACTTATCCTTTACTGAATCAAAATCTACATCTCCACATAATCCTGTATCTAATCTATTAATTCCAACATCAATAACTACTGCCCCATCTTTTACCATCGAAGAACTTATAAGTTTACTTTTTCCTACCGCCACTACTAAAATATCTGCCCTCTTCGTATACTCTGCCAAATTCTTCGTTTTTGAATGACATATTGTTACTGTTGCTCCCGAATTAAGCATCATAATTCCCATTGGTTTACCCACCAAATTACTCTTACCTACAATAACAACATCTCTTCCCTCAACAGAAATATTATATTTTTTAAGTAACTCCATTACCCCATAAGGAGTACAAGAATATAAAGCCTCTCTATTATGAAATAACTTTCCACTATTCTCTATTCCTAAACCATCTACATCCTTACAAGATCTTATCCTATTCTGAATTTTCTCCCCATCTATTCCCTCAGGTAAAGGCATTTGCACAAGTATCCCTGTAACTTCATCACTCTCATTTAGTATATCTATCTTCTCAAGAATCTCTTCTTCACTAACATCTAAATCAAATAAAATATGTTCAAATTGATATCCCACAAGTTCTGCCATTTTCTTCTTTTGCTTAATATATACATTACTTGCCTCATCTCTTCCTACCTGAATAACTACTAATTTAGGCTTCTCATCAAGCAACTTAACTTCATCACTTAATTCTTGAATTACCTCCATCTTAATTTTTTTACCATCCATCAAAACTACATTATTCATTATTCTCACGCTCCAATTCTCTATACGCTATCTTTCCAACTAACGTCTTAGGAATACTATCCCTAAATTCATATTCATATGGCCACGAATATTTAGATAAATTCTCTTCACAATACTTCTTAATTTTTTTCTTAATCCCATTACTAGGTTTAATCCCATCTTTCAAAACAATATAAGCCTTTGCTACTTGTTTCTTATATGAATGAGGTATCCCTATAACTACACAATTATCTACCTCATCTACTTTTTTAATAATACTCTCAATATGTGACGGATATACATTATATCCACTAGAAACAATCATTCTCTTAAGTCTTTGTTTAAAATAAACAAAACCATCACTATCCATACAGCCAATATCTCCAGTATGAAGCCACACCATTCCATCCGGATGAATTAAAATTACCTTCCGAGTCTCCTCAATATCATTCAAATAACCCCTCATTACTGTCGGTCCTGATACACATATCTCTCCATCCTCCATAAATTCACATTCATCCATTGTTCCAATTCTAAATATCTTAAAATCCATCGAAGGCATTGGTATCCCTATTGAATTATCACGATATTCCATTTTAGGATTCAAACAACACGCTCCAGTACACTCTGTAAGTCCATATCCACATCTAATAGTAGCCCTAGATCCATGTGCCTTTAAAAAAGAATCTATCTGTCTTTTAAAATCTGGAGTTAACGTATCACCGCCACTAACAACACATTTAAGATGTGATAAATCTCTTCTTCCAAGCTTTGTTTTAAGTAACGCCTCATATAAAGTAGGTACCCCTGTAATTAACGTTGGATTATACTTCTTAAGTAATCCTCCAAATTTTCTCGGACTAAAATCCGGTACCAAAATAACCTTCATTCCAATATATAAAGGTGTATGTATTGATACTCCCAAACCAAAGCCGTGAAATATTGGTAATATTGACAGTATCGAATCTCCTGCCTTCGCCAAATCACACATATTACACTGAATAGCCAAAGCATTAAAATTCATATTACTTAAAACTATTCCTTTTGGTTTTCCCGTCGTACCACCACTATATAAAATTACCGCTTCATCATAACTTCTTCTCTTACAAGCCTTAAAATCCTTATAATATACCCCCATCTTAATCAAATCACTATAAAATATTGCCTTCTCATTTCTTTCGATCTTATTCTTTCTACCTGAAAAGAACCAATACATAACCCTTTTAAACTTACCCATATCATCAGTTACACTACTAACAATAATCTTCTCTACACTCGTCTTCCCTACAACTTCCATCAACTTGTCATATACCAAATCAATCGTTAAAATATATTTACTATTAGACTCCTTAAGATAAAATTCAATCTCATTCTTACTAGATAACGGATGAATCATACTAGCCGTAGCCCCTATCATATTAACTGCATAAAAAGTAATAATTGCTACCGGTGTATTAGGCATACATATAGTTACTCTATCCCCCTCGTGTACCCCAAGCTCTAAAAGAGAACTCGCCGTCCTCTTTATTTTTATAATAAAATCCCTATACGTAACCTTCTTCCCATAATACTCATAAGCATAATGAAAAGGATAAAACTCTGCTGTCTTATTAATTAACTCATATATTGTTAAATCAGGATAATCTATCTTCTGATTATTACTATAATACTTATACCACGGTTCCCTATTAGTAACCTTTTCAAATACCGAAGCCACAAACTTATTAAATTTTATCAACAACGATTTTAGCATCTACTCTATCCTCCAATAACTCTGGGTTATTTAATATATATTCAAGTAAATTAATACATTTAGCATAATATACCCCATCTGCAATTCTCTCATCCAACGTAACCCCAAACTCACACATATATCTACTAACAACTCTTCCTGCAACAACCATAGCTTCTTCCTTAATCTCACCTATTGTAACAACTATTGAATTTGTTCCAAAATTAGTAATATTATGATATATTCCGCCACAATGAATACTTCCCAAATTAGATACTAAAACTGAACTATGATATATACTATCCTGAGTAAGAGAACGTGGCAATAAATCAAGATTATCAAGTCTTTTAATAATCCACACAATAAATGCCATAATAACCTTAGGTAACCTTCCTAACCACTGTACAACCCCATCTGCATCACTCTTCTTATTCCCCCTAATCTTTTTAACATAATCATATACCTTCTTACTAAGACTATCTAAATTATCATCATCACAAGTCCTAATAACAGCCATAAGTTCCTTTGCCCCATCCGAAAAATCAGTCTTTGCTACAAAAGATAAAGCTACCTCATTTCTAGCATACTTATTACCACCAATAATAAATCTATTAAGCAATGGTCTATTATAAATTAATTTAGCAATAGCCGTCAAAAACAGATGAAAATACGTCAAATTCTCATTATCCTTCTTCTTATCATTCATATATCTAACCAAATTAGTAACATCAATCTTCCTCGATATATATACCTCTGCTTCACTTCTCTTAGGTTTTAAATAATATAAAAACCTATCAAAGCCATCCATCTTTATCCTAATACCATCTTTTCTATCGCCAAATTTTTTCATTCTAATCCTACTCCATTACACCAATATAATAATTCTTTTTACCCCTTTTAACAACCATATACTTATTACATAAGAAATCCTTCTCACTAATTACATAATCTAACGAATTAACCTTTTCCCCATTAATACTAATAGCATTTCCACTAACAAATTCCCTAGCTTCTCTCTTACTAGTAGCCACCTTCATTAAAATAAGCATATCCACTATATTTATTCCCTTACTTATAGCATTCTGTTCATATCCAGAAAATATCTCCTCAAGTTCATCTATTTTAAAACTATTAAACTCTCCATTAAATAACGCTTCACTCATTCTTACTGCCTTATCTAATTCAAGTTCCCCATGAATATCCCTCACTACTTCCTTAGCCAAAGTCTTTTGTGCAATTCTCTTTTCCGGACATTCCTTCTGCATCTTTTCTAATTCCAAAATCTCTTCTTTACTCAAAAAAGTAAATACCTTTAAATACTCTACTACCTTACTATCATCCGTATTAAGTAAATACTGATATATCTTATAAGCACTAGTCTTTTCCTTTGAAAGCCACAAAGCATTACCCTCGCTCTTTCCAAATTTCTTACCAGTACTATCTAATATTAATGGCATAGTAAACCCATATAATTCTTTATTATCCATCTTTCTACCAAGTTCAATTCCCGTTGTAATATTTCCCCATTGATCTGATCCAGCTGCCTGTAGAGTACAACCATATTCCCTTGCCAAATGAACAAAATCATATCCCTGTAATAAAGTATAAGAAAACTCTGCATAAGTAATTCCTGTCTCTAACCTTCTACTAATAATATCCTTATTAAGCATATAATTAACATTAATATACTTTCCAACATCCCTAAGAAAATTTAAATATCCATAATCTTTTAACCAATCATAATTATTAACAAAAATTGTATTCTCATCAACTAATCTTTTTACCTGATTTTGAATTCCAATAATATTCTTATCTAACCTTTCTTTATCAATAATCTCTCTCTCTGCCGTAGGTCTAGGATCTCCAATTAATCCAGTAGCACCGCCTACTAATAAAATAAAATGATGCCCATACCTCGCTAACCTCTTTGCTGTTACCAAAGAAGAATAGTGTCCTAAATGTAAAGAATCAGCCGTTGGATCAGTTCCCCAATAAAAAGTCATTCCTCCATTATTTAACTTCTCTTCTAATTCTGGACTACTAACATCCTTAACTAGTCCTCTCCACTTAAAATCTTCATATAATGTCATATCTATTCCTCCATTCATTCATATTATATTATATCATAAATCTTAAAAAGAAAAAAAGATAATCTAAAAGGAGTGTCTAATAACACGGTACCATCCTTTAATTATCTTAATTATATAACGGTTTTACCCGATTAGCTAGAAATATGTACTTCATTATTAAATACCTATTAGTTTCCACCAACCACTAACTCTCTATAAAATTAACTTAATAACTACTAAAGTATTTCCAATACTAATTATCTCTTTCTTTGATAAATTATATCACACATATATTATCCTTGTAAACCCTTTTTTACCCTCTTAAATACTCTTAATACCGGTACATAATTTGTTAAAAAATCATTATATATAAATTCCATCTCTGTATTAACAAAATAACTATCATTTAACTTATTAATGTCCATTATCTCATACCCACTATCATATAACTTCTTAAGTATCTCGAGTAATATCTCCTTATTAAAACTTAAATCCCCCTTAAAACTTAAATCCTCATCATTATCTAAAATACTTAAAAAGAAATCTCTATATACTGGTTGATTACTATAATTACTTAAAAACTTAACTATCTCTACCGGCAAAGTTTCTACCTGAATATCCTTACTATCAATCATACCACCCGTAGCCAATCCAAATAAAATCATTCTAATAACCTCTAAAGAACCAACCAAATCATCCGCATTCTTCCTAACAAATTCACTCATTACTCTAAACGAACTTCCCGCAGATTCCCTACGCTTTAAAACATTACCCTTACGAATCTTCTTATACTCATTCAAATAAATATCTATTAAACTCCATAAATAACTATCCGCATCATTATATTCTTTTCTAAAATCCGCTAAAATATATTCATTTAATAAAGAATTATCCTTAAGGAGAGCCACTCTTCTAAATAAATCATCACTTCCAAAACAATTATTTAAATATAAAGATAAATTCTCTCTATTTCCCCCACTAACAATCTTCTCTTCTAACCTATCCAGATCATCCATTGAAAAACTAGAAAATCCATCTCTCATACCATATTCTATTGCTAAATACTGATCACTATCACTATCTATTTGAGTACAAAACAAATCTTTCATCGATAACGAATCCACTCCCCCAAGACTCAAATATTCTAAAGCCAATCTCTTATCATTAAAAGATCTAATATCCTCATCAAACAAATATAACTTATCTTTATCTATTCCCCTAAGTTTAGAAATTATTTCTTCTACCAATTCCCCACTCATACACTATTACCTCCTAAACATCTTTATCTTTTTCTTACACATATCAACACTATCTATTAAAGGTATACATTCCTCATAAAAATATCTATATACATATGCCATATTAGTACCAAGAAAATAAATACTAAATAAATGTTCTAATTTCTCTAACCCATATTTTAAATATAACTTACTTAAAACATCTAAAATAAATTCCTCATCTTCCATATTTGGTCCATACTCCAAGAAATTATTAAACACAGAAGATATTCCCATACCTTGACCTATACATATCTTTAAAAAGAATTCTCTATATATCTCTTCCATACATTTTAAATCCGTATCTAAATTAAGTACCGTTTCAGGAGTCATCAATTTATATTCCAATTTACCATATCTACATAAATGCGTATCCGTTCCAATAGCAAAATTAAACATTCTCTGTACTGCATCTAATTTCTTTTCTCCAAGCAATATATCCCTATAAAAAGATACAAAATCTCCCATCAACTTTAAAGCCTTCTCAGCCTCTTTATTAGCTACATCTAAATTAATATCTCTATTAATTAAATACTCTTTCAAATATATATCAATAAACCTATTTAAATACTCCTGTACCTTATCTCTTTTCTTCTCTTTACTATCACCAAAATCAACAAGTACCAGATCATTCCTATTACATTCTATATACTTAAGAATATCATCTATCTTCTTTATCATAACTAACTTAGTAAAGAAATCATCTGACCAATCTCCCTTCATAAGTTCCATATAGTCATATAGTATCGTCTTATCACCACAACACAATACCTTATCTTCTAATTTAGTTATCTCATCATATGTCATATTCTTTTCACTAAAATAATTCATTGCTCTTTCTAATCCTAACACATCATTAAGATTATCTATATCAATTTTTTCTTCACAAGTATTCTTATTTTTTTCTAAGTCCCTACTCAGGTGTTCATCATTATCCATTAAAATATCTTTCCTCCGTAGACAATATTATACCATTAACTAATAATCTTGTCAAAAAAGCCCTTATTTAACAAGCATTAACCCTATACAACTATAATATTATCATACTTAATAATATTAATATAAATTTACTTTTATTATCATACTTTTTTACATTGCACTAAAAAAAGAGTTTACTTATAAACTAATCTATAAACTCTTGTTTTAGAATATAATTACCATCTTTAAACTCCATCTTAATTCTACTACCATTAATAATCGTATTAACTGGTTTTATGTGTCCTATATTAGCATTAATAATTATATTATCATACCCAAACATAGCTTTCTCTATTGCCTCTTCATATGACAAATCAGCAAGAACAGTAGGATAAGCAACAGTCCCAAAAATAAACGTATCAGAATATTTAAACCAACCAGCATTTTTAAACTGCAAAAGTGTCAAATATACATCTATTGAACTCATAGAAAATATATCAAAATACCAAATTACTCCATATTTTTTATATTTCTCTATAAACTCCTTTGTATTATCAAACTTCGTACCTATAATATCCTTAATTACATCCAAACATCCACCTATTGCTATCCCACTAGCATTAAAATTTCCATTAACAGATAAAATATCACGATCATAATAATCTTCCTGAACATAACCTTCATTTTTTATCAAATTAATATTATCAATAACATCATCACTAAGTTGAGAAAATTGCTTCGCATTCCTTCCATATATTGTTGCAATATCATATTTAGTAGTAAGAATATAAAGTAATGAAGTCGCATCAGAAGCCCCCTCAAACCAAATATTCTTTTCATATATTTTATCAAAATCAATACTATCTAACGTCTCATATAAATACTTCCCCCCCCGAGCCGTTAATATTAATCCTACCCCCTCTGTATCTAACAAATCATTAAGTTGTTCAACACGTTCTGAAGTTGAAGAACTAACGATATTACTCCCATATACATTATCAGTTAATATAACACTAAAAACCTTCCTTAAATTCTCTATTGCTAAATCGAATTTATCTCTACAATCACTAGCACCACTTGATAATGCCGTAATTCCAATTAAAGATCCTTTTTTTAAAAGCTTTGGATATCTCATCTATACTCCTTTCAAAATCATCTCTATTACTATAATAATGATTTACAATTTTATATGAAGATTATATCACAAAGTTATAATAAAATTTCAAAAAAGTTATAATTAATTACAAAATAATTAAAAAAATGACATTTTAACACCATTTATCTATTCAATTCTACTTTATCTAACCTTAAACATATTCCCTACCAACAAAGAGTCAAGAACCAGATATTCTTAATTCTTGACCCTTATTTATTTATTTTCTATCTCATTAACCATTTCTTTTATTTTTCTAAAACGATGATTTAAACCAGACTTTGTAATTTTTATTCCATCATTATTCATCTTATCACTAAGTTCTGTTAAACTAGCCTCCGGATATTTCTTTCTATAATTAATTACTAACAATAATTTTTCATCTATCAAATCCATTAATCCATATTCTTCCAACTTTTCTATATCTTTAATTTGATTACTAGCAGTAAAAAATATCTTATCCATATTAGCCTGTTCACAATTATTAAGTCTATTAGTCATATTCTTATGATCCCTATATATTCTTATATCCTCATAATACATTACACCATTATATGCCTTAATAATTCTTAAAAAATCTGATATTTTTTCAGCTTCCTTTATATACACCATATATTTTTTTTCTCTCTTAATAATCTTACTATTAAGTAAATTATTATTAAGTAACTTAGATATAAATTTTGCATACCCATAATCATCTACTAAAAGTTCCAAATGATATCTAGAAGTCTTAGGATCATTAATACTACCAGTAACTAAAAATACTCCTCTTAAATAAGCCCTAACCAAGTCATCATCAGATACAATATATTCCATTGGAATATTTAAATATTTTCCATCTTTCATAATTGAAATATCTTGAAGTATTTCATCTACTTTCTTCTTTACTGTTAAAATAAAACTATATCCACTACTAAAATATTTTCTTCTTACTGTAATAATTGGTGTAACATCATAAATACTCTTAAATAACTTAAATATTCTCCTAGCTACAAAATTATTTTCTATATATATAACTATCTCATTACTTATAACTGCACTATTTCTAATAATTGCAGACAATTCAGATATATCTTCCTCTCTCGTAGTTTCCACCCTTGTAGCTTCACTCTTTACTAAAACTGAAAAACTCATTTCTAATCCTCCCTAGTAAGATAAGTAAATACCTCTAATGCCGTCTTAATATAATCGTGTCTTGCCTGATTATTCTTAATATATAATAGATCTGAAGTAATTAATTTTACTCCCATTTTTTTAATATTTTCTTTATCTATCAAAATTTGTGCACTATTTTCTTCTTCATATAACTTAAGAATATTATCTGGTACTTTCTTATTATTAGCCAATACCACATCAATAAAATCTTTAGATACATATTTATTTATCTGTTTAATACAATCAGAAACATTAAAACCATCCGTCTCACCATGTTCACTCATTATATTACAAATATACATTTTTTTAGCCTTTGCATTCTTTAAAGCCCTCTTCATCGTCGTAGATAACAAATTAGGAATAATACTCGTATATAAACTACCAATCCCAATAATAATCAAATCTGCATTATTAACTGCTGAAATAACTTCCTTTGTAACCTTTACCTTATTTTTATACTCAACATATTTAATATGCTTCCCCGCTTTAGTAATATTACTCTCACCCTCAATTACTTCCCCATCTAAAGTATGTGCTACTAATATTGCCTTATCTTCCGTAAATGGTAAAACCTTTCCTTTAATATTAAATATCTTTGACAAAGAAGACAAAGAATCTGTTAAACTACCCGTAATATTATACATTGCTGTTAAAAGTAAATTACCCATCGCATGTTTATTTAAATCACTATATGTGTTAAATCTATATTGAAGTAAATCCTCTACCAAAGGTTCTACTTCTGATAAAGATACCAAAACATTTCTAAGATCACCAACTGCCGGTATATCAAACTCTTCCCTAAGTCTTCCCGTTGAAGACCCATCATCCGCTACCGTAACAATTGCTGTAATATTAATTGGAAACAATTTTAATCCCCTAAGTAAAGTAGATAATCCTGTTCCCCCACCTATAACAACCACATTCTTCATCTTATCCCTCTTTCTATATATTAATACTGGACTCATTAACATTGTAACACAACAAAAGAAATATTGACAAATAAATAGCCAAATATCTCCCCATAATTAAAAAAATAATATTTTTTTACATTTTTTTTAATTTTAGTATTGACAAAAAAAACAACTTCGGTTAGTATATTAACTACCAATTCAAATTTCTTAGGCGAATTGGTGCTAGTATCACACTAGCCAACCCCTTTTTATTCTTTTTGGAAAGCTGTTCCTTAGGGGGTCAGCTTTCTTTTTTTGTTATTATACCTATTAAGGTGTTTTTTTTTATCTAAAAGAATATACTTTAACGAGGGATAATATGTTTAATAAACAAATACATAAAAGAATTAAAATTATTTTTCTTATTATTATTATCTGTTTCATTGTTATAATAGGTAAAGTCTTCTATATTCAAGTAATCGATTATAATAAGCTATCAAATCTAGCTAATAGCCTCTGGTCAAGAAATTTAGTCATTGGAGCAGATCGTGGAAAAATTATTACCAGTGACAATGTAACTATTGCCAGTAATACTACTACTGTCTCTTTAGTAGTAGTACCTAATCAAATAAAAGATAAAGAAAAAGTTATCAAAGATCTAGCCCATATATTAAATGTTGATGCGTCTAAAATAAGTGAACACGTTAATAAAAAATCGTCTGTTGAAATAGTTCACCCTGAAGGTAGACAACTATCTTTTGATATTGCTGATAAAATAAGTGATCTAAATTATGAAGGCGTATATCTTTTAAAAGAAGGAAAACGTTTCTATCCATATGATACCTTATTTTCTCATTCTCTTGGATACGTTGGTATTGATAATCAAGGATTATCTGGTTTAGAATTACAATACAATGAATATTTAACCGGAAAAAATGGTGCTATTAAATACTTTTCTGATGCTAAAGGAAATAAATTAGATAAAAGTAGTGTCTATGAAGAGCCAGCTAATGGTTTAGATATTCAATTAACTATCGATTTTGATATTCAATCAGCTGTAGAAAGAGAACTAAATAATGCAATGAATAAATATAATGCCGATGGAGCCTGGGCTATTGTAATGAACCCTAACAATGGAGAAATTCTTGCTCTAACATCTAAGCCTGACTTCTCTCCATCTAAATATAATAACTATTCCATTGAAACTATCAACAGAAATCACGCTATTTGGGCCACTTACGAACCAGGTTCCACATTTAAAATCATTACTTTAGCAGCTTCAGTCGAAGAAAAAACCGTTGACCTTTTAAAAGATACCTTCCACGACAGTGGTAGCATTAACGTAGAAGGAGCTCGCATCAAATGTTGGCGACACGGTGGTCACGGTACTCAGACTTATCTTCAAGTAGTCCAAAACTCTTGTAATCCCGGGTTCGTATCCCTCGGTAACAAATTAGGAAAAGAAAGATTATTTAAATACATTAATAATTTTGGCTTTGGTAAAAAAACTGGTATTGATTTAAATGGTGAGGCTAATGGTATTTTATTCAAACTAGACAATGTAGGACCCGTCGAACTAGCCACATCAGCCTTTGGTCAAGGAATAAGTGTTACAGCTATCCAACAAATAACTGCCGTCTCTGCAGCTGTTAACGGTGGTACCCTATATAAACCATACGTTGTAAAAAGAATCATTGAACCAAACACCAAAGAAATTATTAAAGAAAACACCCCCCAAATAGTAAAAAAAGTTATTTCCAACGAAACAAGTCAAACAGTTCGTATGACTCTCGAAACCGTCGTAGCATACGGTACAGGAAGAAACGCCTATATTGAAGGATATCGTGTTGGTGGCAAAACCGGTACCGCCCAAAAAGTTAAAAACGGAATCTATCTTCACGGAAATTATATCCTATCATTTATTGGTTTTCTTCCAGCAGATAACCCCCAAGCCGTCGTTTATGTTGCCATTGATAACCCCAAAGGAGTCACCCAATACGGAGGAACCGTTTCCGCTCCCATTGCAAAAAACATTATGATAGATATTATTAATAAACTAAAAATTGCCCCATCTGAATACACCCTTGAAAAAGTTTATAACTGGTATGATATTAAATATGCCAAAGTTCCTAACGTTATTGGAATGAACCTAAACGATGCTAAAAAAGAACTAAAAAATTTCACTGTTAATTATTCTGGATATGGTAATACTATTAAAGAAATCTCACCCAGTCCTAACACCATAATACCTGAAAAATCAACCATCAAAATCCTTCTTGGTAACTGACAAAACAATGTAAAGTTCCTATTATTTTATAAATATATAGTAATTTTATGATATAATTAAACCTGAAAAGGAAGTGAGTTATGCTAACTTTAACAAAATCTTTATTTGCTATGATGATAGGATTCCTCTTAGCGACAGCCTTTGGTCTATTCTTAATTCCTCTATTAAAAAGAATTAAAGTAGGTCAACGTATCAATGTATACGTAGAAAATCATCAAAAGAAATCAGGAACTCCTACAATGGGAGGATTAATCTTTATTATTCCAACAATTATAACTACTATTATCCTCTTACTAACGAATAAAATAGAATTTTCTGTTAATCTATTAATTATTCTCTTTGTGTTCATCTCATATAGCTTAATTGGATTTTTAGATGACTATATAAGTATTAAACACAAAGAAAATAAAGGATTATCTCAAATACAAAAATTATTTCTTCAATTTATCGTTGCCCTAATATTTTACATCTTATATCGTAAATATACCAACGCTAACTCTGTCTTAGAAATAACTTTATTACATATCAAATGGAACCTTGATTGGTTTTATGGAATCTTCATTCTCTTACTACTCGTAGGATCCTCCAATGCTGTTAATTTAACTGATGGCTTAGATGGTTTAGCTGGTGGTCTATCCGCCATCGCCTTCTTAGCATTTGGTTTAATATCTTGGGGTAGTTACTGGATAGAGGGATATCAAGATATGGGTATCTTCTGCTTCGTATTAGTAGGATCTATTATGGGATTCCTAGTATATAATACCAACCCCGCAAAAATATTTATGGGAGATACCGGTAGCCTAACCCTAGGAGCCACCCTAGCTACTATTGCCATTCTCACCAACCACGAACTATCATTAGCAGTTATTGGTGGTGTCTTCGTAATAGAAACAATAAGCGTTATAATCCAAATAACATCTGTTATTTTCTTCAAAAAGAAAGTTTTCCTAATGACCCCAATTCACCACCACTTCGAACGCTTAGGTTGGCGTGAATCAGATATCGTAAAACTATTTTGGATAGTCGGTTTTCTCCTTTGTCTATTAGCACTAATCTATGGTGTATGGCTATAAAATTCATTAAAAATTATAATAAAAAACTTCAGTTCTCTTAAAAGAATTGAAGTTTTTATATTTATAAACTATATTTTTACTATTTATGACAATATCCACGCTGATCTAATAAAATCTTGTCCATTTTTAAGAGGTTCACAAGGACTATTAATAAGTTTACCATCAATAACCAAAGTAGTCGAAGAACCACCATCCATATTAATTGCATTATAAGCTTTATATCGCTGTAAAATAACTAATAAATCATTTAAATATACCCCTCCACGACCTTTAAATGACAACTTTTGTCCATAACCATTAACTACCAAGAAAAGAATAATTCCATCTTGTCTTTGAGCAATAACTGTTCTAGGATTTAATCCACTGCCACCAGTTCCATATATCTTAATCGGATTACCATTAACTATTAAAGCAGGAGTAAAACTAAGAGCATGTTTTATCTTTTTTTCCTTTATCTCACTAGCAGACAAAGAAGTTACCATTAATACCCCATCTTCATTAATTGCTGCTAAAGGATATTTTCCTTTACTTTGTGCATATACAATTTCTCCATCTTTAACAATTAAACCATATGGATATCCCGTAGACCAAGAATATCCCCCACCATTAATAGCTACTATTGCTTTATTCTCTTCAGCCATCTCTGACAAGATCTTTCCTTGATAAAGTTTTTTATTATAAGCTACAGATACTCTTTTAGGATCATATATTGCTACCAAATAACAATCAAATTCCCCATATTTAAATTCAATTAATTTATATAATGCATCTTTATCATGCTCTAATATTTGTCTTTCATAAATTGAAGTATAACTATTAACCTCTTCTATTTCCCCAATTTTAACACTCTTCGCATCAGTCTCATCATCAGTTTCTATTATATAATTCTCACTCATTACTTTTTTAATAGTCTTTTTTGAATAAAATATATTAGCTAAATATTTATGATTCCCTGTTTCCAGCGCCGTTGTAATCCAGAAAACTCTAGCCTTATCATATGGACCATATACTAAGAAAAAACACATAATAATAATTACATCTATTACTATAAATAACTTAGTTACCCACTTCAATCTTATCACCTACCACTAAAGGATTATTTTTAGTACCATTTCCCTCTTTAATTACTAAATCACCCTTAACACAAATAACTGGTTTAACCATTTGTTCACTCGTATACAAGTCTCCATATAACGTATCCATCTCTGTAATAATATACCCAAGTTTTTCTTTACTACTCTGAATACTATATAACCAATAGTTACTACTATCAGCTATAAACAAGTCCCCAATATTAACTCCCCCTACATAATTATTCTTCTTTATTCCTTTATTTTGATAATTATATGAAGTATTACCATTATATTCACCAACATAATAATCAAATTTAACTAAAGAACTTTTATCAAAATTCTTAATAAAATCTTGATTTAAATAATTATCTACCTTACTATATTCCATCTTCTTATCACTAATCGTATCATCTAATACCAACTTAACATTATCGCTTATCTCCATTACTCTCCAAAGATAATTATTATATCTAACATAATTACCAACAGAACTTTCCTTGATAGTATTCCCATTACTATCTAACATATAAGGATCATTCTTACTACCATTACCACTTAAATATTTAACATCATCATTTATATTAATTACTGGTCTTACCCCATAACTATAATAATCTTGATTACTATATGATATATTATTAACATTTCCCTCTTTATTAATATAATAAACTTTATTATCATCAGTATAATTTATAGTCCAAAAGTAAGTTCCATTATTTAAATAACTATCTTTTCCCATTGCTTTTAAATATTCACTAACCTCAATTAAACCCACACTACTATCAACCGTAGAATCACACGTATATTTATCATTATCTATACTCTTATTACACCAAGAAGCACTAACCATCTTTCCATCATCATTAATAGATTTAATAAACTTATCTTCATTTAACCACTTATTAATATAAGATTCTTCATAATTAGATTTATATCCCCAAACCATTATTGACTGATTCTCATCAGTAATCATTTTAATCTTATCTAAAGAAATAGAAATAATCCTCCAAACTCTACCAGAATAATATACATAATTATTAACATTTTTCCCCTTATAATAGTATAAATCCCCCTCTTGATATAAACCATCGCCCTGATAAACAATATTATTCTCACTAACAAGTTGTGAAATCAACCTTCCATCACTACTAACAGTATTAAGTTCCTTATAGTAGTAAATTCCCCTATATATATAAATTCCCATAATAATCCCTATTACTACCATATTTCCATATATAAAGATCTTTTCCCAAAGTTTAAATTCTTTCTTTTCCTTTTTCTTTATTTCTTTAGTATCAATATCCTTCTTATTCTCTTTCACTCTTAACACCTATTTTCTTACTATATAAAGTATATCACGTATAATCTAAGTTGTAAATATTATCTTTTTTCATATACTTTAATAAGGAGATCACTATGAAAAAAATTGATAAAATTCTATTAATATCCGTTATTATTCTATCATTATTTGGCTTATTAATGATATATTCTTCATCTTCTATATGGGCTACATACAAATATAATGATCCATATAAATATTTTAAAAGCCAAGCAATCTTTTTAATTTTAGGATATTTTATAATATTTATTACCTCTAAAGTAGATTATCATATATATAAAAAATATAGTAACCATATTCTCATAATAAGTATTATTCTCCTAATACTTGTATTAATTCCCGGTATTGGTACTATAAGAAATGGTTCTCGTAGTTGGTTTGGTATAGGCTCTTTCGGTATTCAACCAAGTGAATTTGCTAAATTAGGATTAATTATCTTTACTTCTAAATACTTAACCAGAAATAAAATAAAAGATATAAAATCATCTGTTCTCCCAATTCTTCTAATAGTTCTTCTAATATTTGGATTAATTATGCTTCAACCAGATTTTGGTACCGGTGTAATTATCGTTATAACTATTGTTGCCCTTCTTTTCGTATCTGGAGTTAATATGTCCTTCTTTATAAAAATAGGTTTGTTAGGACTTATTGGAGTTGTCATCCTAGTAATCATTGCCCCATATCGATTAGAAAGAATTACCTCCTTTCTAAATCCCTGGAAAGATCCTCTTGGAAGTGGTTTCCAAATAATTCAATCTATGTATGCTATTGGTCCTGGAGGTCTATTAGGTATGGGATTAGGTAACTCTATCCAAAAACATTTCTACTTACCAGAACCTCAAACAGACTTCATCTTCTCAATTATTAGCGAAGAACTAGGATTCGCTGGTATTCTAATTGTTACTACTCTCTTCATAACTATTATCTATCGTTCTATTACCATTTCCATAAAACAAGAAGATAACTTTGCCAAATATCTATCATTTGGTATTACCTTCTCTCTAGCCTTTCAAACCCTTTTAAATCTAATGGTCGTAGTCGGATTAATTCCCGTAACCGGTGTTACTCTCCCATTCCTAAGCTATGGAGGTTCATCACTTCTAATATCATTATTATCCATTGGCATTGTCCTAAATATTTCTAAATAAAAAACTAATAAAGTATGCCATATTCTCATACTTTATTAGTTTTTTTATTCACTCTCTAACTCAAATATAATATCCCTAAGTTCCATTGCTCTTTCAAAATCAAGATTTTTAGCAGCTGTATTCATCTCTTGTTGAAGTTTATCAATCAAATTCATCTTCTCCATCTTACTCATCTTTTCTTTATGTTCCTTCTTACCACTCTCATCTTCATTACTAATTAAATCTCTAATTTCCTTAATAATTGTCTTAGGAACAATATTATGCTCTTTATTATATTCTTCTTGCTTCCTTCTCCTTCTAGCAGTCTCATCAATAGCTATTTGCATACTATCACTAATCGTATCACCATACATAATAACCATTCCATTAGCGTTCCTAGCACATCTACCAATTGTCTGAATTAAACTCCTACTACTTCTTAAAAATCCCTGTTTATCCGCATCCATTATCGCTATTAAAGATACCTCTGGAATATCTATTCCCTCTCTAAGTAGATTAATTCCTACAACGACATCATATACCCCAAGTCTTAAATCACGAATAATTTTCATTCTCTGTAAAGTTTTAACCTCATTATGTAAATAAGCAACCTTTATATCAATATTCTTCAAATAACTAGTAAGTTCTTCTGCCATCTTTATAGTCAAAGTAGTAATCAATACTCTCTCTTTTCTCTCTTTTCTAATTTCAATCTCTGAAACTAAATTATCTATCTGATTCTTACTACTTCTAACCTCAATTATTGGATCTAATAATCCAGTAGGTCTAATAATTTGTTCTACACACTTATTATGTACTAATTCTAATTCATAATCTCCTGGAGTAGCACTAACATAAATAGCCTGATTAATCTTTTTCTCAAACTCTTCAAATTTTAAAGGTCTATTATCTAAAGCACTAGGTAACCTAAACCCATAATTAACTAAATTCATCTTCCTAGCCCTATCCCCATTATACATTCCTCTTACTTGTGGTATAGTAACGTGACTCTCATCTATTACTAAAAGGAAATCCTTAGGAAAGAAATCAATCAACGTCGTCGGAGTCTCTCCCTCTTTTCTTAGCGCCAAATGTCTCGAATAATTCTCTACTCCCCTACAAAAACCTGTTTCCAGTAGCATCTCCATATCATAATTAACCCTCTCACGAAGTCTCTGTTCTTCAAGAAGTTTATTATGAGACAGAAAATATTCAAGGCGTTCATCTAATTCCTCCTTAATATTCTTAACCGCTAATTTAAGTTTTTCATCACTAGTAACAAAGTGTGATGCCGGAAATATTGAAACACTTTTCTTCTCTTTAATAACAGCTCCCGTTACTACATCAAATTCACATATTCGATCAACTTCATCTCCAAAGAACTCAATCATAATTCCACTTTTTCTCTCATATGCTGGAATTAATTCAATCGTATCTCCTCTTACCCTAAAAGTGCCTCTATTTAAGTCCATTACACTTCTTTCATATAACATATCAACAAGTTTACCTAAAACAACATTCCTATCAATTATATCTCCCTTACTAACTGTAAGCATCTTGTTTTTATATTCTTCTACTTCACCAATACCATATATACAAGAAACTGAAGCAATAACTATAACATCATTACTAGATAACAAACTAGAAGTAGCCTTATGTCTAAGTTCATCAATTTCATCATTTATCTTAGCATCCTTCTCTATATATGTATCTGTACTAGGAACATATGCTTCTGGTTGATAATAATCGTAATATGATACAAAGTATTCAACTCTATTATTAGGAAACAATTCCTTAAATTCACTATAAAGTTGCCCAGCTAATGTTTTATTATGAGCAAGAATCAAAGTAGGTTTATTAACTTCTTTAATAACATTTGCAATAGTAAAAGTTTTACCTGTTCCTGTTGCACCTAATAATACTTGATGTTTTGTACCATTATTTATCCCATCAACTAGTTCTTTAATAGCTTTAGGTTGATCACCAGACGGCTTATATTTACTTATTAATTCAAACATATTAATCAAGCTCCATTTCGTTAATTATTTTATCATTTAAATAAAACAAAAACAAGGGAATATAATAAACTCTCTTATCATCAATAACAACGTTTTTTAATCAATTGTCTTCCTTCATTACATATTTCTTTAGCAAAACAAATATCACCATGATTAATATTAACATATTCATCATATATCAATAATTTACCATCAATTAATTTTCCAATTTCATAACCAGGTTTAGCTAAAAAAATACATGGATACAAATTATTATCTGGCGTTAATATTACTTGATTATTGATAGCAGGACAGTAGAAATTATCATGGTTAGATAAAAAATTTTTCCCAAAACCAGCATCTCTTTCAATTAATAATTCCCTCTTATCATATTGTTTACGACATTTCATCAAATCATTAAAGAAGATATTAATTTGTTCTTTATTTAATACTAACTTATCAGATACATGTTCTAAGGCATTGCCTTGCATAATATAATTTGTTAAATATAATCCTTTTGCACCTAATTTCACTGATTTACTACACATTTCTTCTAGCATATTATAATTACTTGATGTAATAGTAGTCATTAATCTAAAATTAAAATTACTATCTTTTAAAGATTGAAAAACTTTTTCTAAAATAGAAGATGATATTAAAGATATTTTATCATGTATTCCGAAATGATATGAAATTGATACAGAATTTAAACCATAGTGTTTTAATATATTGATTACACCTGGATTAAGATAGAAGACTAACCCATTAGATAAAATATATTTTTGCCCTATCTCTTGATATGATTTTAAATAATTTAAATCAGTTAACACTTCTGCTCCATTTAAAACTATTTTATACTTATTTTTTAATGATTTTACTAATTCTAGTAATTCATTAGAATCTCTATTTCCACTATAACTAATGTAACAATGTTCACAAGATAAATTACATCTGGAACAACACATAATCATTATTTTATTTCCTGTAAACTCCTTCATTTATATCAAAAATCCCCCTTAAATAATACTCTATTCCATCTTCATCACACGATTTAGTAATAAATGTTGCTATTTTCTTAACTTCATCTATGGCATTTCCCATAGCCACACCAAATTTTGTATTTTTAATCATGTCAATATCATTATAATTATCACCAAAAGATATAGTATTATTCCATCTTATATTTTCCCTCTTGCATAAATATTTTATTGAATTATATTTTGACACACCTTTTTGAACCAACTCAAGCCATTTAACTTCCATATCACTATTTTTCATTTCAAATACATTTATAGTTGGGCATACCTCATTAATTATCTTTATTATTTTTTCATTTTCATGATAATCTAACATTCTTATTGATGAATGAATGGCATTATTATCTCTAATAAACATTCTAATATCAACAATATCTTTAGATAATCCATAATGTTTAAATGGAATAGTAGAATACTTATAGTAATAATGCTCATCAGAAAATTCAATATATTCCATTTTATCATTATATAAATTAAGTATTTTCTTAATATTATCTTTACTAAGTTTCTTTTTATAAATAACTTCTTTTTTTATATTATCAAAAATTAAACTACCAGAATCAGTTACCATATAATTAATAAAATCCAATTTTGATACAATTTCATAACATGTATCAAATATCCTACCTGATATAATTGCAATTACATGGCCCTGATTATATAGTTTTTTTAAACATTTCTTAGTTTTTTCTGTTACTTCTTTCTGATGATTTAATAATGTATCATCTAAATCTAATGCAATTAAATATTTATTCATCACTTTTAATATCCTTTTTAAAATTTGATGGTGAATGTATTGCCATTTTCTGATTATCAAATATTGCATATTTATGACTACCAATAATTTTTATAGAATTATCATTAATTACCAATACATCTTCTTCTGGTAAAAATAATAATTTATTTTTTATACTATATGTAGTTAAGTATTTTTTATTAAGTTTTAGATTATTATTATTGAAGTGACACAATAGTGAATAATTATTTATAAAATTCAAACCTTCTGTGTTAACATCATTTTTTTCATCCATTAACTTACATCCATCAATATCTTTACCGAATATAATAGCCCCAGCTGATCCACCATAAACTATTCCACCATTCAGTAAATATTTCTTTATTTTATTAATATTATCATTTTCTTTTAATTCACTTAATAATTTATATGTATTACCTCCACCAATAAATAATGCACTATAATTATTTAAATCTAATTTTGATAGTTCCAAACTCGATTTTACCATTTCAAATTTATTAAAATTGTAACTATTTATTTCATTCTTGAACCAATTATAACAACTTTTATACATAGTACTTTCCATTGCTAAGGGAATATATAGTATTGGCTTACTTTTATCAATTATTCTAAAAAAATTAATATAGGCAAAATGGTTTTGTTTTCCAGAACCACCACCTGATAAATATAATTTCATATATTACCTCTCTATCTAATTAAATTTTTAATTCTTTCTTTTGGAACTCCCGCTGAACGTAAACGAGTTTTAAAATCATTCCATGATCCATTAACATTTAATTTACCAACATTATATCCTTCATTTACCAATAAACTAATAATATTAGAATGACAATTTCTTTCATATTCATTTATAACATTATTTTCATCTATTGTAGTATCTATCTTTTGCCAATCTTTCCAATATGTAATACACTCTTTTAAATAACTTAATTCCAATTCGTCTAGTCTTCTTGAATTTAATAATTCTGCTAACTTTTTAGAGAATAGTCTTGCTCGATATCCGCTATTTTTCCATGATGGTTTTACATTACATACCGAAAGTAATGAAAGAGCTGAAATGAGAGCTTTTTCACGTGGTAATAACAACTTAGAATCACTAAACAAATCATAATAAGAAGCATTATTAACACACCATCTTAATCTTTCAATTCCAAAACCTAAGTCACACATTGTCTCAATCTTATCATTATCCACTTTTTTGAAAAAAGTAGTATCGCCAATTTCAATATTATTATAATAATAAAATGTACGATTCCCTTCTAAGTTGATATTATTCCAATTATCTATATAATAATCTTCTGAAATTGTAATATTTTGCTTATCTAACCCAATTTGATAAAAGAAATTTAACCAATCATTAACTAACTTTTTATACTCTCTTTCAGATAAATTAAATCTTGATGTTGTGCTATTAATAAATGCTAATGATGTTCCCTCATCAAGTGTATCTAAATATTGTGTTCTAATAACTGGTTGAGCAATAAATAGATTTCCATTTTCATTTAGATTTCCATTTAAATACTCCGATAATAATGGTTGTATACCAGCACTATAAAATACTGTATCTTTATTATTTACAATATTAAATGGTTTAATTATTTTATAATCATTTTCACTAAAAAATTTATATATATCACTCGAAAACAAAATATTTTTCATAAATCCCTCTAACTATTCTAATAATTATTTACTTTTACTTCTCTACTTACTATTTTCGCTGTTGTTTTATAATGATTTTTCACTTCTTTATTAACCAATTCTTCTATTTGCTTTTTAATAATTTTTGAAACTCTTGTATTTAATTCCACACTAATATTCCATGGATTTTCTATATTATCACCCATTTTTGAAGTACAATAAACAACATTTTCTAATCCAAATTTCTTGTATATCTTTTCACTTATAATATCACCAATTGCAGTAAATAATTTACCAGTATGATAAACTGGATTTTTGCCACATGCAGCTTCCATACTAAAACTTCTACTAAATGGTATAACCCCTCGAGAACGATTTCCCCTTCCGACTGCACCCTCGTCACCACTTTCAATAGCACTTCCAGTTAAAGTCATATACATATCGTTTTTATCATAATTATCTCTAGTATTTAAGAATAATTTAAAATCATTATTTTTAAAATGTTTCTTTATTATTTTAATAACATCACTTCTAATTAAATCTAATTTTTCAATATAATCACTTAAGTCTTTTACATATTTTGATATTAATGGTACACATGAAGTTATTTCAATACTATTATTTTTTCTAATACCCATTACCTTAATATCATTACCAGTCCATGGAAATTTTTCTTTATATGTCCTAGAATTTAATGTCATTTCAATATCTAATACCGTTTTTTCTAATTCACTCATTGGATAATAACTAACTGTTGTTGAAGTATCATTACAACGAAAATGATTATTATGTCGTTCAAAATCTTCTTTACTTACTACTTCATAGAATTTTTCTCTTTCGTTATTAGTTGTATTATCATTATTATAAATAACACCTGGTCCTTCGTTATGATGAGTATTATCTACTATAACTAAATCCTTTTTTAAATCTAACATTGGAAATAATTCTTTAAAATAATTCTTAATTGTATCAGATACTATTTTCATATAATCAATTTTTTTATCTTTAAAACGATCAGTAAAACGTCCATTAATTAATATTCTAATTGGTGACGTCATTTCACCTCCACCAAATTTAACTTTAGATCCACCGCCTAAAATAGATAGTTTATCTATCATATGTCTTAATATTACACCGTAATTTTCGAGACAATACTTTGAATATTCAGATGAAATCTTTTCTGCTAATGTATCACATACATTATCTGGATGCCCTTTACCCTTAGTTTCAACTACTTCAAATTTAGTATTATTAATATCACTCTTTTTGTTTGTATAAACAAATATTTCCACTATAACACCTCTTTCTTAATTTATATAATATCATGAAATATATGCGAATACAATAAAAAAAATCTATTTATTTGTACTATATTTAATTACTTTCACTAATAAAAAAAATGATCAAAAAAATAATTTTGATACTATTCCATAAAGTATACTTTTATATTTGGTTATATATGATAGTTTTGTCATTTGGACGAATAAAAGTCACAACTTTAAAATGGGGGTATTTAGAACTATTAATTCCTGTTTAGTCTTTTTCTATTATATTTAGTTAAAAAAAAAGACCTAAAATAGGCTTATTTTCATAATATGATACAAAATATTCAACTCTATTTTCAGGAAATAATTCTTTAAATTCACTATAAAGCTGTCCCGCAAGTGTCTTATTATGAGCTAAAACTAAAGTTGGTTTATTAACTTCTTTAATAACATTAGCAATCGTAAATGTCTTACCAGTTCCTGTTGCACCCAATAAAACTTGGTGTTTTTCTCCATTATTTATACCATCAACTAATTCTTTTATTGCTTTTGGTTGATCACCACTTGGTTCATACTTTGAAACTAATTTAAACATTTTTAGTCACCTCCCATATTATTTTTATCAAAATTTTACGTATTTTTATGGTTAATAATTCATTTTTACATTAAGAACGAATAAAACAAAGAACTACTTTCCTTGTTTTAATTCCTATTCTTCTCTTTCTTTCATAAATATATCATATGAACAGTTGTTTGTCAAGATATTTTTTATGCCTTACCCTTTCAAACCCTTCCAATTCCTAAACTTTTCCTTATACGAAGAAACATAATCCGTATCCATTACCATCTGCTGATAACCATCTTCCTTTTCTTCCACTAAAGCCGGATTACATCCTCCTCTTTCTAATCCTACTTTATCTATATGAAATCTATTACCACAATTCTGATATTCTAAATATTCCCCTTTTTGAACAAAATATGCCAGAGGCGAAGGATTACATGCTTGACAAGTATTAAAAGCAATTCTTACCTTTCCATCAGATCCTCTTACTACCACAAACTGTAATTTCATAATTCACAAAAGTAGCCGTCGAAGTAATATCTTGCGTATTAATTATAATCTTATTATCCGCATTTTCCTTAACTGTTAAAAATTCATTCTCCGTAACCGATAATTCCTTTTTACAACTAGTTAAACATAACAATAAAACTACTAAACATAAAACCCTCTTCATATTTATTTCCCATTATCCTTAACCATATACCCTAAATCCTCTATTTTCTTTTTTAAGAAAGATATATCTAATTCCTTTTTACTATATACAGTTACTAATTTTTTATTAATATTAACCTTTACACTCTCAATACCATCAATCTTTTCTAACTCACTCTTAACTCGGGAAGCACAATGTTCACAATGCATTCCCTCAACTAAAATTTGTGTCTTTATTGTTTTTCCAAACATTTTATTCCTCCTCCAATTTTATTTTTCTTAATCTTAAAGCATTAAAAACTACTGTTAAACTACTTATTGTCATAGCAAATCCTGCTATCATCGGATTTATATTTATCCCCCATTTTGTAAATATTCCTGTTGCTATAGGTATCATACAAATATTATAAAAGAATGCCCAAAATAAATTCTGTTTTATATTTCTAATTGTCTTTTTACTAATCTTCATCAAATATATTATTCCCATCAAGTTATTACTCATTAAAATAACTGAAGCTGAATTATTAGCAATATCTGTTCCGCTAGATATAGCCACTCCTATATTAGCACTTGCTAAAGAAGGTGCATCATTTATTCCATCGCCTACCATCATAACATTTCTTCCACTATCCATTAATTTCTTTATTTGATAAGTTTTATCCTTTGGCATAACCCCAGCTATCACTTGTTCTATTCCTAAACTATCTCCTATTAATTTAGCAGTTTTTTTATTATCACCAGTTAACATAACAACCCTTCTATCCATTTCATTCAATAAAGAAACCACCTTTTTAGCATTATCTCTAACCAAATCCTTTACCCCTACTAAGGCTATAATCTTATTATCCCGAACTAAATAAACAATACTATTACCATTATCTACTAACCATTCCTCATCTCCTACATAATCATTTTCTATTCCCAACTCTAAAACTATTTTTTGACTTCCCATATAGTATTTATTCTTTTTAATTACTCCCATAAGTCCTTTTCCATCTATATTTTTAAAGTCTGCTACATTATATAATTTACCCTCTATTTTAAAAGCACTAGCAATCGGATGAGTTGAATTATCTTCCAAACTTGCCATAATTTTCATTAATTCTTTTTCACTACAATTACTATAATTATATATTTTACTAATACTTAACTTTCCATAAGTCAAAGTTCCTGTTTTATCAAACGCTACCGTATCTATCTTATTTGCATTCTCTAGTATTTCACTCTTTTTTACCAAAACTCCCCTTTTAGCACACATTCCTTCACTAATTAACATAGAAAGTGGCGTTGCAAGTCCTAAAGCACACGGACAAGCAACTACCAGTACAGATACACTATGAACAAAAGCAGTATTTATTTGTCCACCACATAAAAGATATCCCACTAAAGTAATTAAAGAAATAATCATTATTCCCGGAACAAATATTCCACTTACCTTATCAGCAATTCTTGAAATAGGAGCCTTCGTATTTAATGCCAAAGAAACTAATCTAACTATTTCCGAAATAGTCGAATCCTTTCCTATTTTTAATGCCTCATATAAAATACTTCCATCCATATTTAAACTACCAGCTACAACAGAATCCCCAACACCTTTTTTAACCGGTAAAGATTCTCCCGTAATAAAAGCCTCATCAAAATATGCCTCTCCCTTTTTAATGACCCCATCAACAGCAACTTTCATCCCCGCTTGACAAACAACCATATCCCCTTTCTTTATCTCATCTAATGTTACTTCCTTCTTCCCATCATCCGTCATCACAATTGCCTTCTCCGGAGTAATTTGAACCAAATCTCTAATCGCATCCTTTGTCTTTTCCTTACTACTTGATTCAATAAATCTTCCTAACTTCACAAAAAACAATACCATACAAAGAGATTCATAATACAAACAATGAACATTCTCATAATTACCACATAAAACCATAAACGTTCCATAAAGACTATATAAAAAGCTAGAAATAATTCCAATAGTAACTAACGTATCCATATTTGCCGTTTTATGAACTAAATTCTTATACCCATTCTTAAATATATCAAATCCATAAATCAAATAAGGAATTGATAAAACTAATAAACTAATCGCATAATTAACCGGATACTTATCCATATCTAAAAACCAAATATTAGGTAAATTAACCATATGAGCCATCGATATATATAATACCAATAATGATAAAATACCAAATAAAATCAACATCTTATTTCCCTTATTATTCCCCTTACTCATCCTCTCATCATATATTCCCTGATTAACAAATCCTGCATCCTTAATATATCTTGTCAAATCATCCATTGTTATCTCATCATCATACTCTATTAAAACATTCCCCAACACCAAATTAACAGAAGCCTTAACTATTCCCGGCTGTTTATTTAAATATTTCTCAAGACCAGTTGAACAAGCACTACAACTCATTCCCCCAATACTCAAAATAACCCTTTTCATATTTATCATTCTCCTTTAAAATATTTTATATCATCCATAACCTTAATCGTATTCTTTATCATATTCATCCAACAAGTATAAGTAATAACTCCCTCTTCTTGCGGAGTAAATTCAATTACATTAATCCCCTCATTCAATTTCTGCTTAATTCCAAACTTTTGTATAACAATCTCATTATTACATACTGCCATTAAATTAATTCCCCCACACATACTAATACAATGAATACTAGTTAATAACCCAGTAACAAATAATACCCCATAAGTAATATCATTATCTATTGTTGGAATAACCCCAAAAATATTAAATCCAAATATTTTATAAATTAAAATACTTATACTTATTATTCCCAAAGATATTCCTATAAATTCCCCCACTTTAATCCTTTTCTTATTAATATAATACCCCTTTCGAATAACTAATATCATCTTCTTTAGTAGTATATCCCAAATCAGTTATTATCTTAATAATTTCATTCTTATCAATCTCTTTTACATAACTAACCAAAGCAATAGAACCATCAAAAGTAACATCTTTAATATTAGTAATTCTCTTTAATCTCTTACTAATTACATCAACACAATGATTACAATGTATTCCATCTATTTTAATATAAATCTTCTTCATCTTACTTTAACTTTCCAAATAATTCAAATACATCATCTATTACTTCTAAATTATTATTCTTAATATCTTGAACCATACAAGACTTCATATGACATTTTAATATCTCACTACCTAAACTCTTTAAAGCATTCGTTGCTGAAGCCACCTGAAGTAATACATCATCACAATATCTATCATCACGAATCATTTGTGAAATACCATTAATCTGCCCAGAAATAATCTTAAGTCTTCTTTCCAATTTTTTCTTTTCCTCTTCCGTCCTATGCTTTGTTCTTAAACACTTCTTACATTCCATATAATATCACCTAAAATAAATTATAGGGAATAGGGGGTAACCCTGTCAAGAAAAAAGAAAGAAAAAATAGTCAAAACTATTTTTCTCTTTCCTGAAGCATCTTAATAATCTTATCCTGATTACTAACAATCTTATCCATCTTATCGTGTAACTCCTCAAGTATTAACTCGCTCTTTAAATCTGTCTTATAATCATTTTGTGCCCTCATACTATCTCTCTTAGCAGCCCTATTTTGACTCATCATAATAACCGGAGCCTGTAAAGCTGCCACACAAGAAAGTACCAGATTAAGTAAAATAAATGGATAAGGATCTAATTTTTCAAAAGCATAAACATTTAATAAAATCCATCCTATTAAAAACAATGTAAACCCAATAATAAACCCCCAACTCCCAGCAATTTCTGTTATCTTATCCGCTACTTTATCACCAAACGTAGCATTCTCATTTGTAACCTTATCAACATCTACCGCTATCGGAGAAGATACCAACATATCCAATAATTCATCTTCATCCTCCAAAGCACTATCCTGATTTAACAACATTTTAACTATCTCTTTTTTAGTTTTTTTCTTTTCCATACCTTCACCTCATTAATTACTTATCTCTTATAACTACTAGCAGCAGCATCATTAATAACTTCTATCTTATTACCATCAGTTAATAAAACAATATTCCCCGTCTTTGAATCACTCTGTCTATAAACTTTAATTCCTTTTTTCGATAACATATATCTATTATCCGAGTTAGGATATTTTGCAAGTCCTTTATTAGGAACAATTACATATTCCGGATTCAATCTATCTAAAGTATCCCAAGGTATCGAAGAATTTCCGTGATGAGGATATTTTAACATATCAATTTTCAAACTTATTCCCAATAATGACGCATTATTTTGTAAATTATTAACTGTTAATGTCGTTCTAGCATCACCAGTAAACATAAATGTATTATTGTAAAATTTTAAAATAAATATAAATGAATTATTATTCACGTTATTCGCTATTTTATTCGGAGCTAAAAAATATAACTCCATCTCTCCAACTATTACCTTTTTCGGAGGCACAATAACCTCCGGCTTCTTATTATATTTATTTAATGCTTCCACTATATTTTCCTGATCGAATTTATCACAAGTTTTCTTACTAGCGCAATTAAATATATCATCCGGATAATATATTTTATCTACTGTAAAATTACTAAGAATATCTCCCTGAGCAGCTATATGATTATTATGCAAGTGACTTCCAATCATCAAATCAATCTTACTAATACCAAGTTCTTTTAAATATGGTGTTACATTTTTCCTACAATTCCATCTACCACTATCAATTAAAATAACTTTATTATCTGTTCTTATAAGTATCGCATCATCATAATGTCCACTATAAATAAAATGAATCTCCATATTCTTAGATTTTATAATTGGTTTACTACTAGGTGAACTACTACCAGGTTTAGAACTTCCTGACTTTGATAAACTACAACTAATATCCTTAGAATTTAAAGCCTTATCATATATCCTAACACTTACACTACTTACTTCCCTATCTAAAGTAATATTATTATTAACGTAACTTACTCCGTCTATTACATACTTTTGTATCCCTATATTATCACTAGCTTTAATAGTTATATTACTCTTACCATTTCCATACGTTCCAGAGCAACTCCCCGTA
>ENA-OPAY01000018-OPAY01000018.1-human-gut-metagenome-genome-assembly--contig:-NODE-18-length-37522-cov-2.590466_pt1 | contig 37522 bp, 40 predicted proteins | sample MGYA00241064_ERZ501444 | MGnify/ENA primary metagenome ERZ501444 (study PRJEB25962, sample SAMEA2042573) | human gut metagenome | biome: human gut; feature: human-associated habitat; material: faeces... | reverse complement strand
TACATTGTATTAAAACTCTTAGGTGTTGCGAACGAATTATATTTAACACTTAATATATCATTTAAGAAATTCTTAGTACTTGTTTTACCATAACTTCCAGTTATACCTATTTTCTTTATATCTTTCATACTATAAAGCTTAGTTTTAGCCTGTCTTTTATAATGTAGATAAACAAGCTTCTCAACAGGTTTATTTATAATATTAGCAACCATAACTATAAATGGATTCAAATAAGCAATTAATCCTATATAAGTATAATATCCATATACACTATTTTCATTAAATAAGAAAAACATTGGTAAAATTCCTATTAAATAAAGAATTAACATTGTTACATATAATCTTTTAATCCTAGCAGTTATAACAAGAGGCTTCTTAGATTGCTCTTTCTTAATTTTAGATTTATATAAAAAATAAACAATTATATAAAATATACTAAATATTATTACACTTGCATTAAATTTAACATATTTAAATAACGCAAAAAATATAAATAATAAATCATATGTAATAAATACTCTTGTTATATTATCAAGTATCCACTTAAAATATCTATTACCATCATTATACCAATTTTGTTGTAACATATGCATTGATTTTCTTGCTTTATATATTACATACCAAAAATAAGGTATCAATGATATTAAAAAATACGTTTTCATTCTTTATCACTCCCTATAAAATTATCAAGTACTCTTATTGTCTGCCCTAAATTTTCTAAATAAGCATAATGAGTACATCCTTCATATTTAACAAGCCCACAATTAGGTATTATTTTTTCAAGTTCTATCGCATCATTAATTGACACAGCTTCATCATTAGTTCCCCATATTAACAATGTAGGACATTTTATCTTTTTAGCTTCTTCAGTTAAATCTAAATTAACATGATTTACTAATATTTTTCTCATTGTTTCACTAGCATTTCTATAATCTGTTGAACCAACATGTTTTTTAACAAAACTCTCTAAGCCTTTAAGTCCAGGTATTTTCTTCACTGCCTTATATACTTTCATTTTAAAAGTTGGTTTTGTTATATTTTGTTTATATGGACTTGCGAGTAAAACTAACTTCCTAGTTTTATATTTAGTAGCATAAGCTAATGATATCTTTCCACCAAATGAATGTCCTATTAATATTGGATTCTTTATTTTTAATTCACCTAACATTTCATTAATAGTATCAGCATAATCATAAATACTCCATATTTCTTTAGGCTCATCACTACCTCCAAAGCCAGGCAAATCAACAATTAATACATTATATTTTTTAATAAATGGTTTAGCAATAGGCATCATCATTTGTATATTTTGACCCCACCCATGCAAAAAAACTAATGAAGTATCACTATCATTATTATAATACTCATAATTAATATTTATATTTCTTATAAACATTTGCATTCTTTCACCTATTTAATTATAGCACATTACATAGATGTTTATACTTAATTACACACTTTATTTACGATATTTAAATACATTTTTATATTTTTATTGCTTTTTTGATAACATTTTTTCTTTTTTATCATTTTTTGATATTAATTTTTTAATTGTTTCTATAAATTTCTTTATACTTCCTATATCTTCTTTCTTACTTCTTATTTCAATTATTTTTAACATGCTTTCTAAATATTTTTGTTTTTCTTCACTATCAATTGTTTCATCTTTAACTAATTCTTCATAATCCTTGATAGTATCATCTACTGATAAAAATTGTTTATATAATATCTCATTTATATTATGAATAAGAATTTCTAATTTTTCTTTTTCATTACCTTCAAAACGTTTACTTCTCTCTTTAAATTCTTCTCTTATTTTAAATAATTCTAATGTAGTTCTTCTTCTAAAATCTCTTCCATACATCAAATTTAATACAGGATGTCTTACAAATATATCAATACCATCATCTAAAGCACTTTCATATATTTCTTCTAATTTACTTTCAAATAATTCATCAACAATATAAAATTTACCATTCAACTTTCTATATCTCATCTTATGCTGTTTTATATCTTTTTCATTTTCCTTACTTAAATCACTTTTAACACCAAACATTTTTAAGTAACAATCAGTATACATTCTAGCATGTATTCTAGCGTCAAGTTCAGTATATAAAAATTCATAATTATCTTCATAAAAATTTGAAGGTAACGCATTATATAATAAATAATCCATCATCATTATCATTTCATCATATGTTAACTTTTTAACTCTTGTTATACTTTCTACTTGATACAAATGTCTTAATTCATGAAATACTGTATTTAGAAAATCATTATAATCTACTCTACCATTTTTAAATATAGATCTATAATGTGAATAATCAACAAAAATCAAATTATTTTCATAAGTACCAAGTGATTTACTTGGTATATTTCTAAATCTAAAATAACAAAATGTTTCATTTGAATATGCATAATTAGACACTAAACTATCAATTAAAGAATGTAATACATCTTTAGATAAAAGTATATTTTGTCTAATAGACTCTTTAAAAAAATAATCAACATACATTTGTGGAACTGGATATACAGCATATTTAAATATGTCATTTAATTTTTTATAGTTTTCACCATTCAAAGGACTATTTGTCTCTATAAGTCTATCAAATTCTTTTAATTCTTCATACATCTTATCTTTTAAATGAAGACTATCAAAAAAATCATTTATTGCTTTAATTTGTTTTAAAGCAATATCTTTATATTTATCTTTTTCTTTTTCATCATCTAATTCATTATTTAATTTTAAAGCTATTATATTATGCTTATATTCACTTAACATCTTTAATGTAACTCTTATATCATTATTAGTTCCGACTAAATACTTACTATATATATTTATAATAATTTCTATAAAATCATCTTCAATAATTAATTTAGATTTTCTTATACTTCTTTTTAAAGTTTTTGAAGCCAATAAAAAAACACATGACAAAATTTCATTTAAATTAATGTTTTTAAAATGTGATTTATTATTTTCATAATCTAATAACTTATTAGATTCTTCTTTACTAATACATATTTTATATACATCTTTTTCTCTCAACTTTGTCATACTATTCCTTTGTGAAAGATATTATAACACAATTATATATTTTTTTATTTATTATTTTTATTTCTTGTTAACTTTTTTATATGTTTTTTATAATTATGTATATAAGGCTTTAAATCCATTGAAGATTTAAGTGGAAATATAAATGAATATTTTTCTTTTGCTTTTTTTTGATGTTCTTTAACTGTTCTTTTAAACTCTTCATATCTAATTGTTGCTCCGCTTTCTTTAGCATACTTTCTAACTTTAGATAATAATTTTGTAGAGTAAGCATAATCAATAATAATAGTTGCCATAAACATACCAAGTACAAACGAAAATATAATATGATTATTGAACCATATAACTTTATCAAGTATAAATTCAGATAAAAAGAAATAGTATAATGCACTAATAAATGTCCATATAAGTGAAAATAATGGACAAATTATTCCTTTATAGTTTCCCCAATTATTACTATAATCCCATAATTTAACAGGCTTATTAACAAATGAAAGACCACCAATAAGCTCTATTAATGTCATAGCAGCACCCATCAATATAATAACTAATATACTAGGTAAATGCATTTCATAAAAAGTTAAATAAATAACTGTCAAAGTACAAAGACCAAATCCATATATAGGTAAATATGGTCCAACTAAAAATCCAGGATTAACCCAATATCCATGAGCAAGTCTTCTATAAAATAGTTCAAGTACCCATCCAAATGTACACCCTATAAAAAATAAAAATACAATATCAAGAAATATAACCATATTATTCACCACTTTCTTATATAATCATTATAGCATATTTTTATATCGTATTATTGCAATTTATTATACATAATTTACTATTTTCATGTATATTTATTTAAATAAAAAGCAATACTCAATTATCAACATTTCTATTAATAATATTCATATTGTTTTTGTAATATTATTTTATTTTAGTTAGATTATCAAAATCTATATCGTGGTATGCAATCTTATAGAAATCATATGTATTGCTTCCTCTTGAAGTATTTTTTACATTAATTTTATTTTTACCTTTGTAATACCAGAATCCACCAACATTATATATTTTATCTTTATCCCATCCAAGTGATACTAATAAATTCTTAGTCATACCAGCATATCCACCACCACCACACATTAAGAATATATTTTTATCTTTTGGAAATAAATATTCAAGTATTTCTAAAGATTCAGCATAGTTAGCAGTATATTTACCATTTTTTTCAGTAAATAATGTTTCTCCTTCATAAGTTTTACCTACTTCTTCTGGAAGTCCAGTAACATTAACTAAATATGGATAAGGTACAACTTCAAATCCCCTAACAAATCCTGACAAATAAGCATCTCCACCTATTGCTTCATAATTTCCTGGATCTTTAAGCATTCTCATATCTCTATATACAGAATCACTTCTATCTAAATAATTATCAATTGTTTCTTCATAAATATTTTTATCAATTCCAAATTGTGTACCTCTTATTCCTTCTGTTATTTCAGGCTTTGGTAAAGAAGAATTATTATTATCACATGACTTATTAAATATAAGATAACTTAAAACTCCACCTACTAAAATACTTAATATAATTGTTATCACAAGTTTTATTGTCTTACTCATAATTACTTTTAACTCCTTTCTTGATTCAATCATAATACATATAATAAATATAGTATATAATTTAAGAGTTGAATTACTAAAGTTAGAGTTGAGTTATGAAAGAAGTTTAAATACATTTGTTAAGTCTTCATTAATTATGAGAGTTGCTCTTTTATCATATGGAGTTTCATCATTATTAATTATTACTAAATTTTTACCTCTAAAATAATTTATTAAACTAGCAGCTGGTTCTACTATTAAAGATGTACCAGCAACTATCAACAAATCACATTCACTTATATATTTTTCTGCTAAAACAAAATCTTCAGGCAACATTTCTCCATAAAGAACAACATTTGGCTTAATAATGCTTCCACATTCACATCTAGGAATATCTTCACTATTAAAAACATATTCAGCAGAATATTCTTTTCCACATTTTATACAGTGATTTTTATATATTGTTCCATGAAGTTCTAATACATTTTTACTTCCTGTTTTTTGATGAAGTCCATCTATATTTTGAGTTATTATTGCTTTTAGTTTTCCTAATTGTTCTAATTTTGCTAAATACTCATGTACAATATTTGGTTTAACATTTAACGAATTCATATTTGCTTTATAATACTTATAAAATTCTTTAGTGAAACTATAAAAGCATGATACACTTAGCATAAATTCAGGTGAAACATTTAACAAATTATTTTTCTCATTATATAATCCATCTTTACTTCTAAAATCTTTAAGTCCACTAGCAGTTGAAACACCCGCCCCTCCAAAGAAAACAATATTATTTGATTCGTTTATTATTTCCTTTAATTCTCTTATTTTTTTTTGATTTATTTTATTCATAACAGTCTACTATTCCCTTCTATTAATTAAAATAAATAACTATATTATATATCATACATCAATTATAGCATTTAAAAAGAGTAAAATGTTATTTTTACTCCACATGTTTTACTATAATTGATTTATTGGTGATTTATTTTTTGAAATAACTTGTAATACTATTCCACAAGTGAATACTAATAATAACATAACAATTGGAAAAGATACTCCTGTTTTAGGATTTTCAGGTACATTATTAATAGTTCCATTAGTTGAAATAGATATTATATCACTATATTTTTCAGCACCAACAATAACAGTTTTATAATAATAAGTAGTTCCAGATTTTAAATTAGAATCAGTATATCCAGTTGAATTTACACAATCAATAGGTGTATTAGTTATTTTTTCATAATTTCCATCAATACTTTCTGATCTATATATATGACAATTAATTTTTGTATCGCTACTTAAATTATCAAGTGATACATTTGGATATATTGTTATAGAAGTCTCAGTAACATCACTACCCTTTATTGTAGGTGTTATTGCATTTATTATTTCGTTATTAGGATCATCACTAATCGCAACACCATATTTAGTCGCAAAAGCATCTATTTTTTCAGTATCAAATGATATTTTAAAATATCTTACAAAATCACCACTGTATTTAAGCGTTCCATTTTCACTTTCTTCTTCAAAATTATAATGCTCTCCTTCAAGTACAATGCCATCTTTTTCATATGTTAATGATTTCATACTTTCATCATTACTTAAAGTAATATTTTCATGACCACTTAATTTAAACATAGATTCAAGTATTCCGGATAGCATAAATAAAGTACTTAAATCATCTGAACAATTTTCTTTAGTAAGAATAACATCTCTATTGCTATATTCTAAATATTCATCAGTATACTTAAATGAATAAATTTTTTCAGTACCAGCATATACATCTATTGTTTTATCTACTTCATTTACTTTAGATTCAATTTTTGATGTACTCATATTATTAAGTTCCTTAATTGTCGGTGAATTATTGAATCCATCATTAAACTCATTAATTGATACAACTCTTGCATTTATATTTGTTAATGAAGTTAAAAATATTAACAATACTATAAACACAGAAACAATTCTTTTAACACTCTTTTTAAAACATTTCATTTTACTACCATCCTACTCTATATATTCTATAAAAAGTATAACAATTTATAATATTTTTATCAATAGAATTTTACAAAATAAAAGTAGCATGTTTATGTGCTACTTAGTTTATAAAATTGGCAGGGGTAGAAGGACTCGAACCCTCCCCAACGGTTTTGGAGACCGGCATGCTACCACTGACACCATACCCCTATCAGTGTGCTTTTCATAAAAAGCAATTTAATTATACAATAACAAAATAGATAAATCAACTTTTTATTAACATTTTTTCTAAGCAATGATTAATTAATGCATGCTATTAACTTTTTATTAACATTTCTATTTATTTGTATAAAATATATTAGGTGAAGAATATGCTTATTAAATATAATAATAAAGAACTTGATTTATGTGCAAGACTTATGAGAGCTGAAGCTCTTGCTGAAGGAGAACTTGCTATGCTAATGGTGGGAAATGTAATCGTTAATAGAGCTATCGCAAATTGTTTGGATTTTAAAAATATAAGAAGTATAAGCGATGTAGTTTATCAAAAACCTGGAGGATTTGTAGGTACTAATAGTCAATTATTCAATAATGGTAGCGCTACTAATAAAGAAAAAGAACTTGCCAAAAGAGTATTAAAAGGAGAATATTATTACCCAGCAACAAATGCTTTATGGTTTTATGGTCCTAAAAAAGGAGAAGAATGTAAGGGAACTTGGTTTGGTCAAAGAAATACTGGCAGATACAAAAGTCATTGTTTTTATGCTCCTGATCCTGGAGTATGCGACGAACTATATTAAAATTAAAACATTCTAGCAATACAAAACATGTCATAATCGACATGTTTTTACGTTGTAGGAAGTAATAATTTTTGACCTATTTGTAGTACAGTTGAATCTAAGTTATTTATTGTTTTCAATTTATTAACAGTTGTATTATACTTATTAGCTATCTTCCATAATGAATCACCAGATTTTACTATATATGTATTATAATTTGTAGAACCAGGTATTTTTAACACTTGGCCTATTTGTAATGTATTTGTTTTTAAATTATTAAGTTTTTTTATATCGCTAACAGTAACACCATATTTATTAGCAATGGTATTTAAATTATCGCCATTTTGAACAATATAGTTTACCTCACCAGTTGAAGAATTTGGTATTTCTAAAACTTGACCTATCTTTAACATATTAGATTTTAAATTATTTTTCTCTTTTATATCATTAATAGATACATTATACTTTTCAGCAATGTCATATAAAGTGTCGCCTTTCTTCACTGTATAAATATTATCATTTTTTGTACCCGAATTATTTGTTTTAGGTATAAATAATTGTTGATTAATAGTTAAGTTATCAGATTTTAAATTATTTATAGATTTTAATGTTGAAACAGTTGTATCATATTTTTTTGCTATGTCCCAAAGATTGTCTCCATTTTTAACTTTATATATTAAATATTCATCAGGATTTTTTTCGTCATTTTTAGCTATCTTTAATGTTTGCCCTATTTTAAGATTATTTGTTGATAATTTGTTTAATTCTTTAAGTTCGCTTACAGTCATTCCATACTTATGTGCTATATCCCATAAATTATCACCTTTTTTAACAGTATAATATCCTTCACCTACTGGAGCTTTATATGGTAAGTTTTTATAATCAAGAACAGCCCTTATAACAGCTTCAGCATAATTTTCATAATTGTTTTTAATTTGCTCAACATCATCTTTAGGACTATCAATAAATCCATATTCAACAGTCACAGTCTCATTGTTAGGAGTATCTCTCTGCATAAAATAATAATCTTTTATTGGATTACTTGGAAGTCTTTGTTGATAATACTTTCTTACGTTTTGCCCTTCTTTTTCTAATTCATTAAGTATTTTTTTAGAAAGAGTACTTTTATTTCGAAGAGCGTAGATTACTTCAGCACCATCGCCACCTGCCGATGGTCAATGTGTAGTTAATTATTTTCTTTTTGATTTAGATAATCATCTAACTCTTTTTTTGAAACATCTATTTCTAAAACTTCTAATAATCCATTTGTAATAGCAGGTTCAAATCTACTATTTATTCTTTCTTTTAAAAGACTAAATCTGTTATCTGTTCTATTAAATAAAATCTTTTCTAAATCTTTATCAACATTGGGTAAAATTAACACTAATTTTGAAGGACATTTACTAGATTCTTGGTACAATTCAATAGTTCTAAGCATATAATGCAATTGATAAGGATAATCTAACCAAAATGGTGACATTTTAACTTCATAAAATATATTATTTTTTCCATCAGACTTCCACGCATCGAATCTCGCTTCATTCTTCATAATATTATCTTCTATTGGCTTATTATTTATTAATTTAACATCGTATTGAATGTTTGAATTACTTGGCTCACTATTTAAGGCTTTCTGCAATATATAGATTTCAAAAACATTTCTATATTTATGTCTTTCAGATGCTAAAATCCTTTTATTCAATAAATCATCAGTATTATCTATTTCCCTTTGCTCATTAATAGACTCATTTTCTTTTGTTTTATTTATGTCATTAATGTCAGAAGAACCAATAGTACTAAATGAATTAGGTAAATAAATATTTTGGTTATTTGAATTTTTTATGCTCACTACTTGTTCTAGCAACTTAATGTTTGCATCTTTTAATTCCATATTCTCTTTCTTAACTTCATTTACGCTTTTTGATAAAGATAGAATCTTAGGAATACTTAAATTATCAAATGAATCAGCTAACACTAATATTATTATTAATACTAAACATATTATTATTTCAAAAGTTATAATATATTTACTTTCTGATAATATGAAACTACTAAGTATAATTAACATTATAAATATTATTAATATTGTAGTTAAAATTTTTGTATATTTACTTTTTCTATCCATGTTTTATTGCCTCATATTATTAAAATAAATCATCAACTGTAGTTTTACTATCTGCATCCAATATTTTGTTAATATTAGTGTAAACTCTACCTTGAGGTGTTCTATTTGGATTTTTAGGATTTAAAGATATAGGTCTTCTTAATTTTTTTGCTTTTTCCTTAAAATATATTATATACTTTCCTGTATCTTGATATGGTTCTATTCTATCTATTTCAGCATAATATGTCACCGCTTTTATTGGATTTTTTTGGTAAGCAGCAATATACTTAATTTTATTTAGCATATTTGAACTAATTGCTACTGCAAACCAACAATTATTGCCTAAAAACTCTTTATTAAATCCAGTTTCCTCTGCTGCAACCAATATTGTATCAATTTTGTTATTCATTGAAGATTGCTTATTATTATCCATTATACGTTTAATAACTAACATTCTATCTTTTACTCTTTCAAAAGGATGAGCACCTTTACTAATTAAAGCTAAACTTCTATAATCCTCAATAAGTTCCTCTTCACCCTCAAATGTGTAATTTACAATATCTTTTTTAGCCGAATTAAATGAAGAAAGTTTAACATTTATAATATTTAATTTATACAAGCTATTCTCTAAGTCATTTAAATTTATATAATCAAACGCTAATAATAACAATAAAAACTTAATAAATCTTTTATTTGTTGATATAGGTTGATCATTTAATTCAGATATTTTATTCAATCCGTTTATTATATTGTTTACATAATATAATGTTTCACCAGCTAAATCATCTTTTTTTTCAGAAACATAATTTTTTATAATATTATCAGTTACACCAAAATTTATTTTTTTGTCAAGTAACCCTATAATACTATAGAATATTTTATCAAATTCTAATCTCGAGTCAGGAAAATTTAAAACACATAGTAATCTTTCTTTATCATTTATCATAGCTAAATACTTTTCTAAATTAGATTCAGGAAAAGATTTTATTATTTCTCCCGCTCTTAATCTTTCTTGATTTTGTACAAATCTAAAATATTCTGTAACCTGTTCATCGGTAGCATCTGAAATTGATGTAACAGATAACGGAAAAGCATCTATATTTCTCTTTAACAAAGATGGTATATTAATATAATTTAATTTAAATTTTTTCTCTTGATTATATTTTTTTAATACCTTTGCAACTTCTTTTGATTTATCTTCTAAAAAAAGTTCCTTTGTTTCTTCTAATATTTCTTTAGATGTTTCATAACCTATTTCATATTCATTATATATAAAATTATATATTGTTCTTAATCTTTGTTGCCCGTCAACTACTTCTTGTCTAGCACCTTTTTTATTTGCTATATCCATTTTTCTAATTGTGATATTTCCTATAGGATAACGTTTTGCAAGACTTAATAACAATTTATCTTTAAATTCATCATTCCATACAAAATTTCTTTGATACTCTGGTTGTAAATCAAGACCTCCGCGCCTAACTTCTGATATATCATTCATTAAAGTAATGATTGGCAAAGAACCTGGTTGAAAGTTTATTTTTTTCATAAATTCATCTCCTTTAACTAGATTCTATGTTATTTTTACTATTTTGTCAATATTTTTTTATAATTTATCAATAGATTCTAAATATTTTATAATAATTCTAAATATTTTTTCAACATTTCAACTTCTAACTTAGTAACCAATTTAACAAAATCAGTATAATTACCAGTCGTATGTGCTTTATCTAATGCTTCATAGTATTTTAATCTTGATTCTTTTTTTATAATTACAGGATTATACCCACTATTCATTAAATCCAAATTCATAAGTAATCTTGATGTTCTTCCGTTGCCATCAACAAATGGATGTATTTTTACTAACTCGCCATGTAATAATGCTGCTTGAATTATTGGATGATATTCACTCCAAGTATTATAAGTTAATATTAACTTTTCCATTAATTCAGGAACTTTTAAATAATTTGGTGGAATATGTGTTGCGCCTTTAATAGTTACATTTTCTTTTCTATATCTTCCAGCATTTTCATTATCAATATCTTTTAAAATTAATTGATGAATGTTTTTAATATTCCATTCACTAATTGGTTCATTGTTTTTAACTAAATCATCTAAAAATAAAATTGCTTTTTCATGGTTAATCGCCTCTAAATGTTCTTTGATAGATTTCCCGCCAACAGTTATTCCTTCTAAAACAACTTGAGTTTCCCTTAATGTTAAAGTGTTGCCTTCAATTCCATTACTATTATAAGTCCATTCTAAGTTAATAGATTCTCTTAACGACTTCAAAGTTTCTTTTGGAATTGGTCTTTTACTATCTAATTCTTTTTTTAAACTATCTACTTCATCAAAAAAATTATCATCTAAATCAATAATAAAATTATTATCATCTGGTTTAATTATTCTTTTATCAACAGGTTTATCAGCGTCAATTGGAATATTCCAACTATTCCCTACTTTAACAGCATCTTCAATTCTACCATCTTGTAATAATTGTCTTATTCTTCTTTCACTAATATTCCATTTTTCTACGGCTTCTTTTGTAGTCATAAATTCCATACTTTTCACCTCTGCTATAATTATACCGAAAGCGGTAGTATTTGTCAACATATTTATTCCGATAGCGGTATAGTAATTTATACATATTCGACAAACTATCGTTTTTAATAACTTCGTGTTAAATTACCTCAAACTCAAATAATTGCCTATATCTTCATAAAGTGTTAAAATATATAACTAAATTATGGAGGTGTCATTATGATAGAACATTTAAATTTTTTTCTATATAATCACATATTTGAATTAATAGTTGGAATACTATTTATTGCAAATTTCTTATTTATTGAATATTTAGATAATATGCAAACCAAAACAAAGGTACAAGCAAAAGAAAAATTTGACAAAATACGTCATTACAAAGTAACAATATTATTTTTAACATCAATTCTTGCTACAATATACATAGTTTTCAATTTTAAAAATATCATTTTAACAATATTAATTTTTATATTACCACTATTTACTTTAATAAAATCTGTTTCAAACATCTATAGCAATAAAAATGATTTTACATTAGATACCAAGTATATAAATGTAACATCTACAATTATTTTTATTATATTTTTTTCAGGATATGTAACACCTGTTTATTTAGACATTTTTGCTAATATACCACACATGCATAAAGAAATATTATTAATACTGTACTTAATAATTAAAATCATTTTATTTGTATTTTTAACTTCAACAAATATTTTTGTACTTATTTCTAATATTAACACTACTCTTAAACAAAAAATATCAAAATCAATTAGTGATTATTTTATTTATAAAGAAAAGGATTTTACTTTCATTAATTATGATTTTTATTTATACAGAAAGTACAATAATAAACTTACTAAAATTATAGATATAATAATATTTTCTATACTTAGTATTCCTACAATTACATTAAACCTAATTATAATTATTTGCCTTGATGCAATTAAAATAATTAAAAACAAGTTATTTAATTTATTTAAACAATTAGAAAATAAAGATAAATGGAATTTAATTATTAAGAAATCAACAAACATTTCAATAATTATTGCATTTATTATTGTTTATATAATTATGGTATTATTTAAAGAACAATTTTTTCCACAAATAATTGATATATTTACTTTTTTATCAACTGTTATTCTATTGCCTTTAATTTATGATAGTATAAAATCTAACAAATAATTATGATCGTCTATAAATTATTCAACTTCTCCCCATCTTGGGTAGAAGTTTTAACTTGTGTCCAAGTTGAACACAAGTTATAATTTGGCTTACAAAAAATTATATTACATGTTAATTTGTCATTTTTTTAACCTCGTAGCGATATGCGACGAAGTTATAACTTCCGACCAACACGGTCGTATGTTAACCTTGTCCCAATTTGGGACAAAGTTATTTATCTTTAGACTTCGGACCAATTTGGGCCGAAGTTATAATTGTGATATATACGAGTTTTAATTTTATGTACTATTCTGTGCAAATGCACAGAATTTTTAAATCATGAATCTATAGAAAATTTCAATATTTTTATCTTTATCAATTTCAATTTTATCAATTAATGTTTGTAAAAGTTCTCTAGTAGGCTTCTTTATATCTATTAATTCTCTTATTCTTTTTTCATATTCTTCTAATTCTTTAGTTTTAATACATTCTTTTTTAGTATTTTTATATTTTTCCAATTCTAATTGTATCTTATTTAATAGACTTTCTGTTTCCTGTGATAATCTTTTATAAGTAGCATCTGATATATTGCTTTTAAATTTATCTTCATATAACATATCAATTTTTGAGATATATTCCTTTATCTTATTTTCTAAATATTTTATCTTTTCTTTACTATCTTCTTTCTTGTTATTTTTAGTTGCTATTTCTTTAGATAATGATTTAGAATCAATTTGCTTAATATAATTTTTACAAGTTATTCTTACTACTTCAAGTAGAGCTTCTTCTAATTTATCATATGGCATAAAATGTGGTTCACATAATCTTCTTCTTGGATCTCTTGCATATTTATTACAATTAATAGTCCAATAATTATGATTTTTTCGGTACGTAATAGTTAATGCATTACCGCATTCTTTGCAAAATATTAAATTTTCAAATAATCTTTTTTCTCTATTACTAACACTTACATTAGTCCTTTTGACATTACCTTGTATTCTTTCAAATGTTAGTTTATCAACTAATGGTTCATGTGTTCCAGGAACTATGTCCCAATTGCTTTTTGGAAGAGATTTTTTCTTTTTAGATTTATAATTTACTTTAGTCTGTGTACTTTGAACCATATCGCCTGTATACATTCTATTTTTTAGTATTTTCTTAACCGATGATATAGTCCACTCTTCATTGTATCTCATTTTAGAATTAGGATTTTTTCGTTTTAAACTACTTGGTGTTTTAATTTTATTATCATTTAAATATGAAGTTATATCAGATAATCCTACACCATTAGCAGCCATTTCAAATATTTTTTTTACTACTGGTGCATATTCTGGATCTGGTATTAAATGCCCTTTTTCTTCTGGATCTTTCATATAACCATAACTTGGATTACTTCCAATAAACTTACCTTTCTTTCTTTTATCATTTAAAACACTTCTAATTTTAATAGAATTTTGCCTACTATAATAATCATTACAAGCAATTATAAATGTCGATGAATCGTTACTTGCTTGATTAATTGCACTATCGTAGTTTTCTTGTAATGATATAAATCTTATATTATTTTCTGGAAAAAAGTTTTCAATATAATATCCTGTCATAATATGGTCTCTACCTAATCTTGATAAATCTTTGACTATAACTAAATTGGCCATTTTGTTTTTAATATCTTCAATCATTTTAGTAAATCCAGGTCTTTCAAAATTAGTACCAGAATATCCGTCATCAACATATTCTCCAACAAATATAAATCCTTTTTCTTTTACAAAATTCATTAATAAATTTCTTTGATTAGTAATACTTTCACTTTCTGATTCATAAGATTTTCCTTCATCTGCTTCAGATAATCTTATATATATGACAGCTCTATAAATATTATTTGACATTTGTATCAATCCGTTATACATTTACTACTCCTTTCTTTTTTGTATAACATTCAAAGCCATTTAAAGTATAATACTTTATTTTCAAACTCTCGAATGTGCTAATTTTTAATTAGTACACTTTTTATATATTTATTTAACAAATCCACCAAATTAAGAGCATTATCATCTTTTTTAAAAGTTTCCGTAATTTTAAACATAAGCCACCTCATAAAATTTTATGAGTGTCTTTTTCATTTTATTTCTTATTCCTCCTCGTATATATCACTTAATAATTTTTTTAATTCTTCTTGTTCTTCAATAGTTGTCTCATTTTTAGGTATTAACTTACCATACCAGTATTCATTACCATCTTCATCTTTATAATAAATACTATCTTCTTTTTTATTTAATTTATTATTATACTGTTTAAAGTTTTGTTTATAGCCTGTATTAAAATTATCTTTAATACTTTTTATTTTTAAATTTAAGATCTCTGATAATTTAATTATACGCTTAGAATTATTTGTACCTTTATTATCATATTCAGTCTTAATATAACCAAAGGTGGCTAAATTACTTATACTTTTTGCTATAGTTACCTGTGTTACATTATAAATATCACAAAAATATCTATTAGTAGCCCAACAATAACCATTTTTCTTACAAAGACTTATTATATGAATTAATAATAATCTTTCTAAAAAAGTTAATCTATTATCTCTTAATACGGATTTTAAAATAAATACATTTATGAATTCTTCTTTATCCATAATAATCAATATAAAAGATATATCTTGAGATAATAAAAGTGCACTTTTAAACTTATTTTCCCTAGGTGTTTTCATCTTATAACAAATTAAAATAAAAAGAAATTGTACAAAACATGCAAAAGGAGTACATTTCTGTACTCCCATTATTCAATAAATATATAATCTAATTCCAATCAATTATTTTTGATGAAGTTATTTGTAATTTATTTACTATATCTTGTTTTGATTGTTGAAATTGTTCAAACATTTGAGAAAAATAAAATTGTTGTTCTTTATCAAAACCATTATCATTATTTATAGGTACTTCAACTTCTATATTTTTTATAATATCAACTGTAACTCTTTTGTTTTGGACACCTTTAGCATATTTTTTTATTCTATTATATAAATATGCATATACATATTCTAAAGAAATATCTTCTCTATACTTTTCTTTAAGTATCAATGCACCACAATGAGTTGTCATACTAAACTTACCATTTCTCAAAAATAATGTACCTGCATAAATTCCATCAGTAGTCCACGTTAAACATTTAGAATCAAAATCATAAGAATTAATTTTAGCAATCTCTCCATCTTGAAATGTTTGTGAAGAATACACAGGATATTTTCCTTTATTTTCATGAAAATATTTATTAGTATATATACTTTTTCCTTTTTTTATTTCAAATAAATCACAAATTTTTAATTTAATACTTTTTTCAAAACTAATTTCTTCAATATTAAATTCTTTTATTTCTATTTGTTTTTTTGATATATAATCTGAAAACTCATCTTCAGCAGACTTTTTTTCAACGTAATCAATTTGATATTCCAAAGAAAACTTATCTGTATTTTGTATAACAGGCATCAATATATCTAATTTATCAATCATAGATATATACAATTTGGTAAATTCGTCCTCTCCTTTTTCACCTTTTCTTCCTTTAGCTAATTTTCTTAATTCAGGTTGAAGAATATATCTTATATAATCAATGTTAATATCATTTCTCTTAGGTATCATAATTCCTCTATCACCATTAATAGAAAATCTACCATCAATAACTTTCATATAACCAGCAAATCCATTTGTCGCCCATGTTAAATATCTTCCATCATAATCACAAGTGTTAATATAAGTTAGCGGAGCAATATTGGATGCAGAATAAACAGGATATTCACCTTTATTTTCATTACCATATTTTTTAGTATATTTAGATTTTCCCTTATCAAAATCAAATAAATCACATAATTTATACTGTTTAAATTCTATATTATTCTTTTTTTTTTCTGCTAAACTTTCAAATAAAACTTTATATTCTAATAAATCATTTGATATATCACCTATATACTCCGAAAATTCTGCTGGAGTAATAGTTGTACTTTTGTCCAAAATTCCTAACTCAATTTTTTCATCATCTGTCCACCATTTATCTATTATCCAATTATCTTCAACTGATAGTTCGAACTTTTCAATTGGAAACAACTTACATCTTTTGTCGTTAGTATTAAATCTAAATTTTGAACTTCTATATACATTAAATAATTCAACAGCCTCTTCCAGTTGGTTTTCGCCAGTATCAAATCTATACATATCTAAAGTTTCCCCAATATCACTTACTAAGTATGAAAATACTGGAAAATCTTGTTCTTCATTTGTATTAAATTTCTTAGTAAGCGCAATAATATAAGTTTTTTTATTTGTAGTAAAAAATGTATTTATTGGCAAAGATATTAACGCATCTAAATAACATGTTTTTAATATAAATTTTCTTAAATCTGTATCATTTTTCCTATTAAGAATTCCATCAGGTATAACCACAAACGCTTTTCCTCCAGGTTTTAAAGCATTTATTATCCATTCCATAAATAAACCTTCTACACCCAATGCATTAACTTTATAATAACTTTCTAATTCGAAGTCTTTTTTTATTTCATCTTTTAAATTACTACTTCCACTCGTAACATATGGAGGATTTGTTAAAATCAAATCGTATTCATCCCTAATAGGATCACGTAAAGTACCCAATATTGAATTTGTCTTTAATTCAAAAGTTTCATTAAATACTTTTGCAAATTGAGTAGTTATTTCACTGTGATCTTTAATAATATCAGAGAAATATATTAGCATGTTCGCTTTTGCAAGGATTATAGTTCTTTGTTCTTCCTTATCAAAACCTTTATCAAAGCCATGAAGTGTTATTTTTTCATTTAATTTACCATTACTAACAGGATAATAATTTTTTAGATGAGGCAATACAGCTTCAAGTAAGAATTTCCCAACACCACATGCAGGATCACAAATTTTCATATCAGTATGTATATCAGCCATTTTAACCATTGGTTTAACTACTTTTAACGGAGTGAAGAATTGGCCCCAATTTTTTTTACTAATACTTTCTTTCAAAAAACTTTCAAACAATTTACTTTTAAAATCATAATCAATTTTTTCTAATCTCCCATAGGCAAGAAACCTATTTAAAATTTTCTTGAAAACTCCGCTATATCCTTCAATCGCTTTATCATCCTTACTAACAAAAATGGTTCCATTGATAATAGTAGTATTATCCTTCAAATTTTTAGGAAACAATTCTTTGATTCTAGGTCTAACAATTTTAGCATAATATTCTAATACATCATTATCAGTATTATTTTTATACATATCTATCAAAGAATAAAAATTACAATTTCCTTTTAATATTTCTAAATCCGACAAATATTTAAAAATAAATATTTCAACAAATGTATATAAACAATTCTCTGGAGTTGCTCCACTAACAGTCCATATATCTTGCCAAATTTGTTTAGCCAAAGGAGTAGGATTTTTTAAAGATGGCACATTCAACTGTGAATTTGTCTCGTCAATAGAATCTAATATTTTTTCTATTAACTTTGGTAATTCAAGATCTTTAGGACTAAAGATTATATTTAATTCTTTACCATTTTCATCTATAATTTTATCACCAGTAAAAGCATTAACCCATATTGTTTCAGTAGTATCAGTAATTACTGCTAATTTTGATTTTAAAACTTTTGCTACTTCTACAGCTTGTTTAATAGCTTTTTGTTTTTTTTCATCAGTATTAAATTCTGAAGGTTTTTTATTTTCAATTGTAACTAGTACATTTTTATTATATACAATCAATCCATCCGGTTTTCTTTTATCAATACTATCATAATCAAAATCATTAATAATTCTACTTTGCCTTAAATTTTTAATAGTTGTAGCACCAATATTATAGAAATTCCAATTTCCAATTTTTTCTGGGTTATCAATTAAATCTCTTTGCAATAACTCTTCACTCATTGTTTTTTACCTCCTTTATTTTTTCAAAATATTCTTTACTCCTACTATACGGAATAATACCTTGTAAATTTCTAATACCATTTTCAGCAATTTCTTTTTCAATTAAATATGTAATAGTATCATTCAAGTTACTTTGAAAATTAACAAATTTTATTAATTCCTCATTTTTTAATCTAACAGAAAATCTTTTAATTTTTGTATTCATTTGACCACTTCCATCTTAATAATTATATCAAAAAGAGATAAGTATGTCAATGACATACTTATCTCTTTTCGCAAGTTTACACCATAAATTTTCAACTCAAATGATTATTAGGGTTTGGGACATTTCCTACATTGGAATTTCGTACAGGAGTACAAATTCAGTGCTGGCTAGACAATAAACATACTCCTACAAACTAAAAACACTACCATTTCTCATAGTGTTAATTTCTTTAATAATATCTTTTTAATCTTAATGGATTAGTATTTTTTATTACTAAATTATATTTAAATTTTAATATTTCTTTTACCTTAGGTATAAGTTTATTCATATCGCACCTACAATTAAATACATCTACTGCAGAATTAATATGATTCCTTAAAGGACAATCTGATAAACAATGTCTACTATATCCATTTGCTAAATAAAATGCCACTAAATCTGGAATAACATAATTATTCAAATAATCATTAACATTATTATAGAAAGGCAAATATATTTCTTCAAATTCTTTATCAGTTATATCACACATAGATATACTCCTTTAAAATAATTTCTTCTACTCTATTTTTTATATTGTTCATTTTACCTATCCACAACATTTAATTACTACTTTTTAATTCTTCAGTAATATTTTCTTTTTCAGCAAGTTCTTTAATTAAATTTTGTTCTTTATCTATAAGCGTAATATCAACATCATGCAAATACTCATTCAATTTATCTTTCATAAGTAATTCAGTATATACCCCGCTTTTATTCTTCTTTAAATACTCTAATTTAAGTAATCCATACTTTCCTATATTAAATCTTTCTTTAACTTCTAATTTCAAATTTGGTAATAAATAATCACCAATTCTAGTGTAACTAATGCTCATAATTTTCCTCATTTCTTTCTATTTTATTTGGCTTTAATTGTTATACATTCGTTACACAATGACTATCGCCACCTCCTGCATTCAAGTGATTAGAAATAACCACAACATCCTTTCCATCTCCATAAAAACTTTTAACCTTATTCACTCTTTCTCTTGGAGATAAAGTAACATCTGTATCTCTAGTCATTTTAACAGGTATACCTAGTTCTTTAAATCTATCATACATATATTTACTTATTAACAATGTATAATCCTTTTCTTTTAAATTATTAGCCACTGCTCCTGGATCAGTTCCTCCATGCCCAGGATCAATAACAACACCTTTTAAAGCCATAAAATCACCTAATTTATTGTATGAAAAAACATGTAAATTGCTAATACATGTTTAATATTTTTATTAATCTTCAACTTCATAATCATTTTTTATTTGAAGAATTTCTTCTTTTAACTTTTCATTATTTGCGTCTATATTAAAATCTCTATAATCATATATTTCGTCTTTTCCGTATCCTGGTGTTACTGAATGAAATGGATATCCTTTTTTATCTATATCTTCAATTATTTCTTGTAATTCATAACTACTTATATCATCTAGCATTCCATGACCGCTTACATCTATAATAAGTGGATATAAATATTCATCATAAATGCTTAATTCTTATATATATCATTTAATTTTGCTTCATTTTTTTAGATAAATTATTTGTATCTATGATTATTGTATTTGTTTCAGCTTCCCATGTAATAGTGTAGCCAAGTAAATCACATAAATCTCGTATCGGCATAAATGCATTGTTATTATTTACGAATACTTCATTTTTAAGTTTTACTGGTTCTCCATTTATTACTGCTATGTCGCTATCTAAAACTAATTCTAATTTATTAGAGCCGTCTGTTATTGTTATTCTTCTATTTTGATATTCTAAGTCTAAAGATAATATTTCACATATGTCTTTAATCATATAATTGTTTACTCCATTTAATTTAATGGAACTTCTTTTTAATTCTATTTCTTTGTTATCTATGACAATGCTAGGTTCTTCATTTTCTAGTTTGGCTTGTTCGACTAATGTTGGTTGAGCTATTGATGAAATTACTTCTATCATCTTTTCACTATATTTTTCTGCGTACTCATTCATGTCACCTGTTGGCCACGGAAACTCTAGTAACATTCCTTCTGCTCCTTCTTTTGTAACCCATCCAGCATAATATCCACTTCCATTACCACCGCAATATGGCATAGGTAATATTTTACTAAACTTATAATATAAATCTGTACTTCCATAATATCCATTTAACCAGCCATGACAATCTACTACATAGGTTGGTTTAATTTTCTTTGTTAAATCTCTAAGTGCTCTTGATTCTACTGCACTAAATGACGAAGTTGTATAATTCCTATCATTGTAATAATTAACATGATAATAGTCAAAATCTCTATTTAAATCTATGCCATTACTTTGACATCTTCCATAACCATTATTAGTTTTTCCTTCGTAAGTTCCATCTGGATTAGAACAATTTACAACATAAAGTTCATAGGTTCCAAGTTCATCATAATGTTCTTTATAATATTCTATAATTCTATTTGCTATATCAACAAGTACCTTGCCATCATAATCAAAGGCATCTTCAAAACCATGTATGGCGAAATTCAATAATATTTTTTTGCTTTCAGTAAATTGTTTTTCATTTTCAATATGAAAGCATGTTAAATCACGCCCTAATTCACTTTGTCCATACACATATTCTTCATAAATATATGGTGTTTCTGTTGTTTTAGCTTTAGCTTTAAAAGATAGTGCTCCAGTTATACTACTTACAGCTAATGTTAATGCAATTATTTTTTCTTTTTTCATATATAACCCACCTATTTAAATGCTTTTTGTACTGCACTCTCATTGTATCATAATTATTTGATTATTCCTAACTATTTATTAACAAATATTATATAAAATATATTTTTATTTATAAAGACTCTCTTTTATCTTTATAAATTAATTTTGACATACAAAAACCTCACTTCTTATTTAAAAAAAATCAAAGTTAAATATAGTAAATTTAATACTGAAATTACACCATTACTTAATTTTATATTAGTAACTTGAAATAAATTATCATATATTAAATATTTTTTAAATAGTTAAAAGTTGTAAAAACTGGATAAAGTAATTTATTATATAGAATAATATTATCTATATTAACACTAATATCTTTTTCTATCCTGATACATAAATGTTGTATATTCTTCTTCATTAAATTTATATGGTCTTAATATACAAAATTTATCTATTAATTAAACTCTATTTTCCAAAAATTTATCAACTATATCTGTTAAATCAGTTGTATTTATACCAGTACGATTATATATTTTTAAATTTTTATTTATATTAAAATTATTATAAATTTAAATTTTGAATAGTTTCTTATCTATTTTTCATATGAAGTAATTTCACTTTTTCTTAATTCTTCTATTTCATCTTTTAAATCATAAAAATCATTATGTAATACTACTGGAACATCATTTTCTAACATTTCTATATCTTTAGTAATAATAGAAATATAATAATTAAATAATTTATTATTTAGCGTGTGATTCAATACATCTTTCAAGTTCAAATTTAATACAGTTGTTCTCACATTACATACATTTAAAAGTAAAGTAATACATTGTATTTTTATATAACAAATTAATATTTCATTTAACCAATCTAGCTTTTTTCCTTTATTCCACTTAGCATTTTTTATTATTAAAGTAACTATATCAATTATTTATAATAAAAAATTTTTAATATCTAGAAATGGTTAAGACTCCTTGACTGAACAGTAACATTTAAAATAATATAACGTAAACTTAACATACCAATTTTCGTTTTTATATTTATTAGTGCGATAATATAGTATTATTATAGTAGGAGGAAAATAATGAATAATAATAACAATATCAATATCAATAATATTAATTCTTTAGAAGGAGAAATAGAAAATCTATCAAATTATTTTACAAAAAAATCAAAAGAAAATATTAAAAGCTGGTTAATTACTTCATTATTAATCACAATAGTATTTTGTTTTGTTATAGGAATTGCAATATATATTATATCTATAACAAATAAAAATATAGATACAACTAGGTTTCCGTTTAATATCAATAGTGAAACATTATTTTCTATGTTTATAATCTTAACAATAGTTGGTGCTTATCTTTATGTATTTCTAACTGCAAGTAAATCAACTGGTATATCATCATTAAAAATAAAAGTGAATGGAAATGAAAGCGAATTAAATAATAAAATGAATGAAATACTTAAGTATTTATATTATAAAGAAAAAACATATAAAGGAAGAAAAGTATTTTATGCATATAAAGAACGTTGGGCATTTAATATTAATATCACTAGTTTAAAAAGATATCTTGAATATTATATCGAAAATGGTGAATTAAGAATAAATGTATGGGCATCAATTTATGGAAAAGAACTTCCAATCGATAATAAAAGAATGGGATTTTATCATAAGAAAGCTTTAGTTTATGATTTAGAATATATTAAAGAAAATATAAATAAATAATTATAAAATTCTTTCAAAATAAATAAGCATAAAATTGATATGCTTATTTTTGTTTGAATTCTAATTTTGCTTGATCACTTTTTTGTTTTTCTATTTCTTCCATTACTTCTTGTAAAGCAGTTAAAGTTTCATATAATGTTTTTTTATCATTACCATTCAACATTTTATCTAATTTTTTAGCAGTCTCAACACTTGGAACGACTAATCCTGAAGTCAAACTGGTTTTTTCATGCTTTGAATTAAACATATCATATATCTTTTCAGCATTCTTTTCAATTTCAGAAGAAGCTTTTTTATCATCAAGGTGAAACATACTACTATTTCCATCATCTAAAATTGTATCAGCAGGCATAGCATAATCATAAGGATATATAGTTCCACTTGAAGTATTTAACGAAGTAGTTGATGAAGACAATGCAAGTGTACTTTTAAGAGAGCCAAGAAAGTTAAAAGCTTCAGTTGAACTTTCTAATGTAGAAAAAGTTATAGCACCTTTTATCAAATACTCTGTTATCTCAACTAATGAGGAAGACACAGTACAAGCAGTAGTAGTTGTACCTGTATTAATTGTTAATTTAGTTATTATATCATCATTATTTGTCATTATCTTTACTTTCAAGTCTTAATCTAATTACTTGTTCTTCTCCAATTTTTTTCTCTTCTAACACTTCTTGTAATCCTGTCAACACTTCATATAATGTTTTTTTATCATTACTTCTTAATATCGCTTCTAATTTTTTAGCAATTTCCATATTAGAAACAACTAGCCCTGATACTGATTCTTGTCTTTCATGATTCTTATTAAATGTATCATATATTTGTTCAGCATTTCTTTCTACTTTAGCTACATCAGTATTATTACGTGTATAAATATTACCAGAAGAATCAAATATTTCAGCATCACCAACATGTAATGTATCTGGTTCACCCCTTACTGTACCAGTTAAACATCCAAGACCTGTCATTGCCCCAGTAGAACCAATTGGGCCAAAATCAGTAGCTAATTCACCAACACCACTAGTGGACATAGTTGTACCTTTTGTTAATGAAAAAGGTGCTGTGCTTTCATTTGCGGTAGTATGTAGTGAACTTTCAAATAATAATATTGCCCCTGCTACACCACCAAATATAGCACCATATGCTAAAGCACTCTCACCTTTATCTTTTAATACTTCTTTTCTTTTTTCTTCTTTATTATTTTTCATATCATCTTCATTCATAACATTTTTCTCCTTTATTATTTCAAATTATCTTTTAATATTATCTTTATTAAAATATAACAATACAATTCCTATATATATATTATAATACTATTCCTTGCTTATTTTCCATACCCATACTTCTTAAAACTGTATTTAAATATTTTGACTTATTCATCATCACTCTTAAATTATCAGCAAGTTTCATCTCATCATCAATAAACACTTTTCCATATTTCATATTCCTATAAAAATCTATAGTTTTCTGATTATAATTTGATATTAATTCACATAGATACATTCTTATATCTTCTCTTTCAGGTACATTATCAACGCTTATCACACTTAATATAACATTATCTATAAGTCTAGCATTTTCACTATTTCTTTCATTATATAATTCTTCAATACTTTTAATACCATTTTCATTAAATACAATTCCTAATATTTTATATTCACTTAATAATTCTGGATATTTTTTTAAATATGAACTAGCATTTCTTAAAAATATATTTAATTTTAAACCAGGTACATTATTTCTATCATATGTAACCTCTAAATTATCATTTAAAAACTCTAATGATTTAATTATTATATCCACTTTCTTATCATCTTTTTTATAACCTGATTTTTCTTTTGCTTTTTTATATCCTTCAAGTGATGCTTTTATTTCTCCAGTAGAAACATCATAATTTCTTGACATTTTTCTTGATAATATTACTCTTTTTACAAGACTCATATTTATATCTATAGCTGGTTGTCTTAATTCATAAAGATATGAAATATATTCAAGTAATGATACAAAATGTTCATAATCACAAAATCCATCTTCTTTAGTTTTTTCAAATGTTTTTATATGCTCTATTTCATGAGCAATTGTTTCATACATATAAAACATTGCATCATCACTACTTAAATTTTTAAATGAATTTAAATTTATTACTACTTCATATTTACCATTTTTTATATTAGGTTTTACATATCCATTTGATTTAACAATTGGAGAATTTATAATTTTAAGAGTTACTCCATCAAATCCTTCTTTTTCTAATTCTTCACTAAATACTTTTTTACAATAATCTTTATTCTTCATCTTTTCTATCCTTTTTTGTAAATGTTAATTTCATTTCTGATTCTTGACTTTCACCTTCACCCAAATCATAATGATCTGAAGTTTCTATATATTCTCTTTTATTCATACTTTTAACTAACATTTCTTGTATTGAATCTAATGATGGACCAACTTCTTCTACACCTTTATTACAACTTTTCAAATAATTTCTAAGTGCTTGTATTTCTCTTATTAATTCTTCTCTATTTACTTTATTGTTTATTATTACTTCTTCTACTTTTTCTTTATCAATATTTGATTTTACTTTATCTATACGTTTTCTCTCTCTTGCTTTTAATTTTTCTTCATGTCTAGTTATTCTAATCCAATTATACCTTTGTAACATTACACAATATGCATCCTTTAATAATAAAGTACTAAGAGCTATAACTGGTACAACCGATGCATTTAATATAATCATAAGTGCAAGTCCAACACTTCCAAATATTAAATTTTTAACATGAATAAATCCATTATAATATAAATATTTTTTAAACTTATCTATAGATACTAAATCTTTACAATCATTAATATGATAATTAATATTTTTCTTTTTATCCTTAATATGTATTAATTTTTCTAACTTAAATGCTAAATTTCTAAAATGTTTAACACCAAGTGCCTTATAAATTTTTAATTCTAAATCTTCTCCCTTTTTCTTTTCCATAATTCCCCTTCTTTAGTAATTGCATATTATACAGCACAGATATCTAAAAATCAATCAAAATAGCGAAATATTATTTCTTTTCTAACGATAAAGTACTACTATTATCAAATAACTCAATATAACTATTAATTTTATTTCTATATAATGTTAATACTTTTCTAATAGATTCTATTACTTCAAGTTCACTAATTCCTAAAATTCTTGATATATCTTTCACATTATAATATTTACCATTTATATAACCATCTTAAGTGAAAAAATAACACACTCCCTATTAGAAAGTTCATACATATATTCAGGTATATTTAAATTTCTTAAAAATTCTAATAATTTTCATACGTCTATCAAGTGTTCCTGAAGTAATAATAATCGATAAATCTTCACCAAATCTTTGAGCAAGTGCTTCTTGATTCATACGTTCAGAGTCAAAACCATAAGCTAGCATTATCATTTCTTTTTCAATAGGAGGTAAATCATCAATTATTTGTCTTAACACTCTATTAAATTCTTCCTTTTCATACTTTTCCATAAAATTAGAATTTTTATCTTCTAGAGTATCCAAAATTTTTTATCGTCCTCACAACTAGATATAGTCTCATCTAAACTTATATTATTAGCATGCTTTTTATTCCTTTGTAAAAACATTAATATTTTATTTTCTACACATCTAGAAGCATAAGTAAAAAATATTATTCCTCTATCTAGCCATAAGTATCAACTGCTCGATTTGTTTAAATAATCTCTCAGTTTCTTCTAATTTCAATGAACTAGGTATATCAACTATAAATTCTACTTTCGTCGTTTAATTTTCCCTTCAGTAATAAATTGTCTATATGATAACATTAATTATAAGCTTTTTCAACAAAAATAAAAAAGCATTTATTTCTAAATACTTATTTTATATTTGCTTAATCTTATGTGTTTTTCATTTGATTCTTTAGTTGTTAATATCATTTTATGTAGATTTATTATAATAGCATTTAGTGTATTAACTATATCTTCAATGTTATCACTTGGTATATTAATACTAAATGCCGGTTCTGGTCTTACACTATAACTTCTTAATTCTTTTACTAGAGAGTTTATTTCATTTAATAAAACGTTTATTATTCTGCTTTCTTGAAAGTCATTTCTATAGAGTGATTCTAGTATTCTATAAAGTTCGAAATTTACTAAGTCTCTATCTAACTTTCCACCGCTTAATTCTTTTAGCAATTTATTTTTATTATCAATTAGAGCCAGTTTTTCTTCTTCTAATGAAGTATTACGTATACTTTCTAGTATTGGATGTAGTCTTATTCTGAAATTTGTTTCATATTCTTTTAATGTTTTGAATCCCAAATTTTTAGAAGTTCTTAGAGTAATTTCTTTACTTAATGTATTCATATATTCTAAGTATGATTTTACTTTATCTCTATCATTTCTTAATTCCTCAAAAATTCTTTGTTTAAATTCTTCTTGTTTTTTAGGATCACTACTTAGTTTTGGTAATACTTCATTACTTAATTTTTGTATATCTTTTAATAATTCATTATTTGTTTCTATTTGCCTTCCGTCTAAAGTATCTATTAAACTATCTATAAATTTTAATATATTGTAATATTCTTTAGATGATTCAGTACTTCTTTTTATTTTATCAAGAATTCTATTTAAATCAGATATTAGTTTTAAATGTAATCCTTCTTCAGTATATACTTGTAAACCACTACTAGTTTCTAAAGAATCTATGTCTTTATTATATTTATCAATTAAGTTCTTTATAACTTGATTTACATCTTCAGTACCGTGATAATATTCAGCATAAACGCTAATTTCATTTATTAATGCAGTTAGCGTGTCTTCTTGTTTTACTTCAAACAATATCCTTTTAGGTATTTGATTTAGAATTGCTTCTTTAACAAAGTTATTTTCTAAATACTTGCGAACTTGGCTTTCATTATATGATAATTCTCTTTTAATAGGAGCTACTTTTGGGTATAATATTGGTCTTCTACGAGGATGTGGGTTGTATATTATTCCACATACTGGTAAAGTTGTACACATTAGTTCTTTGTTTTTAGTATCTACATACCATCTTAAAGGTTCAACTTTATAAATTCTTTCAGCATACCCTTTTGCTTTATAAGTTATATACTTTTCACCCTCTACTTCATATTCTTTAAATTTTTTAGTTTCCACTACACGAACTTTTTGGGTTGAATATTTACTTTCCGTTGAAAATGGACTATCCTCCCATTTAAAATGATTGTCTACTGGCAATGTATATGAGTTTCCTGTGTATGTTTTATCTTTTTCTTTAATTGAATCTATTATAGTTTGGTCTTCTATTTCTGTAGCTGGAAAAAAACCTAATTCTACTATATTAGATTCATCTATGTTTTTGCATATACTATTAAATTCATCTTCAGGTAGTTTTATTATTGGTAAAAGAAATTCATACCAAGTAGCTCGATGACATACTATATTACTACGACAATAACCTTGATTTGTTACGTCCTTTTGATCAGGATTCCTATTTACAGCCATTATTATTGGATTGCTAAAAGTATCTTTATCTAAAAATAATGATAAAGATGTTCTTTCTACGTCGTTAATATGTTCTGATACAAATGATGGTGGTCCATCTAACTCATCAATGTATGGTAATCTTATACTCACATTTTTCATAATTTTTATTCCCCTTTTTAAAATTGTTCTATATTATAACATAATTTATCCTAAAAGTAAAATGCAATTTGCTATCTTTATTACTTAAATAGCATAATGTAACTTTTATATTTTAATGTTACTTAAATAAAAAAGAAACTTAAATCAATAAGTCTCTTAAATTGTTAATAAGTTGTTAATCTATCTTACGTCCACCCCACTCAACAATAGTAAATCCATTTCTTAGGACTTTTTCTAACTTTTGTTCTTTGATATTTACCTTTTTATCAAGTGGTTTATAATCCATAATAATTCTTATTAATGTATCAGGATTTTCACTAAATTCTAAAGGCATATATTTATTTACTTCTTCTAAGCATCTAAATCTTATATAATTATATTTATTACTTTCAAGTTTATCTATCCAATAAATAATAAACTCATTGATTTCCCTTTCATTTAGTCCTAAATACTCTAACTTTTCTTCTAGAAATTTAACTGTATCTTTTCCTTCAACAATAAATCCTTCGTTCATATTTATTTCACTATTATCAATTGCTTCCCAATATAATGCATAATAATTTCTATTTGTTTTATAATCATAAATATTACCATCAGTATCAACATGAATATTCCAACTACCACTATATTTAGGATAAGTATGTGTAAGTAACTTATCATTTTTAAGTTTAATTGTTAAATCAATTTCTTTAGTTGGATAAACATACATAATTGGCTTATAAGCTATATCAGAATCACATTCTTCAGTGCTTACTACCCTATAGTATGCTTTTATTTCATTAATATTTTCATTATCACTAACAGGTATTTCAAATGTTTTATCATGCGGAGCACATACACCACAAGAATATCTAAAATCAAAATAAAGATTTAAATTATTATTGCTATCTACTTCTTTTTTAACAAATTCTATTTTTTCATTACAATCATCAACACCAGGTATAGTAAATAATATATATTTTACACCATCTTCTTTTGTCTTATATTCAGCCTTATACTGAATTTCACTTGATTCAAAAGTACCATACTTAATTTTAAAAATATCAGTTTTTCTATTTATAAGTATATAATATATTATTGTTGAAATGATTAATACAAATACAATAACAAATATAAATATTTTTACATTATTATTCTTTTCTACTTTTTTAATAGTTTTATTATTATTTTTTCTTTCTCTACTTTCTTTTTTCTTTTTCATACACACCTACTTTCTTTAATAATAACACATATAAAATAAAAAGACACTAATTTCTTTTCATTAGTGTCAATTCTTTTCCCTCTTCTAAAAGTCTTAATTCTCTTTCTTTAAGCTCATTTTGTTTTTCTATTGCTAGTGTTAATCTTTCAAGTATTTTAGCATTTTCATTAAACTCTTTCAATGCATATTTAAGTCCATCTGTATTCTTTAAAGCAATAGTAAGAGCTCTCATTATTTCATCACTATATGACATATTATACCTTCCTTTGTGTGATGTATAATACTATTTATAAATATGTTTGTCAAATATTAAGCAATAACTCTCTTCTTTTTAGTAACAATATTATTTATTATGATAAACAATATTGAAAATAATAACATTATAATTGTATTAATAAATACCTCATGAAGATTACTTATGTTAATAACTTCTAAACTTTTTAATATTTCGTTATTATTTATAAAATAATATGTTGGTAAAATGTGAGCAATTTTTATTACTGAACTTGGTAACATTTCAGGTGGTATAAATGCTCCACATAAGAATGCAGAACCAAGTGCAACTACATTAACTATTCCACTTACTGCAACTTTACTATAACATAGAGAACTTATTAAAAGTGATAAAGTTAAACAGCAAAAAGTAAATATAAATTCATTTCCAATAAACAATAGTCCTCTTAATGTGAATAACTCACTCCCAAGTATTACAAATCCAAGTATTGTATAAAGAATCCATACTACTAAAGCATACACTGAACTAGCAAGCAATAATAGTCTATTATGTTCTTTATAATTCATACTACTTATGATAATTCTTTTGTTAACAGATTGTTCATGAAAACTAGTTATTACTAAACAAATAATATATATAGTTACTGCCATTATACTATAACTTGCAAAATTGAAATATCTTGATACCTTTGTTAATTTATCAGTATTTAACTTTGAAACAATCTCAACATTAGTTTTATCTTTCAAACTTTCATTTATATTATTTATAAGTTCACTTTCACTTATATTAGTTTTCAAATATATATTTTGTGTTTCAACATATCTACTTAACATCATTTCTGCTAAAGCAGCATCATAAGTATCTACTTTCTTAATTTCAAGTTCAACATTCTTACCATTTAGAGTATCTATTCCATAATCCTTTGGTATATATATTATATAACTAATATCTCTATAGAATAATGCATCATCTCTTGCTTCTTCATTATCTTTTACACTAACTATATTAGCACTATCACTCATATATTTAACAAGATTCTTTGTTATTTCACTGTCTTTATCATTATTTACAATTAATATGTCTGGTTTAGTTGAAGTAAAGTCTACTCCTGTATCATTAGTAGTCATATTAACTCCACCAAATACTATTAACATGACAGTATATAATATAATTGTTCCTTTATACTTATTAATTACTTTCCAAAATGTACTAAATACTGTCATATCTCTGTCTCCTTAAACTACTATAAGAAATTAATAACATTACCGCACTAAACACTAATAAACTTATAACATTAAAATAATATCTATTAAATGTATCATAATAATATAATGAATAGAATCCATCTGTTATCATACTCGCTGGATTAATAAGATTTAACACTCTTACATTTTTATCAATAATATATTTCATAGTTATACCCATCATACCAGACATAAAACACATAAGCATAGTTATACCAACAAGTATACCAGTTTTAGCATTCTCATTTGTTTTAATTAACGAGGAAACAAGAACGCCTAATGATAATCCAGCAAAAGAACCAGTAAGCATTAATAATATTACTTTATCAATATTATTACCATAATCTACTTTTAATACAAATATTGTATATATAAATAATATAAATATACCAACTACTTGAACTATATAACTTGATATTAAACTACTTATAAGTAATGATGATTTCTTTATACCAGATACTGATATTCTCTTACCAACACCATTCATATTAGGAAGAATATAATTAATAATATACATAGATAACATAGAACCATATAAACATGACATAGCAATTAATGTATAAAATTCTATCATAGTATAACTTAAATTAGTACGTGATATATCTTTAAACTTTGCTTTAGAATTATTCATGATATTGTTTGCTAAAGAAACTATTTCTTCATAATTGACTATATAATTATTACTTTCAAGTTCTTTAGTTATTATATTTGTAAGTATTACTTTCTTACTTTGTATTTCATCTATAACATATTTAGTAATAGTTTCATTAATACCACTCTTATTTACACTAACACTTATATCATCATCATTAAACAAAATACATGCACTTACTTTTTCTTCTTCAAGTAATTTTTTACATTCATTAAGAGAAGTATATCTAGTATTAAACATATAGTTTTCACTATTTTTATCACTTAATTCTTGAAAAGTATTCTTGAAAACTATATCATTATTAAAATTATCATTATCAACAATAGCTATATCAATAATATCTAATTTTTCACTATTTTCTATATCACTAAAAGCCATCTTAAAAAATGTGCCTAATATTATTGGAAAGGCAAAAGTCCAAAATATTAATGCTTTACTTCTAAATAATGTCTTAAGTGAATATTTTAAATTATGTAAGAACATTAATCTCTTAAATCCTTTCCAGTTAACTCTAAGAATACATCATTTAAAGTAGGTCTTTCTACAAATATTTTATTATAATTAACTTTCTTATTCTTTAAATAATCCATAAGCTCATTAATATTATTTTTGCCTTTCTTATATATCACTACTAAATTATTTCTATCATATGTAACATCATCAACATTCTTAAATTCTCTTATCTCATTAATTATTTCTTCATTTAATGAATCTATTTCTAATGTTATCTTTTCTTCTATTTTAGTCATTTCTTTAAGTTCTTCTTTAGTACCTTCAGCAATAATTTTACCTTTATCAAGTATAATAATTCTATCACATAATATTTCTGCTTCTTCCATATAATGAGTTGTATATACTATAGTTGCTCCTTTATCTCTTAACATTTTAATTCCATCAAGTATATTATTTCTACTTTGTGGGTCTACTGCAACAGTTGGTTCATCTAAAAATATTAATTTAGGTTTGTGAGCAATACCACATGCTATATTAAGACGTCTTAAAAGTCCACCTGATAATTGTTTAGGATAGAATTTTTTATAATTTTCAAGCCCTACTAGTTTTATCGCATCTTCTACACATTTACTTCTCTTATTTTTATCAGTTATATAAAGTCCACAAAAATAATCTATATTTTCTAGTACTGTTAATTCATTAAAAACAGCAACTTCTTGAAATATAACACCTATATCTCTTTTTAAATCATATGAATCAGGTTTCATTTCTTTATTAAATATCTTAATAGTTCCACTTTCATATTTCAAAAGAGATAATATTGAGTTAATTGTAGTTGATTTACCACTTCCATTTGGCCCTAAAAGTCCTAATATTTCACCTTTATATACATCAAATGATAAATTATCTACTGCTTTTAAGTTCTTATATGACTTTGTTAAATTTTTAATTTCAATTACTTTTTCCATATATTCCTTTCTACTTAATATCAACTCCGCCGAAAACACAATTACAATTTACATATATTGTATGTTTGCCATCATTATTTTTTCTCTTGTTTTCAGCTCCACCAAAGAATGAAGCAGAACTTATTACTACTTTAACGTCCTCTGGTACGATTATATCTATACCTCCAAATACTGCATTACAATTAATAAGAACATCATTTTTAATTTTAACATTTCTTAAATCACAGTCAACACCACCAAATACAGCAGTTAAAGTTGTTCCTTTAAATTCATCTTTATCAAATGATACCTTTTGCCCACTGAAAACTGCTACATGTTCACCTTCAGTATTCTTACTTACTTTTTCACTAATCTTATTTCTAAATATAATTGAAAATCCAAATACTATTAACACTATTGGTAATAATAATTTCCAGAATAAATTATAATCCATTATACCTCTACTACAAAGTAATAAAAGAACTCCTACACTAAACATTATAATAGACCATGTCTTATCTTTCTCACTAATTATTCCTGATATACTTGGTATTATTATAAATAAAGTCCACCATCCTTTAAAAAATATATTTACTGTTAATATTCCAGTAAATTTTAATATTAGGGCTACTCCAACTAGTATTAAAGCTGAGCCCCACAAAATGTCTTTCCTATTCATTTATATTTCCTTCTTTCTTTTCTATTTCTATTAACGCATTAAACTCTTCTGTTAATAAATCACTTATTTCTTTTTTAGATATTTTAATCGCATTAGTCGCTATTAAAGATGCAAGTCCATGAGTAAATATCCACATCTTGTAATGAAATGTCTTAATTTCATTATCTTTAACTCTACCACTCTCTTTTATAAGCATAGAAATCTTTTTAAAATTCTCATCATCGTCAGGTAAATATTTATCATTAGTCATAAATAATATTTTAAATAGTTCTTTCTCATTACAAGCAAAATCAATATAATTTATACCTGTCTTCTTATATTCAGGTATATTTTCATCTCTTTTTGTAAAAATATAATCATAAAAGTATTGCCATATCTTTTTAATAAGTTCACTATTCATTTCTTGAACATCCCTAAATTGATAATAAATTGGTCTTATAGAACAATTTAATCTTTTGGCAATCTCTCTATTACTTACTTTATCAAGTCCAGATATTCTTGCGATATCAAAAGCAGTATTAAGTATCATATCTTTACTTATTTTAGTAACAGTAGGTATATTATCATCTCCTTTCTGTATCTATTGATATTGTATCACACGATACAATATTTTTAAAGAAAAAGATTCTATATTTGACTTAAATCTTCCATCAATATAAAATCTTTAAATTTTAAATGAATAACTGTACTAGTACTATAATCAAGATCATCATTAGTTATTAATATTTTTTTACAAGAATAATCTAAGTTAGAAAATGCTCTAAATTCCCTATCATAAGCTTTATCATTTTCAACACTATATGCAACTTGTATATAATACTTTTTACCATCATTTTGAGCTAAAAAGTCAATTTCATAATTGCCATTATAATAAACATTGACATTATATCCCATATATATTAACTCATTATAAACAATATTTTCTAAATTATGAGTTAAGTCATATCTATTATCAATACATCTAATTGAATTAAATGATACATCAGCATTATATATTTTATAATAATACTTTAATTCTGATTTAGTCTTTGAAGAATATGGCTTTACTTCATCAATAATATATGCTTCTTTTAAATATTCAATATATTTAATTATTGTATTAATAGAACAATTCTCAAAATTATTATTTATATAATCATGTATAGATTTAGATGATAAAATTCTACTATTAGATTTTAATATATAATTAACTAAACTTTTAAATATAGATATTTTATGTATTTTATATCTATTTATTAAATCATTAATAACTATTGTATCATTAAGATCATTTAAATATATATCACGTGCTGATTCAGAATCATATTCAAATCTTTTAGGAAAACCGCCCCAGACTAAGTAATCAGTAACACTACATTCTTTATTAAGTTCAGTGCAATATTCTAGTATTTCTTTATAAACAAATGGTCTTATTCTAAAAGAAATATATCTACCACTTAATTCTTTAGTAAATTCTTTAGAGAGTAGTTTAGAGTTTGAACCTGTAATAAATATTGAATTATCATAAAGTCTTAATGTTTTACACGCCTCACTCCAATTTTTAACTTCTTGTATTTCATCTAAAAACACATAACATTTACCTTTTTTTCTATTTTTTTCAACATATTCAATAAGTTTATCTGAATCATATATATTACTTATTATTTTCTTATCTTCAAAGTTTAAATAAATAATATTAGAACTTTTCTTTTTAATTTCATCCATTATTTGTTCTAAAATAACAGACTTTCCACATCTCCTTATTCCAGTAATTATTTTTATCATATCATCATAATAAAAATCTCTTATCTTTAAAACATAATGCTCCCTTTTAATCATTTTAATCACCTATATTAAGTATAGTGAAAGATTTTACAAAAGTCAATAAAATTTTTCACTATACTGAAAGATTTTACAACATTTCAAAAAATCTTTCAGTTTATCGCATTTTTCCATATGTTTTATACCTCAAAAATCACTTTTTTCCCAAAAAAGTTAATTCACAACAATGATATATATAATTTTAGATAATAAAAACGAGCATAAAATGCCCATTCATTATTAATAAACTATTCACTACTTATACCGCCTATCCATGCTTTCGCATGGAGTAGTCGCTTTTTAACATTCGTTATACCTTTTTGTTTTAAGTCGGATTTATTTTTGTTCTCAGAACTCATTTCGTTTTGCTCTAGTTTACATATACTTTACACATTTATCCCAATCGGAAAGCCACAGAAACGCCATAAGCAGCACTAGCACCGTTGTTACCCGAATCACCAGTCATCCAGACATAATAGAAAGGGACAATATCACTAGAACTAGCGGAGCGCAGCCACCACCGCGATGCACTAGAATTGTACATTTTTATAGCTTTAGAATAATTAGATGTTGTTACACCTTCCTTTTTATAATAATCAAGTTGTCTTGTTAAATCTTTTGTTGTATCATAATTTGAACCACTACTACTTGTCCAATCACTATATATCTCAGTTGGTGCTAATAAATATAATTTATCTGTTGAGGTAAAATTAGATGAATCTTCACTTCCATGACTTGATACTACTGTTGTGTCTATTATTCCATTCTTTAAATCAGCTGGTAGCGAATTATATATATCATTATTTACAAATGTTCTCATTCTTGTATTTGGCCATCCGCCAGCATTATATCCGTCATCATATTGTGTTCCATTATATTCTCCTTCTGG
>ENA-OPAY01000016-OPAY01000016.1-human-gut-metagenome-genome-assembly--contig:-NODE-16-length-39432-cov-4.159027_pt1 | contig 39432 bp, 36 predicted proteins | sample MGYA00241064_ERZ501444 | MGnify/ENA primary metagenome ERZ501444 (study PRJEB25962, sample SAMEA2042573) | human gut metagenome | biome: human gut; feature: human-associated habitat; material: faeces... | reverse complement strand
CTTCATAGGTTACCCTAGGGCTAAAACTTCCACTTATTAAAAAGGTACACTTTTTTAAAGGTAAACCCTTATATTTGCTATAATTATCTTAATAATAGATATGCCTTTAGTATGTTACTAAAGGCACATTTTTTATTATTATTTACTATTAAAAAAGATAAAAGTAACTCTTACTCTTACCTTTTATCTAATTCCTCTTTAAGTATTAAAGAAGTCTTTTTTGGATTAGCTCTTCCTTTTGTCTTCTTCATAATTTGTCCTATAAAGAAATCAAAAACTCTCTTTCCATTCTTGTAATCCTCTACCAAGTTTTGATTCTCATTAAGTACATCACTAACAATTAATCTTATCTCATCATCATTATCAATTTGACTAATTCCTAATTCTGATACTATAGTATGTGGGTCTTTCTCTTCACTTAAACATTTCTCTAATACCATTTTACCCTGTTTACCAGAGATCTTTCCTGAATCAATTAAATTAATTAAAGAAGCTAAATCATTGGGAGTAAATTTACTCTCTTCTAAAGATATTCCCATTTTATTAAGATTACCAAGTAAATCTCCCGTTAACCAGTTAGATACTATTAATGGATTATTACATATTTTAATACATTCTTCATAAAAATCAGATATTTTTTTATCTCTAACAATTGTATTCGCATCCTTTTCATTAATTAAATATTCTTCTGTATAAGTCTTAAATCTTTCATTATGAAGTTTTGGAATACTTTCTTTAATTTCTTTTATCCATTCTCTATCTATCTTTATTGGTGGTAAATTAGGATCAGTAAAATACCTATAATCAACTGCATCTTCTTTACTTCTCATCGCATAAGTTTCATTACTCTCCTCATCAAATCTTCTAGTCTCTTGTACTATTTTTCCACCCTCATCAAGTATTTTTGTCTGCCTTTTAACTTCACTTATAATAGCTTCTCTTACTCCACTAAAAGAATTAATGTTTTTCATTTCTACTTTAGTACCTAATTCTGTATCTCCATCCTTCATTAAAGAAACATTAACATCACATCTAATCTGTCCTCTATCACTTCGAGCATATGAAGTATCACAGTATAAAAAAATACTTCTAAGTGCTTCTAAAAAAGCCACTGCTTCATCTGCAGAATTAAGACAAGGTTCTGTAACTGTTTCTAATAAAGGTACTCCACATCTATTATAATCAATTAATGAATAATTTGAATAATGATCTAAACTAGCTGTATCTTCTTCAAGATGTGTATCGTGAATTAATACTTTCTTATCTTTTCCATTAACTCTTATCATTACATATCCATCAGTACCTATTGGATGTTTAAATTGTGTAATTTGATATCCTTTAGGTAAATCTGGGTAAAAATAATTCTTTCTCTCAAAAGTTAAATATTCTGGTATTTCTAAATTCATTGCTAAAGCCATTTTAATAGAATTCTTAACTGCCTCCCTATTAATAACTGGAAGCACCCCTGGCATTCCCAAATCAACTACTGAAACATTACTATTAGGTACTTGTGAATAACTATTCCTACTAGATGAAAAATTCTTACTATTAGATTTTAGTTCACAATGAACTTCTAGTCCAATAACCGTTTTATACATTATTTCATCTCCTTAGCTATTTGATTTCTATATTCCATTAATCCTTCTATCTTATTAGCAATATTTAATACTTCTCCATCAGCAAATTTCTTACCAGTTATATTTATTCCAACTGGCATCGAAGAAACAAATCCTGATGGAATTGTAATACTTGGATATCCACCAAAATTACCAATAACCATATAATTATCAAGGATTAAATACTTATCACTTAACTTATCTGTTTTCTCATCTATTAATGGAGCAATAGAAGCTGCTGCTGGCATAATCATTCCATCATACTTCTTATATAACTCTTCCATCTTATTAACAACTAATCTTCTTACTCTACAAGCATTTAAAAATAATTTCTCTTGATTTTCTCTAAGTAATACATAACTACCTAAAACAAATCTTCTTTTAATAAGTTCACTAAATCCCTTAGTTCTTGAATTCATTATAATTTCATTTGGAGTCTTTCCTTCTTCCCTTACTCCAAAACAAATCCCATTTAAATTTGCATCATTACTTGTAGCTTCAGCACAAGAAATAGACATATAAGATGGATATATCGCTCTAAGTAAATCTACATCAATAGATTCCTCACAAACTTGAATTCCCAAACTCTTACATTTTGCAATAACTTCTTTAAAATTATTAATTATCTTATCAAGTTCTGGATCATTATCTTTATTAATTAATGCTTCTTTAATATAAAATAATTTCTTTCCTGTAACTGGTTTATCAAGTTCTTCTGAATATATTACTGCCTCATCTGGCAAACTAGTCATATCACGTTTATCTTGTCCTTTTATAATATCTGTTACTACTGCTGCATCATATACATTTCTTGTTAATACTCCAATATGATCTAAACTAGAAGCAAAAGCAAATAATCCATATCTACTAATTCTTCCATAACTAGGTTTAAATCCTACAACTCCCCCATATGCTGCTGGTTTTCTAACAGAATCTCCTGTATCACTTCCAATAGCAAATGGTACTATCCCTAAAGCTACTGCTGCTGCTGATCCTGAAGAAGATCCTCCAATCATTCTTTCTCTATTCCAAGGATTATATACCGTACCAGTATATCCTGTTGTTCCAGTACCTCCCATTGCTAATTCGTCCATAACTGTCTTTCCCATCAATCTCGCTCCAGCTTCTTTTAATTTTTTATAAACTGTCGCATCATATACTGGGACATAATTACTAAGAATATTACTAGAAGCCGTTGTTAATATCCCCTTCGTAGATATATTATCCTTTAAAGCATAAGGAATTCCTTTAATTAAACTATTACTATTACTATTATCATTTTCTTCTTTATCAAAGTCCATAATAGTTACAAAACAATTATAATCATCTTGATACTCTCTAGCTAATCTAACACAAGAAGAAAATAACTCTTCTTCACTCCTAACACCTTCATCAAGTTCTTTTCTAAGTTCCTTAATTGTCTCCATTATTCCACCACCTTTGGTACCTTTACCTGATTATATAAATTACTACTACTATTCATTAAAATATCATCTAATGAAAGTTCATCTTCTACTACATCATCTCTATAAGTTACCCCATCTAACTCATTCGGATATATTAACGGTTCAACTTCACTAATATTAGGAATATTTCCAATTAAATCCATTTGTTTAATCATTACCTCAAATTCATTAAGTAACGTCTCATATTCCTTATCATCCATTGTAAACATAAGTTTATTAGCTAACTTAACTAAAGTCTCTTTATCCATATATATTCCCTCTTTCATATACTTTTAAGTATAACATATATTTCCAAAATTTACTTACATTTTCTAAAAAAAATAAGCAAATACTCTAAAAATGAAAGTCTCTCAACTCTCAAAACGAAGTAACTTCAAATAATTTAATTTTCTTATAATTTTAATTTATTAACTTAATTACCAACTAGATAGTTGAAAATAAAAAAGTTATTAACTCAAATATCCGTTAATAACCTAAAAATTTATTTAAGTACTATTTTTCTTTCTAAATATAAATAACCCGATCTATATTCCTATATAATCAACTAATTCAAAATTATTAAATTTCTCCAAGTATTCTACTCTATCCATAAAAACACTTAAATTATACAGCATAATCTCATCTATATTATTAATTCCTATCTTTCTAAAAAAGTCTATTACTCTTATTACATTCTCTTTATTACAACTAAAATTATATAATGTTGCTATTGTATATTTATTCATTAAAGTATTAATCGTATCATCACTAACATATCCCTTTAAAAAATCCATTATCTAGTACCCCTTTTCTCAAATAAACTACTAATTTCTTTTTTTATTCTTAAAAATTCTTCATACTTTAATAAACTACCATAAGTTACTGCATAAAGTAAAGCATTCTCATCATTATAACCATTTCTACATAAAGTAGTAAATATTCTTAATACTTTTAAATTAGAAATTCTCTTTCCTCCAATATAACTTACCTTTCCATCACTAATAATCTTCATTAATTCGTTATTCGAAGTTATATATTTCATATCAATTTGATTATTTAAACTATTTCTAACTATTTCATTAAATTGATTAGCTCCAATTATTAACTTATCATCAATATTTACTAGTCCTTTTCGATATTCAGATACTCTTCCATCAGGAACCTCTTTAATCTTATTTACATTAACCATAACAGCACTACCCGTATCTCTTATAGTTCTATCTCTAAAAACATCCGTAAAATCTTCTTCAGTTAATATCTTAATTCTAATAATCATCTCATCTACATTTAAAGCCATCTTTGAAAAAGCCGTTTCAGCATATCTTACTCCATCACTAGAAAGTTCTATAAATTTATCTACTGAATTAAAAGTATTTCTTGAATTTAGAGCTCCCTTAGCAAACGGATATATATTATCTCTAAAACCATTCGGAGTAAATCCATATAACTTAGCTAACTCTATATTACCAAATACAAGTCCTCTATTCTTCTTATCAATAATTTCCGCTCCCATATAACTAATAATTCTCTTAATATCTAATCCCTTATCTATAAGCATCGGAATAAGTTCAATAAAATCTTCATAACTACCTACTTTCATTCCCCCAACTAAAGAATTTGTTGATATAAATATTCCTGGATACTTATCACATAAATCTCTTAAAGATATTCCATACTTTCTAGCAATTTCTTCTATCTTATCAAATATATTTACCGAAGAATATAACATTAAATTTCTAAATATCAAAGAATTAACACTAATAAAAGCATAATTCTTAATTCTCTTTAACATCTCTTCTATTACTCTATAGTTGCCATTTAAAAGTAATTCCTTTTTAATACCGTCATCTATAACTTCAAAATTATATCCATATCTTTTAAACAATTTCCCTAAACTATCTAAAGAAATTTCTTCTTTCTTAACTTCCTTATTTATATTCTGTATCTTTTCCTGATATATATTATTATTTCTTTTTAAAAGTTCTAATAAATTATGATACTGTTTCTCTAAAGACAAATCCATCTCCTTCATCACCCTCATAAAACCAGCTACATCTCTATAAAACTCTGTCTCTTCTGATAATCTATTTAATACTTCATTAATCTTGGCAATATCTTCATCAAGAATCTTACTATCATCTATTTTCTTTTGTAACAATAAATCTCTACATTTATTAAACAAAGCCAACGTTGCTTCATACTTCTTTAACTGCTCATCAGTCAAACTAAACTTTCTAGATAAAGTTGCCATTTCACTATTTTCTTTTAAATATGCTAATACCTCAAACTCTTTAAGCTTTTCAATTATTCGTTCCCTATCAGTCATATTAACTTCCAATATCTTAATCAATTCCTCAAGCCTATCCATATTATGAATATCTATATCACTAACTCTCTTAATACCACTCTGAAAGTCAATTAATTCTTTTTCCTTTACCTCAAGTAGTTTTCTTATCTCTTTAATTAATTCTTCCATAAACTACCCCCTACTTCCTTTCTTCGTCGTATTAACATCCCCATCTATTTTCTTTCCTGTAAGTATTCCCTCAATTCTCTTGTTTATTTGTAAATTAGCTCTCATTACTTTTTCTCTATATTCAGGATCACTATTAAATTTCATAATCATTGCCTGAATAACATTTCCAAACTTATTCTGCCTACTATCAAAAGTCTTTATATATCCCCTACCATCAGCATTTCCATATTGTTTAGCTACTCCAATAACCATCACTACACTATGCTCTTCCTTATCATTTGATACTTTTCTCCAACATAACCTAGGTTTTGAAGGTGGACTCTTTTTAACCCAATATTGTGAAGAAGACCCAATTGTTAACTGATGTTCACCTCTATTAGTAATAACTCTAGAAGAATAATTATCAAGTTCTGATAAAAATCTTGCTATTAAATTATAATCATTCACAAATACCCCATTAACTAAATCATCTTCAAAACACGTCGTCAAATTACCATCGCAAAAACTATCAACAGTAAGCAAATTAGCCGTATCACTATCTGGTAAATATATAACCTTAACTAGCGATAATTCTTCCTTATTATCACTAACTAAAAACTTATCTTGTGCCTCATCTATTACCTCTAAAAAAGCTCTTAAATTTCCAATTAATGGCTTAATAAATCCTATCTTATCATTAAAACTAAAATCCTCTATTCCAATAGTCTCATCAATTTCCTTATAATTCTTAATAAATTCATTTTTATAATTATGATAACTTGCCGGTAACTTATCTATTACCCCCTCTTGAATTATTCTCCTAGCACGATCATATATATCCTTTTGTTCCTCATTAAGATAGTATAAAACATCACTTACATCTATATCTTCCAAAGAATTACCAGTATCATTATCAGTTTTATCTTCCCTTTTATCACTCTGAAATAAATCATTTACATCTACTTCATCAAACAAACCATCTATCTTCTCTTCACCAACATTATCATCTTTCCTAGCCAAACACCCCTCATAAGCCTTATTATTAAGTTCTATTAATAACTTTAATACCTCTATTCTTCTATTTACATCAAATCCACCTATTAATCTATCAACCTCATCTATATCCAATATAGGTTCCCTTAAATCATTATTTAAGAACTTATCAATAAACTTATTTATCTCTAAAATAGCCTTGTCTATTACCTCTAATTCACTATTATCAAAATAAATACCTTCTAACATCGATTTAATTACTAAAACCTCTGAAAGAGCCAATTCAAACTGCGGAGTCCCTTTTAAAAATCCTTCATTTTTAATAATTAGCACTAAAGAATTAAAATCTTCTATTGAATACCCTAAAATACCATCATCAATAATCTTCTTAATATCCAAAGCATATAAAAGAATACTATGATAATCATTTCCTATTTCCATTGCTATCTTACTAGCCTCATCAATAAGTTTTTTCTTACCAATAATCTTCTCTCTTTTATCCTTAAATCCATCTATTATCTTATTAAACATCTCTTTTAATTCTTTAACTGTCATCTCTATCTCCTACCTCATATATACTTACCTATTCTAATTACATTCTATCACAACTAAATATAAAAATAAAGAAAAAACTTAAGAATTTCTCTTAAGTTCATAATTTTATTTACTTACTGGTAAAACACTTATAGATTTAACTACTTGTAACAATTCTGCGGTACTCATAACATCACTAACTATATAATATTCTATTCCATTACTAAACCAATTAGCTGAATTATCATTAATTACTGCCAAAGAATTACCTATTAACTCTACATCTCCATATGTTGGTATAATTTCTGGATTATTACTATAAACAGCTGTTTCTTCTACTAAAACAAATGACTTATCTCCTGTAAATGTTAATATCATTCTCTCACCATCTTCAGTAGCTACTTTCTCTTGTTTAGTAAGATAAGTATTAACTGGTAAATACATTGGGAATATTACATCATCAATAGTTGCTGTACTCTCAGTTTTCTTACCATCCTGATTCTGATCACCAGGTTCTTGAGCCTCATTCTTCTTACTATCATCAGTATTATTCTTATCATCATTACTATTATTATTACTATTATTATTACTATTCTGATTATTATTCTCTATCTTATTATTATCTTCACGTTCCTTAATATTTTGTGTATCTAATATAGAATTCAAATCAAAATAAGTATCATTAAACTCCGTCTTTAAATCTATTTTATCAAATACCATTTTAATCTGTACATTACCTTCAGTATCCAATACCGTAACCTTCGTAGGTAAATAATCCTTACCAAAGTATACTTTTTGACTAACAAGTTTTTCATTATTTGGATAGTTAACTTTCGAAGTAAAGATATAACCCTCGGAAGTACTCTCAAATACTCTCTCTTCATCATTACTAATATCATCTAACAAACTAGAAAGTAAATATACCTGTGAATTATTATATGGCCAATCACTTTGAAATTTAAAACTCTTATTAAGTGATGGCGTTACAATATAAACACCTTCATCATTTCTTAATATCACTTGTTTATGGTCATTAACTGCATTAACTAATTCAATCTTATAATGATCATCTTTTTCATAAGAAACAGCTATTTTATAGGTATAAACATCCTCATTATTAACTAATTCCATATTACCAGCCAAATAATAAGAATTACTTCCATTTACCTTATTTTGAAATTCTTTTAAAACCGTTTTTTCATCTTTCTTACCACAACCAGTTAATATTAAACACATTAAAATTAAACATAAAAATATTTTTTTCACTCTTCACCCCATTTTTTATCTTTATGGTAAATTATATGGTATATTTTTTCTATTATGATGAATAATTACATAATTTTTGGTAAAAATATTATTAGTTAGGAGGAAAATATGAATACATTATATAAAACAACTTTAGTATTAGGTATAATTGGTTGTATAAATTGGGGATTAGTAGGTTTATTTAACTTTAATCTAGTTGAATATTTACTTGGAGATGGCGCCCTAATAACAAGAATTGTCTACGTTTTAGTAATGCTATCAGGTTTAGTAAACATTGGTATTCTTACTAAAGATTTAGATAGATAAAAAGACTCAGTAACTTTCTGAATCCCTCATAATAGCTAATATCATTATTAGCTTTTTTCATAATTTATATTCTCTTTTTTAAATTACTATTTATGTTAATAACCTAAATTTGCTTCTATTCTCTTTCCAAAGCCAAACCTTTCATAAAAAGACTCGCTTTCTAATTATATTATATCATAAAATAATTTACAAAAAGATACTCAGAATCAATATTCTAAGTATCTTTTAAATTTCTAATTTATAAATTAACTCCCATTATATCCTTTAAATTTCTAGCTAATATTTTAAATATATTAGCCTTTTTAACATCATTAACTACCGTTATATCTTCATATGATAAATATTTTCCATTCTCATATACCGTTATTTTGCCAATAACATCACCTTTTTTAATCGGAGCATTAATACTCTTCGTATCTATTTTATAAGTAATATTTCTCTTCCCTTTTTGACTATCATTTAAAATATTAATATCCTTTACAGAAATAATATCTGCCTCTTCATTATCTCCTAAATTAATCTTTATCTTTCCCAATGCCTTATCACTACTAACAACCTTATCAATACTATATCTATTAAATCCATAATCCAACATCGCTAAAGTATCTGTACTCCTCTTATCAGTAGTTTCTGCCCCCATAACTACACTTATAAGTCTCATATCTTTCTTTTTCCCCGTAGTCGTTAAACAATATCCAGCATTTTTAGTAAATCCAGTCTTTAAGCCATCTATATATGAATAAAATTTTACTAATTTATTAGTATTAACTAACCAAAAACTCTTCTCTGTATTTTTCCTTAAATAATCTTCATATATCGAAGAAAACTCTAATATCTTTTCATGCCTTACTAATTCTCTTGCCATAACACTCATATCATATGCTGAAGAATAATGCCCTTCAGCATCTAATCCAGTTGCATTAACAAAATGAGTATTCTTAAGTCCTAAACTACTAGCCTTATCATTCATCAATTTAACAAAAGCCTTTTCTGTACCTGCTATTTTCTCCGCCAAAGCTACCGTAGCATCATTTCCTGATGCAATACATATTCCCTTAACCAAATCCTCAACACTCATCATCTCATTTGCCTCAAGGAATATCTGACTTCCTCCCATCGAAGCAGCATTTTTTGAAGTTACCACAATATCATTCCACTTCAAATTACCATTTTCTAGATTTTCCATAATAAGAATTAATGCCATTATCTTTGTCATCGAAGCCGGAGCTAGCTTTTCATTCGCATTTTTTTGATATAATATTTCCCCCGTCGAAGACTCAATTAATATTGCACTCTTACTATTTTCCGCTAAATTAAGTTCATCTGCCCTAATTCCCATCAAAGGAATCAAGAACAATAATAAAAATAAACATATTTTTTTCATCCTTATCACCTGATAAATTATATGTTTATTTCTATCATTTATTATCATTTTATACTGCTATTTTATTAAGTCTCTCTTTTAATGACTTAACTGCCTCTTCAACATCATTAAAATAAATTACCCTATCTTTTAATTTTTGATATGTTTCATTTCCTTTACCCAAAACTAACACAATATCTCCAGTTCTAGCAATATCAATTGCGTGTTTAATTGCTTCACTTCTATCGACTATCATTTCATAATTATTTAAATCTTGGATATTTTCACACATCATTTTAATAATCTCTTTTGGATCTTCACTTCTAGGATCTTCATAACAAAATATTGCTATATCACTATTTCTAGCTACTACTTCACCAACAATTTTTCTCTTCTGACTATCTCTCTCCCCTGCTTGTCCAATAACTGTAATTATCCTATTATGTTCTAACGTTTTAACAAAATCTAATAAACAACTAATTCCATTTGGTGTATGTGCATAATCAACCATTACTGTAAAATCTTGTCCTAATCTAATTATATCTAATCTTCCATCTACATATAAATTCTGAATATTATTAATTAAACTCTCAATCTCATATCCTTGTGATAAACACATAAGCATTGCACAAGCAAGATTATATACATTAAATTTACCTAATAAAGGAGATTCTATATCATATATTACCTCTTTATATCTAAATCTAATATCTGTCTTATCAGGTCTAATCTTATAATCTAATATCTGTAAATCATTATCCTTATCCATTCCATAAGTAAGTACTCCTCTAGTACATACCTCTCTAACTTCCTTATAGTAATCATCATCCTTATTCAATATACAGTATCCATTATCCTTAGTTAAAGTCATAATTTTCTTCTTACAATCAACATAATTCTCTAACGTTTTATGACTATTCAAATGTTCTGAAGTAATATTTGTCATTCCAATACAATCGTATCTTAAAGCATCTAATCTTCCCTGCAACATTGCCTCACTAGAAGCTTCCATACAAACACTCTCACATCCACTTTCACAAAATTCATCTAAATACTTATATAACTTATTGGGAGCAGGTGTCGTATTATCTGTTCCCCTTTTAAAAGCCTTACAACTTCTCCCATTAGTACCTATATATCCACATTTATCTGTCCCAATAAGTTCTGAAGTTATCGTAGCTACACTAGTTTTTCCATCAGTTCCTGTAACCGCATACATCTTTAATTTCTCATCCGGATAACCATATACCTTTCTTGACAAAGGTATAACCTCATCATTCGGATTATCTACAACTACACAAGGAACCCCTTCATCAATCATTCTCTTAGCCACAATTGCTACAGCCCCATTCTTAACAGCATCTTTAACAAAATCGTGCCTATCCACCTTACTACCCTTAATACAAACAAAAATATCCCCTTCATTCACATCATTACTATTAACAGATACCCCTTTTATTTCTATATCACTATCTATTTTATATAATTCATTAAGTCTCTTCATTTTATCATTCCCCATATATAGTTATATTATAACTTGTCCCCTTGAACAAAATAAACCTTATACCACACTAAGAAAGCATAAATCGTATAAACCTTTCTACAATTATTAACCTTTCCTTCATAATGTTCATCTAATAATTTATTAATTTTATCCCTATCAAAAAATAATGTTACATAATCTTCATTAAAAGTATTTTTAACTATATTATAATATTTTTCTTCCCTTAACCAATTCCTAAATGGTACTAAAAATCCTAATTTAGGTCTCTGTGACCATTCTGCCGGAACAGTTCTTGAAGCTGCCTGTCTAAAAGCATACTTTGTCGTATGATCATAGACAATATACTTCTCACTTATTTGTGCACTATATTCAAACACCTCTTTATCCAAAAATGGTACCCTTAATTCTAAAGAAGAAGCCATTGTCATCTTATCAGCTTTAAGTAAAATATCTAATGGTAACCACATCTTCATATCCAAATACATTTTTTTAATTAACTCACTCTTTTTACAAACCTTTGCAAACTTATCCTTAGTAATATCTTGATATTTAACCATAGATTTATAATCATCATTAAGTATTTCATTAGCTTCCTCATTTCCCATAATAAACGCCTGTCCAATATAATTATCTTCTACACTGCTACCAGCATTTACTAAGAAACGTCTTATCTTTGATTTAGGTAAATGTAATGCTATTTTTCTAATTACCCTTCTAAAACCTAATGGTAACTTACTATATTTCTTATACACATTAGATTCCTTATAAGTACAATATCCTCCAAATAACTCATCTGCTCCCTCACCAGATAATACTACCTTTACATCCTTTGCTGCTAACTTTGAAAGATAATACAACGGTACTGCTGATAAATTAGCATGTGGTTCATCAGAAAAATACTGCACCTTAGGTATTGCTTCAAAAAACATCTCTGGTGTTATCACCTTATGAGTATTCTTAATACCCAGTATCTTTGATAAATCCTTAGCATCCTCTATCTCATTAAAGCCACCCTCTGAATCGAACCCAACCGTATACGTCTTATCAACATTAGCATTACTTACAATATAACTAGAATCAACTCCTGAAGACAAGAATGAACCAACTTCCACATCACTAATCTTATGATGTAAAATACTATCTTTCATTACCTCATTTATTCCTGTTATTACCTTTGCCAAATCATCCTTATTATTACTATATTTAAAATCATAGTATTCATTTATTTCTAATTTACCATCCTCATACACCAAGTAATGACCAGGTAACAATTTATACGTATTCCTAAAGAAAGTCTCTTCTAATGGCGAATACTGAAAAATCAAATAATTTTTTAATGCTTCCTTATTCATTTCCTTATCAAATTCCGGACACTTCAAAAAGCTCTTAATCTCTGATCCAAAAATAAACTTCTCATCTTTTCTATAATAATAAAATGGTTTTATCCCAAAAATATCTCTTGCTCCAAATAATTTCTTATTCTTTATATCCCATATTACAAAAGCAAACATCCCACGTAACTTCTTTAAAATATCATTTCCATATTCCTCATAACCATGTATTATTACTTCCGTATCCGACTTTGTAACAAATTTATGTCCACACTTAATTAACTCTTCTCTTAATTCTAAATAATTATATATTTCTCCATTAAAGTTTATAACCAAACTCTTATCCTCATTATATAAAGGCTGATCTCCACCCTTTAAATCTATTATTGATAATCTTCTAAAACCAAGAGCAATATCCCCATCAACATAATATCCCTCTCCATCAGGACCACGATGCTTTATCATCTCACTCATCTGTCTAATAACTAAATCTTTATCTTTCTTTGGCCTCTTACTAACATAACCAACAAATCCACACATAATATTTCCTCCTACCAAGTATTCTCATAATACTTCTTTATATAATTAATATCCCTTTTAAATAACCATTTTCTTCTTTCAAAAGACATATCCTTATCATACTTTAATGGATTAGTATATAATCCCTTTCTCTTTAATCTAAAGAATTCATCCTTATACTTTTTATTAGCTATATATTTTCTAACAACATAGTCTGGTACAAAAGATAATGCCACCTTATTATCAATAAACTTAAATTCCATCTTCAACCCATTAACAATATCATCTACTAAATACTTTGCTAAATTATAACCACACTTCGTCAAATAATAACTACTTCTAGCCTGCCTTGGATTAATTTCAAACACCTTAAAAGTTTTATCCCTAATATCATACTTTAAATCAAACTCACATATCCCATTAAACCCAATACCTTCAATAAAACTCTTTAACTTCTCCTGTATTTCTCTAGTTCCACCGAATTCATTGTAGCCATTTATTAAAACCGTCAAATTACCTATTCCTGTTTTCGTATGTTCTTGAAGACCTATCTGCCCAAAAGATTGAAGCACCGCTCTCTTATTCCTATCACAATAAAATACACAATCAAATAGCATATGATCATCTCCAGGAATAAACTCCTGAATAATTAACTTATCACTATATCCAGCATCCTTAATCTCTTTAATAACTCTAATAATTTCTTCTAAACTATTAAGTTTATAAACCTTCGCTTGATTAACAAAAGTACACTTATGATACTCTACCACATTACTAGGCTTAACTATTATTGGAAATTCAAAACCCTTAACTTCCTCTAGCTTACCTAAATCCTTCTTAACATCATAAAAACAAGTCTTTGGAAAATCTATTCCCGAATCCTTAAAACTCTCATAAAACATCTCTTTATTAGCAAGTTTTAAAAACAAATCCATATCCGTATAATTAAACAAATAGTATTTACTTAATTCATCTTTATTCTTAACTATTTCCAGTACATAATCATCATTACAACCTATTAAAATAATCTTCTTATTTCCTATCTTTAAAGCCATATCCTTAAGTGTTTTAATAAATATTCCCGGCTCTAATAAATCCGGTACAATTGTTAAATCAACAATCTTTGATAAAGATGTAAATAACATTGGTACTCTTCCTAGAACATATGACTTTATCCCATATTCTTCGTGAAAATTTCTTGCCATATAGTAAGCATTTACATCTGTCCCAATAAGTAAAACATCAAAATCCATTATTCACCAACTACCTTATCTATCTTATTATCTTTTATATAAACTCTAGGAATATTTCTATTAATATTTGTCAGTAAAACATAAGGACTAACTCCCATCTTCCTAGCCAATATCTTATACTCATCATCCTCACTAATAACTGTTACCACATCTCCAACCTTCTCATCTTCTGATACCATTATCTGCATCATTCCCATATTAACACTACCAACTACTGGATACCTCTTTCCATTAACCATAACAAACCAATCACTATACCTAGTTTGCATCCCATCAGCATATCCTAAAGGAATAACTCCCACATATCCATCTGTCGGTGCCACACAACTAAATCCATATCCAATATGCATCCCCTTCTTAACCCTTTGAATATCAATAATCTCACTTTTTAAAGACAATGCCTGTATTGGCCTTATCATAGATTTATCATATGGTTTTGGTAAATTTCTTTTCTTTCTAATATACTCATATTTGAAATTCCTAATCTTATTTCTCAATCCCCTTTTACTAGGAAAAGTAGAACCCACTCCATACATCATAATACCAATTCTAACACCATTACAAATATCTATTTTTGGAAACATCTCTAAAGTACAACTTCTTCCAATATGAACCATCGATATCTTAGATAAATCTATTTCCTTAACTAATTCCCTAAACCTATCAACCTGTTCTTTATATAAACTATCATATACCCCATTAGTAGCAAGATGAGTAAATATTCCCTCAAAAACTAAATTCTTCCCCTTAATAGTCCTATCATATATCTCCTTTATATCTTTACTACTACTAACTCCTAAACGATTCATTCCTGTATTAATCTTTAAATGAAACTTAATTTCTCTTCCTAAAGAAGCCTTTTCTAATTCATTAAAATACTCTATACTAGGAACACACAAAGTAATATTATTCTCTATAATTTTATCAATATTATCTAATCCAATAGGTTCTAAACAAAGTAATCCCATTTCCTTAGGAACATACCTTCTAGTATTTATAGCCTCTTGTAAATTAGAAACTGCTAAATAATTAATCCCATTCTCTATAATATACTTAGATATATATTCTCCATAACCATAAGCATTTCCCTTAATAACTCCAATATAATACTTATATCCTGAAAAAGTCTTAACTATATTATTAACATTTTCACATAATTTATTAACATTTATCTCTACATAACTATTTCTATTCATAAAATCACCTTAATTAATACCATTAGTATACCATATTTTTACTCATTATTAAAGATATTCCCTTCCATATTCAAGATAAAATTTAATAACTGTAAAGAAGAAAAGAATCAAATAAACTCTCCCCCTTTTCTCCTATATCTTCAAATTTAACAAAATCATTACCACTTTCAAAAAACCAACTAATTCTCCCCAAAAAATAAATTTATCACATAGCATCATCTTATTAATAAAATTAATTACTTTCATCTGATCCTTCTTATTAATTTGTTTTATCCTATCAATATTCATAACAATCCAATTATAAGCCTTATTCTTAATATTAATAAACATATACATAAAATAAATACTTATAAATATTAAAAATCCCAAAATAACCCCATCCTCAGTTGTATTTATTTCACTAATAATAAATATAACTACTAAAGGAATTACATATAACCATTTTAAATTAGAGAAAAATCTCCTAAAAAAGTTTATCTCCCTATCCTTATTATTATCAATAACTGATATCCCTGCCTCAATTAAAGATATCCCCACATCACTAAGACTATTCCCATAATAACATTTATTACTAAGTTTAATAACTCTTCTCTTTATATTATATATTGTAAATATACCCTCATTAAGAATAACATTTATACTATTATAATTATGTATTAAATCCTTAATAATATTAAAAGAACTCTCCTCACTAATCTTATTTCTATTACCTAAAACAATTAAAATATAACATAAATATCCCCCTAAAATAAATCCCATTACAATATAATCTAATATCATTTACTTCTCTCCCATATACCATTATACTACTAAAAGATAAAAGGAAAAAAGAAAGATTTCTCTTTCTTTTATTTATTAATTACTCAATAATTTCAGATACTGATCCAGCACCAACAGTTCTTCCACCCTCACGAATAGAGAACTTAGTACCATTTTCAACTGCAATTGGAGCAATTAATTCAACAGTCATAGTTACGTTATCTCCAGGCATAACCATTTCAGTTCCTTCTGGTAAAGTAATTACACCAGTAACATCAGTAGTTCTGAAATAGAATTGTGGTCTGTAGTTTGTAAAGAATGGTGTATGTCTTCCACCTTCTTCTTTAGATAGAACATAAACTTGAGCCTTGAATTTCTTATGAGGATGAACACTTCCTGGTTTAGCAAGAACTTGTCCTCTTTCAACATCTTCTCTAGCAATACCACGAAGAAGTACACCAGCATTATCTCCAGCTTCAGCAAAGTCAAGTTGTTTTCTGAACATTTCGATACCAGTAACAACTGTCTTCTTAGTTGGTTTTAATCCTACGATTTCAACTTCATCGTTTAATTTTAACATACCTCTCTCAACACGACCTGTAACAACAGTTCCACGTCCAGTGATAGTAAATACGTCTTCAATTGACATTAAGAATGGTTTATCATTATCTCTTTCTGGAGTTGGAATCCAAGTATCAACTGCATCCATTAACTCATCAATTTTAGCAGTCCATTGAGGATCTCCTTCAAGAGCTTTAAGAGCAGAACCTCTTATAATTGGAGTATTATCTCCATCATATCCATATTCAGTTAATAATTCACGAATTTCCATTTCAACTAAATCTAATAATTCAGCATCATCAACCATATCACATTTATTCATGAATACTACCATTCTAGGAACACCAACTTGACGAGCAAGTAAGATATGTTCTCTTGTTTGAGCCATTGGTCCATCAGTAGCAGCTATAACTAAGATAGCTCCATCCATTTGAGCTGCACCAGTAATCATATTTTTTACATAGTCAGCGTGTCCTGGACAGTCAACGTGTGCATAGTGTCTCTTTTCAGTACTGTACTCAATATGAGCAGTATTGATTGTAATTCCTCTTTCTCTTTCTTCTGGTGCTTTATCAATATTAGCGAAATCAACTTTTTCATTTCCGTTTTTTCCAGCTAAATGTGCAGATATAGCAGCAGTTAATGTAGTTTTACCATGGTCAACGTGGCCAATTGTACCAATGTTAACATGTGGTTTGCTACGATCAAATTTTGCTTTTGCCATTTTAAATTTCCTCTCTTTCTTTAATATACATATATAATTTTAACAAATTTTCAAGAATTTGCAAGTGTTATTCTTAATTTCCACCATTTTTCTTGATAATTTCCTCAGCAATAGATTTTGGAACCTCTTCATAGTGATCTAATGTCATTGTAAATGTTCCTCTACCTTGAGTATTAGATCTCAAACTAGTTGCATATCCAAACATCTCTGCTAATGGAACCATTGCTGTAAATGCTATTGCATTACCTCTTGATTCTTGACCAAGTGGTTTACCTCTTCTAGAAGTAATATCTCCAATAACTCCACCAGTATATTCATCTGGAGCTACTACTACAACCTTCATAATAGGCTCTAATAATACTGGCTTACATTTAGTTTTAGCTTCTTTTAATGCAAGTGAAGCTGCAATCTTAAAGGCCATTTCTGATGAATCAACATCATGGTATGATCCAAAGAATAATGTTGCTTTAACATCAACCATTGGATATCCTGCTAAAATACCTGTAGCCATTGCTTCCTGTAATCCCTTATCAACTACTGGAATGTACTCACGAGGAACTACACCACCAACAATTTTATCTACAAACTCATATCCCTTATCAGGGTTTGGTTCAAAGTGAATTTCAACATGACCATATTGACCACGACCACCAGATTGTTTAATATGTTTTCCAACACAATCAGCCGCTTGCGTAATTGTCTCACGATAAGCAACTTGTGGGGCCCCAACTGTTGCCTCTACACCAAATTCTCTTCTCATTCTATCAATGAGTACATCAAGATGAAGTTCACCCATACCAGAAATAACTGTTTGACCAGTCTCATGATCAGTTTTCATCTTAAATGTTGGATCTTCTTCTGCTAACTTCGCTAAAGCAAGTCCCATCTTATCTTGATCAGCCTTAGATTTAGGCTCTACAGCTTGTGAAATAACTGGTTCTGGGAATTCCATACCCTTAAGTATTGCAATCTTTTTCTCATCACATAAAGTGTCTGCTGTTGTTGTATTCTTAAGACCAACAGCTGCTGCAATATCCCCAGCATATACTTCTTCAATTTCCTCTCTATGATTAGCATGCATCAAAAGAATTCTTCCAATTCTTTCCTTTACACCTTTCGTAGAGTTCATAACATAACTACCACTCTTTAATGTACCTGAATATACTCTAAAGAATGTTAACTTACCAACAAATGGATCTGTCATAACCTTGAATGCTAATGCTGTAAAAGGCTCACTATCTGAAGGATGTCTTAAAATTTCATTACCCTTATCATCAGTACATTCAATTGACGCCACATCTACTGGACTTGGTAAATAATCTATTACCGCATCAAGTAAAGGCTTAATACCCTTGTTTCCTAAAGCAGTTCCACACATAAAAGGGAAAAATTCTGCTTTTAATGTAGCTGTTCTAATTGCCCTTTTTAAAAGTTCTACTGATACTTCACCACCATCAAGGTAAGTCATCATTAACTCTTCATCATAATCAGCTACTGCTTCAATTAATATATTTCTATATTCTAAAGCCTTATCTTTTAAATCTTCAGGAATTTCTATTTCCTTAGCATTCTCTTCTTGGCTACCATCAAATTCTAAAGCTGTCATCTTAACTAAATCTACAACACCTCTAAAATCACTCTCTGCACCAATAGGCAACTCAATAGCAGCAGAAACTGCTCCAAGTCTATCCTTAACGCTTCTTAAACTCATGAAGAAATCTGCACCCATCTTATCCATCTTATTTGAGAATATTATTCTAGGTACCTTATATTCATTTGCTTGTCTCCAAACAGTCTCACTTTGTGGTTCAACACCAGCTTGAGAGTCAAGTAGTAAAACCGCACCATCAAGTACTCTTAAACTTCTTTGTACCTCAATTGTAAAGTCTACGTGTCCTGGAGTATCAATAATATTGAATCTATGACCCTTCCAGTAAGCCGTCGTAGCTGCTGATGTTATTGTAATACCTCTTTCCTGTTCTTGTTCCATCCAGTCCATTTGAGAAGCACCATCATGAGTTTCCCCAATCTTATGAATCTTTCCTGTATGATATAAAACACGTTCAGTACAAGTAGTTTTACCCGCATCAATATGAGCCATAATTCCAATATTTCTTGTATTCTCTAAACTAATTTTACGAGCCATATTGTTTTATCCTTTCTACCACTTATAATGTGCAAATGCCTTATTAGCCTCTGCCATCTTATGTGTATCATCTTTCTTTTTAACTGAAGCACCAACACCATTTGATGCATCAATTAATTCATTTGCTAAATTCTCTGCCATACTATGACCATTTCTTAATCTAGCATAATTTATTAACCATCTAAAAGCTAAAGCTTGTGCTCTTTCTGGTTTAACTTCAACTGGAACCTGATAATTAGCTCCGCCAACTCTTCTAGATTTAACCTCTAAAGCTGGTTTAATATTATTCATAGCCTTTTCAAATACTACCATTGCATCTTCTCCAGTTTTTTCATGAACCATATCAAATGCTCCATATAATATTTTCTGAGCAGTACCCTTCTTACCATCTTGCATAATTTGATTAATAAGTTTAGTAACTACCTTAGACTTATATATTGGATCTGGTAACACATCTCTTTTAACAGCTTGTCTCTTTCTCATTATATCCTCCCTTCAAATAAAATTTAATTTATTTTCTTAATTTCTTACTTTTTTGGTCTTTTAGCACCGTATTTACTTCTACCTTGCTTACGATCTTGAACTCCAGCCGTATCCATCGTACCACGAATAATATGATAACGAACACCGATTAAGTCCTTAACTCTTCCACCTCTAATTAAAACAACACTATGCTCTTGTAAATTATGTCCAATTCCTGGAATATAACAAGTTACTTCCATTCCATTAGATAATCTAACTCTCGCATACTTTCTTAAAGCAGAGTTTGGTTTCTTTGGAGTCATTGTACCAACCCTAGTACATACACCTCTTTTTTGTGGAGATGTTTGATTAGTTTGATGTCTCTCAATCGTGTTTACTCCAACTAATAAAGCTGGTGATTTACTCTTCTTCTTCTTACTTCCTCTACCTTTTCTAATTATTTGATTTACTGTAGGCATTTTTTATCCTCCCTTCATTCCCCTAAATAAATGCATCTTATCTTGCACATATCCAGGTGTTTCATTTCATTTATTAAATATAAGTTCTGCAAATAGCAAAACCTAAATTCATGAACGTTTTAATAATAACAAATAATTCCTTCTAAGTCAAGTATTTTTCTATATTTTTCTATATTTTCCTAATTTTCTTTCTCTTTTTCCAAATATCCATAAATATTATATTACTTATCATTAAAAAAAGAACAAAATAATCTATTTTATTCTCTCTCTAAAACCCTCTTTTATTCTCATAATTAGTAATAATTACCTCTTCAACATTTCCCCTCTTCTTACCATTAGCATTTATATTTCTCTTAGCCTCAATCTTATGAATATTATATCCTTTATATAATTCATTAACCAAAACCGTATTATGATTAGATAGCATTACATAAACCCCTCTTTTATCAAGTTCCTTAAATACCCTTGCTAACCTCTTCTGCTCATCCTTACCAAATCCCTCTTCCGTATAACTATTAAACGTTTTAGTATCCGAATCATACGGAGGATCAAAATAAACAAAATCCCCTCTTTTTGCCTCTTTAACAGCATCTTCAAAATCCACACTCATAATCTTTATATCATTCATCGTTAAATAATTACTAACTGTTATTAAATTACCCCCATCATACGTATTAACTTGATTCTTTTTTCCAAAAGGAACATTAAACTCATTCTTTCTATTAACCCTATACAAGCCATTAAAACAAGCCTTATTCAAATAAATAGTTCTAGCTGCCCTCGTATAATCAGATAACTTATTATAAGTATTCTTATTTCTATCCTTATTCCTAATCTCATAATAAAAATCTTCTGAATGTTCCACTTCATATCTATTTAATACTCCACACATCTTCTTAAACTTATTCCCATCACATAAAACATTATAAACATTCATAAGTTCCTTATTCGAATCATTTATTATAGCCTTCCCTACTGATAACTCAAACAATAAAGCCCCACCACCTACAAAAGGTTCATAATACACTCCAAACTCATCCGGAACATATTCCTTTAACTTATCAATAATCTGTCTCTTTCCCCCAGCCCACTTCACAAATGGCTTCCCTTTAATCATTCCAATTACCTCCATCCTTCAAACTAACTACACTTAATTATATCATAAAATAAAATCGTTTTCTATATTTTCCCATTGATTTACCAAGATTACTATCTATTATATATACAACTAACAATCTCCATATTACTAGCCCTTCTAGAAGGTATATAACCTGCTGCCATCACCAACAAGATATTTCCTAATCCTATTAAAAAAACTAACCCATAATTAATCTTAAAAATATTATCTAATCCTAAAGCACTATCCATAAACACATTAATTGGCCTCTCCAAAACCACTACTACCACTAAACTAATTAAAAAAGCCATCCCCCCTATCAAGATATTCTCTATATTAAATAACTTTCTAACATCTCTTTTCCTAGCCCCCAAACTTCTAAGAATTCCAATTTCCTTCTTTCTTTCTCTTACCCTAACACTAGTCATGAGTAAAATCATAATTGAAGATACCCCTAAGGCTATCACTGAAAAAACTATTAAAACCCCACTAACAATTAACATAAACTCCTTAACAATTTTAATACTACTAGCCATCTCATCAACATATATAAGCCTATGAGAATAATTATCAATCTTTCCCAAAGCATTCTCCTTATCCTTTATACTATCAAAATATAGCCCTATCTCCATTGGCAAACTATTATACCCCAAATAATTTAATACCTCATCCCTATCACCAGCAATACCCATTAGTAATACCTTATCACTCTCAAGCTGACGCTTTATAATTAAACTATCCTTATTCCTACCAATTATAAAGTTAATTAACCTCTCATCATAACAAAATAAAGAATTATCTACCTCTTCATCCTTACTCTTAATAACTCCCACAACTGTAAGTTCAATATCACTTTTATCATACATCTCCTGATAATTATCCAGTAAAACAAAATGCCCATCTTCCTCACCATAATAACTATCATTCAAAATAACTCTAACCCTTCTCCCAATAATATCATCATTTTCAATATCATTCTCTATTAAAAAAGGCTTAACCAACTGATCATATACCATTCCATTATTATCCACCTTAAGAACTATCTCAAACTCTGAAGAAGGCATCCTCCCCTTAATAACCTCATATCTATCCTTATCAACCCCATTAATCACAGAAAAATACTCATCATTCATTAACTTATACCGATCACTAACAATTGGCATAGATATTAAATAATTATAAGTAATTGCCTTTATCTCCTTTATTCCCTTTAAAAATTCTATATCACCTCTAGTTATCTTATTATTATAAATATAATCTTCTTCACGCTTTAAAATAATCTTCTTATTATCCCCCTTCCCCTTATTATCCATTAAATATTTCCCATTACTTATCTTAACAGGTATAACTCTAACTAACTCTTCTTCTAAATCACTTAACTCTTTATTAAAATTATTTGCCAAAAGTACTACCAAAATCATACTAATAAGTCCCAAAGATATCGCCAAAGAACTAAGAATAGTTCTTCCTTTCTTTAACCATAAATTCTTAACAGCCATCTTAAAAATATTCCCGCTCTTTATTCCTCCCCTTTTAATTTCCCCCATCACGTTGCTATCAATCTGTTTTACATATTCCGTCTTTCCATCCTTAAGATAAATAATCCTATCCGCATACCTATTAGCCAAATCCACATCGTGACTAACAACAATCACTAACTTATTTAAAGATATCTTCTTAAGAATATCCATTATCATCACACTATTCTCTGAGTCAAGTGCCCCTGTCGGTTCATCACACAACAGTATCTCCGGATCCTTAATCATCGCCCTCGCAATAGCTACCCTCTGTTTCTCACCCCCAGATAACTTACTAACTCGTACATTTCTTTTAGAAAACAACCCTAATTGTTTTAGCAATATTGAAGTTCTCTTTAAAGAAGACATCCCTGTCGATCCCAAATTAACATTACTAATTACATCCATATAATCAATTAAATTATAATCCTGAAATACATTCCCAATAATACTCCCACGATAATCACTAAGCAACTTATCATCAAACTTACTTACCAAAGCATTATCTAAATATATTTCTCCACTATCACACCTTAAATTACCCCCAATAATATTCAGTAACGTACTCTTTCCTAATATAAAAACCAATTCTCTCTTCTTAAAATCAATATCTATATTATTAAGCACTACCCTCTTATTCTTCCCCTCAAAATAACTCTTACATACTCCTCTAAGTTTTAACATATTCCTCCATATTCAAATATGAAAGCTAGACAACCATATCATATATAATATTCCTATCATTGTCAAATTTATCAACAAGAAGCAAACAAAAAAGACTATTCCTAGTCTTTCATCTCCACAATTCTATAAGCCCACTCCAAAGCAAATAAAGATAATTCCATTTTCTTCTCTATCTTCACATCTCCCGATAAACTTCTCTTATCCCATAAAGAATTATCCAAATTATCACCCGCATAAAAGAAAATATTAAAATCTATTCCCCTAAAATCAGCTACTGCCTGTAAAGAAGCCGCCTCCATTTCTACCGTAATAGCTCCCTCATCACGCCTTCTATTAACCCTACTTCTAGTCTCCCTATAAAAAGCATCCGTTGTCCAAGTAGTTCCCTCTGCAAAACTAACCTCATTCTCTCTAAGTACTTCCTTAAACAAATCAACATACTTTCTATTAAGTAATATATCCCTACTAGCCCTTTGATAGTGAAAACTTACTCCCTCATCACGAAGAGCTCTATTAGGAATTATTATCATACAATCATCTATCTTCTTATCAAGTACCCCACAATTACCAAAAACAACAAACTTCTCTACTCCCATCATATGAACATCTTCCATATCCATTACTGCCAAAGGAGCTCCTACCCCCATCATAAAAAATACAAACTTCTTATCCCTATATTCTATCTCATATATCTCTTTCTTTCCATTCGTATTACTAAGTCTTCCAATAACTCTATGCTTACTAATAGAAAGAATTCTATTAAAAAGTATCTCTGAAAAACAAGTCACTGCCACTCTAGGTATCATTGGAATTTTCTCTATTACATCTCCCGGATTAATTACCGCTTCACTATTATCATCAAACTCACTAAGTAAAATATTATTTTCCATATTACATCCCTCTCATTAAAATTATACTAAAAAATATTCATATCTGCAAATACTCTTTTTCCTAACACCTTTCCCTCTTATTTCCATAAACTATTAATGAGGTGTTATATGTTTAATTGGTTCTTAAACTTAAATTATATTTATCAAGCCCTATTAGCTACTATCTTTACATATTTAGTAACTCTATTAGGAGCATCTATTGTTTTCTTCTTCAAAAAAATAAGTAAAAATGTGATGGATGCAATGCTAGGCTTTGCTGCCGGAGTAATGATTGCTGCCTCATATTTCTCACTCTTAGCTCCTGCCATAGATACCAGTAGTGAATTAAATTTAAATCCCTGGTTAATTACCTCTATCGGTTTCTTATCCGGAGGACTTCTACTCTTTTTAGCAGATAAAATCTTTAATAAATTTCTTGGTAAAAAGAATAAACGAATTTTAATGTTAATCTCATCAATAACTATTCATAATATTCCCGAAGGAATGGCCGTAGGTATTGCCTTCGGATCTACTTACTACGGTATTAACGGTGCTACTACTATCTCTGCTCTAATGTTAGCCCTAGGTATTGGTCTACAAAACTTTCCCGAAGGAACTGCTGTCTCAATTCCCCTATTACGCGAAGGAATGTCAAGAAAAAAAGCCTTCTTCTACGGACAATTATCTGCAATTGTTGAACCCATCTTTGGCGTAATTGGCGCCATACTCGTTTTAAAAATGCAACTCCTACTACCATTCTTCCTCTCATTTGCCGCCGGAGCTATGATCTACGTTGTCATCTCAGAACTAATCCCCGAAAGTCAAACCAACGAAAAAAAAGAACTTATGGCTATATTTACCATAATCGGTTTTATCGTAATGATGATCTTAGATGTTGCCTTAGGGTAACATCTTTTATTTAAACGTTGTAATATACCCCTGAGGAACACTTCCCTGTACAATATTAATAGATATCGGAATAATATTACTAATCTTAATCTCCTTACTAACAAAAGGCAAATAAATAATTGCCGTAACCTCCAAAAAAATTCTTGTCTCTACATAAGCATTATTTATCCCATAAGGCTTAACCTCCGTCTCAATATTACTAACAATACTACCAACCATCTCCGCCTTAAGAGGAATTTTAGGCCCAAGCCCCCTCAAAAAAGAACTATTAAATATTGAGCCAAAAGGAACTTCCGAAATAACATATTTATCTAATTCTGATCCCTTATTCTCATTTAACTTATCAAGTTCCATTTCAATATTACAAGTAACCTCATTAATAAGTTTAGTCACTTCATAAGAATTATAATTAATCATCTTAATCTCATTATTCTGATCCTTATCCATCGTAAATAAACTACTATCAAAAGTAAGATTATTCGTCGAATTATTTATAATTGTTGAAACTATTTTTCTAAGTTTTCCCTCTGCCATCGGTAATAAAACTGTATTAGCCCTAACAGAAAAATACTTCAAAGCTACCAAAGACATAACAATAGACATAACTATCAACATTATCCCTCTAGATATCATTACCCCAACCTTACTCTTTTTATAACTTCTAAATCTCATACTAAATAATATGAAAAAAAGAAAATATTTATTTCTCTAAATAATTTATTTTCTTTCCCATCTTTTTCGCATACTCTATCTCTGATCTCGTACTATCACCAATATAACCACCAACATTTATAACAAATATTTCCGAAGCCATATCAATCTTCCTTTGTAGATCCACATAACGTTATAACCTTATAATCCCTAGTCATTAAATACCTCCTTTATTCATAGACAAAATAATTATATCACATAATAACCCACTCATCAAATATTACCCTCACTAATGTACCTTTACTAACATACTAAAAGTACACTTTTTATTATATAAAGAAAAAAGTAAGAAAATATCTTCTTACATTTTATTTACTATAAATAGCAGTTTGTTTATATTCATTAGATACATATTCAATTAATTTCTTAATTGTCTCAGCATTCGGATTAGTATATTCTTCCAAAGAAATTCCTGATTTAACAAAATCTTCTTCATCAAACTCGCCAATTTCTGATATAATCGCATCTCTTTCTTTTCTATATTCTTCAATACTCTTATCCATATTTTAACTCCTAAATATCTAAATTATGATATACTGCTTGTACATCATCTATATCTTCTAAAGCTTCTATTAAAGACATTGCTTTCTCAGTACCTTCTTCGTCTAAAGAAATATAATTATCTGGTACATAAGTAACTTCACATACTAAATAATCTTGATAACCTAATTTATCTAAAGCATCCTTTACTTCCAAAAACTTTTCAGGCTCTGTATAAATAGTTATCTCACCATCTTCACTAACTATATCCAATACTGGTAATTCTAAAGCATCTTCCATTACTTTATCTTCATTATAACTATCATTAAGAGCAATAACTCCTTTTCTCTTAAACATATAACTAACTGATCCATCAGTACCTAAATTTCCATTTTTCTTAGTCAAAGTACTTCTTACAAAACCAGCTGTTCTATTTTTATTATCTGTAAGGCAATCTATCATAATAGCTATTCCACTAGGTCCATATCCCTCATATCTAAGAGCTTCATAATTTTCTGTAGCTCCCTTACTAGCAGCTTTAGCAATAGCAGATTCTATATTAGCCTTTGGCATATTTTCAGCTTTTGCTTTTTCTACAACCATTCTTAAACTAGCATTATTCGCAGGATCTGGATCACCTGATTTAGCAGCCACATATAATTCCTTAGCTAACTTTTGAAACACCTTACTTCTTGCCGCATCTATTGCTCCTTTTTTTCTCTTAATTGTCGACCATTTACTATGTCCTGACATCTTCCTCACCTCTTCCTATATAATATTATCATAAATTAATTTAATTTTAAAGATTTTTTTTGCTTAACCAAAAAAATTTAATACTACTGGCCCCAATATTATTAAAAGTAATAATGGAATAAAGAAAAATACTGATATAACACTAATTAATACTGGTACTTTACTAATTCTTCCCTTTACCTCTAATTTTCTCTTTTCTCTTAAAAAATCTATTTGTCCATATAAATTTTCTATAATACTATTACCATATAAATTAGCCTGAGTTAAAGATAATATTATATTATTAACTGTTTCCGATGGAATTCTTCCTTGCATATCATTTAATGCTTCATTTAAACTCTTACCAAAAGAAACCTCTCTAACTGCTTCCTTAAATTCATCTGATAAAATTCCTTCTACATTTCCAGTAGTTACATCTATAGCCTCTACTAAATTTCTTCCTGTTTCTAAAGATAAAGTTAATACTTCAAAGAAATGCATTGCTTCACTTTCTAATTTAATTGTTCTTTTCTTTATCTTATTAGAAAGTGCTATTTTATTATATAGAAAATAATATAAACAAGTAACTATTGGCCCTAGTATATATCCATAATTATATATATATATTATTAATACAAATATAACTACTGAAGTTATTAATCTTGTAATAATTAAATCATATGGATTAATCTTATCTCCTATCCCTAACAAGTTTACTTTCTTTTTAATCTTGTCTATATAACTACTACTATATATTCTACTAACAAATTCTTCTTTATTCATAACCTATTCCACCTTTACTATCCTATTAAGTAGATATACATATATTAAAAACATTAAAAATATTATTAACATCAATATATATCCTAAAGTACTTTCAAAGAAAGGTTTAAAATAATCCATATCTAACATATATATAACAAATACAAACAATACTGGTACAAAAGTAAGAATTTTTATTACTAACTTTGATACTGTTGTTAAATTCTTAAGTTCTTCTTCTAATTTTTTCTTATCAAACAAAGTTTTTTCTATCGAATCAAATACTGCTATTATATTACCACCTGTTTTATTAAGTATTGTTAAAGATGATGATAAATATTCCGCTGATTCTATCTTAACTCTCTTAGAAAATCTATCAAATACTGCATCCACTGATAATCCATATTTCATCTCTTGATAGATTTTCTTAAACTCATATCCTATTGGCCCCGTTAACTTTTTACTAGCTATCTCTACTGCTTGAATTGTTGATTTTCCAGATTTAAAAACATTATTCATAACTATTATTGCTTTTAACATATCATTTTCAATTTTCTTTCTATTAATTCTATTTTGAATTATTAGTCCTATATCTAATATAAAAAATCCTATCACAAAACTAATTAATAACTGTAATAAAGTAACAAATTTTCCCTGAATAGCCATTCCAACAATAGTAAGTATTACAAATATTATTGCTACTACAAATTTATGTGTTATATAATCAGCAGCCTTTACCTCTTCACTAGATACATATTTATCATATCTATTAATTAATGTTGGAAATAACTTTCTCATCTTTTTTCTTTGTCTTTTAACAAATAACTTGTACCAAGACCATACCTTATCAAATATTGAAACATTACTATTACTATCATTATATCTAACACTATATCTTGATATTCTCTTTTCTAACTTAAAAGCACTATTAACTCTTAATAATACTGTAATAATTGCAATTAACAAAAAAGCTAACATTATCTGTATAAACACTATTAACAATTTTATATCCACAATTATCACCACCTATCCCTATTATATTCTTGTCGAAGTATCTATTGGTATCTCTTCTCCCTTAATCCTATCTCTAACTATATATTTAGCTATTAAAAATGAACAAACACATATTAATAATAATAACGAAATATAACTAATTATCTTATAGTTACTAATCCTATCCATTCTATTCACCAAACATATCTTTTAAAATAATACCTTTTCTCTTCATTATATTATAAACTTTTGGTACCTGTTTATATACTACAAACTCTCCCAAAACACTTCCCTGATTAGAAACCCCATTCTCTCTAAAAGCAAAAATCTCCTTCAAATTAACCTTACCATCTTTTATTCCTACTATCTCTGATATTGAAGTAATCTTTCTCTTACCATCACTAAGTCTCTCTATCTGCACTACTATATTAATAGCCTTCTCTATATAATTTCTAATTGCACTAACTGGTAACTCCATATCATTCATCAGCATCATTGTCTCTAATCTATTTATTGCATCCTCTGGAGAATTAGCGTGTAATGTTGTAATAGAACCCTCATGTCCCGTATTCATTGCCTGAAGCATATCAAATGCTTCTTTTCCTCTAACTTCTCCTACAATAATCCTATCTGGTCTCATTCTAAGCGAATTTCTAACCAAATCTCTTATAGTAATTTCTCCTTCACCCTCATAATTAACCATTCTTGTCTCCAAAGAAATAACGTGCGATTGATGTAACTTTAACTCTGCCGCATCCTCAATAGTAATAATTCTTTCCTCATCATCAATAAATCCACTAAGAATATTAAGCAAAGTCGTTTTACCAGTACCGGTACCACCCGAAATAATAATATTAAGTTTTGCTCTTACACAAGCCTGTAAAAATAATGCCATATGAGCTGTTAACGATCCCATTCTAAGTAAATCATCAACACTATTCATCGTCTTCGAAAACTTTCTAATAGTAATTACTGGTCCTGTCAAAGATAGTGGTGGAATAATTGCATTAAGTCTAGAACCATCTCTAAGTCTCGCATCAACCATCGGATTAACCGCATCTATTGTCCTTCCTAAAGGCTGAACAATTCTCTGTATTGTTCTAACAATATGATCATCATTAATAAAAGACACCGACCCATCCTTAACTAACTTCCCTTCAACTTCTACATATATATCATTCGTTCCATTAACCATAATCTCCGTAACAGAATCATTATTAAGTAAATCCGTTAAAGGCCCATATCCATTAATTTCATTCTGAATCAAATTACATATATGATTTCTCTCCATTGCCCCAAGATCATAATCTTGTAACACATCATCTATCTCATCATTAATATACTGTTCCAAAGATACATTCTGTGGAATTTGATTATTAATCAAATTCTGAACAATCTTTGTCCTAAGCATATCTAACTTAACTTTATCTGGAAAAACATCATAATCTTTAACATCATTCTCTACATTTACTTTATCCTTCTTCTTTATATTAAATTCATCTAATAAAGTTACCTTACTCATTATCACTATCTCCTTCCCTATCCTCTATCAAAGAAAGAGCTAACTTATTCATATTACTAATATCCATTGCATTAAACCTATTAATAAACTTATTAAGAGTAAGTATTTCCCCATTAAGTACATACTTATCAATATTTCTAATATAAAAATTTCTAGATATTGTAAAATCTATATTTCTCTTAATCATCTTCCTTATATCAAATAAACTAATATAATCTCTACCCGTATCTCTAGAATTATTTAATACTACCTTATAATTAGTCTTCTTCATCTCATTAAAAATACTAACTAAACTCTTCATATTCTTTAAATCAACTAAATCATTTGTAATAACAAAAACACTATTATAAGAAGCATCCAATGCCGTTAAACAAACATCATCTAATAAATGAGAAGTATCTACTAAAACAACATCATATTCTCTCTTAGCAATATCAAATATCTTACTAATATATCCAACTTCTATTTTAGATACATCTCTAGGATCTTTAGGATTAGCTAATATATCTATTCCACTATTATAAGTAGCTACATACTCCTCCAAAGAAATAGACTTATTATTACTTAAACTATCTATAAGCATATAAATATCTCGTTTATTTTCAACATTTAAACAAGTAGCAATACCACCAGCATATAAATCCAAGTCTATTATTAATACCTTTTTCTTCATTAAAAAGTACAATCCCGCTAAATTAAGTGTCAAAGTAGTTTTACCTACTCCTCCCTTTACTGAAGAAATAGTAATAATTTTCCCTTTATCATTCATATTACCACCTATTTATTCCTTTCAATTATTATCTTATTATCCATCATATATCCATATAAAGAAGACTTAACTTTAAGAATATCTATTCCCATATCAATAATCATCTCTTGATAACCAATAAGTTCTACATATACTCTACCATTCTCTATTGTAACATATACACTATCTACCTTATCCGTATTTTTATATATTATCTTCTTAATATCTGAAATAACTTCACTATCCTCTATATTCTTAACTCCATATTCAATAGCAATCTTATTAATATTATCAAGACTACTCTTAAAAGTATAAGATCTACCTATATCTATTACCATAAATATAATAAGAAGTATTATAGGAATTAATAATACAAAAAGTACCAAACTCTGCCCTTTATTATTAAACATAAGGAATATACCTCTCTATCTTAACAACATAAGGATCACCAAATATTCTATTAAATCCCGGAGTAACTGTCCTCATCGAAGACGAAACAACTACCCTCCTATATTCTAAATCACTACTATCAATAAAAATTTCACACGAAGGATAAATCTTTCTAATTTCATCTAGACTCTTCCCATTATTATATAAAGTAATAATATCACTACTATCATTCTCTAACTCATTCTTAAAATTAAACATCATTCCAAAATCATATATTGAAAGCAATAGAAACAAAAATACTGGTAAAATAAGCACAAATTCTACTAAAGCCTGTCCCTTATTATTCATATTTATCTCCTACTCCCTCTATCATATCAATTATACCATTACTAAAGAAAAAAAGAAAGATTTTATCCTTCTTTTTTATTATTATTTTTATGTTGTTCCTTATTTTTAGGTTTATCAACCTTTTGAGTCTGTTTATCAGTTACAAATTCTCTACCTTTTTTATACTTATCTATATCTTTATTTGCCTTCTTTGTCTCATTATCATCTTTTTCATCTTTAAAGATTAAATATATCAATCCAGCAATTACTAATAGTATCAAAATAATTATAATAATTCTTGATAAACTACCATCTTTCTCTTCTTTATTATCATCTTTTTTGTCATCATCATTATCTTTCTTTCCATCATCCGGTAATGGTTTTACATTATCACTCTTATTATCATTATCTATTGTATCTTGATAATTAACTTGCTTAACTTCTTCTTTAGCTTCCTTTGTAACTATTATTTCATATACTAACTCTGTTCCATCTTCAGCAGTTACTAATACTTTAACTTTATTTTCACCAGTGACCAGTTCTTCAGGGATAACTATCTCTGTTACTTCTGCCATTAAATTATTAACTATTGCTTTAACGTCTAACTCTGTTACATCACTACCTACTGTAATGTTATATTTAAGAGTATCTTCTTTTAATTCAATATTTTTTCCATTTATAGATAAAGAACTCAAAGTAGCATCAGATGATTTATTAATTATTACTACATCCGTTACACTAACTAAATTAGTATAATAACTATTCTCACCAAAGAATTTACCATCAACAATTCCTAATGAAGCCTCGCCACTAGCTTTTGTTCTAAATCTTAATGTTAATGCTTTATATGAAACTGGATCGTAAGTGACTGTATTATCATCTTGAAGATCAGCTTCTACCTTCTCAGTACCAACAATTGCTTCATTTACCATATAAATAAATTGATTATCCTTAACATTACCAAGCCAACTCTCATCACTATTAACCTCTAAAAGTTCAAGCTTATCCTTATCATAATCTACTCTTCCTAAAAAGGCTTTAATATCATCTTCAGTCGCCCTAATAATATAACTAACTGTAAATTCCTCACCACTAGCAATATCTTCCTCATTAACTTTTATTGATGCTTCAACATCTGCTTCTTTAGTAACTTGCTCAATTAAAACACTCCAATTACCTTTATAAGCTTGATATAAATAGAATAAATCTATATCATCTAACTTACCATCTTTATTCATATCCCCATTAACCAAATTCTCTAAATCAATTGTTAATATCTGATTAATAAGAATCTTAATATCTTCATCAGTTATCTTTCCATCACCATTCATATCACCAATAAAGACACACTTAAAAGTAATCGTTAAATCTGTATCACTAATACTTATCTCCGTATCATTATCAACCAAGATTGAAGAAAAATACTCTTCCTTAGATAAAGGTTCTACTCCCTCTTCCAATGTATCTAAATATTGATCATATTCTAAATTCAAATCATCACTTAAACCATTACTAATCTTACGAATAATTGTGTCATTGTCAATTGAATCTAATAGTTTAATTAAATCATTTACAGAATATCCCTCTTTATTAGGAGTAGTAACATATAAAACTCCATCCTTACCACTAGCATCAAATAAATATCTATCTTGAAGTCCCAATAAATTTAACTTATCATTTAATATTTTAACATTATCATAATAAGCCTTACTAGCATCACTATTATAATAAACAAATTTAATACTCTTAGTAAGTGAAACATCCTCGGTATTTCCCTCATCATCAATAACCTTAAGTAATTTTTTGGAAATATCTTCACTATGCTCACCATATAACTTATCTAAAAAGCTCTTTTTTGTAGTAAATTCCTTTCCAATAAGTTCTAAAGCACTAACTTCTTCATCTTCTAAAATAAACCTATCACTAGGACTCATTCCAGACGCTAAAACAGTATACTTAATGTCAACATCTCCATTAACATAATAAACACCATCAACATCCTTAATTAACTTCCCATTAAGGTATACTTTTTCTCCTAAAGAAGAATCGAATTTAATATTCTTTGAATATACATTTAAACCTAAAGTCTCTGAAGTAGTTTCATCATACAATTCAACTTTAAGTTCATATAAACCATCAAAACTAATATTTGATAGTATTGAAGACGTCGTCTTACTACCATCACCTACTAATAACTCATTATAGACTACTTCTTCCCTATAATCTTCATCATAGGTACCATCTAAATAAGTATAAACTTCACTAATCTTTGCTATAACTTCATCTTTCAAATTTAATTCATCTAAGTATTTAAATGTTATTTCATCATTTACTACATCAATAGTTACCTTCTCTTCACCTTCATAAGCAAAAACTGAAGTTAAACAAGATAAATTACTAAATAACAATCCCATTACTAGAAGAATTCTTGTCACAAAACTAAGTTTCTTTCCTATTTTTTTCATAATTTCCTTCCTTTAATTATTTATTTTTTTATGTATCCCCTGAAATACACACCTCCTACATGATAGAAGTATCATATCAATATCATACTCTCAACTATCATTTAAACTAATTATAGCACAATATTTCGACAATTCTAGATACTTTACGCAAACTTTACATAGTAAAAGGAATGGAAATTAATTCCACTCCCTACATTAATCTTTTTGTTTATTTTTAATATCTTCTAAAATAAACTTAACAAACTCTTCTTTAGAAACCGTAACTGATTCTTGATGACCATATTTTCTATAAGTTATTAAATTACTATCCTTCTCTTTATCTCCAAGAACTAACGTATAAGGTATCTTCTTAGTTTGACTCTCTCTAATTTTATAACCTAACTTCTCATCACGATCATCTAACTTACATCTAATCTCATTACCTAAAAGTAAATTCATAACTTCCCTTGCATATTCCAAATGATACTCATTATTAACAGGAATAATATTTACCTGTACCGGACTTAACCAAGTAGGAAAAGCTCCCGCATAATGCTCAATCAATATTCCAATAAATCTCTCTATAGAACCATATATTACTCTATGTAACATAACCGGTCTCTTCTTACTACCATCTCTATCAATATAAGTTAAATCAAATCTCTCAGGTAAATTCATATCCAACTGAATAGTACCACATTGCCAAACTCTACCTAAAGAATCTCTAATATGAAAATCTAACTTTGGTCCATAAAAAGCCCCATCACCAGGATTAATCTTACAGTTATGCCCAGCCTTATGACAGGCTTCCTCTAAAGCCTTCTCAGATTTATTCCATATCTCAATATCCCCAATATATTTCTCAGTTGGTCTTGTTGATAACTCAATACTATAAGTTAAATTAAATACTCCATACATCCTATCAATAAAGTTAATTAAACGAATAACCTCTTCCTCAATCTGATCCTCTCTCATAAAAATATGTGCATCATCCTGAGTAAAAGTTCTAACTCTAAACAAACCATTAAGAGCACCACTAGCCTCGTGTCTATGTACTTGACCTAACTCCCCAATACGAAGAGGTAAATCCTTATAAGAATGTAATGAATTCTTATATACTAACATTCCTCCAGGACAATTCATTGGTTTAATTGCAAATACCTTCTCATCTATCTCTGAAGTATACATATTCTCTCTATAATTATACCAATGACCAGACAATTCCCATAACTCCTTATTTAACATAATAGGCGTCTTAACAAATTCATATCCCTCTTTCGTATGTTCCTTATACCAAAAATTCTCTAACTCATTTCTAAGAATCATTCCATTATGTAAGAAAAATGGAAAACCTGGACCATATTCACTCATCATAAATAACTCTAATTCTTTTCCAAGCTTCTTATGATCTCTTGCTTTAGCCTCTTCTAAAAAATTCAAATGCTCTTCTAATTCCTCATTAGTTGGAAAACATACTCCATAAATTCTCTGGAGCATCTTATTATTGGCATCTCCCTTCCAATAAGCACCTGATACTTTTAACAACTTAAAATATTTAATCTCCTTAACAGAATCCATATGAGGGCCACGACATAAATCAGTAAAATCACCCTGAGTATAACAACTAATAATGTTCTCATTCTCATCCATTCTACTAATTAAATCTATCTTATAAGGATCATCTTTAAACATCTCTAAAGCTTCTTCTTTAGTTATCTCGTGTCTAACAATTCTCTTTCCATCCTTACTGATCTTCTTCATTTCCTTCTCGATCTTTGGTAAATCTTCTTCCTTAATAACATCATCACCTAAATCAATATCATAATAGAACCCCTCATCAATTACTGGTCCTACCCAAAACTTTGCTTGTGGATACAAATGCTTAACCGCCTGCGCAAGCAAATGTGCACAACTATGATTTAACGTATTTAAACTCTCTTCCTCTTTAAAATTTCTCATAATCTCAATCCTTTCCTTTCATTAAATTAAAAACACTCCTAACAAAAGGAGTGTCTAATAACACGGTACCATCCTTATTTGGACTTAATTAACATAACGGAATCTCTCCGGCTATCCTTTCAGTAGCAACTCCAAGGTAGTAATTATATAATCCCATTATTAGTTCACACCAACCACTAACTCTCTTAAATATTCATATATAATCTTGTCCTCATCACAGTTTTTGTAGAAATACAAACATATTATATAACAAAAAAAAAGAAAAGTAAACCCCTTTCTTTTTAATCTAATACTCTTAACCTTACCATCGAACTATCAGTATTCACATCAAAAGTTTCATTAACATTTCCTAAACAAATTTTTACATAAGTTTCTAGCATCATAAAGCAAACATACAATCCAGAATCTATATTCATATCAATTACTCTACTTCTAGAATGTAAATAAGCCATTACCTTATTCTCAATTACCTCTACAATAGCCATACTACAAGTATCCGGATTAATTTCCTTAACAACCTCTTCGAAAATCACTACTCCCTCAATAATTCCCTCTTTACCAACTGTCATTGACTTTTTATAACTATTCTTAATAAAAGATGTCCTCTCTAATAAATTCTCTGTAATCTCAGTTAACTCTCTCTTATTAATATTTTCTTCTTTTAATTTTACTTCCATTTCTCTTACCATCCTAATATGAATTTTAACACCAAATTAACCCCAAGTAAAGAAAAAAATTAAACACTAGACAAAAAACGTCAAAAAAAGAAAAATAGTTTAAATAACTCAACTATTTTTCAAATAATACTTCCCTACAAAATATAATACATCAACTACCTCTACCAAATATTTACATTAACAAGTGATGAAGTATCCTCTATAAGTAATGTTGTTAATCATTCTTCATCCATATCTATATAACAATTTAAATCAAGCGTCATCTTAATAAACTTATCTCCACTAGTTCTCTTACCATTCATTTCAGTAATAAATATAAACATCTTTCTAATAGATATAGATTTCACTATTTCCAAGCAAACTAACAAAATATTTAGTTTTTTTAAAATCACTAATATTCAAAAAAACAATAATTAATAAAATAAGCACTATCACTATAAAGACATATATATAATTTTTATATCTCTAATAATCAAATTAAATCTTTTCTTATTTTCAAAATCTTCATCAATATTTGTTCTCTATTTTTAAAAATTAAAATACATTTATACTACCAAAAATTTATTACCAAACTTATATCTATTTGTCAGGGCTTTCACTCAACTTCAAAAGTCGTCAAAACCAAATTATGATCGCTTAATTCACCTTTTGTACTAACATATTTTTTGTTAACATATTTAATTTTTTCTTTTCCATTTAATACAATAACATCTACATAACTATCATTTTCTTTAAAACCACAATGGCCATAAATTTCATATGAAGAAGAAAAATTATTCGCTAATGTGTTATTAAAATTAATATCATTCAAGTCTCCTACCAATATTGTAGGATTTTCATCATTATCCATAATTTCAAAAATATCAGCATATTGTTTCATTCTACACGCATACTGTGTAGCAGTATGCGTATTATAAAATGATATATTAACACCATTAATATTTATAACAACTCTCTGAAGTTTTCTTTCTTCAGAACAATTTCTAAGGTTATATTCATTTTGTGACATAAGTTTATATTTAGAAACTATTGCATTACCAGCAGGAACATCGGTGATAAAATAATCATTAAAATCACCATTTTCCTTAATTTCATTAATAAACGTATCAAAATTTCCTTGCTTGCTTACATTTTTTGGCCTTGCTTCCTGTATTCCACAAATATCAATTTGATTTTCTCTAAGTTTGTTTCCATATTCACGAGCATATTTAAGACCATATTTGTTTCCACGACCTATATTCCAAGTACCAACAACAAATCTTTTTCTTGTAACTTCTTCTTTATTAACTACTGTTCCTAAGTTAACTGATACGTTTCCTTCATATATATCATAGAAAAAGATTTTATCGCCTATTTCTACTTCTTTCATAGCATTTCTTTTTACGATTACTAAATCACCTTTTTGAAAGCTTGGTTTTAATTCTTCATCTTTTACTATTATAAAGGTATTTCCATTTATTTCTGTTTTATAATTATAATTTTCGATATTATTATAAGCACTATATATATTTTCAGTTTGTTCTTTTAAGGTATTAAGATATTCTGAATCATCAGATTCTACTATTTCAACACTTTTAACTTTTGTAACATAGTTTCCTTTATAATCTACTTCATAATTTAAAGACATTTTTGTGTTGTTTTGATTTGTAGTTTTAGTACAAGTCATTGTTTTGACTTCA
>ENA-OPAY01000012-OPAY01000012.1-human-gut-metagenome-genome-assembly--contig:-NODE-12-length-42439-cov-4.720107_pt1 | contig 42439 bp, 43 predicted proteins | sample MGYA00241064_ERZ501444 | MGnify/ENA primary metagenome ERZ501444 (study PRJEB25962, sample SAMEA2042573) | human gut metagenome | biome: human gut; feature: human-associated habitat; material: faeces... | reverse complement strand
CATTTCTTTCAAAAGTTTCATATCAGGGTTTTCAATGGTAAAGTACATTAAGAATATAATTAAAGACTCAACTGGAGTAGTTAATAAAACATATGGATATTTATTCTGAACAATGCCAGCTATAGCAGCCAATATAATAAACAAGATAACTGGTAAATACTTATGTGTCTTAATATTTTTATAATTATAATTAACCACAAAGTCATAATCATCATTAATATAATTTTTAGTAACTCAACAGATGGTCCATATGAATATACAAAAATACCGTCATTATAATAATACATTGGTAAATATGAAATTATTGAAGAAGAAAAACCAAAAAACAAGAAACAATATATTGCAACTTTTTTATAAAAAGGAATCGTTTTAATACCAATATTTGTTTTATATGATATAACAAATACATAAAACGTATACAATGATATAAACCACAAATAATATATTAACAATAATTTTGTAACAAAAGAATTTATATAAGGAATTTCGTTCATATGAATAACCGTATAAAAGCAACCCAATTCAATTAATAAACCAACAACATTGGACAAAAGTAAACATTTATAAATTCTATTTTCTAAACTATTAAAACGTTTTTTAGAAAAGTAAAATATATTTAAAACTAATACATAAACTAAACTAACTATTTGTAATAATATTACATTCACATCTATCACCATAATAAGTGTATCAAATTTTTAATAAAAAGTCACTAATTAACGTTTTTTATGTTTAAACTTACCTCTTCTCTGGTTCTCACTATACATCTTTTTCAAAGTATTAATATCATTTTTTCCACTACTTAGTTTCGGGATACTCTCAAGGAATATTATTTCAGAAGGTATCATATATTCTGGAACATTTTTTTGACAAGTCTCTAAAATCTTCATTCTAAATTCCTTTGTCATATTTTCAACATTACTTGGAACTACATACGCCACTGCCCTATTCTCAATTTTACTATCACTAACTGTAATAACTGCACAATTTTCTACCTGTTCCATACAAAAAATACATCTTTCTATTCTAGAAGGTATTAATTTAGTAGGATTTCCATTTTTATCAAAAGTTAAAACAATTCTTCTAAGTCTATCATCAAAAAATATTTCTCCTCGATCGTTTTGATGAAGTAAATCTTCTGTATTATACCAAATGACACCATCCTGATCTTTTATTAAATTATGATCTGTATTACATTTATCATTATAATATCCTGTCATCATTGCTGGAGAATATAAATAACCTACACCAACTTCATTAACATTTACTTCCTCGTGTGTATTCACATCTAATATTTTTATTTTATTACCTACACAAGGAACACCCAATGTTCCTAATGTCGGATTTTGATGATAACTATATGCAAAAGAACCCAACATTTCAGTAGCACCATATCCCTGAAGAATTTCCACAGTTCCACCATTTCTTTTAATATAATCATCCGCCTCTAACTTAAGTTTTATTGACTGTTCAGAACCACCAGTCAAAACAATCTTCCATTTAGAACAATCCATTTTCTTATTCATCTTTACCATCGTAGCTATATAAGGAGTTATTGTTAACCAATGATTAAACTTATATTGTTCATTTCTCCTTACTATATCTCTAGGATTAAAAACAGGATCCAATGCCAATGAAACTCCCAAGCATAATGGTTCGTGTATCATATTTAATAAACTATAATATATCCATAACGGAAAAGTTGTAAACATTTTATCAGAATCTTCAAACCTGCCCAACTCTGTCATTCCCATCACTTGAATCATTGCATCTATTTTTTCCCAAGTAGCCATACAAGCTTTAGCTTCACCTGAAGAACCACTCGTATATGCCAAAGTAACCAATTTATTTGGCACAAAAGATACAGCAGTAACCTTTTTCTTGCTTATTCTACCAAGATTTAATAAACTATCATAACTAATAACATTATCACCATAGTATTTTTTACGTAATCCCTTCAAATATTCAATAAGTTCATATTTAACTTTATCTTTATTAAGAGTCATCGGCATACAAGAAGTTAATGAAGAAACTACAACCTTTTCTATTCCAACATTATCTAAAACATCAAGCATTTTTCTACTACAAAAAATATCATTCGCAACAAAATATTTCGAAGAAATATTTCTCAATTCCCGAGCAATCTCATCTAAACTACCAAGAGTATTAACCATATGCATAGTAGCCCCCAATTTATCCAAAGCATACAGAGAAATTATACTATTAGGTTCAGCCAACATACTCATAGCCACAACATCATTATAACCAATACCTATTTCAGCAAAGCCTTTGGCGGCTTCATCTATCAAACTTAACATTTGTCTATAAGTAAAAACACTACCCAAATAATATATTGCTGGAGAATCAGGTTTATCCTGAGCAATTTCATAAAAACGTTCATACATTGTTTTATAACGTAATACTCTTTCTATTTGTCCTGGTTTATCTAGTTTTAACACTTCTTCTTTTAATTTAATTAAATCTTCTTTTTTCATTTCATCCCTCACTAATTTCTAACAAAAATAAAATTAATAAAACTTGAACCCATATCTATTACTTTCTCATCATCTCTTGAAAGAACTCCAGATAAAGTATTTTTCTTATCTATTTCATCATCTATAATTTTATCAATACAAAGAAGATATTTCTTTGTACTCTTAGCATCCTCACCTATCAATATAATGTTTTTAACTTTTCTTACCATATTATTTAAATCATCTATAGAATTAATATAAATATCATAAAATATACTACTACTGTTCCCATCATATATATTAATTAATTCCCTTATTGCATTATCATTTTCTAAAATAACTCTCTTTAAGAAATATCCATTGCATTCATTAACTTCCCTTTTACTAAGATTATTATTATCCATCAATAAAAATAGTTTTTGTTTAAAAGTTTCCAAATATTGAATATATTGCTGTTCAAAAAAAGATGATTTCAATGAAATTTCATTATATGGTTTATATTGAGTAATAAACTCTTTAACTTCTAACATATTTTCCCCCTTAACTAGAAAAGATATTTTAAACTCCATTCCACCCTGAATTTCTTTTATGACCTAAAATAGATGTTTTAAGACCTATTTACTTAAATATATCCTAATTTTTAGTTTAATTCAAGATTATTAACTAAAAAAATAAAGATAAGTTTATTTTTTCATAAACTCATCTCTATCTCTTAACAAAATATTCTTGATACCAAATCAAAAAAACATAAATAGTCCAAATTTTCCTACTATTATCCCTCTTACCATTTTTATGTTCCTCCAATAATCTTATTATTTTATCATTATCAAAGAATTCATTTTCTTTTTTAAATAATTCATATAAATTATTATATATATCCTCTTCCTTAATCCATTCTCTAATTGGCACTGGAAATCCTAATTTCTTTTTATTTGCCCATTTCAAAGGCAAATACTTCTTACATACCTCTCTAAAAGCATATTTAGTCTCATTATTCATAATCTTATATTTAGTAGGTAAACTAGTAACTTCATCTACTAAAGGTTTATCCAAAAATGGAACACGAACTTCTAAAGAATTAGCCATACTCATCTTATCTGCCTTAAGTAAAATATCTCCAACTAACCAAAAATTAAAATCTATATATTGCATTTTACTAACATCATCATACTCTTTAACCTTATCATAATAGTATCCAGTATACTCTTTAAATGTATGTATATCTTTATACTTAAGAAACTTATCCACTTCACAAGGTTCAAATATAAATGCATTTCCAATATACCTATCTTCTAATTTCTTACTTCTTCTTACTAAAAAATTAAATCCCGGATACCTTCTGAATGGATATGCCATTATCCCAACAATTTTTCTAATAAAATAAGGAATTTTATTATACCAACTAACTGAATACGGTTCGTGATAAATATTATAGCCCCCAAATATTTCATCCGCTCCCTCACCAGACAAAGTAACTTTTAAATGTTTACTAGCAATATTAGTAACAAAATACAAAGCAACTGCTGAAGGGTCTGCCAAAGGTTCATCCATATAATACATAACCTTAGGTATTACCTTAAAATACTCTTCTTTACTTATTAACTTACTAACATTTTTTACTCCCATTAATTCACTTAATTCCTTAGCATATTCAATTTCACTATACTTTTTATTACTATAACCAACTGTAAAAGTCTTATCAACATTACTTAACTTTGCAATAATCGAAGAATCAACTCCCGAAGAAAGAAAACTACCAACTTCCACATCACTAACTTTATGATAAAGAATTGATTCATTAAGTCTTGCATCAATTATTTTTTTCCATTCTTCCAAATCTTTACTATCATCATTTTTAAAATTAACGCTATAGTATTCGCAAACATTTAACTTACCATCTAAGTACTCAAAATAATGACCAGGTCTTAACTTATAAACATTTTTAAAAAAAGTATCTTCATAAATACTATATTGAAAAGTTAAATATTCTTTTAACATATCCCGATTAAATTCCTTCTTAAACCGAGGATGTCCTAAAAAAGACTTAATCTCCGAGCCAAACATAAATTCTTCGCCATTTACATAATAATACAAAGGTTTAATTCCAAAAAAATCTCTTGCTCCAAACAAACTATTATCTTCCCTATTATAAATTACAAAAGCAAACATCCCTCTAAGTTTATTTAACACTTCTTTTCCATATTCTTCATATCCGTGTAATATTACTTCTGTATCACTTTCTGATAAAAATTTATGTCCCTTCTTAAGTAACTCCCTTCTCAATTCTCTATAATTATATATTTCCCCATTAAAAACTATAACCAAATTGCCATTCTCATTATATATAGGTTGTTTTCCACCATCTAAATCTATTATTGATAATCTTCTAAAACCAAGTGCACATACCTCATCAAAGTAATACCCATCGCTATCAGGACCACGATGCTTAATAATATCTGCCATTTTTTTAATCGTCCTAGCTTTATTATCAGATTTATCAATAAATCCCACAAATCCACACATCTATATAACCTCCACACAAATATAATAAAAATATATTTTTCTAACAAAATTAACTAACTGTTTACAAAAGTTATTATATAACACCTACTATTTTTATTAAGATTTTATCGACAAAATACCCTAAATATATACTAAAATTGATTACGGTGAGTGGGATTGAAAAAGAAGTTAATAAATTCATCCATAAATAACATCAAAAAAGTTAAACCAAATTTAACAGAAGAAGATTTAGAAGTTATTGAATATGGTTTAGAAGGATTATACTTAACTCTTACTAAACTAGTCATAATAATAGTATTATCAATAATTCTTCACATATTCAAAGAAGTCCTCTTAACAATTCTATTTTATAACATTATAAGATTTTCCGCCTTTGGTATTCACGCCAAAAAAAGTAGTTATTGCTTAATAAGTTCACTAATCTTCTTTATTGGTGGTCCATATCTAGGCATATATCTAAATATAAATTTAATAACTAAAATTATCATATCGTTAATTTGCTTAATTTGTATTATTTTATATGCTCCAGCTGACACTGTAAAAAGACCATTAATAAATAAAAAGAAACGTCTTAGATTTAAAATAATAAGTATAATTTCTAGTACAATTCTAACAATATTAATTATTATTTATAGCAAAAATTCAATTTCAAACTTTATGTTAATTGGCTTTATTGAAGCTACCTTAATGGTATTACCTGTTACTTATAAATTGTTTGGTCTACCCTATAACAATTATAAGCAGTACAGTAATATATAGAATATTAGAAAGGAGGAAACTATATGAAATTATTTTATAGTATACTTGCTACTATTGGTGCCGTATCTGCTACTATTGGAACTCAAGGATGTTCATACTTCCTTGTAGACGAGCCTAAAATGCCAAAGAGCCTTTTAAATAAATAACTAAAATTATTCCATCCGAAATAAGTCATATCACTACATATGACTTATTTTAATTTACTAAGATAAATAACCTTACATTAATTTTGTGTAAGGCTATTTATCTTCTTGTTTCTTTATAATTAACTTTTGAATATATAAATCATTAGTAATTTCTGTTTCGTTCTCAAACATTTTATTACTTGCAATAATAGTTCTAACTAACAATAATCCGTGTCCTCTATCATTACCCTTTGTACTCATTACAGTTACACCCGCTTTCTTAGGTTTAACTGGGCCATAAGTATTTGAAATAATAACAATTATTTCTTCATCGCCATTACAATACATTTCAATACCTATTTGTTTTTCTGATGCTAATTCAACACCTTCAATAGCATTATCCAAAAATATTCCTAATATCTTTCCTAATTGATTAAAAGTTATTGGTGATAACTTAGAAATATAACTATTCTTTATTTTTTTTGAAATATTAATATTAACTGATATTTTTCTATCATTTGCTTCACTTACTTTAAAGTAAAACAAACCTTTAATTCCATTAGATGGTAAATATTTTAACCTTGAGTATTCTGAATGACAAATAACCATATTATTATCATTTATAATTTCATCTATATATTTAATAACATTATCAGTTTTATCTTTATCAATAAGTTTAGACTTTATTGTTAATAATTGATTCTTAGTTTCGTGTCTTAAAGTTCTTTGCTTATCTATTTCAGTTTCATACTTTTTAATAAAATCTAATAATTTATCATATTTTACCGCTAACTCATTATTTTTGTATGTTTGATAAAATGATACGAATATTACTATTAATATCACAGTTATCATTCCTAATACCAAAAAAGTTTCAATATTTAATGTATCTGTTGAAAAACAAGTCAAAAAGAATAAAACAATACAAGCAAGAATACATATCCAATAAGCAAGTAACTTATTTCTAATTCTTTTTTCCAACAATTTGATCATTAATTTTCTTAGTAAGAAACCTATTGAAAGACAAATTGCACTTACTAAGAAATTACCCAATAATGTAGCACCAAAATCAATATATACTTTATTGCCACTAATCTTAAACAAATATGAAGTAACAATAAAGAACAATATTTCTCCAGAAAATAGTAAAATATAATACAAAAAGCCTGTCAAAAATGACTTATATTTATCAAACTTAAATGAGATCCTAAATAAAATAACATATAAAAAGTATCCTACAATTGATTTTAACTCAACTATTTTAAACACACAACAAGCAGTAATAATTAAAGAATTTAACATACAAAACAACAACACATACGGTTTCTTCAATTTTAATTCTATCTTAAGAATCTTATTAACAAAAAATACCCCGCATATTGTAGAAATCAACGTACCTACATAATCACTTATTAAGTCCAACAAGTTCCTTCACTTCTTTCTTCATTTTATCCGCAAATAGACAAGTACTCTCACCATTTTTAAAAGTAATTACATTATCACTAAAATCTACTTCCTTAATATTATTTAAGTTAACAATACAAGACTGATGTGTTTTTACAAAATCTGAACCTAAATTCTGTTCTAACCAGTTAATTGATTTAACAATATAAAATTGATTTTTCATTGTATGAATAATACATCTTTTAATGATTGGTTCTTTTTCAATATAACAAATATGATTATAAGGAATTCTATAAGCCACGTGATTATACTTAAAAACAAACGTTTTTTGTTTATATATAATTTTTAATGCAGCCTTAATATCATCCATTAATCTTTTCTCATATCCACTGTACTTACAAACAAAGTCTAAAACCATCAACCTTGAATAAAATACATCATCGTGATACTTATCAAAAGCCGTTGCAATAATTATTATACTCTCCCAATCATCTTCACGTATACGCGAAGCAATTTCTATACCAGATAATCCTTTCATCTCAACATCAAGAATATAAATCTTCTTCATTTCTTTGTTACGAATAATTGATTCCAATTCACTTGAATATTTATCAAATTTATGAATTCTATAATCGATGTCATTATCAGCTAAAGCAACATTGATACAATCAACATTCTTTTGCATAAAACTTTTACTATCTTCACATATAATTAAATTTAACACCGCGATTACCTCCAAATAAAATTATACCGCTCTATTATTAAAATTCAATGGTTTTGGTACAATATTTACCAAAAAATAAGGAAAAAAAGTTAATTTTGGTTATTTAATTACCAACTCCAATGCTTTTTCCAACTGATTATCATTTTCTTCTATTGGATTTTTATAATACTCTTCATCTAAAGAAACTTTATCTGTAGGTTCAATCCCAACATTGTTTATCCAATTACCATTTGGAGTTAACCAATTTTCAACAGTATATTTAATCATACTACCATCCTTTAGTTTTTTCACCTGTTGAACAGTTCCCTTACCAAACGTTTTTTCACCAACTATATAACCACCATAACTTTCTTTAATAGCTCCAACCAAAATTTCAGAAGCTGAAGCACTATTTCCATCTGCCAATACTGCAATTGGATACTCTCTCTTTTGACTAGTTTTATCCTTATATACTTTTTTATTATCATCCTTTTGAATTTGATATATCTTACTACCTTTAGGAAGTAGCATATTTAAAATATCCGTTACCGTTGTCAAATATCCCCCACCATTATCTCTAACATCAATTATTAAGCCCTCAATACCTTCATCTTCCAACTTATCTAATTCCACCTTAAATTGTTTCGTAGCCACTGAAGTAAATAATGATATTTTAATATATCCAACCTTTTTTTCTTGAACTGTATGAATCTTTGAACTAACAACTGGAGTTTCAATCTTTTCCTTTTTTATTTCCAAAGAAACTTCCTTATCATCACGTAAAACAATTACTGAAATCTTATCTTTAACTTGATACTTAATATATTCAGATAACTTTGTAACTCCCTCTGTTACCGCATCCTTACCATCAACACTTTTTAAATAATCTCCTACTTTAAGACCAGCTTTTTCAGATGGACTATCTTTGTATATATCTATAACTTTAATCTTTTCATCTACCTGCTGAATAGTACATCCAATTCCTTTATAAATACCACTAACAAGTTCATCAAAAGTATCTGCATCTTCACTATCAGAATAACTAGTGTAAACATCACCAACCCCACTAACCATTCCACTAATTGCATTATCAACTAGTTTATCTGAAGAAAAATCACCATTATAATTTTCTCTAATAAGTTCATAAACATCGACAAATTTATTTAATTCTTTAGATATCTTAAAATAATTTCTTCCTCCAGTTATTATCATAAAAACCGAAAAGCATGCAAAAGCCCCAAGAACTAAAGAAACAATTGTAATTACAAAAACTTCTGAAAACGAATAACTATTTTTCTCATCACTAAATATATAAATAAATTTACCTAAAAACTGTCCAAATTTAGTTTTTTTAAATTTATCCATTTTTTTAGTATGAATTTTCTTCTTTTCTTTTTTAATTTTTTCCTTTTCCTCTAAAATAATTCTTTTAGATTCCAATATTTTCATTTCCTCTTTACTACAATCTTTACCATCATCTTTTTTATTTCTAATCATGCTTATCTCCTTATATATGATTATCTAATGTAAGTCTATCACAATAAAATCAGTAAAACAAGAAAATTAAAAGAATTTACAAAGTTTTACATAAATAATTAAATAAATTTCATAATAAAAATGGTGAATTATATGAAAAATATTATTAATAAATTAAAAAAAGAAAGTAATTTCAACGACAATATTATATATCGAGAGAAAAAAATACTATTTAAAAAAATCTATATTATTTTTAATGAAACTCTTACTTCTTCAACAGATATTAGTGATTTTATTATTCGTAGTTTAAATCGAATAAATATACCACTATACCATAACATTTTAAATAAAATAAGTAATTTTAAATATAAAGAAATAAACACCTATTCTGATCTTTCATATTATTTAAATAGTGGATTTACCATAATTCTATATTCAAAAAATAAATATATTGCCCTAGAAACCAGAAAAGACTTAACTAGAGGAATAACATCACCCATCACCGAAAATACACCAAGAGGTCCCCTTGATTCCTTTACTGAAAATATTGAAAATAATATTGGTCTATTAAAAAGAAGAATAAAAAGTAATGACCTATGGTCAAAAAACTATGTCCTAGGAAGATATACCAAAACTAGTGTTTCACTTCTGTATATTAGCACTATTACCAAACCAGAACTAGTAGAAAAAATTGATAAACTATTAAAAAAAATCGACATTGATGGAATTATTGCTGCCGGTACAATCAGAAACCTCTTAGAAAAAGAAAACAAAAACTTTTTTCCAAACTCTATTAGCGCCGAAAAGCCATACACCGCTGTAAAATATCTTCTACAAGGAAATGTTATTATTTTAGTAGACAACGATCCATTTGCTATTATCTTACCTGCTACCCTAAATGATAATTTCATTTCTGAAGAAGATGATTATAACAAAAGTATCAACGTATCAATAACAAGAATTATTCGCTATTTAACATTTGGCATTACCCTATTAACACCAGGAATATATCTTGCACTAACTACCTATAATCAAGAAATAATTCCCATCGAACTATTAATAAGCATCGCCGCACAAAGAGAAAATGTTCCCTTCTCAACATTTACTGAATGTATCATTATGATTACTTCATTTGAAATATTAAGAGAAACCGATCTAAAACTCCCAAGTTTTGCCAGCTCCGCCATCTCTATCGTCGGTGCTCTCATTCTAGGAGAAGCCGCCGTTAGTGCCGGAATCGTTTCACCAATTATGATAATTGTTGTTGCCATAACCGCCATCTCTTCTCTTGACTTCTTCGAACCAGAATTTATTAACTCCTTAAGAATTTACCGAATAATCTTTATGATTGGCGCATCTATCTTAGGAATTTACGGTGTCCTTTTAATATTTATAGTTTTCTTAATAAATCTAGCTAGTTACAACTATTTAGGTATGCCATATCTAAGTCCATTTGCACCACCAAACCTCCAAAGATTAAAAGACAGTATTATAAAATTCCCTATAAGTAAAATCAAAAAAAGAAACTCCATTTTAACTAACAACATTACAAAAAATGTCACGGAGGAACCATATGAATAAAAAACTAATTATTATAATTTGCTTAACTTTTCTTTTAACTGGATGTTATGATTATAAAGAATTAAATACCCTTGCCGTCGTTAGTGCCACCGAAATAAATAAAATTGATGACACCTTTTACGTAACAGCACAAGTAATCACTCCACAAGCCCCAGATAAAACAGCCACCATTCAAGCCCCATTCATAATATACAACAGTTCCGGAAAAACGATTCAAGAAGCATATCGAAACATCGTTAACACATCCTCAAGATATCTCTATTCAAATCACCTTCAACTACTAATTATAAATGAAAAAATCGCCAAAGAAGACATAACTGAAATAATTGACTACTACATCAGAAATCCCGGAATAAGAACTGAATTCTATGTCCTAATCGGAAAAAGTGATAATATTTTAACAAACATTACCCCTATTGATGAAGTATCCTCCGCCAGTATCAAAAACAGTATTAACAACAATGCCAAATTTTTAGGAACAACCAGCAAAGTAACTTTTAACGAATTTGCCAATATGATTTTAAATCCTAACCTTGAAATAGTTCTACCATCGATAGAAATAATAGACGAACAACCCAAAGGAGAAAAATTAGAAAATACCGAAGAAACCAAAATTGATACCAAATATCAACTATCCGGATTGGCAATTTTCAAAAACAATCAACTATTAACCTATCTCAACAAAGAAGAAAGTCACAGTTATAACATTTTTAAAAATAACATTGATAATACCCTTATTACCTACGAATGTAAAAAAGACAAATATATAACCCTTGAAATAATTGCTAGCAAAGCCAAAGTAAAAATTAAAAACAATCAAGTAACCATTAACATCTCACTAACCGGAAATCTAAACGAAACCCATTGTCAAATTTCTCCAAACAACGAAGGAAGCATAAAAGAAATAACCAAAAAAATTGAAGAACATCTAAATAATAAAATTGCCTCTGATCTTACAGAAATAAAAAACACTTATAACTCAGATATTTTTGGATTCCTAGACTCTATCTACAAACACGACTACAAAACCTATGAAAAAATAAAATCATCCTGGTATGAAAAAACACTCAAAGATATATCCATAAAAGTAAATACTGATCTATTAATCATAGAAAAAGGAAACGCTCTGGAGGAAATAAATGAAAAAAATAAATAATTTAGAAATATCCGCCTTAGTAGCTATAATAACTATCACTATGTATTCAGGAATCAACATCAATCTTATTAAAAATTCCACCAGAACAAACTCCTGGATATCAATAATAATTTCTTACTTAATAGGAATTATTCCACTTATTTTATATCTTTACATATCCAAATATGAAGAAAAATTACCCTTAAAAGATAAAATTGCCAAACTATTTAATTCTGCTCATTATATTATTAATCCCGTATTAAATATAATATTAGCAATTATTGGCATTACCATTATTTATAACATAAGTAATTTCATTACTTCACAACTACTATATAGAACCCCTCAAATAATAATTGGTATTCTACTAACCATTCTAGTAATATACAACGTTACTAAAGGTATAAATACTATTACCAAAGTATCACTAATTATGACCTTCTTTAACATCTTTCTATTCTTAGTCAGTTTCTTTGCCCTAATAAAACACATAAACCTCGAAAATTTTCTACCAATCTTAAAAAATAATACCTCTTGTATCCTTCCAAACGCTCTAAAATTAGCAAGCATCAATGCCCTTCCTCTAATTCTTCTTCTCTGTATTCCCAAAGAAAACACTGAAAACCCTGAAAAATATTCCAAATACATTATTCTAAGTTATATCATCTCCTCTCTCATCTCATTCCTAATATTCTTTGCCACATATGGCACACTAGGAACATATCTCACAAATATATTTGAATACCCTGAATATATTGTCCTTAAAAAAGTTGTTTTATTTGGATTTCTAGAAAGAATTGAAAACATTGTTTCAAACCAATGGTTAGTAGGAGATTACATCTACTTAACAATTATCATCTATTACCTATCCACCTCATCTTGCCTTAGCAAAAAAATAAACAATAAATTTCTAAGTCTAAACATTGGAATAACCCTACTAATTCTATCAACAATTATTTTTAAAAGTAGCACCATCTTTAACAACTACATAAAAACATACTTTCCATACATAACAGCTTCCCTATTCATAATTTATCTTATTATTACCCTAAAAATATTTATTACTAAAAAAAATCATAGAATTTAATTAAAATATCTGTTATAATTTAATTGGTGATATTATGTTTAAAAAAAGAAAAGCTATTCTATTAATTCACGGTTTTGTCGGTGGCAACTACGACTATGGTTCATTTCCAAACGAATTAGAAGTATATAAAGACTTTGACGTTTTTACCTACACTCTACCAGGTCACGAAAAATTAATCGTTAGCGGTGTAAAATATCCCGCCTGGCTAGAAGAATCTATCAACCAAATAGAATTTCTATTAAAACATAACTATAAAGAAATATATGTAATCGGTCATAGTATGGGAGGTGTCATTGCAAGCCATTTAGCATCAATCTACCCCCAAATAAAAAAACTTGTTCTTGTAGCTCCTGCATTTAGATACTTCTATTTTAAAGATGGTAAAATAAACCTAACAAATATTGGAAATACCATAAAAAATTTCCCCGGCTTATTTAAGAATATGGGAACCGAAAAAGTCATTGAAAGAATAAGCAAAACCCCGATTACCACAATGCTAGAATTTGCAAAATTAGTTAGTGATCATCAACATGACATTGAAAAAGTATCATGTCCTATTTTAATAATTCGCGGACTTGAAGACAAAGTAGTCCCACCCGAATCAACAGAATTTGTCTATAACTCCGTAAAATCCACTTCAAATACTCTTATAAACATTAAAGATGTTACTCACGATTGCTTCAAAGGAAAAAGAAATAACGAAATAAAAGAAATTATTACCACTTTCCTAAGAAGCAAACCCAAAAACAAAAAAGAAATCATTAACCTTTAATGAATTTCTCTACAAACTCCCGAATCAGGACGATAAAAGCAATGATTTTTATACCTACCAGCAAATTGCTGTTCCCACCAAGTATTAGCACAAGTTGTTCCTAAAGCTGGAGCATAAAACCATAATGCATTAGTCGCCGGAAAATAATATTCTCCTCGCAAAACTCTCTTTGCCAGGAGTTTTTCTTTTTCTGTTGGATTACCAAAAAATAATGAACTACTCGTCCCAGAAAATCCTCCCGGACTCTGATATATCATTCTATATATAGAATTAATATCCTTAAACGTTAAACAACTAGCCAACACCCGATTAATTCCAACATTCCCAACCATCAACATTCCAAGATTTCCTTCCCCTAATGCTTCTGCCCTCATTAATCTTGCTAACAATTCTAATTCCTTATCATTATACTTTACTATCATTATCCCACCTAAAACATTATATGTTTTTTTATAAAAATAATGAATCCCCTTGATAATTTATCAAATTTATGTTAAATTATATATGCAGACCCATAGGGGATTAGTTAAATGGTATAATAATGGTCTCCAAAACCACTGTTGGGAGTTCGATTCTCTCATCCCCTGCCATATAGAATATCAAGCAACATTACAGTTGCTTTTTTATAAATAAGGAAGTGTAAAATGAATCTCCACATTAAAGCCTACAACCTCTTCTGGAGCCTATACCAAACAAACAACGAATTCAAAAAAATAATTGATGAAAACATAAAAACAGGTAAAATAAGATTTTTCAATGAAGAAGAATGGAGCAAAATTGAAAGTCAAAATTTCATTTCACCTAACCCCGAATTAAAAGATTTTACTGATATGTTCCTACTAGGATATAATATAGGTAATTGCATTGGTTGCAGTAGACAATTAAGTTACTCCTATAAAAATATTGACATTGTATCCGGAATATTACCAATACTAAAAGGAACTTTAAATGCTGAACAAGAAGGTGGGCACGGTTGGCTAGAAACATATAAATATATAATTGATACCTCCCTTATGCTAGTAATAGATAAATCTTTAAAAGATACTATCGGATACATTGAAGAAAGAAGAATCACTGCCAACGAACTAGCAAACTCACCAACATACAAAGCCAGAAAAGAATTTGTCAACGATAAAAATCTTAAACAAAATAAAAGAAAATAAAAAGTAATGCTACTTTGATTACCACTTTATGGTAACATCAATTTTGCATTACTCTTTTTAATATTAATAATTTTCTGCCTTAATTTCCATATAACTCTGTGGATGTTTACACACTGGACAAATAGCCGGAGCATCCTTTCCAACAGTTATATGACCACAATTTCTACATATCCAAACCTTTTCTTCTCCCCTTTTAAAAACCAATTCATTTTCCATATTCTCAACAAGTTTTAAATATCTTTCCTCATGATGCTTCTCAATCTCTCCCACTTGTTGAAACAATCTTGCTATATCATTAAAGCCCTCTTCCTTTGCTGTTTCAGCAAATTCCTTATACATATCTGTCCATTCAAAATTCTCACCACTAGCAGCATCCTTTAAATTAGTTAACGTATCTGGAACATCTCCATTATGTAAAGCTTTAAACCATAATTTCGCATGTTCTTTCTCATTATTAGCAGTCTCCTCAAAAATAGCTGCTATTTGTTCATATCCTTCTTTCTTTGCTTTTGAAGCATAATACGTATATTTATTACGCGCCTGACTTTCACCGGCAAATGCTGCCATTAAATTAGCTTCAGTCTTACTTCCTTTTAATTCCATAACTTCCTCCTTCAATATTATAAATAATAACTTTACACAATCAAAAGTATATCATTTTTTTTAAATATAATCAACATTATCTTATCAATTAATAAATCTTCATAATTACACACAAAAGAAGTATATTTCTATACCCCCTTTACCATTAATATTTGCCCTACTGATAACACATTATTAGACAAATTATTCAGTTTCTTTAGTTCATCAACAGTCGTATTATACTCCCTAGCTATTGAATATAAAGTATCTCCAGCTTTAACTACATGTGTTCTATCATCACTCTTAGGAATAATTAATTTCTGTCCTACTGCCAACTTATTATCTGTAAGTTTATTAGCTTCTTTAATTTTATTGACAGAAACACCAAATTTCTTAGATATTGAATACAAGCTATCTCCCTTAGATACAACATATGTATTTACTAACGTTAATCCACTAGGAACATTAAGCAACTGCCCTATCGCCAATTCATTTGTATCTAAATTATTAATTGTCTTTAATTGTTTAACATCCGTATTATATTTTTTTGCTATACTATAAAGGGTATCACCTGCTTTAACCTGATAAATTTCTGCATCACCTATATCAACAGTTTTTGTTGGTATTTTCAAAATCTGTCCTATTGCTAACTTATTACTTGTTAAATTATTTAATTTTTTCAATTCACTAACAGAAGTATCTAACTTTTTAGCTATTGAATATAAGCTATCTCCTGCTATTACCGTATAAGTATCTGTTACCACCGACTCTGGAGGCACATAAGGTATATTTTTATATTCTAAAATTGCTTTTATCACAGCCTCACCTAATTCTTTATAATTATTTTTTAAAAATTCCAAATCTTCATTATTATCTATAAAACCATATTCCACTATTAAGGGTTCTAACTTACCAGTATTTCTAAGTATATAATAATAATCTTTCGTTGAATCAGAAGGTAATCTTCGTTGATATACTCTCCTAGTTGCTTGCCCTGTATCTCCTATATTATTAAGTATCATATTGGCTAATTTTGAATTATTTCTTAAAGCATAGATTACTTCAGCGCCTTCGCCACCTCCTGCATTCAAGTGATTAGAAATAAGCACCACATTCGCATCATTCCCCAAAAAAGACATAATCTTTCTAACCCTATCAGTAGGCTCTAACGTCATATCAACATCCCTAGTTATATAAACTGGCACTCCTAACTCCTTAAGCCTATCATAAATATATCTACTAATAAGCAAATTATATTCTTTCTCTAACAAATTACTCCCTCTAGCACCACTATCAATACCTCCATGTGCAACATACCTTTATACACGGGACATAATTAATAAATAATTGAAAGCACTTATATACATTATAAAAAGTGATCAAAAATGGTCACTTTTTATTTTTTAGATCCACTTTGTAATAAAATCAGTTGAACCTGTTCCTCGATAAAATAAATCATCCAATAGAATTAATTGTAATTTCAAGTTACTAATTCCTTATTACTATTAAAAAAGGTATAAAAATAATTAAAATATAAATGCTTTTTATGAAATAAAAAAATAAGCAGTGGGGTGTACTGCTTATTAAACTTATTTAACTTTATTAGCAAGTTTTATAACTGCTTTAGTATATTTCATAAGTTCTTTTTTGTTTTTGAATCCACAAGTCATTGCATAATAATCAGTATAACTATCATCTTCTTTTACTAACTTTAATTGTAAAGATTTATTTATATTATAATTTTCTTTAGCAGATAAGTTAGATAATTTAGAATAGTCTTTAACTGTTATATTATAAAGTGGATCATTACTTTTAAATTTATCATATATTTCATTTGATATTATACAATTATCAATAAGTTCCTCGTTATTCTCAAACTCTATTAATGTCTTGTTTTTTTCAGGATATACTGTTACATTTTTAACTCTATCAATGTACACTGCTTTTCCATCTTTTATTTTACCAACATATGGTTCTTTTGATGATAGTAAAACAATAATTAGTATAACAATTAGAAGAATACTTGAAATAATGATAATTTGCTTTTTAGATAGTTTCTTTATCTTTAATTTTGTTTTTTTCACATTACCATCCCTCAATTTTATATTAAAAAGGAGTTAGAGAAAACTCTAACTCACAGTTTAATTTGTTTGTTTTCTTCTATAAAAGATTCCAGCTCCAGCAAGTCCTAAGATTGATAAGATTCCACTTATTATATAGAATACAATATTATCTCCAGTTTGTGGATTGTCAGTAGGCACCATTTCTCTTACTACATTAAATGTTGTAATTGCTTCTCCACCATCATTGAATAATACTTTTAAAGTATGTTCTCCAAGTGATAATGTATCAACGAATTCTTTCTTTAATGTAATTATTGTGCTTCCACTTTCTGCTGTATAATTTATAGGATCAACTAATTCATTATCAACATATACCTTACCATCATCAAATAATCTAAAGTCAGCATTTATTTTAAATTTAGCTTCATTATTTTTAGTAATTGTATATTTTTGATTAGCTCCTTCAGTTACTTCATAAACTATTTTTTCAACTACAACTTCTAAATTGATATTAGATGTTATATTTGTAAGTTTTAAAGTATCCCCAACCATATCAGCAGTTTTATCAACTTCATCAACTAGAACTTTAATTAACTTATATCCACTATTAGCAGTTATAGTAAATTCTTGTGTCTCACCATAACTTACTGCAACTACACCATTTGGAGTAATAGTAGCACCAGCTACATCTTTAACAGTTACAGTAAATGGTATTTTCTTATAACTTACTTTAACATCTTTTTCTTCATTTACAGTAAGTTCTATTTTATTACCAATTACAGTAGTTTCTACTGTATTTACTAATACTTTATCAATCATATATCCAGTATTTGGTGTAAATGTTATTTCAACTTTTGTTCCTTCAACAACATCTAATATACTTGATGTAATTGTTCCATTTCCACCAGGTACTGATGTTCTTACATCAAATGTATTTTTAACTACAACCTCAATATCAATATCAGTTATTCTTTTATAGTTTGTAGTATCTTCAGGAGTATATGTTGCTTTATAAGTATGTGTTCCAGCTGTTAATACTGTACTTGCATCATTCCAAGTAAATCTACCTGGTAGAGTTACATCACTTAATGTTTTTCCTTTAAGACCAGTAAGACCAGTTGGTACTGTATAGTCTGGTGTTGCTTGAGTGATTGACCAGTTAATAGTTAAATCACTATTTGATCCATCTTTCCACTCATAATTAGTTTTATCTTTAATTTTTGCAGTAATAGTATTATTTGATACATTTTTAGCTGTAGTATTACCAGTTACTTCTATATTAGAATTAACATTATTTAATGTAGGAGTAATATCACTACCAGTATATTCAAAAGTATCTTTAACTAAAGTTACTTTTTCAAGTTGTACTTTTTTAATAGTAAATACTACACTAAATGTTCCAGTGTAATTTGCATTTGTATCAGGAACTTTATATGTTACTGTATAAGTACCAGCATTTGTAGGTGCTTCAGTACTACTATATGTTGTAGAACCAGTTCCTTTATATAATACTTCTAAATTACTAACATTTACTGTTCCAGCATTAACACTAATTGTTCCTGTTGGCTTTTTAGGAGTTCCATCATAAGTAAATGTTTCATTATTAGAAAGTCCTCCAATATTTACATCAGTTTTATTTACAACATGAATTGTAAAATCTTTTGTTGTTTCTTTCCATTCAGGAGTAGTATCTCCACCAAGATCAACTTTTACTGCTGTAACAGTCATTACAACATCACCTATAGTATCTCCTGCTACATATTTTTCATTTGTAGCATCATATGTAAGTGCATCTCCTGATTTAATATTAAAATCAATGTTTCCTACATTTCCAGTTACTAATAGTTCTAAATCGCTTAATAATATAGAACCATTAACTTTTACATATTGATCAGCAATTGCTAAAGGTTGTTCTGCACTTGTTACTGTTAGTTTTCCAAATGTATGAGTTCCAAATGTATAATTATTAGTAACATCATCAGAACCTCTCATAACTTTAACAGTAAACTCATTATCAGATGTTCCTACAAGTGTTTGACTTCCAGTAAACTCTACTACTACCTCATCACCAGCTACAATTTCACCTGTTACATTTTTATTATTATTAGTTAGTGGATTACCATCATATGCTTTATTAGCACCTTCAGATGTTACTGTAATCTTACTGTCTTTTTGTGTTACTGTTAATTTACCAGCAGATTTCTTAATATTAGAGTAACAATCAGTTACATCAACACCTTCAGCATTTGTTATTGTAATACTTTCAATTGTGTTATTTTCAGGTGCTGTATCTTTAACATCTCTTACTTTACCAGTAATTACTGCAGTAACTTTATCACCATTAGGTAATATATTACCAGTTACTGGACTAGCATTATTTGCCCATAAAACGTCATAAGCATTTTTTGTGTGTTCTGAACCATCATATATAAATGATTCATCATAGCTTTTTACTTTTACTTCAGTATTATTTGGTGTGATTTCAAAATTAACACTAGCTTCACTTGCTGTATAATTTTGATTTGTAATACTTAAAGTAGCTTTATATTTACCTACTAATTTAGGTAATGTTGTTCCTATATTTTCATAAGAACCATTGTTTTCCTTAGAGTAAGTGATTTCATAGTCAACAGGTGTTAAACCTTCAACGCCCGTTGCACTTGGTGTTTTAGTTTCTCCATAACCCCATGTACTATCTAAACCAATACCTATTCCGGTTAATTCTTTTGGTTCAACTTTTAATGTAACTGTTGCTGTATAAGTTTTACCATTTTCATCAGTTACTGTAATTGTTCCAGTATAATTTCCAGCATTAAGGCCAGATTTTGCTTTAATTTTAAAATCAGTATTTGTTGCACTAATACCTATTGTTGGTTGTGTAGTTCCAATGATTTCAAATTTATCTGTATCAGATACTGTTACATTAGTAATTTTTAACTCAGCAGCACCAATATTAGCAATATTAATTGTTGCTTCTGGCACACCAGTATATCCAAATATAACATTTGGTAATGTTACATTATCTACACTTAAACCTGTTTCTTTAGCAAGTTTAATATATTGTGGTTGACTAGCACTTGTACCAGTTTTAACATCCACAACTAATGTTGCTTTATCTTCTAGTTCAATTACTTGGTTACCATAAGTATAATATACTTTTGTATCAGTTGGTATTACTTCATTAATTCTTTTTTTACCTAAAATATTAAATCCTAGTATAACACCTTGACCTTTTACCATAAGTGTTTCAAAATTGAAGTTTGCTGTCATATTATTATCATCAGATGAAGGGAAATGAAATATTCCACCATCTACTTTTCCAACTTCAAAAATACCTTTTTTAACATTAACATTTAAAGTAATGTTTTGCTTATTAGGTTTTGAATCAGAAAATACATCAAATATATATTCATCCCATGAATCTGTTCCGGTAACGGCATAAGTTCCACCATCAATAGTAAAACCATAAGCCTTAGGTAAATTTTTTAATTCTTCAGCCATATCTATAGTAGATATTTTTACCCTACCATCAAATCCTTTTCCAATTATTTTACCATTATTACCAATGCCACTATCTTTAATTGTTAAATTACTTCTAAAATTATAATTATTTTCATCTTTATAACCATAATAGAATATTAAACTGCCTTCTGTTACATCAAGAGTATTACCTGCTAAATCTAAGGTAACATTACCTAAAACATAAAGTTCAAGAAAATTTGTCAACTTAATATCATCGCTTAATTTAATAACAGTGTCTTTGCTATTATTAATTTGATTAACAGCATCTCTTAATGTTGCTTCATCATTAGCCATTATTGTTTGAACTTCTTTTTTCTTAACAGTAATTGGACCCCAATAACTATCGATAGTATTAAGCGTTGCTGTTCTATTAGCAGTTACTTTTGTACCACTGCTAGGATAATATTCAATAACCGAATCAGCGTCAATTATGTCATCCACAGTTAAAGTAGAACTATTTATCAAAACTGTATTTTTAGGACTATTTTTACTTTCTTTTGTAACATTTGAAAATTTTACGCTTTCATATGCTCTAGTATCTACTATTTCATAAAATCCAGTAACTTTTAGATTTTTAAAAACTACATTATTAAATCTGTAATCACCAGCGGTTTGCCAAAAACTTTTAAAATCTTCTATATATTCAACATCTATACCATCCATTTCAAAATTAACAGTATATTTAGCCTCCATAATTCCGTTGTAGATTGGTGTTTCGCCTGTATCAGTTAAAAGATTAAGTTTTGCTCTTTTAGAATTATTTGAATTAATGAATTTTAAATCCAAAGTATTATAATAAATTAATTTTAACTTATATTGTTGTGGTATAGTTAATGTAAAGCCATTAAAATCCAAAGTTTTAGACATTTCAAGATTGAAAGTTGTACCAAAATCTTCTCTTAATGTAATGTCACTAGTAAGTTTAACTACATCTGTTACACTATCATTCATTTTATCAGTTAGTTCTGAATAATTCTTAACTTCTGCAGTTTTTGTTTCTGCATTTACATTAGTTAATCCTGTGGCAAAGATTGCTACTAATGTAAATAATGTCATAGTCAATTTTTTGACTATTTTAGATTTGTTCATCAAATCTTCCTCCTTCCTATTACATTATATCATATTATTTTTAACTTTAAAATATATTTTAAACAATTGGGATTAAAAATTATTCTCATTATTATTTAAAATAAATAATTATAAGTATTTATATATGTTTTTTATTATAAAAAAAGGAAATGTGACAAAATACTGCCACAAATCGTATTTTGCTGGAACTCACATTTCCAATATGTATGTTTTGATTTTTGCTTCGAGGAATTTTTGATGAAACAAATTATTAAATTCATAAAAAAACAACTCAGTTATCACTAAGTCATTTTTCTTAATATTTTTGTTTCACATCATTGACTAATATACAATTTATATTTTTTTAATTTAATTTTTGAGTTATAATATTTATGGTGGTTATATTGAGATTAAGAAATAAAATAATTTTATATGCTTTTATTTTATTATGTTTTATGATTTTATCATATTCTATTTATAATATAGTTGTTTGGAAGTTAGATTCCAATAATACAAATAAACAAATAGAAGAAGTTCAAGAAACAGTTAAAGTAGAAGAAGTAATAGACACTGAAAATACTGAAATAATAGAACCAGTAGAAGAAATACCAAAATCTAATCCATATTGGGATTATATGAAAATGAATATGATAGATATTAACTTTAATGAATTAAAAAACATCAATAATGATGTTAAAGGTTGGATTAAAGTAAATGGTACTAATATAAATTATCCTTTCGTGCAATCTAACAATAATAAATATTATTTAACACATAGTTTTGATAAATCTTATAATTCAGCTGGTTGGTTATTTCTAGATTATAGAAATAATATAAATAATAATAAAAATACTATTATTTATGCACATGGTAGAAATGATAAAACTATGTTTGGATCATTAAGAACAGTTTTAACTAAAAACTGGTTATCTAATACAAATAACTATATAATAAAAATATCTACTGAAAAAGAAAACTCTTTATGGCAGATATTTAGTACTTATCATATACCTACTACTAGTGATTACTTACAAACTAATTTTGAAAGTGATATTGAATATCAAGAATTTTTGGATATGATAAAAGATAGAAGTAGTTATAACTTTAATACAAATGTTAATTCTAATGATAATATTCTTACTTTATCTACATGTTATAATAATAGTGATAAAATGGTAGTTCATGCTAAATTAATTAAAAAAGAGCAAAAATAAAAAGATTGGATAATATATAATATGATACTTATTATATATTACGGTGTTCCAATCTTTTTTCATTTTGATAATTTCAGAGAAAAATTGATGAAAAAATCAAAATCTAGTCAAATCGGCTAACTACTACCGACAATTTAATTATAGTACACTTTTCTTTGTTTTTATATACAAAATTTATATTTTTTACTCAAAGAAGACACATTCATCACATTGTTTTATATAATTATCAAGTTCTTCAATATTAGATAACTCTTCTTCTAATTCATCATAATATTTTTTAATTTTATTATTATAAAGTAATATATCTTGGTTGTACTTTTCCATCTTCTTTTTTTGAAACTTATACGGTTTATGTGCTATTGCATTTTTTTAAGTTCTTCATTAAATGAAATTTTTAATTTTATCATATCTATAAATCTATATGATTGTTCTTTTAAATAGTAGAAATTCAATTGAGCTATTTTATTTGATAAAGTAAAATCATCTATTGAAGAGTATACGCTTTCTCTCATTTTTTGCCTCCGTTAGTCATACAAGACTAACTATATTATGGCATAAAATTCAAGCAACAAAAAAGAATCATTTAAAAAATAAATAATTCTAATTATCTAAATCAATATCATCAAATATAGGATCGTCAAAAAAATCTTTTAATTTAAGTCCAAATCCACTGCTTATTCTAGCAATAGTTAACATTTTTGGATTTTTACTTCTACCGTCAGTTAAGTGTTGAGCCGTACTTTGAGTTATATAACTTAAACTTGCTAATTTATTTGTTGATATATTATCAGATTTATTTAATTTGTATGCTAAATCTTTATCATTACATAAATCGTTAATTCTTTTAGCAATCGCGTCATTTATCTTCATATTGTTTACACCACCTATAATAATTTTAATGGTTAATTCTTTAAATCTGTTAATCACGCAAGACCAAATTAGTATTGCAAGACTATATTTTTTTGTATTAAAAAAATATCTATACCTGTCAATATGTTATTATTACCAAAAGTATCTTTTTTATTAATCTTAGTGTTTACAAGTGTTTACGAGATTTTAACAAGACATTTTTATTACTTTTTTTAAGATAAATTATACTTATTGACTATAAACAAAGCTAAAGAACTACGAATAAATGCAATTTATGCTGATACTTTATGCGAATTAATACTATTAAGATATGAATATGTATATGATAATATTAGTAAAGCTGATGTTTTGAAAGAATTACCGGGAATTAGAGAATTAAAACCTATTCAAGTAAAAACTATTTATGAAAAAGCAATAAAGTTATTAGAGTTAAAATATGATGTTATAGTTTTGCAAGACAATCCATTCGTTTTTAAAAAATAAGAAAGTGAATGATGAAAATATGGAACTAGCTATTAAATACTATAAATTTATAAATGATTATGCAAAAGGAAAAAAGTTAAAGTTAAATATAAAAATAATAAAGAATTTCAAGAAGGAAAATATTATAGTTTATTCATAGAATATATAAATATTCTTGATGAGTTAAGAAATTTATTAAAAATCAAAAGATAGAATCAAAAGACTATGATTTAGTTATTTAATTTAATAAAATCTCATAAATTAAATTAGAAACTATTTATCATAGTTTTTTTAATTTAAGGGGGTTGAGTATTATAAATAAAGAGAATAAAAATGGGGATAAAAATGAAATTAATTACATAATTGAAAATAAATTTATAACAAATGCTAAAACAGAAGAAGAATTAATTGAAATATTTAATAAAAAATGGGCAACTATCATTTTAAGTTTAGAAAGTAAATTTGGGGGCTGTAATCTTGCATAAAGCGCGTTATAATTTGATTGTATTACAGTGCTTTCAATATATACGAAAGGAAGATATATGTTGAAAAATGAGAGAAAGGTGGTATGTAGTAATTTAAGTAATACAGTATGTTCAAATGACTATATAGTTGATAATGTTTCGGGAGATGACTATTTAGACACAACTGAATTTAAAACAATAAAAAAATTGCTATCCGAAGATAATTTAGAATATATGACTGATCATTTAAGAGATTTATTAAAAGTATCTAAAAAAAATAATCCTAATTGTTTTAAAAAAAATGGATTAATTAGTTCTTTACATATTCCCGGCAAAAGAGGAATAATATATGTTAGATTATCTCAAGAGGACTTAGATAGAGAAAAAGGCAATGTTAGTAAAAGTATTTTAAATCAATTATTAATGTTATTATCATATTGTAATGACAAAGGTATTGAGGTTGTTGGCATTTTTTATGAAGAAGATATAAGTGGAAGTGATGGTTCACGTGAAGAATGGAACAAAACGCTTTTGTTCTGTGAACTTGGAAATACAGATATTTATATTTGTAAAACTCAAGCTAGATTCGCAAGAAGTATTGAATTCGTAGAAAAATATTTACATAAAAAGTTTATAGAATGGAATATTAGATTTTTAAGTATTGTAGATAATATTGATACTTACAACAAAGGTAATAAAAAATCAAGTCAAATAACTGCAATGGTAGATGAGTGGAAAATTGAAGAACAATCAATAAATACTAAAAAAACTTTAAGAGCAAAAAATGACGCGGGACAATGGACCGGTTCCTTTGCTCCTTATGGTTATATTGAAGATCCTGATGATATGTATCATCTAGTAATTGATGAAGAAGCAGCTAAAGTTGTAAGAGAAATATATTCTATGTATGCTAATGGATATGGATATTATAAAATTTGCCAATATCTTAATGAAAGTAAGATACCAACACCTAGTAAGCATAAAAAACTACAAGGATTAAAATTTGTTTGTTGCATGGCTCCTAATGGTGCAGAATTTTGGAATACCGATACAATAAGAAAGATCCTATTAGATGAAACTTATGACGGCATTTTGATACAACATAGGACCGAAAAAATTGCTTACAATATTAAGGGTTATAAAAAAATCCCTAAAAATGAGCAAAGTATTATAGCTTGTGCACATGATAGAATTGTTGATCCTGATATTTCTAAGATTGTTAGAAAAAAATTTGCTGATAGAAAGTTAAAGATAGATTTGGACAATGCAAGAAAAGATTCAAGACAATTTATAAATGCTATTAAAGAAAATATTAAAAGCTTTGATGTTGATAAAGGAAAAAATGATGAAGTATATAGAGCAATAGAAGAATTAGATAATAGCTTGACAAATAATGATATTAAAATCATAACTGAAAAATATGATAATTTAAGAGAAAAGACATTGTCTCTTGATAGTGAATTGTACTCTTTAATTACTGATCAGGTTGATATTTTAACAACATCAAATACAAGAGCACGTCCTGGTAAAAATGGCGAAGTACATATTTTCAGTAGAAAAGTATATTGTGCTGTTTGTGGAAAAGTTTTTCAAAAGAGTAATTGCAAATCTGGTCCAAGAAAGAATCCTTTTATGAAACCTTATTTGCATTGTAGAAACCATAGAAAAACAGGTGGAACGCAGTGTGATAATACTAGTTATATTAGATACGAAGTTCTTGAAGAATTAGTTTTAAATGAAATAAATAAAATTATTGAAAAATATTATAATCTCGAAAAATTAGAAAAAAATTATTCATCAAAAAAGTCTAGTATTGATTATGACAAAGATATGAAAATATTAGAAAAAGAAAAAAATGATATAGAAAAAAAATTGAATAAAACAAGCGACCGCTTTACTATGTTGTATGATGATAAAGCTGACGGAATAATTACTACTACAGAATTTGTTATGTTAAAAAATAAATATCAAAAAGATATTGATAATTTTAATTTAAGAATTGAAGAAATTAAAAGGGAAATATATGAATTAAGTGAAAAGAAAAATGATGAAATCAATGAAAAAAGTATATTAGAAAAATATACTCATATTGATAAATTAAATAGACGTATTATAGATGAATTTATATCAAAAATTCTAATAGGAAAAAAAGATGAAAATAACAATAGACCTATTAAAATATTTTGGAATTTTACTTTATAATGCACCGTGCATAAGATTATCTGCCATGTCCCGGATCAATAATCACACCATCTAATTTTCTTGCACCATCCATTAATATCACTCCTCATAATAATTTATGAAATAAGAAAAAAATGGTTAAATATAATTAATAATAAATTAAATATTTTTACTTTTGATCATTCATAACCATTTAATCAAAATATTCTTTCGTATAACTAACACCAAACTTACTCGGAGTAAAATATTTAACCACCCCATTATCATTCACCGCAAAAATATGCAGACACAAAACCTCTGCTACCTCCCTTGGAATCCTTCTTAATGCCACCTGAGCAGATTCCCAGTATAAACCAAGCCCATACTTATACGCATGATTTATCCCATTAATTTTTTTATCATTCTTTGATAAAGTATACCTCTTAACATTAATTCTAGTAACTATCTGCCCTAAAGCATTAAGCCAACACTCTTTATTAACAGACTTTGCTGATTTAGCATATGATCTCCCTTTACACTCAATGAAAAAATACTCACTATTCCTCTTTCCACCAACCAATTTAATATCCACGCCATGGGTATGCAAATCAGCCTTAACTGTTTTTTCATGATGCCAATTACCATTCTCCTTATTCTCCATAAATGATATTACCCTATCAACAATATAATTCTCCGTCATTTTTTCTTCAATCATAAATTCCTCCAAACGGCAAATTTAAAGATTTTATAGCGCTATCTTAAAATAATTTCCCAACATTCATTTTCATCTAAAAAAGACAAAACGTTTAATTTTATTTGCTTTAAAATATACTATCACTATTTAATAAAACATTACCAATTACCCTTCAACATCACATAATCTAAAGAACATAAAAAGTAAACTAAATCTATTAATTACAAGCCCATATAACCTAAGATTTTTACTATCATATCACTAAATATACTAATCGTCAATTTTATCTAAATCACTAATTATTCGAAGAATGTCATTGCCATATAATTGTGCCTTTTTATCACCAATACCATGAATTTTTACCAAATCTTCAATTGATTTAGGTTTCATATCAATTATTCTATACATAGTAGCATCATTAAAAATATAATATGGCTTAAAATTCAATTCCCTTGATTTTTTGAGTCTATACTCCCTAAGTTTATCCCTTAACATATCTTCTTTTTCATTTACTTCATACACAAGCTTACCACTTTTATCAACATCTTCGTCATAATCATTCGAAGTAACCGTTTCATCATCTAAACCAAACTCTACCGAAGTAATCACCTCAGTTTCAACACTATCATTATCAATAGCATTACCTAAACCCTCTTCATTGACTGAAAGAGCTAACAATCTATCTGCAGAATTCTTAATATCTTCCCCACTATAAACATAATTATCAGAATGCTCTTCAATATTCTTGATATATTCAACTAACTTATCTGCTCTAACAACCCTTGATCTTATATTACGTGGAGCCATCGCATCACTAATAACTGTCTCATCATTTGCTAAAACAACTATTCCATGATATATATTATTAAAAACTCGATTGACAATAAGTTTACCAAAAAAACTATTTTTATCATTTACATATTCCCTAATTAGTCCAATATGCCCATCAACCTGTGTAACTGGATTATATATTGCCTTTTTATTATTACCAGACACTCTATAAAAATTTCCATTTCTGTCAATCGACATATTTCCATATAAATTTTTACACTCAATAATGTAATAATTTTTACACGTAATGACAACAAAATCTATTTGAGCCTTATAACCCTTATATTCCAAATTTAAATCATGCAAAATATACATTGGAATATGACTATTCATAAGTTCAAATATTATCTTCTTCTCTCCAACTAACCCTCTTTTATATTTTCTTATACCCATCATTATTTTCTTTTTATCTAAAGAATTAGCAGTTTCAAGTTTCTTCTCTAAAAACTTTATCTTCTTTTCTAAAGTATCACCATCACTATATAATATTGTATCTTTAAATTTATTAAAAATATTTATCATAGAAACTTCCTCACTTCCAGAAACAATTATAACAAAATTATTCTTTTATTACAAAACTTACTCTATTATCATATTTCGCTACCCAATATTAACAAAAGGCTTATTTTTCATCATAAATTAAACAAAAGATAAACAAAAATATTCGTAGCAAACCACCACATTCATAAATTTTAATACCCTCATAAAAAAAATAACCTTATATCTATAAAACTTATATATAACCATCAGTCACTTAAATTAATTTTATTCCTATATTAACCTAACGTAACAAATTACTAAAAAGTACTTACCAACAATAAATAATAATCTTCTTATTAAAATAATACTTATTATAAAAAAATTCCCATAATAAAAAACTTTCCGCTGTTCATATCAATCAACTATAACACCGTGAAAGTTTTATACAATTAATTATTATCTCTAAATCTTTTTAATATCTATTAACTTATCGCCATCAATTGTTAATTTAAATCCCTCTAAATAATTCCACTTACCATCAAATATAACCTTTCCCTTATACATATAATTACCATTCCACTCAATATCACACCATTTTTTTAATAAAAACATCATCGCAGTTTCGTGAGATATTATAACAATCTTTCTATTTCTAAGCTTACCAACAATATCCATTAAAGATCTTTCCATTCTCTCCCTTACTTCTGCCTGCGATTCGCCAAAACCAACCTTATAATTCTCATCATTAAATTGATTCTCTTCAAACGTTCTAGATAACTCATCCCAAGATTCTACACCGTGAACCCTCTCATTAAAACCCTCATCTATATTTACTTTTAAACCATTAACATAAGCAAAATACTTAGCTGTTGATACAGCCTTAACATAATTAGAAGACCACACACCATCTATTTCCATAAAATCATTTCTCATTGCCAAATTCAAAGCCATTCTTTCACCATTAACACTAAGTGGCTGCCTCTGGTTTTCTAAAAGAATTCCTCTTAAAGCTACATTCTGAATCTTATAATCCTTTAATGGTTCACTATGTCTTATTAAATATACTACTGTCTTTATCAAAATTAACACCTTCCCCTTATTTATACCATCTCTATTATCTAAATTATATCAAAATTATTAACAAAAGAAAAGAGTTCTTTCAATTTCTTGAAAAACTCTTGTATTTACTAACTAGCACTCTTTCCTAAAGTAACACTAATACTTTGTTCCTTACCATTACGATTAACTGTTAACTTAATCTTATCTCCTACATTATATTTGTATAATTCATATCTAAACTCTGCTAAATTACCTGTTTTTGTATCATTTATCTTTGTAATAATATCGCCTTTTTTTAATCCACCCTTATCTGCTGGAGTATCTTTTTCAACAGAAACAACGGCAACACCTTCATTAACACCTTCTGGAACTACTATTCTATTTTGCCACAAATAATATTCTTCAGTAATATCAAGCATACTAATTCCCAAATATGGTCTAGATATTTGTCCACCTTCCTCAATTAAATTAGCATATTTAAGTGCATCCTCAATTGGAATAGCAAATCCCATTCCTTCTACCTCATCTTGAACTATTTTTAGAGAAATAATTCCAATTACTTTACCAGAAACATCACACAATGGTCCACCACTATTACCAGGATTTACTGCAGCATCTATTTGAATAACCTTCATATAATAATCAGATGAATTTCCAGTAATATTAACTGCCACCATTCTCTCTTTACCAGACAAAATTCCTTTTGTTACCGTTCCCTTATAAGTAATTCCCATCGGAGAACCCACTGTAAAGATTGTATCCCCTAATTTAAGTGAATCATTTTCTCCTATTTCAACAGTCTTATAATTATTATCTTTAATTGTTAAAACAGCAATATCCGCATATTTATCTCCACCAACAATCGTCGCGGTTATTCTCTCACTACTATCATTAAATTCTACTGCTACACTATCAGCACTATCAATAACGTGGTTATTAGTCATAATATAGGCTTTTCCACCTTTAGTTTTATAAATAAAACCTGTTCCTGTAGATATTTGTTTTCCTTTAGCAGAAGCTACTACTACCACCGTAGAGACGTACACCTTATCAACAGAACTAGATATACTATTTTCAACCAATTCACTAGTAGTAATATTTTTAACAACGCTCTGAACACTAACAGTTTGACTAATCAAATATGCTCCAGCCATTCCACAAATAAAAGAAATTAAAATACTAAAAACAATAATTAAACCATTATTTCCATTATTTTTCTTATCTCTTCTTTTATTTATCTTTTCACTATCAATAACTTTCTTCTCTTTCAAAGCATCTTTTCCCTCATTATCATTTTCTATATCCTTAATAATATCCTTATCCATATAATTCTTCCTTTCATCCTAAAATTACATATCTATAATATTCATATAATTCTTAGGTATACCCATCGTATCTAATATCTTTTCCGAAGGAATTGAATCTATCTCTGCATCCAACTTCGCAAATTCATATTCAAATTCTTTAATCATTAATCTAAATTCATCATCTTCTAACATAAACTTAAAAATAATAATCACTGAAAATATATCATTTTTTCCATAAATATATTCATCATCCATTTTAAATATATTAAGTTTTTTATGATATTCAGTATCTGGTATAACTCTTTCTGTCTTATGATCAAATACAATATCCTCATGTGCACACAAATTACGATAATTAGACAATATCGGTAAAAAATCCTCCAAATACTCTACTGAAATATTAAAAATTGAAGCTATTTCTAACTTATCTTCATCCTTAAGTATTGTAAATAATTCACATACCATTCCAAAAGATAAAACCTTTACCAAAATCCACAAAGGAATATATCCATAGTTATTTAAATAATGCATAGTTGCATTATGCCTACAAGTATTAATCCTAATCTGCCTCTTCATTTTTTCAATAACATCTTTCACTTTTCTCTTCTTTTCAGGATTTTGAGTAAAATTTCTATAATTTAAATAATCCTTTTCCTTATATCCATACTTTTTTGATAACTGATAAGAAATAACTGATTTAAGTCTATTCTCTATAATAAGTAAATTTTTAAAAAATATATTTCTTGAATACCTATCAAATTGAAATAATGCATATAATTCATCAAAAGTTGCTCCAGAAACAAAAGTCTTATCACTAGGAGAATTCATAAATAAATGTCTATATCCATTTATAAAGAAATAATTCTCTTTAAGTAAAATATCATAAGTCTTATTCTCATCACCTATAATTAGACCCTTATTCTTTAAAATTTCTATTTGTTGATCAATTGTTTTAAATTCTTTAGTCACTAGCATCACCTTTATTCTTAATAAATTATATCATATTTTAAAACAAAAGTTAACAAATATTCTTTAATATTTCCTAAGAACGATACTATAATACTAAAAAAATATATAATTATTATGGACAAAATATGGGAAATTATGAAAAAAGTATCTCAAGTATTAATTACTCTAATACCTAAGATACTTCTTATATCAAATTATCCCTTAAATACATATATATATTATTCTTCGTGCATACCTTTATTTTTAAAGGCCTAGTAAATTTAATAAATCCAATGTCCTCAATAACCAAATCCTGATTACTAGCCACATCAAATTCCCTACTAAATTCAAATACATTTGCCTTATTATTAATACTAATTCTCTCTACCTTTAAGTTATTAGAAACATAAAAAGTCATACTAGAAACATCCGTTATATACTCAATCTTAATTAATTCATTAACTAGAATAACCCCCTTTTCTTTTAACTGAAAAGTAACCGGTTTAATCTCCTTTTTAGAATTAATTAACTTAATTTCACTATTATCCATATAATTAATAACACTATTATTAATTACTATACCTGGTGTATCCTTAACCCTAAATTTACCAATATGTACTAAAACTACTCCCAAAGTAGTAGATGGAAAATTAGAAGTCGTAATCTCTCCCTTTATACCACTATAACTCTTCATCATCTCATTTACCAAGGTACTCTTTCCACTATTAGTAATTCCTACAAAATATATATTCTTTCCATCATTATATTTACCTATCATATTATATAAAAGATCTAAATTATATTTTTTATAAGCACTAACTATTACCACATCTAAAATATTACTATACCTACTTTTAATATAATTAATAATTTTTCCATCTTTAACCGATTTAGGTAAAATATCTCTCTTCGTTAACACTAAAATAACCTTATTAAATTTATTTATATAGTCCAAATTAAGTGTTAACAAACTAGAAACATATATAACTAAGTCATCTTCCTTAATATTATTCAAAATATTCATATAATCAATATTATTCTTATTAACTAATGCATTTTTACCATAATTTTTAATATTAAAACATCTCTGACATATATTATCTTCAATATCTGTAATATAACCATCCATATTCTTATCTACTTTTTGTAATTTAACTCCACAACCAATACATCTACTCATAATACTTCCCTCTAGTAAACAATCCTTTATGAGATAATTTTTTAAACATCCTTCTCTCTAAGGGTCTAAATATAAGCGTAGTAAATATCATATCATCCTTAGACATCGGATTAACCAGTATTGTTCTAATACCTACCCTATTTCCCCCAAGAACATCTTTATATAACTGATCCCCTATAATAGCCACATCAGATAATTGATAATTAAATAACTTAAGTATCTTCAAAAAATTTCTCTTTCCAGGTTTCCCTGCCTTTGCTTGACAATCAACATTAAGAACTCTTTTAAATGGTTTAATTCTCTTCTTTCTTGCATTAGAAAAAATTATTAACTTAAACCCCATATCCTTTAAAGTCTCAAACAATTCAACTAATTTCTTATTTGGTTCCTTATCTCTATATGGGACACAAGTATTATCTAAATCAAATAACAAACACTTAATCCCATCTTCCTGTAATTTATCATAATCAATATGATATATACTCTTCTGATACATATCTGGAACAAATTCTTCCATATTGCACCCCTTTTTCTATCTACATACACCAATTTTTTCTCTCATATCAGTATATTTTTTCTTAGCTATTTCCCTTACTATATTTGCCCCATTATCAAGAATTTTATCAATTTCATTACTATTAATTAACTCATTATATCTCTTCTGAATATCCTCTAAAAAGTTACTAACTACTAAAGCAACTTCCCTTTTAAATTCTCCATAATTACTATTTGCAAACTTTTCTTCTACATCCTTAATCTCAATATTCATAAGTGAAGCATATATATTAATTAAATTAGATATTCCTGGTTTATTATCCATATCAAATCTAACACACATCTCACTATCCGTTGTTGCTCCCATAATCTTCTTTTTAGCAGACTCCGGACTATCTAACAAACAAATAACCCCTTTTGGATTTTCCTCTGTTTTACTCATCTTCTTCGTAGGATCTACCAAATCCATTATCTTTGTTCCTACTGAAGTTACTAATGGTTCTGGTATCTTAAATGTCTCTCCATATTTTTTATTAAACCTAATAGCAATATCTCTCGTAAGTTCCACATGCTGCTTTTGATCAATTCCTACCGGAACATAATCAGCATCTACAGCTAATATATCTGAAGCCATTAATACCGGATACGTCAAAAGTCCTGAAGTAAAATTAGCATTCTTTTTACTCTTTTCCTTAAACTGAATCATCCTTGATAATTCTCCATAATAAGTATTACATTCAAGTAACCAAGAAATAGATGGAATATACTCTATATCAGATTGCAAATATATAATATTCTTTTTAGGATCAATTCCACAAGCTAAATATAATGCCAAAAAATCCCTAATATTTTTATGTAAAGTATCACTATCATTAGGTACTGTTATCGCGTGCATATCTGCTACAAATAAATAATTCACATACTCATCCTGCATCTCTTTCATCTGCTTAATAGCCCCAATATAATTACCCAATGTCAAACTTCCCGTTGGTTTAAGACCTGTTAATAAAATTTTTTTCATAATATCACCCATTTCTTACATTAAATTATATATTATTTTTTAAGTAAAGTAAAGTGATTCCAAAACAAACAAAGAGAATAAAAAAGGAATTTTAAAAATTAATAACTATATAATTTACTAAGGGGGAACAATGTTATTAAATATTTTAAATTACTTAGCAAATAACCTCTTATTCTTTACTGGAGCATACTCTAACAACGTCTTTCCAGAACAGTTACCTAAAGAATTAGAAGATGAATATATCAAAAAAGCCAAATCAGGGGATCCTGAAGCCCGAAACAAATTAATTGAGCATAACCTAAGATTAGTAGCCCATATCGTTAAAAAATTTGAAGCCACCGGACATGATGTAGATGATCTAATAGGTATCGGTACTGTTGGTTTAATTAAAGGAATTGACACCTACTCAGAAAATAAAAAAGTAAAACTTGCTACCTATGCTGCAAAATGTGCTGAAAATGCAATATACACCTGTTGGAAAAACTATTAAATAGAATGTTTACTTCACTAGAATCAGAAATACAGACACGCATTACATATAGAGTTCCTCCTATATGGATAGTAAATCCAATTAAAGACGATGCATCTATTGGAGAGCAAATAAAGTATTATCGGAGACTAGCTAATGTAAAACAAGAGGATTTAAGCATTAAATTAGGATACTCTAGAGATGCACTGCACCACCTCGAAAACAGAGAGATGAAACTGGTAGATATAAATCTGATAACTGGTATTATAGAAGAACTAAAACTTCATGATAAACTTAAAATCAATGACGAATACATACAGTTTCTACTCGATAACCCTTGTGAAAAAATTAAAACTCTTAGAAAACAGATGAACATGAGTCTTCAAGCATTCGGAAACTTAATAGGTGTTAGCGATACTTCGGTTAGGCGATGGGAACAAGGAAACAGTCATATTTCAAGAGAAAAGTATAAAAAACTTAAAAAGTGTATGAAATAATCATACACTTTTATTACGAAATCGAATACTTCTAAACATTAGTTGTAGACTTGTTCTTCAAATTATCAAGAACCAATCTTAACATCTTTTCTTTATCATCATCAGTAAGACTTAATTGCTTGATTTTCTCTACAACTAGAATTGCATGAAATTCTGCAACTCTATCTTCAAGTTCGTTTAATCCATCAGATTCTTTAGGGAAGTTAACTATGACTTTCATGCATAACCTCCTTATTAATCTTATGAAACTTAAAGTATTTAATTACTACAAAGTCGATTAATAAATCGTTACTACAAAATCTACAATAGATTCATAACTAGTCTTTAGTTACTTCGCTAAAGAATGCATATTCTGGAATAAAATTTAAAGGAATTGTTACATGTTGTTTGCCAACTCTAGACTTGGCAATGTGTAAATTAATTATTTCTTGATTAGGACCACCAAAATTAGTAGTACCTTCACCAGATGTTAAACGGATAAGAACATCAGCTGTATACTCAATATTACCACTTTCTTTACTGAATCCAATGTCATATTCATTACTTTCATAAACATTAGATTTTGTATAAGAAGATCTGTTAGTGGAAGTAATTACAATAATAGGTGTTCCATAAACAGAGCTTAAGGTTTTAAGTTCATCTACAATCTTATCCATCTCAATTCTCTTATCATAAGACTTCAAAGTAATCTCACCATCGTTATCATCCCTATAATTTGAACTAGGTTTGTTTTGAAGTAATTGTAAATAATCAATTACTACAACAGGCGATGTCTTATAATATTTCTTGAAGTTCTTAATTGCTATCCCAACAGATTCAACATAAGTTACACTGCGATCTATTTTTCCTAACGAATTCTCGTGTATAGACATCACATTAATATAAGGATCAATTGTTGTTAAATAGGTTTGATAAATCTTACGCACCTCATCATCAAGTCCATCATCATTAATAATTGTCTTCGAATTAGACAAATCATTTATATTTTTACTGTCTAATTCTGGAAAACGATACGACGTATTTGCAACAATCCTAATTACTGTCTGTATATCAGACATATCCAAACTAAAAAACAAACTATGTTTCTTATTGATTGCTAGATTAGTTAGAATATGTAGCAATAGACTTGTTTTACCAGTACCAGGATTTGCACCAATCACATATAAGCCAGGTTTAAACCCACCACCAAGGATAGAATCCAGTGAATCTATACCTGTTGGAATAATTTCACCGCCATTAACTTTGTCACCATCATTCTTTGTCTTCAGTAAATATTCTCCGAAAACATCTCTTTTAACTCTTCCAATATTTTTGGATTTAAAGTTGCTTGCAGTAATATTGAATCCTTCTTCAAATATTTCATTCATTGGCACAGATTGCCCATTAGCATCATTAATCACAAACATGAATACCTTCCTCCTTCCAAACGATTTTGCTCATGACCATTTTGTCATTAGTACGTTCTTCTTTAATCATAAACTATTCCTCCTTTACACTTGATTAAAAAATAACTTAGGCGACAGCTAATAACACTAAAAGGAGCCGTATTTGCCTTAATAATAACAAAACCGCGGAATAATTCCTTCTGAAAGAAGTAAGATATTAATCCCTCAATTAATTGTTAAATATCCTATACTATAAAACTCAATTTGTCAATAAATCCCCTAAAGGGGTTTTTGAGGGCTTAATATCTAACTATATAGAAAAAAAGTCATCGAGAATTCTCGACAACTTTGCTACTTTAAAAAGTTAAAAATCTACTTCAAAAATCTAAAAGTCTAAAAACCGAATTAAATAGTACACTTAAAATCTTAATATTAGTGATATATTACCATTAGCAATAAGTTGCCTTACTTGTGCTTGTTCGCATAAAACACTACAAACAGAAATAATATCATTATAAAGTTTATCTATCTGATAATCTATATCATGTTTCTTTGCATACTTAATATTAACTATATAATCATCTAATTTAAGTTCTTTCTTTTGTACCTTAAACACTGCCTTAAAACTTATATTATCTGACAAATTACTTAAAACCATAATAATAGACTCTAATAACTTAAGAATACTATCTTTGGAATTTGGCTCAGTTGTAATTTGATATAAATAAGTATCCCTCTGTTGCTTTTGATTACGATACACATATATTTCGTTTGTTAGATCTCGCAACTTCTTGTCGTATTCTAACTTACTCTTATTAGACTTACTCTTGTTGCTACCAATCTTCATCATATGTAAACGATAATCGATCTTGTCAGCTATCACAAAAGATAAATAGTTACATCCAAGATTCTCTACTGGAAAAAGATTGGATATTTGTTTCAATTCAAACCTTATTCTCATAAATTTACTAATCCTACATATAATACCTTTAATTTCAGTTGCTTCACCATTAATGCCATTCTTATTCTTCTTGGGAAGATATAGAATATTGATATCTATAATATCTTCTTTATTACCAGTATACAAATTGTCATTTTCTAAGCTCTTTCTATATCTCGTCTTACTTAAATCCCAGTAAATAGTCTTGCTATTCAACAGACTACATGTATTAATAATTTTCTCTTTCAATTTAATATTGTTAACCTTTGGGAATATAAGTCTTAATGAATCTATAGGGATGAAGAAGTAACTGTCATTAAAATCATTCTTATTCATCAATGAAATATAATAATGGTTAATTAACTTCAGTAACTTTCTTTCCTCCAAAGTAAAAGTAGAATTAAACATTTCTATTCCAAAAGAACCATTATTAGCTGTACCATAAGTTATTTCTTTCTGATATATACCATTAGAATGATTAGTACATGTATAAGTCATATCAAACATTTCGTATGAAAATTTGTCACTAAAATCACTTAATGTACTTCCTAAATCTACATTATGCCTATAGGATAACTCACTTGATAAATTCTTTAAATACTTCTGAATAGAATCATATATTCTATCAATATCTTTAGAATTACCCAACTTGCTAATAGCAATATCTAAATCATCGTTAGGTAACAACTTAAAAATACCATGCTTTTGCATTTCTTTAAGAACTTCTAGCATAATTATCCCTCCTATAAATATTCTACCACAAAAAAAGAAGAAAGAATATGAATAAGACTAAAAATCCAAACTCTTTCCATAATAATTATTTAGAATTCTCAACTATATATATGTACTTATAAATAGTTGGATACGATAATTGAGTAACTCTAGCAAAAGCCATTTTGTTTAGAGTTCCATTCTTATACTTAGGATAATACTGCATAAACACCTTTGGAATATCATCATAAGTTGACTTAGGACGTCCTAACTTCTTACCAGCCTTAACAGCTGTGGCCAATCCCAACTTAATCTGGTGCACCTTCAGCTTTGCTTCCATCTCACCGAAAACAGCATTAATCTTAAGCATTCCCTCGATCATTGGATCTAGAGCACCAGTTCTACAGTCAATATCTATCGTTCCAACTATAAGCCTAAATCTCTTTGCGATAATCAAATCAATGATATCACATAGTGCTCTAGTGTTCCTACACAAACGAGTTATATCAGTAACTATTAAAGTATCACCCTCATTCATTTCTTCTAATAGTGCATCAAGAACTGGTCTATTATCCTTTCTTCCTGAAATGTATTCATATTTAATATTTGAAATATCTACTCCTCTTGCTAATAATGCATCAACTTGGTATTTAACATCTTGCTTATCCGTAGAACATCTACTGTACCCAAATAGTTTACTTTCCATATTGAATCCTCCTTACTTCGAACCATAAAAGAAATCCTCTTTCACATTTCGTTTATATAAATCACTTAAATTTGGGTAAAAAGCAACACATTTCAGACAAGTTTCTAGTATAAACGAAATCAAATGATTTCGTTTACACCCCATATTAGGCCAAATAAAAAGAGTAATAGGCTTCAGCACCTATTACTCAAATCTTATACTTTCGCTAGTTACAACAGATTTAACGCACCTAAATTACAAAGCATCAACAGGAATCCATCTTATAATTAAATTATCGTCATCTTCTTCATATTTCATCTTAGTTATATAATTAGATGTAGCCTTAATTTTAAATTGACAAAGTAATAATGGAATATTGCTCTTGATTTTAAAGTCGTTATAGAAGCCTACTTTTAATGAAGTTATATCACCACGATACATTAATTTATTCAAAATATCATCACCAAGCACCTGATGTAGATACATCTTATCAATATAAATAGTACCTGTACTAAAAACATACCCATACTCAAAAATAGGATCATCTATAACTTTAAAAGTACCATTTAAATTAATATCAAACTTATTCAAATGCTTATTCGATATAAAAATACTCTCACCATTATAGAACATTAATTCAACACCTCTTACATCTTCAATACTTAATTTAAATGGATTAGTTCTATTCATAACAGCTCCTTCACTTACTAATTAAATATATAAAATAAAAATAGAATCAACGTTATGTTGGTTCTATTTCTCAATTTCGCTAATCTCTAATTCAGTATCGCTCGTTAACAAAAGATTGTACTTATCCTTAAGAATAGTCCTTAATCTTTCTATATCTTCTGGTGTTCCATATCTTATATCACACAGACTATCTATCGAAGCATTAAATACACCACTAAGGCTTCCTTCATACAAAGCAGACATATTATACCCTGTAGCTATATAATAAGCCAGATACTCATCTATGAATGTACTATGAAGGTAATTTCCTATTGCCTCCTCAAATGGTTTGTTAATCTTCTCAAAATCTTCATCACTTATATCAAAATCATTTCTAATCATTCTTAACCACTTCTTCAAACTCTAATGGATCTTCCTTTATAATCCTTAACATATATTTTTGCTCAAGTAAATCAGTTATTTCACGTTTAATAGTGGTCATGTCATTTGGAACAACATTGAATGTATCCATTGCAGTATGAACTAATACATCATAAGATGCCGACCATATTGCACTAGCCTTATATCCATTACCAATATAGAAAACTACATAATCTGGAATTACCTTCTTTTCTATATAATCATTACAGGAATCTATAAATGGAGCAACAATCTCATTAAATTCCTCATCTGTAATATCTTTGCCATCTTCTATCCTAAACATAAATACCTCCTTCATATGCTCGTAACCATAATAACATGCATTAAAAATAATTACAGCAGTTAAAATTTAGTTACTTTATATACTTTGAAAACATTCAACTTCATTCAAGATAAATATTACTAATATTTTCTGTATTCGTATTTCTATTTTCATAAAAATATAGTATAATAGTGTTATAATAAATATTTGTAAGGAGTGAATTTTATGAAAAGAAAGAAACTATTGATTGCAACTTTGATTTTTGCAATCTTAACCATTGTTGCTTATATAGGTAACAAAGAAATAATAAAGAAAGGAGAATCATATACATCAAGTGTTGCTGCCAATAGGATGATGGCTGGAAATATTATTACAAGTTTAGATAAACCTACAGGCCTAACATGGAAAGATGGAAGTACAGCAACTGCAAAATGGAATTCCGTAAATGGAGCAAACTATTATGCTGTTAATGTTATTGTCTATGATGGAGAGGAGATAATTGGTTTAGGAGAAACAGGAACTTCCTCTACTGAATTAGATTTACAGCAAGAGATTTATACAATAATACAATCTCGTTATTTAGAAAGTTATCAAGTAACTTATAATGTTCAGGCTAGATATTTATCAGATGACGGCGATGTAAACAGTGAATACTCCGATTATTCTGAATACTTATCTGTCAATAAAAAAAATGGAATTAAACTAGCTATACCTGATAATATAAGTATTGATGATAATAAAATAGCTAGATGGACTAA